>Ga0209013_10002828_pt1 | contig 15644 bp, 11 predicted proteins | sample Cruoilmetagenom2_FD_187291 | JGI IMG/M metagenome (GOLD analysis project Ga0209013, IMG submission 187291) | Oil polluted marine microbial communities from Coal Oil Point, Santa Barbara, California, USA - Sample 2 (SPAdes) (version 2) | ecosystem: Environmental > Aquatic > Marine > Oil seeps ... | reverse complement strand
ATCGCGGCTCGTATCGAATCTTGCGAGGGTTTGGCAGCCGAGATCGCTCGCTGCATCAGCGAGCAGGCTGAGGTGGTTGATCACGCCAGTACCAAGCTGGGCCGAATACGCCGTGAGATGCGCGCTGCCCGCGATCGTTTGCAGGAGAAACTGAACCGCATTGTCACCAGCCCCCAGCATGCGCCTTATCTGCAAGAAGCGTTGGTTACCCAGAGGGCCGGACGCTATGTGATCCCCGTCAAGGCCGATTTCAGAGGCAGAATCCCTGGCGTTGTCCACGATACATCAGCCAGCGGGGCGACCCTTTTCATCGAGCCTCTGGCGCTTGTCGATATGGGCAACCGTTGGCGCCAACTTCAGATCGAAGAGCGCAAAGAAGTAGATCGCATCTTGGCCGAGCTGTCAGCCCACGTCGCTGGTATGGTTGATGAGTTGGCCTGGACCGTGCAAGCTCTCGCAGAGCTCGACCTGGCCATGGCCAAAGCGCGCTATGCCAACGCTCTGTATGCTACCCATCCGGGCCTAGTCCCTCTGAAGGAATCGCCATCGGGTGAATACCCAACTCCGGCGCTGGACCTACGCCGGGCCCGCCACCCACTCCTCGATCCGGAGACGGTTGTGTCCATCGATGTGCGGCTCGGCGATGGCAAAACCTCTTTGGTCATCACCGGGCCTAACACCGGTGGCAAAACAGTCACCCTGAAAACCGTGGGGCTGATGGCCGCCATGACCCAGGCGGGCCTGCACCCGCCTGTGGACGAAGGCTCGGTCTTGCCGGTATTTGAGGGCATCTATGCCGACATTGGAGATGAGCAATCCATTGAGCAGTCTCTCTCGACCTTCTCTTCGCACTTGATCAACATCGTCAACATCCTGGAACAAGCCGATGCTCGCAGCCTGGTTTTGTTGGACGAACTGGGCGCTGGCACCGATCCGGTGGAGGGTTCAGCGCTAGCTCGGGCTATCCTATCCCACCTGTTGGCCCAGCGCATAACCACCATGGTAGCGACGCACTACTCCGAGCTGAAAGCTTTTGCTCACATGACCCCCGGTGTGGAGAATGCAAGCGTCGAGTTCAATTTGGAGACACTGTCACCTACGTACAAGCTTCAGATTGGGCTTCCAGGTCGCAGCAACGCTTTTGCCATTGCCGAACGGTTGGGCTTGGCCTCGTGCATTGTTCAGGCCGCACGTACCCTCGTCTCACCGGAGGAACAAGAGACTGAAACTCTGCTGGCTGAGATCCAGCAGGCTCACCAGGAGGCCATTGTCGCTCGCGACCAGGCCTTGCTGACCCAGCACCGGATGGATGAACATGAGCGCCGGCTGGCGGCTCGCTTGGCGGCCATCGATGGCGAGAGGGCTGCTATCCTGGGTGAGACGCGGGCCGAGGCCCGTCAGGAACTGGCCGAGGTTCACCGCGAGATTGGGGCGCTGCGTGCCGAGATGTCAGACACCACGCAACAATCCGAGCTGGGTGAACGGTGGCTGGCCCAGGCTCGCGCCCGCTTGAATAGAAAGGAAGAAGGTGTGGTCGCACTAGCACCGCCCCCTCCTCCCGAGGAAACGAAGCTGCCCGGGGAGATCTCTATTGGTGATACTGTGTGGGTTTCCGGGCTGGGTACCACTGGTCAGGTCACCACATTGGATGGGGACAGCGCTGAGGTTCAGGCGGGGAGCTTCCGCGTCCGGGTTCAAAAAAGCGAACTGGAGCGACGTGCCCAGCAAAAGGCCTCCCGTGTAGAGCCCTCTGAGATCCCCACGTTCTCCCATCCTTCGCCGGGAATTGAGCTGGATCTACGGGGGCAGCGCGTGGACGAGATCCTGCCGCGCGTGGACAAGCACCTGGACGACGCTTTTCTGGCAGGATTGCCCTTCATCCGTATCATTCACGGGAAGGGCACCGGGGCACTGAGGAAGGCCGTACATCAGCAGCTGCGCGGCCATCCCCTAATCGTGTCCTATCGCTTGGGTGAGCAGGGAGAAGGAGGGGGAGGTGTCACAGTCGCTTACATGGCCGAAGGTTAGCATACCTGCAGGAATCGCAAGTCAGGCGCTCAATGGCCGTGACAGCGTTCATGATTGCATCAATCCCTCGAACTTGCTCTTCTTTGATGTGGCCATAGCGAGCAGTGAGCACCAGAAGGCTTGCTGTCTTTGACGCTTCGGCAAGAATCTGTTATAATGCGACGTGTATTGCACACGTATGGTGCACACTCTATTTGCATTGGGGTGGACTGTAGACGCGTAACTGGCACACAGCTCGGGGGTGTGTAACCTGGGTTGAGGAGGACTACGCCACAGAAAGTGAGCCAGTGCCAGCGGATCGTTGTTGCCATACCATGGTTACTGTACTGCAGCACAGTCGCTTAAAACCAAGGTTCTTAACTTGGACAACGGGGCTGAGGTCAACGGTTGGGGGTTAGAGGACCCGGTTGCCACCCAGCGTGCTATGGGCGAGCAAACCGGGTTTTCCATGCTTGGTGTGGATAGAGGCTGAGTTTAGACTGCAGACCCGAGATCTTTTGCGAAAAGGAGGTGAACGTATTGGCAACAGTAACTTTGAGAGATGGTGAGTCGCAGGAAGCCCTGCTCAAGCGCTTCAGAAAATCAGTTATGCAGGATCGGATTCTGAGCGAGGTTCGACGCAAGCGTTGGTATATCTCTCCCAGCGAAAAACGTCGGATTCAAAGGCAGAGGGCCATCCGCCGGGCACGGCGCAAACAGCGACAGATAGATGCCAGGCTGCGTCGTCGCTAGCAACTCGCAGCGAGCACAGCAGATAGGAGGATCGCTTGGCAAAAGAAAGCAAGGACAAAATTGAATTACGGGGAACTGTGGTAGATTGCCTCCCGGGCACCCAGTTCAAAGTCAAGTTGGACAACGACCATGAAGTACTGGCCTACCTCGCGGGCAAGATGCGCAAATACTATATCCGGGTGCTACTGGGCGACCGGGTGTTGGTTGAACTCTCACCCTACGATCTGACGAGGGGGAGGATCACCTACCGCTATAAGGAGCGCTCTGCTTCTAGGGCCGGATAGCTGCAACGCTTTTGTCTCGGTCTTGATGGGCGGACAACTACTCATCTGTCCTCGAGCGAAGGAAAGGGGCAGCCATGTACTCAGTTGGAGATAAGGTGGTTCATCCGGGATACGGGCCTGGTATCATCACCGATGTTGAACGCCGCCAGGTAATTGGGGAGGCAAAGCGCTACTATGTCATCGACATGCAGTCTGGGGGCGGGACGCTGATGACACCCGTGGCCAAAGCCGATGACGTTGGCCTGCGGCCAGCCGTCAGTCCCGCATCATTGGAAGAACTGCTCCATTCCCTGACAGAGACGCCCCGGATTTTGTCTGGGGATTTCAAGGAACGCCAGACCGAGATTGAGGAACGGCTCAGAATCGGTGACGTCTTCATTACCGCTGAGGCGCTCCGTGACCTGGCATGGCATGGCCAACGCCACAACTTGACCAAGCGGGACACGCAGCTCAAGCAGCGTGCTGAGGAATTGGTTGCTGGCGAGGTGGCCCTGGTCAAAGAGATCGAATTGAAGGCAGCCCTCGAGCAGGTCCAGGCCATCCTGGCAGAGGCGGTGCGTGAGGACGCCGACCAATTGGCTGGCCTTCAGATCTGAGTATGCTATCCTCTGGCGCAGGCGTCTATTCCATCTACTGACGAGTTGTGGCTCAGTGATTTCCCGCCGGCATATTGAGCCAGTTCTTGTCGCCAAGTGGTCTTGTACCTTTCCCCCCGACCCATGTCGGGGGGTTTTCCTGGTACCGGTGCGAGGCGCAGGGCTGGTCGCAACTCGGGAGTACCAGTTGGCGCACCCAGACTCTGTGTTTGAGATGATTCCGAGGCTGCACGGCGCCTGGGCACAACCCTAATCTGGCAAGGGCTTGTCCTAAGGAATCCAGGCTCTTCCTGAGGAACGAAGGAACCAACTCATGGAACGACGAGGTTGTGGTATTGGCTGTGTTTTTGCTACGTTGGGGCTGGTACTCGGCTGTCTTCTCTTGCCCTACCTCATCAGCAGCATCTATTCCCTTGTTAGCGCGGTATTCCGGGTATCCTCGGCCTCGACATGGCTGTGGGGCGATTGGCTCAGCACGATATTGGGCTCAAGCCATCCACTGTACATGTTCTTGGCTGAGGGACCAATCTGCTGCATTGGAACAGTAGCCCTCCTGATCCTCATCCTGGGCGTCGTGCTCATGATCACGGCAACAAACTCTGGAGAGGACGACGAAGACGACGGCGTGTACGAGCCGTACGAGCAAGACGACGAAGACAACTACGTGTACGAGCCGTACGAGCAAGACAACGAACCGAGCAGTGAGGTGGGAGGTCGGTCCACGTACAAAGATCAGCCTATTGGGATCGCTGATCAGCAATAGTGCGATACAGACCTCATCAAACCAAGAATACCCCCAAAAGAGCCAGGACAGGCTTTGCCTGGCAAGCTGTTCGTCTTTGGCTGCCCTGCTGTTCTGTGGTAGAATACACCTGCCCGGTACGCGGTTCGCAATGTGTGCGGGAAATCGCTTCTGAATCAGCCGAACCAGAGAGCTTGTTTACTGGCGCGCTTGTCAGCCATCCTAGTCAACATCCTGGAAGATAAATCAAGATGAGTGTTGTAGACGAAATCAAAGATCGTCTGGACATTACTGAGGTGATCCAGTCGTACGTGCCCTTGAAAAAGGCAGGGCGCAGCTACAAGGGACTCTGTCCCTTCCATGCTGAAAAGACGCCCTCATTCGTCGTATTCCCTCATACGGGCACGTGGCATTGTTTTGGCGCCTGCAGCACGGGAGGTGACGTTTTCACCTTCATCATGAAGCAGGAGAACCTCGATTTTAGCGAGGCGCTAAAGATGCTGGCGCAACGTGCTGGCGTCGAACTGGAGCCTGCCAGTCCGCAGGCGGATGCGGCCGAACAGCGACGGACCTTGCTGCGAAACATCAATCAAGCTGCTGCGGCTTACTTTCACCACCTGCTTTTCAATAGCGATGAGGCAGCTCGAGCGCGGGCCTACTTGGCCGAGCGCGGGCTAAACCGGGAAACGATCGACCGCTTCCAGGTTGGATATGCCCTGGATCATTGGGATGTATTGTTGAGGTATCTGAGCGACAAGGGCTACTCCCCGACCGATATTGCTGAGGCAGGTTTGATTGTCGAGCGGGAGATAACCAGTCAACAAGCCGCCAGCCGAGGCTACTATGATCGTTTCCGGGGGCGGATCATCTTTCCCATCCGTGATCACCAGGGTCGGACGATAGGTTTTGGGGGACGGATTCTGGGCGACGGCGTGCCAAAGTACCTCAACTCGCCCCAGTCACCGTTGTTTGACAAAAGCCGTGTGCTCTATGGACTGGATCTGGCCAAAGTGGGCATTCGCACGACGGGGGAAGCAGTCATTGTTGAAGGGTACATGGACGTATTGATGGCCCACCAACATGGCATCAACAATATAGTAGCCCAGATGGGTACTGCTCTCACAGAAGCACAGCTCCAACGACTAACACGGCATTCGCAGCGCTTCATCCTGGCTCTCGACTCGGACGTAGCCGGCGATCAGGCGACCTTGCGCGGTCTGGATGTGGCCCGTCAAGTGATGGACCACGAAGTTGCGCCGCCGGTACACACGGCCCGGGGACTGATCCGTTTCGAGGACCGGCTGGCGGCCGATATCCGGATCATCTCGCTGCCACCGGATCAGGACCCAGACGAAGTAATCCGCGAGGACCCAGCCTATTGGGCACAGTTGGTCGCTGCAGCCAAGCCGGTCATGGATTACTACCTTGAGGCTCTCACGGCTGATCTGGACCTGGCTACTGCACAAGGCAAGTCCGAAGCCACTCGCCGCTTTGGCCCCCTCATCGCCGTCTTGGGCGATCGGGTTCAAAAGACTCACTACCTCCAGCAATTGGCTCGCATGATTCAGGTGGATGAACGGGAGCTATGGCAACAGATCCAACATCTCGTACGCGAGGCGCCAATGAGTCGCAAGCGGCCAGATCGGACAGCGCATCCCGGTACACGCACGGGCTCCGATCCGAGCCAGCCCCAACCGCAAGGTGACGATGGGCATGCAGAATCTATAGAGAAAGATGCATACTGTCTGTCCGCAGTTCTAATCCATCCCAGCCTGCTGATCCAGGCCGATAAAGCCCTACAGCATAGCGGAGATTCACCATTGATGCCCGAGGACTTGAGCCGGCCAGATGACCGCGCCATCCTGGCTGCATGGCAGCAGTGGATCGGAAAACTTGTTCCCACGGGTGGTGGCCTGCCAGATGCCCGTGGAGAGTTCTACGACACGCTCGATGAGAATCTGCAACACCGGGTTGATACCCTGGTCCAGTTCCAGGAAGCCCAGCCCCTGGCACCGGAGGACCTGGTCCGGAGCCAGATTGTGGATGCCATCACGAAACTGCGCCTGCGCAATCTGCGGCGCCAGAATGAAGAGCTGCGATTCTTGCACGAAGACGCGCAGGCTTCGGGTGACCGTGATGCCTCTCGAGACTATGGCCAGCTGAATATTGGGGTGTTCACGCGGATCTGGCGGCTGGAGAAGTCGATGAACGCGAGGTCCATGTCGGGGCGCCGGCAGCACGAGGATGCTGCGGTCCGAGTTCCTCTCGGCGAAGAGTGAGCCTGGACATCGGCTGGATCGGTGACGGCGTTCTCATGCACGAATGCATTCTCACGCGCGAACGCATTCTCATGCGCATCTATGGACCCACGGATACTGGTTGCACATATGACTGAGGAAACCTTTTCCGAACTACAATCGCAATCCTCTCCGCCGCAGCCTGATACGGGCCAGGTGAACATGGATACGGATCTGACCCCAAGATCAACTATCGACGATGCCAACGCCACTGAGGGTGGGGAGTCGCAGTCCTCTGCGTCCCACGCTGATGGGGATCACCTGCGCAACCTGCTGTTGGATCTGGATATGGTCATGCTGCAGAACGAAGAAGACGAGGAACCTCAGCTTACAGATCTAAGGATTCTCGAAAAGGAGATGGAGAAGGAAATCGAGCAAGAGGACCCCTTGGACGACTTGGCCCGTGATTTTGAGGTCAGTAGCGATCCAATCCGCATGTACCTGCGGGAGATCGGCCGGGTATCCCTACTCACTGCAGAGGACGAAGGCAGGCTGGCCCAAGCGATTCGGGAAGGCACTAAAGCAAAGCAGCTGCTGGCCAAGGACGGCTCTGTGCCTTCGTCCGAGCTGGAAATCCTCAAAGCTCAGGAAGAGCGTGGGAGACAGGCCAGCCAGCATTTGGCAGAGGCAAATCTGCGCCTGGTGGTGAGTGTGGCTAAACGCTACATGGGACGGTCCATGTCGTTTCAGGACCTGATCCAAGAGGGTAACATTGGTCTCCTGAGAGCAGTGGAAAAGTTCGACCACACGCTAGGCTACAAATTCTCTACCTATGCCACTTGGTGGATCCGCCAGGCAATAAGCCGGGCCATTGCCGACCAGGCTCGGACCATCCGGCTGCCGGTTCACATGGTAGAAACCATCAGTCACCTGGTGCGTACCCAGAGGCGATTGCAGCAGGAACTGGGTCGCGATCCAAACCCCGAGGACATTGCGCTGGATCCAGCCATGGAGAGGTTTGTTGGCTTGGATGGCGAAGAACGGGAAGCTATTCTATCAACCAAGGTCAATGGGGAGCGACTGGATCCTATGATGGTGCGCAAGTTGCGCCGGGCAACCAATCGGGTCGAACAGATCATGCGGGTCGCCCAGGAGCCAATGTCACTGGAAACCCCAATCAGTTCCGAAGAAGATAGCTATCTCGGTGATTTCATCAAGGATGAAACGATGCCCGAGCCAGATGACGCTGCATCAAAGCAACTGCTCCGCGAACAGATGGGTTCAATTCTGAACTCACTGAACGTCCGGGAACGTCAGGTTCTGGAAATGCGATTCGGGCTGAAAGATGGGCAGGTTCATACCTTGGAGGAAGTAGGCTTGGCTTTTGGGGTCACGCGAGAGCGCATCCGCCAGATCGAAGCCAAAGCCTTGCGTAAGCTCAGACATCCTCTCCGCAGCCGCAAGCTCCGTGACTACTTGGGCTAGGTGACTTGACACTGCGTGCCGGCTCAAGTATAATGACGCCTCATTCCTCGGTAGCTCAATCGGCAGAGCGTCCGGCTGTTAACCGGTTGGTTGTAGGTTCAAGTCCTACCCGAGGAGCCAAGGCTCCCGCCCTTTCAGGTGGGAGCTTTTTCCATAGGTGAGAGACCTGTCTCCCAATCTGCTTTGACCGAAGCCGAAAGCGCTGATATCCTGACCGCCAGTGTCTTCCGCTGAGGAGTTGATCAGAATATGTCGCCGCGCCGCATGGCTGCCATCGTACGCAAAGAAATGCTCCACATTGTCCGCGACCCGCGAAACCTCTTCTTGGTCGCGTTTTCCCCAGCTTTGCTGCTTTTCCTGCTTTCATATGTCTTTTCCTTCGATGTTGGGCAGATCAGCATGGCGGCGTTGGACCTTGATCACAGCGCTCTTTCCCGTGCGTATCTGGCTAACCTGACCAGCGATCAGGATCTCCAATTAGTCATCCGCCTGAGGGAGTACACGGAGGCCGTTCCCCTTCTGAAGGGTGGAGACGTGGATGCGGTATTGATCATTCCCCCTGACTTTTCTGAGAGGATCCAAAGCGGCAAACCGGCCCGAGTGCAGGCCGTTGTAGATGGTGCAGATCCCTTTGCCGGAAGCCAGGCTCTCATGGTATTGGAAGCCAGGTCGAAGGTTTTCGTGGCCCGTGCCAGCATGACTGCACGGGCCCAGATGGTGCCATGGGTAGAAATGCGTACCGTGGTCTGGTACAATGCTGGTCTGGAATCGTTACTAAGCATGGTGCCAGGTCTGTTGGCGATTGTTCTCATCATGCCCAGCATGGCCATGGCCTTGGCTTTGACCCGTGAAAAAGAGACCGGTACGCTGGAAGGATTGGTCGCTACGCCCGTCTTGGGGTTAGAGTACTTGAGCGGAAAGCTCCTGGCCTATATTATCGCCGGTCTGGTGAGCGCAGTTCTCGCCCTGCTTGTTGCTGTCCTCTGGTTCAGGGTACCCTTCAGGGGCAGTCTGCTAGTATACCTCCTACTGACCGGCGTTTATTTGATGGCCTGCATGGGCGCCGCAATCGTCATTGCCAACTTTGTCAGGAGCCAACAGACCGCCATGTTCGTCGTTATGCTTGTCTTTCTGGTGCCCAGCTTCTTCCTGGCCGGGCTCATCACCCCCATTGGTACTGAGTCATTAGGGGCCCTTCTCACTTCATACACCCTACCCACTACCCATTTTGTAGAGATCGGCCGTGGTATATTTCTAAAGGGGCTGGGGGTGGAAAGCCTGCTGCGGCCAACCCTCATTCTCCTGGGCATGGGTATAGGTGCCATGGCGATTGGGCTGGGGCTCTTTCAGAAGAAGATAGGTTAGGTTCCAGCAGCAAGCAGGCAAGTGTCAGGCATGATCATTCGAATCGGCAACCTGATAATCAAGGAATTGATCCAATTCAGACGTGACAGGATGTTGTCTGTTTTTATCCTTTTGGCTCCAGCCCTGCAGTTGATCCTAATGGCCCAGAATGTCGAGCGCGGGATCACCGAACAGCCCGTGGTAATTCTGGATCAGGACCACGGCCGCCTCAGTCGCCAACTCGTCGTCAACCTGGATAACACCGAGGAGTTGAACATCGTCCATCATGTCCAAAGCATGGAGCAAGTACGCAACTTGATGGACCAGGGAGACGCCCGCTTGGCAGTGGTAATTCCCGCGGGCTTTACACAGGGCCTGACTGGATTCCATTCACCACAACAGAAAGTGAGATCCGTCGCTCCGATACAGGTCGGCATCATTGCTGATGGAACCAATACGCTAGCCGCCTCTACGACCCTGGGCGCTGCTACAGGTGCGGTAGGTCGCCTGATCGCGGATCTTGCCACCAGTTATGGCCTAGTTTCCGCCGAGTTTGTCGATTTCCGAACCGATATACGCTTCAATCCCACGATGGACTTTCGTGATTTCTCCGTTCCTGCTCAGCTGGGTTTCATCACCTACCAAGTCACCTTGGCACTCGCATCACTCGGTCTGGCGCGCGAACGCGAACTCGGCACGCTGGAGCAGTTGATGGTGACGCCGTTGCGCCGCCTTGAACTCGCTTTGGGCAAGGGTATCCCGGCCCTTGCCATCGGCAGCCTGAATTTTGCCATCATGTGGGCCATCAGTTTACTCGTATTACAAGTACCGATGAATGGTTCTGTGTTTTTGCTAGCTGCCTTGACCCTCCTCTTTGTCGCGACAGTAGTCAGCTGGGGCATGGTTATCTCAGCCATCTCCCGTACCCAGCAGCAAGCGATCCTCTTTGTCTTTATTCTGGCCATGATGGAGATTGCCTTCTCCGGTTTCATGGTACCGGTCAAAAACATGCCATCCTTCCTACAACTATTCTCTCGCTTCGCACCACTCCAACACTACCTGGTCATCATCCGCGGCATTATGCTCAAGGGGGCCGGGCTGCGGGAGCTGTGGCCCCAAGCAATAGCTCTGGTAGCTCTGAGTATTGTGATGGGGGTAGTGTCCCTGCACATCGTCGGCCAGCGCCGTTCATGACCCACTGGGGTGTGGGACCGAATAGTTTAACGACACAACCTCGCGAGGTTGCTGTACCCCCCAGAGCAGGATGATCGTGGCCCGCATTGTTGCTTTCGCCCCGTTGCTGCAAGATCTCCGTGGTCGACGCGCGAACAGATATCCAGAACAATCATTTCCGAAGCAAAAAGACTCCCAGCGAAAATGACACCATCCTGCCTCCACCGGGGTGAGTGCATTTGCCGGTGACTTGTGAGCAGAGGCACCCTGGGTCCGCGGGGTTGCGAACTTGACAACTGCCTCAGGGTGTGCTATTCTCGTGGCGCATACCCCTCGGGGGTATGCGGGTTAGAACAGCATGTACTTCCCGGAGAGGCGGAGGGAGGGAGCCAAATGCCATTTATGCAGTCCACGAAGGCGCAGGTGACAGCCATACCGCATGTGGTGGACGAGCACTGTCAGGCATGTCGCCGGTGCCTTGCGCGCAAGGTCTGCCGGACGAAAGCGATCTTGCAGATCGATCCAGGCGAGCCACCCTTCATTGATGCCAGTCTATGCTACGGCTGCCACTCCTGCATCCCCGCTTGCCCCCATGGAGCCATTGTATTGGATGGGCATGAGCCCAAGACCCTAGCAGTTGACTAGTCAGTGCATCCTTTTCCACGCTTAAAGGCGGTTCGTGCTACTTGGTAGCTGTGACCACTCGCTAGCATAAAATCTGGCACTGTAGTTCCCGATAACGAGGCCGGTGGCTGCCGCGCCAGGGTGTGCGAAGTAGAACGTAGCCCCACAAGAGGCTTTGAGGCACGTGGCCCCGGGTGACAGGTTGATGCGGGCAGACTGAGGCAGGTTGAAATGGTGCAGAAGCGAGTTGCAGTCCGGGATGAAGGCTTTGAGCAAGCTTCTGGGTCTTGCAAAGACAATTAAGCGGACAGATTGACAGGTCAGCCAGCTGGGGAACATCTCCTGGACAACAGGTAAGCGATGAGCAGGCAGGCGCTAGGGTGCCACGCGGACGTTTCTCCGCGTGGCGTGCAGTGAAGCAGGCAGGCCGCGCTCAGACACTGCCGTTAGCGAAGGCAGCCTCACACACGAGACGGGCCAGAGTAGTCAGCGTCGCCCAGGTGTCAGCCAGGCAGGTGAGAGATTTGCCATGCTACCCACCATACACCGGCAAGCGCTTGAGCTCCCAGTGCTCGATGGTGGCATTACGGCCCTCGGTGTCGTTCCGCGCCCGATGATAGAGGCGTTTCCAAGCTGGGAACGGCTTCGGTAGGCGTGCCGGGGCCGTCTGTCTCTTGACTTCTTCGATTCACAGAACATCTCCAAAGTGAGTTGTCCCATCATCCCATAAGCCGATCCGTCTCGTGAACTCGAGCATAAAACCCTTGGGGTTGATCGCTGGCCCCTCCTCTTCTGCGAAAGCCCCAGAAATCTTGGGTTTGCGGAATCCAGGATTTATGATATAATACCGACGTATTGGGGTCAATGGGGGATCCAAGGCCAAGAGCTGCGTGGTGATGCCCATAGGAAAGGGATTTCACTTGATCGACTCTGTGGCCAACCATAGAAACCTGGAAATCAGGGGGGCGATTCGCGACTCGGTGCAGCAAGGGAACAAGTCCTTGTTGTAGGGGGGGGACCGCCGTCAAGCATTCAACTGATTTATGCTGCCCAGGCTGGCCCTAGCAGGCCGCGTGGGCCGTTGTCGTTTTTGAGGCGGGCAGCGGGTAGCAAGGCCCAGCAATGGGGATCAAGTGCCGGTGGCAGGGTGGGCACTTTGCAGGGGACAGAGCCATGGAGCCAGATCTGACCTTCATCGAGCGAGTCAGTGAACTGAGCCATCAGAATGTGAGCCGCTGCTACTACTGCCTGCGCTGCTCGGCGGGCTGCCCGTCGGCTTACGCCATGGAGTACACCCCGGCTCAGATCCTGCGCATGGTCCAATTGGGTCAGAAGGATGCCCTCTTGCGCTCCTCCGCCATCTGGCTGTGCATCGGCTGCGAGACCTGCGGTTCCCGCTGCCCCAACGAAATCCACGCTGGCGCTGTCATCGACGCTCTGCGCCAGGTCGCCCTGGCCGAGGACGTCAGCCCGGCGGAGCAGTCGGTGTTCAAGCTGCACGTGGCCTTTCTGGACAGCATCCGCACCTGGGGCCGCCTGCACGAGCTGACCATGATCCTCCAGCACAAGCTCACCAGCCGCGACCTCTTCAGCAACCTGGACATGGGACTGGACATGTTCCTCAAGGGCAAGATCCATCCCTTGCCCAAGCGTATCCAGGGCATCAGCGAGGTCAAAGAGCTGTTTGAGTTGGGGGACGAGGGTTGAGGCTGAGGATGAAGTTGAGCTTTGAGCACTGTCGTTTGAGGTTGGCATGACGAGACGGTACGCCTTCTATCCTGGTTGTACGTTGCATTCTACCGGCGTGGAGTTTGGGGCCAGCAGCGAGTTGGTCTGCCACGCCCTCGACCTGGAGATGGTCGAGATCCCCGATTGGAACTGCTGCGGGGCCTCGTCTGCCCACTCCATGGACCCCACTCTCTTTCTGGCCCTGCCTGCCCGCAACCTGGCCCAGGCCCAGGAGGTCGGTCTCTCCGATCTTGCCATCCCCTGCGCCGCCTGCTACTCGCGCCTGGCTGCCGCCGACCTGGCCCTGCAACAGGACGGCGCCTTCCGGGCCATGATGGAGTCGGTGCTGGATTTCGAGTATGAAGGCCGCGTGCGCCCTCGCAACCTGCTGGACATCTTGGCCAACGACCTGTCCGGGGAGGCATTGACGGCCAAAATCAAAAAGCCCCTGGATGGGCTCAAGGTCGTGGCCTACTATGGCTGCCTGCTCATCCGCCCGCCCGAGTACACCGGTCGTTGGGACGACCCCGAGCACCCACAGACGATGGACCATATCATCGAGCTGATGGGCGCCGAGGCGATGCCCTGGAGCTACGGCGTGGACTGCTGCGGTGGCAGCCTGACCCTGAACCGCAGCGACGTCGTCGTCCACCTGGTGGACAAGCTGGCCCTCGCCGCTCACGAGGCCGGGGCCGATGCCCTCGTCACCGCCTGCCCCATGTGCATGGCCAATGTCGATGGACGGCAGCTTTATCGCGGCGGCCCGCCTCTGCCGCGACCACCCAAACCCGGCTATCAACCTCTGCCCATCTTTTACTTCACCGAGTTGATGGCCCTGGCCTATGGTCTATCCTTGAAGAAGGTGTTGGCTAAACACCTGGTCGACCCCCGGCCTCTGTTGGGCCGGTTGGCCCTCGTCTAGCGCAGGAGCTTTTATCGTGGAATGTCCCGATTCACCGCATAGAGCGAAGGACAGCGTCCTGGTCGTCGGCGCGGGTATCGCCGGCATGGCGGCTGCCATGCATCTGGCCGAGATTGGCATCGACGTCTACCTGCTGGACGCCGCCCCGGCCATCGGCGGCTCGATGCACCTCCTGGACCACTCCTTTCCCACCAACTCTTGCGGTATCTGCCTCATGCTGCCCCACCAGCCTGCTTTCTGCCCCACCTTCGAGTGCGAAGCCAGGGAGAATGTCCATCTCCTACCCTACACCGAGGTTGTGTCGGTTAACCGAGCATCCCTATCTACCGGTCTACCCACTTCCCATATCACCCTCAACCACAAAGCCCGCTACGTGGACCTGGACAGGTGCAACGGCTGCGGCGACTGCGCCCCCGTCTGCCCCGAAACCCGCCCCCACGACCACGAGGGCTGGCTCTCGCCGGTCAAGGCCATCTACCGGCCCCCGGGCCTGCGCGCGGTGCCCGATGCCTGGCTCATCGACATGGCCTACTGCTCCCGCTGCGGGGCCTGCGTGGACGCCTGCCCCACGGGGGCTATCGACCTGGAGATGGTGGACCGCGAGGAGAGCCTGGAGGTCGGGGCGGTGCTCCTGACACCGGGCTTTGCTCCCTTTGACGCTCGGGGCAAGGGCGAGTACGGCTATGGGCTCTATGACAACGTGCTCTCCGCCCTGGAGTTTGAGCGGATGGCCAGCCTGGCGGGCTCCAGCGTCGCACACCTGGCACGGCCGTCGGACGGCCATGCGCCGAAACGCATCGCCTTTGTCCATTGCGTCGGTTCGCGGGACAATCTCTGTGGAGCGGGCTACTGCTCCTCGGTCTGCTGCATGTACACGGCCAAGCAGGTGGCTCTGGCCAAGGACCTGCACCCGGACCTCGAGGCGACGGTCTTTACTATGGACCTGCGGGCCTTGGGTAAGGATTTCGAGGCCTATGTCGATGGCGTCCAGGCGCTGCCGGGCGTGACCTACCGCCGCTCCATGCCCTCATCGGTCTACCAGCAGCAGCGTACGCGGAACCTGACCGTGACCTTTGTGGGCGATGAGGGCAAGCTGCAGGAGGACACCTTCGACCTGCTTGTGCTGGCGGTGGGCCTTGCCCCACCCCAGGACTTGCAGGCCCTGGCCCACCAGCTGGGCGTGGCGCTGAACGACTACGGCTTTGCTCAGACGGACGGCTACCACCCGACGCACACGGACCGCCCTGGCGTGTTCGTGGCCGGCGCTTTCCGCGAACCCAAGGATATCCCCGATACGGTGGCCGAGGCGGCGGGGGCCGCGGCTGAGGTGGCGGGGTACCTGCGGAATGGGTCGCAGCGGGGGCTGCTATCCGACAGAACGCAAGGGACGACAGACGACGGACGACAGACGGCGAATGGGCTGCGTGACGTTTCGGACGACGAGCCCAGGGTTGGCGTCTTTGTCTGCGAATGCAACGGCGACTTGGCGCCTGTGGGCGTGCCAGAGTTGGCGGCTTGGGCGAAGGCGTTGCCTGGGGTGGCCCTGGCCCGGGCCATACCGGAGGGTTGCTCACCGGAGGGGCGGGCGGCGATTGCGGCGGCGGTTGAAGCGGAGGGCCTGAACCGTATCGTCGTTGCCGGTTGTTCGCCCCGCCTGTTCGCCAGCGAATTCGAGGCCTTGATGCGGGCGGTGGGCCTTGATCCCCGCCTGCTGGCCCGCGTCAACCTGCGGGAGCAGGTGGTCTATCC
>Ga0209013_10002827_pt1 | contig 15644 bp, 15 predicted proteins | sample Cruoilmetagenom2_FD_187291 | JGI IMG/M metagenome (GOLD analysis project Ga0209013, IMG submission 187291) | Oil polluted marine microbial communities from Coal Oil Point, Santa Barbara, California, USA - Sample 2 (SPAdes) (version 2) | ecosystem: Environmental > Aquatic > Marine > Oil seeps ... | reverse complement strand
GGCGATCCGGCTGAAGCGGAGGCCTGTTTCCAAAACGCGCTTGAGATCGCTCGTCGCCAGCACGCGAAGTCATTGGAACTGCGCACGGCAATGAGCCTTGCTCGACTGTGGCAGCGCCAGGGTAAGGTAGGTGACGCCCGCCAGCTGCTGAGCGACGTGCTCGCCTGGTTCACTGAAGGCTTCGAGACTGCAGATCTAAGGGATGCCCAAGCTCTTCTCAACGAGCTTGGCGAAACGACAAAGGTCGGGACGAACGGAATGCAGGCGGCAGAATGAGTGACTTTCCAGCCCCTATATTTCTCAGCTGAGCTAAAGTTGCAAGATCTCATCAACGGCAAGCTGTTTGTACCGAAAACCTAAATTCGGACGTAGTGGCGACGAAGTCCGCCAAGGACCGCGTGTGAACTAATAGCTTCGGTCCGCTGAACGGAGCGAGAGATGGGCGCATCTTTGTCCAGCGACCAGTGTGTTCTGATATTGTTGTAATAGCGAGTATAGGCTCGCAGGATTCGGCGCAGATGCGCCTCGCCCAAGATGATGAAATGGTCGACACACTCGCGCCGGATAGAGCCGATCAGCCGTTCGGCAAAGCCATTCTGCCAAGGCGAGGCTGGTGCAGTAGGCCTGTCCCGGATGCTCATGGCGCGCAAGCAGCGTGTGAAAACGGTGCCGTAGATCTGATCCCGATCCCGGATGAGATATTGCGGGGCATCATCCCAAGGAAATGCCTCCGTTATTTAACGCGCAATCCATTCTGCTGTCGGGTTTGTCGTAACGTTGATCCAGACGAGATCTCTGCGGTCTAGCCGAACGATGACGAAGGCATAGAGCAGGTCAATGCCAACGGTCGGAGCAATGAACAAGTCCATGGCGGCAATGTCCGGCGCGTGATTACGCAGACGGGTGCGCCATCCCTGGCTTGGTGGTCCGCGTCGCTTGACCATGTACTTGGAGACGCTCGATTGCGCGACCTCAAACCCGAGCTTGAGCAGTTTGCCGTGGATGCGCGGCGCTCCCCAAAGCGGGTTCTCAATGCTCATCCGCCGGATCAACGCACGGAGGTCAGATTCGATCTGCGGCCGCCCTCCCCGTGAGCGCGACTTCCAACGCCAGTAGCAGCGAAAGCCCGCCCGATGCCAACGCACAAGCGTCTCGGGCTGGATGATCGTCAGGACCTGCAGAGTGGATGGAAACCATCGATACAGCTGGACAAAGAACCAGCGATCACTGTTGGTGAGCCGAACCCGGCCGCGCACTTTACGCCGCAAAACAATCAACTGATGTCGGAGTGCCGCATTCTCTGCTTCAAGCCGACTCTTCGACTTGAATGGCGAGGCCAACAGCCAAGGAGAAAGCACGGCAGTGCATACATTGTGCACTGACGTTAGGTGATTCCTTCAGTCGATCAAATGCGGATGAGGTTTTCGGTACATACAGGCGCTTGAAGGAGCTCGGTCTCATCCGATGATGCTAATCGGCGACGAAACGCAGATCTAGGCGCGCTCTTCGCCGTTGGGCTTTTCGGATACTATGATCAGCATCAACATTAGGAGTCCCGCGAAGAGCCCGGCCAATGATCCGACTATAATAGAAGATTTGAGGTCAGTCTCACTGGCGACCCCCACTGCCGCCGCGCCAGCAATAATAGAGGCGACGACGGAGTAGATGATCACGCGCACAGGAATCGCATGCTCAATGGCAAGGGCGGAGTAGATGACAGCAAGCTGAGGAATTTTAAGGTTCCGAGCGGCGGAAGCGATAACCGTGGCCAAAAGCCCCGCTGTGATTCCCAAGTATAGATCACCGACCGAGCCGCCGAGCAACAGGCCGGTAAACGCACCGACCACAGCGCAAAGAACCAACACAATCAGAAAATTTTTGACACTCATGCCTTCCCCACTTTGCTCCCAAGGGCCCTACACGGCCCTCGCTCTTAGTCTTCTTGCTAAAGTTAGCCTTTAAAGGATGCGATCCGTGCCTCCCGCTCCTCCGGGAGATCGATAGCGACTAACTAAGCGAATGTTCCTAGGGATTTTGCGATATCCTCGAGAGTGGCTTTTTCAGCATCACTCACTTTCTTGCCCCCGAAACCGAGAAAGGCACCCTCCGAGCAGGCCTCTGCCACCTTTTGGCTAATGCCGAGCAGGAAGATCTTAAAGCCAGCTGCTTCAGCCGGCGCCTTTTCATCAAGGATTGCGGACGTCTCCCGCAGACTTTCAAGCGATCTATGGACGATCTCAGTCGGCTTGGCGCCGGTCACGTGCTTGCGCATTGCCTCCTGAACGGTGGACTGTCCTTCGCTCGTTTCAAGATCAACTAGGACTGCCTTGATAAGCTCGCTGGAATCCACAGCCTTCGCTGAGGCTAGAGCCGACCTGGTCGCTAAAGCCTCTTTAAGCGTGCCCCACAAACCGCTTGGATCCGCAGCCGAAATCGCTATGCCTGCTAGCATTGTGCTTTCCAAGATCTCGGACCACTCCGCTGGTGTGAAGCTCTGTTTGTTTGCCATGGCCGACTCCTCGCGCTCGGCTGAAGCGCTCTGGTTTAAGATCTAGATTCTTATCAAACGAAAGTTGCCTTCTAAGGCTTAGTCATCACCACAAAACCCCAACTTGTCAGCATCACGCCCCCATAACGAAAATAGACAAACAACGCAAAAAGCACCGAGAACACGATCGCAGTTGTCAACGCGTTGACGAAGCGATTCTCGAAATTGATTGTGTTCCCAACCAAGTCGGAGACGAACACGAATATCGACCCCATAAAAACCAACCCGAACCAAGCGTATTCTGGTGGTAATAGCATATTGTTGTTCCAACCTAGATGGTTATTAAGGCTAGCGCCAACCACATGGCGTCTATCTCTCGGCGTCGCCCCCCTCAGCGTTGTCGGCTGCTTTCTGATCGAGCTGGTCCAGAGAGAAATCCCTGACCAAATTACCAGCCCAATCAGATGACCGCCTCAAGGAGCTGGACGCATCATTGCAAATCCCCATTCCATCAACAACACGGTCCCGTATCGCAAATAGATAGTTAACGAAAATACACCCGCGAACACTATCGCTGTTACTAAAGCGTTCGTGACGCGGCTTTGGAAACTAACTAGATTACCGATCAAATCGGATATGAACACCGCGAAAGCGGCAATAATAACCAGTTCGAGCCAAGCGAACTCCGCCGGAAATGCCATCGTAGCGCCCCCCCCTTCCCCGCTCTTAAACTTCATAACGGTCTCAAAAGACAATGTTTGATAAAGTAGCACGGTGCCGTTTTTGCTACAATGGGAAGGTTCGGCGACACCCCTGTCTAGCCCCCTTGGGCTGTACCACCGTTCGGCGGTTTCTCTAATAACGTCTCGGGCACAGGTGGGCTCATTCCGAGGGCTTGGTGCGGAACCATGCGGCGATCTGACATTCATCGTTGGCGAGAATGGCCGGCCGCTTACAAAGGAGAGCTTCGGCAATCTATTCAGGGACGCTTGCAAGGCCGCTGGCGTTCCGGGATCGGCGCACGGCGTCCGAAAGCTGGCTGCAACGTGCATGGCGGACAATGGTGGGACAGAAGCACAACTAATGGCGGTGTTCGGCTGGACCGACCCGAAGATGGCCGCTCACTACACGCGTACCGCAAACAGGAAGCGGCTGGCCGCCGAAAGCATCAACAAACCGAACGCCGGGGGAACATCTATTCCCTCACCTAGCCATCCGGCGAGGGCGAAAGGCGTAAAACGCCAATGAATACAATGCCAAAATTTTGGATTGGTGGGCCCGGGAGGGCTCGAACCTCCAACCAGACGGTTATGAGCCGCCGGCTCTAACCAATTGAGCTACGGGCCCCCAGTGCGCATCCGACGAAATCTGTTGTCTTTTCGGGATGATACACGCCTCTCACAATTCCGCCTCATAGCAGATTCCTCATAGCGCCAACACCGCTCCTGCCACCTCTCACCTGGAAATGCCAAACGATGCCCTTTCTCGACGCGCCCCTCGCCTCGTGCCTGAAGCTGATCGTCCCGGCCATCGCGCTTCTGGCCTCGGCTCTCTCCTTCGTAACGTCCCCGGCACAGGCCGAGGAGTCGGACAAGCGGACCGTGTCGCTCTCCGCTACCGGCGCGGTGAAGACCACGCCGGACAAGGTGGACATCACCACCGGCGTCACCTCGGAGGGCCAAACAGCCCGGGATGCTCTGACCAAGAACACCGAGGCGATGACCAAAGTGGTGGACGGGCTGAAGGCCGCCGGCATCAAGGCGAAGGACATCCAGACCACGAATTTCTCCGTCTCGCCAATCTACGAGAAGAAGAAGCAGGGCTACGCCGCCTTCATCACGGGCTATCGCGTCAGCAACCAGGTGCACATCACGGTGCATGACACCAAGAAGCTCGGCAAGATTCTGGACGCCGTGGTCAGCCTCGGCGCCAACAAGATCAATTCCATCAATTTCGGCGTATCGGAGCCGGAGCCGCTAAAGGACGAGGCCCGCAAGCAAGCGGTGAAGAATGCGATCGCCAATGCCAAGCTCTACGCGGAAGCAGCGGGCGTGGAGCTCGGGCCCGTCTTGACCATTACCGAAGAGAGCGGCGTGGTCTCACCGCGCTTCGCAGCGGCCGCGGCTCCCATGGCCGAGGCCAGAGCGGTGCCTATCGAGGCCGGCACGACGACCGTTCAGGCGCGGGTCCAAATGACTTGGGAGCTGCGCTAGCGAGGTTTGCCCAGCTGATCGAGATCAAGGCGTTTTTTCGCCCCGGCTGCTAGGGATTTCGCCCATGACGGCAGCAGATGCTAAGTATCCGGAGGACGACCGTCTCGCGCGCGATCGTGCCTTTATGGTGGCGCGTCATCTTGGGGCGCGCGGCATTTCCGACCCCCAAGTGCTTCGGGCCATGGGCGAGGTTCCACGCGAAGCCTTCGTGTCGGAGCCTTTGGCCGAGTTCGCCTACGAAGACGCGCCGCTCCCGATCGAGGCCGGGCAGACTATCTCCCAGCCTTATATCGTTGCCCGCATGGTCGAGCTGGCCGAACTGAGGCCCGGCGATAACGTGCTCGAGGTCGGCGCCGGGTCCGGCTATGCGGCGGCGGTAATGGGGCGCATTGCCGATAAGGTCTATGCCATCGAGCGGCACGAGGAGCTTGCGAGACTGGCCCAAGCCCGCGAAGCGAAGCTCGGCTATGACAACGTGGAGATCATCTGCGCCGACGGCACCAAGGGCTGGCCGGAGGCGGCCCCGTTCGACGCCATCATGGTCTCCGCCGGCGGGCCGAAAATTCCCGAGACATTGAAGCAGCAACTCGCCGTCGGCGGGCGCCTGGTGATCCCTGTCGGCCGCGAGATACACCAGACATTAATGCTGGTGCGGCGCACCGGCGAGGACACGTTCGAACAAGAAGACCATGGCGCGGTGACCTTCGTGCCGCTGATCGGCGAGGAAGGCTGGGGCGCACCGGAGACGGCGAAGGCGCAGACTAAGATCGACTCGGCCACGACGGGCTACGCGAACGGCCTGCTCATCCCCTCCCAGCACGCCAAGGTCGTCCGCACAAATCTGAGCCATGTCATCGCCGACGCGGCCGAGCCTTTCGGCGATCTCGACGAGCTTGCCACTCTCGCCGAGCGCTTCGCCAACCGCCGTGTCGTCCTGCTCGGCGAGGCGACACACGGTACGGCAGAGTTCTATGACGCGCGCGCGCGCATCACCGAGATGCTGGTCCGGAAGCACGGGTTCAACGTCGTGGCGGTGGAGGCAGATTGGCCCGATGCCACCGTTTACGACGCGCTCGTGCGCGGCCTGCCCCGGCCCGCGGTGCCGACCGAGGCGTTTTCGCGCTTTCCCGCCTGGATGTGGCGGAACGGGCAGGTGCGCGACTTCCTCGCGCGCCTCGAAGCGATCAACGAGACCATTGCCGATCCGGACAAGCGCGCCGGCTTCTACGGCCTCGACGTCTACAGCATGGCATCGTCCATCGAAGCGGTACTCAACTACCTGGATGGGGTCGACCCGGACGCCGCACGGATCGCGCGCGAACGGTACGGCTGCCTCGCCCCCTTCCGGACCGAACCCGCCCGCTATGGCCACATGGCGATGTCGCGCGGCTTTGCGGTCTGCGAAACACCCGTAACGAAAGCGCTGGTCGATCTGTTGAAGAACCGGCTCGACTATCTTGCAAAAGACGGCGATGCTTTCTTCGATGCGGAGCAGAATGCGCGCATCGTGATGGCAGCCGAGCTGTATTACCGCATCATGTATTACGGCGGCGCGAGGTCATGGAACCTGCGCGACGAGCACATGTTCGACACGCTGGAACGGGTGCTGGCCCATCGCGGTTCCGATTCCAAAGCCGTGGTCTGGGCGCACAACTCTCATATCGGCAATGCGATGTTCACCGAGATGGGCCAAGTGCGCGGCGAACACAATATCGGCCAGCTCGCCCGCGCGCGGTTTGCCGACCAATGCGCGCTGATCGGCTTCGGCACTGATCGGGGCACCGTCGCCGCGGCATCCAATTGGGATGAGCCGATGGAGGTCAAACGCGTTCGCCCCGCCCGCGACGATTCCTATGAAGGCCGCTCGCGCGAGGCGGGCATCGATGCTTTCTTCCTGGAGACGGGCACCGGACAGAAAGACAGCGTTCGCGAGGCGCTGGCCGAGCCGCTTCTCGAGAGGGCCATCGGCGTGATCTATCGTCCGGAGACGGAGCTACTGTCTCACTACTTCCAGGCGGAACTGTCGCGGCAGTTCGATGCATGGGTCTGGTTCACGGAAACGAACGCGGTGGATGCGCGGCCGCAGGCCCATCCCCATGGGCCCGACGAGACCTATCCGTTCGGACTGTAGTGATTGGTCGTGCGGGACCTTACGGCGTCGCCACGACTTCGTTCCCCTCGCCCAGCACGACGACATTCGGGTGGTAGTTGCGCGCCTCTTCGGCCGGGATCTGGCAATAGGCGACGATGATCACCTTGTCGCCCTTTTGCACCAGGCGCGCCGCGGCGCCATTCACGGCGATGGCGGCAGAGCCGCGCGGCGCCTCGATGGCATAGGTGGTGAAGCGCGCGCCGGTGTTGATGTTCAGCACATCCACCTGCTCATGGGGCAGGATGCCGGACTCGTCCAAAAGGTCGCGGTCGATGCCGATCGACCCCTCATAGTGCATGTCCGCGCCGGTCACCGTGGCCCGGTGCAGCTTCGCTTTCAGCATTGTTAGGAACACGTAATCCGCCCCTGGTTACCCAGCCGGCCCGGAAAAGGGCCGTTTCTCACTCTTGGATATAGGGCAAGCACCCGGTTGTCGCAATGCAACATTCCCGCGCAGTCCCCTATGACCCCCCGCCTGGCGATGCGGGCCAGCGCGCCGACCTCTCGATTTTTAGGAAAATTGCGCGGGTTCCACCCACCAAAATCTTCAGCCGGGTCTGTCATAGGTCACCGCTAGAAGAGTTCGGGGCTGCGGAAGCCACCGGACCGAACCTGTCGCAGGGAGGCACACTCATGACCAATCAGGGATCCCGCTTCGGCGGGGCCGTGATCTCGTATACGCCGAGCCGTATGCCGGAAATCGTCTCGTTCGCCCTCACCGCCGTTCTGTTCGGAAGCGTTTCTTGCTCACGTTCGGCGAGGCCCTCGTCTAGTCACCGTCTAACCAGCGGCCTTGGCGGGCTCACCAGCGTGCAACGCCCAGAGCCGCTTCGCGGTGGGTACGCCGCGCAGATCGTGCGGACCGAGATCGTGCAGGCGGAAGCCGAGCCCCGTGGAGGTGCGCGTCACCACGTCGTCCGTCGCCACGATGGGTTGGCCGAGCAGCTTCGACATGTCTTGCGTGCGCGCGACCTCGTTCACCGTGCGGCCGATGACGCCGAACTTCAGGCGCTCGCGCGTACCGGCATTGCCGAACACCACGTCGCCGAAATGCACCCCAACCCCGAAGGCAATCTCCGCCGCGCGCGGGCAGGCCTTCGTCTTCGCCGCCGCGAGACGATCTTGCGCGGACGCCGCCGCGCGCAAAGCGGCCGTGCAAGCTACCTCCTCGTCGCCCGCCTCGGCGGGGAAGAACGCCAGGATGGCATCGCCCACAATGTCGAGCACCTGGCCGCCCTCTTCCATGACGGCGCCGGCGGCGCAATCGAAATACACATTCAGCAGGTCGAGAAACGCTTCCACGGGGAGCTGATCGGCCAGCCCCGTTGAATTGCGCAAGTCCGAATACCACAGCGCCGCGGTCAGCCGTTCGCCGTCGCCGCGCTTGATGGTGCCCGACAGGATGCGCTCGCCGACCAGCGGCCCGTGAAACGCATTCAGCGCATTCTTGGTGATCTGATCCTTGATGACGACGCGCAAGGCCAAGGACAGCGGCGCTAGGATCTGCTGCATGACGTTGATGTCGCGCTCCGAGAATCCGGACGGCGTCTTGGACGACCAGGAGAGCGCCAGCCCGTCCGTGGTGTCCACGGTCATTGGCTTTTCCCCGAACGACACCACGCGCGCGAAGTAGCCGGTGAAGCCTTCCCCGCGCAGGCGCTGCAGCAGCGGGAACTTGTCGACCAATTCGTCGCGATTGAGCTGCAAGGGCAGCTCCTCCACGCCTTGCGTGATCATCCAGTAGAACGGGCTCAGCGTGAACTCAGGGTTGCCCTCATTGAGCGCCTGAAAATATTCGACGTCGACGCCGCTATCCTTGGTCCAGGTGATGGACATGCCGTCGAACAGCGGATGCAGGATGCGGAAGCCGACCATCATGCGCTCCAAGGGCACGCCGGCCGCCACCAGCCGCCCCATGACCGTCTCCACGAGATCGCCCACGGGCCGGTCGGTCAGGCCCGAAGCGATGATCGCATCGGCGATTTCGCCGGAGACGCAGGCCTCGTCGAGTGCGATCGCGCCCGAGGCGTCGTCGGTGGGTATTGCGGTATCGGTCATGATCTGGGCTCCTTAAGCCCACTCTATCACCCTCGCCTATGGCGGGATCGGGGCGTGGCCTCTCACGTCTTCGTCATCTTCTTTGCGCTACCGCGCTTCTTCTATGCGCTACCGCGCTTCGCGCTACTTGAGCGCGTTTTAGCGCGCCGACGCGCTGCGGCCGCGGCCGATCAGCATGAACACGTAGAACAGCCAGACGCCGATGGCCGAGACCGCCGCCGCCACATAGGTCCAGGCCGCCGCGTCCAGCACCTTGTCGACGCCCTCCAGCTCCTTCTTGCCGATAATGCCGTGGCTCATGAGCAGCTCCTTGGCGCGGGCGGAGGCGTTGAACTCCACGGGCAAGGTCAACAGCGCGAAGACGAAGGAGCCGCCGAACAGGATGACGCCAATCCAGGTCAGCACGTCCCATTGCAGCATCAGCCCACCGACAAAGGCCCAAGGCGCGGCTTGCGAGGCGAGCTGCACCACCGGCACGATGTAGGTGCGCAGCTCCATGGGGAAATAGTCCCGCGCATCCTGGAGCGCGTGGCCCGTCTCATGGGCGGCGATGCCGGCGGCGGCGACGGACGGCGTGTAATAGACCTCCTGGCTGAGGCGCAAGACCTTGGCGCGCGGGTCGTAGTGATCGGACAGCACGCCTTCGGTGGTCTCCACCTTGACGTCCTGCAGTCCCTTCGCATCCAAAAGCCGCCGCGCCACTTCCGCGCCCGTGATGCCGTCCCGCGTCGGCACTTGCGAATATTTGGTGACGTTCGCCTTGATGCGGGCTTGCGCATAAAGCCCGAGCGCCAGGCCCGGCCCGACCAGCAGCCAAAACAGCGGATCTTCAAACATCGTTGCTCCGATCCTTCCGCGCGTCCAACATTGCTGGCCAGTCTAGCACGCCATCCCAAGTCGGCATGCGGTCCAACTTGAGCGCATTTGAGCGGGATCAAGGCGAGCGCACGCCGATCGGCGTGATAATCTGGCGTCAAGGCCCGCGCCGCTTTCGACGCGCGGGCACCAATAACGGGAGGATCGTATGCGCTATAGATCGATCGTCTTCGCCAGTCTCGCCCTCGCTAGCGCCCTTGTGCTCACCGCGCTCGCCCCGCAACCGGGCAGCGCCGCCAATATGAGCCCGGCGCAGCTGGACCAGATCCAGTCCACAAGGATCGTGACGCCGGCCCATTGCCGCGCGGTGCGCCATTGCCACCGGCGCTGCTACCGCGGCCGCTGCACGCGCTATTGCCACCGCTGCGGTTAGGAGCGGAGAGTCACCCATTGACTCCCACCACAGCCCTCCCCCTTTCAGGGAGAGGGAGCAGTCACGCATGTTCGTCGCCGGCCCCGGGGTTTTGTTTGCGCGACCGGCCTCTTCTGTTTGCCCTACCGGCCTTGGACCTAGTTGAGGGCGACCCTACTTGAGCAGACGGTCTGCAGCTCGCGCCCTCATGAACGAGGGATGGGCGGATTATGGGGGTGTGGCGAGGTCCGGGGATAAGTTTTTGGCTCGGCGCCAGAAGCCGACTTGGTCGCCCGGCGCGTCAGTCAATCGCTTCTGGGCTCTTGCCATAGTTGTCCAGCTTCGAAAAACTCCAAAGCATGATCGAAAGGATAGGCTCTACCAAAGAAACTCAGGCGCCCCCTTGGTGGCTGCCGTCCTTGACCGGGGTTTTTCTCGGTCTGCTGTTTTTCGTCCTTACCTTCACTCCTTCTTTGGTTCCACGGCCGCCGATTTTTCAGGGCCTACTCGGCGGCTTGGCCTTCTTCATTGGCTATGCCATCGGGTACGGCTGCGTGACATTGTGGCGCTATCTCGAGCTACCGGAAGTGCCGCGGTCATGGTGGCGGGCAGCGAACATCGCTCTGGCAGTGGCCTGCGCGATTGCTGCCGCCATCTATATTCCGCAAGCCGCCGCGTGGCAGGACGAAGTCCGCGCCCGTTTGAATATGCCGCCGACGGAAACCGCAAACCTCCTGCAAGTGATCTTTGTCGCGGCCATCTTTGCGCTGCTTCTGATGCTTCTCGCGCGCTTGTTGATCGGGGGGACCCGAGCTACGTCATCCCTCGTCTATCGTTGGATGCCGAGGAGGATCGCTGCGCTGCTCGGTGCCGTGATCTTCGCGGTGCTGCTGGTGACGTTGGTGAATGGCACGCTGGTTAGCGCCATCATAGGCGCAATTGACCGCGCTCAAGCGCTGGTGGATGTCACCAATCCGCCGGGTGCATCAGTACCAAGGGAGGCCACGAGATCAGGTGGTCCCGGATCTCAAATCGCGTGGCAGGATCTCGGTCGAGCCGGCAAGCGGTTCGTTACAGAAGGACCGAGGAAGGCAGATATCGAGGAATTCAGCCGTCGCGCAGCACTTGAGCCGATCCGCGTCTATGCAGGGCTCCGCTCGGCGGATTCGCCCGAGGAGCAGGCTGAGTTGGCCCTCGCCGATCTAATCCAAATGGGCGCTTTCTCCCGGTCATTGTTGGTCATCGTGACGCCCACAGGCACGGGGTGGGTCGACAATAATGGCATCGCGCCACTGGAATACATGCATGACGGAGATGTCGCGACAGTCGCCGTTCAGTACTCCTATCTCCAAAGCCCCCTGTCGTTGATCCTTGAGCCCGGACGCTCGCAGGCGTCTGCAGCCGCCGTGTTCAGGGCCATTTACAACTATTGGAGCAAACTTCCGGAGGCCAACCGCCCGAAACTCTATCTGTTTGGTCTCAGCCTCGGTTCGCTCGGATCGGAAGGCTCGCCACCTATACATGCCTGGCTGGGGGATGGGTTCGATGGCGCGGTCTGGGCGGGGCCACCCTTTCGCAACCAGATCTGGCGCACAATCCAGCGTGATCGAAACGAAGGCTCGCCCGCTTGGCGGCCGACCTTCGAGGACGGCTCGAACTTTCGCGTGATTGGTCACGGCGACAGCGCCACGCAAGACGGTGCCGACTGGGGCCGCGTGCGTGTCGTGTATGTTGTCTATCCCAGCGACGCGATTGTCTTCTTCGAAGAAGGCATGTTCTACCGACAGCCCCAATGGATGGGTCCTCCGCGGGCCGACGACGTGTCGCCGCTACTGCAGTGGTTCCCAATTGTCACCGCGTTGCAGGTCGGGATCGATATGATGTTTGCCGCGGTCGTGCCGCCAGGACGTGGTCACAACTACGCAGTGGCTGACTACATCGAAGCGTGGTCTGCCGTCACCACGCCCCCGAATTGGGCCGATGCGGACGCAGACCGTCTTGGCACCAAGATCGAGACGAAAGCCGCCAAGCACAGCGATTCCTGGTAAAGCGCGCCCGCCCAAAGTGTTACCGGCTAACCTCAACCCCGGCTCCTGCTGGGTCGGCTCCGGCGTTGCGACTAGCATCTCATCGTGTCGCCTCATCGCGATATGACTTGATCACAAGATCCCCCATCAGAAGCCCCAACGTTTCCCCCCAAGTTGGGGCTTCTCCTTGAAGGCGGCGGGCCGAAAGGAGCTAACGATGAAACGATCTTTGGCAATTGCCGCTTGCACCTTCGTTCTCGCCCTGGCGATGTTCGCACCGTCCAAGGCGTCCGCCGGAGGCTATTGGGCCGGCTATGGCTACGGCTGCTGCTGTGTCACCTATTGCTACGGCGCGGTCCGCGGCGGCTACGCCTATCCCGGCTACGCCTATCCGCGTTACGGCTCTCGGCGCTACGGCTATGGCCACCGCTACTCGCGCTATGGATATCCGCGCGCACGCGGTTACGCGCGCCGTCAGCTGCGCCGCGAGGCTATCCGCGACTGGTAAGCGCTTTTTAGGGTGACTAGAGCAGGCTTCGTCACCCCCGGGCTTGTCCCGGGGGTCCAATTGGGCGTTTCCTGCTCTCATGCGCCAGTTCTTCGTATACATCCTGGCCAACCATCGCCATGGCACGCTTTTATCAAGGGCGGTCACCACCGCGCGCGCATTGTACACTCCAGGGGTTGGAAGGGCCGCCTGGGGCAGGCACTGCGAGCATCACGCACCGCCTAAAGACTGGTTCGGGGGCCTCAGAATGACCGGGGACTAAAGGCTGGCTTGATTAGCCAGGAAGGACCGCAGCTTCCGCGAGCGGCTCGGGTACTTGAGCTTACGCACCGCCTTGGCCTCGATCTGGCGGATGCGCTCGCCTATCTGTCTTAAGCCTTGATATCTTACCCGGTGTGAAGAAAGACCAGCAGAAACACATGGAAATCATTGCGTGGCTCATCGCGGTCTACGTGGCGTTTTGCCTGTTGGCGCTCTTCGGCCATCGCTGGTTCATGTATTTCCCCGATGCGACCCGCGTTGCGCCGGCGGCGGCTGGCTTGGACGGCATCGAGGAGGTGGAGATTGCGGCCGAAGACGGTACGACGCTGGTTGCCTGGTATGCGCCGGCGAAGGACGGCAAGCCGACGCTCCTTTATTTCCATGGCAATGGTGCCAACGCCGCCAATCGCACGCCCCGGATCAGAACGATCCAAGACGACGGGTTTGGTGTTTTCTACCTGAACAACCGCGGCTATGGCGGCTCGGGCGGGACGCCCACAGAAGAGCACAATGTCGCCGATGCGCGCGCGGCGTACGATCATCTGATAGGCCTCGGGGCGCCGGCAGACAGTATCGTCCTTTACGGCGAGTCGCTGGGTTCAGGTCAGGCGGTGCGTCTGGCGGCCGAAAAGCCGGTCGCCGCGGTCGTGCTCGAAGCACCGCTCACCTCGACGATCGACGTGGCGCGGCCCATCTATTTCTGGCTGCCGCTCGGCTTACTGATTACCGACCAATATAACGTCGAGCGCGCTATTGGCTCGGTCACGGTCCCGCTTCTGATCCTCCACGGCGCGCAGGATGCGGTGATCCCGGTGGACTTGGGCCAACGGGTCTATCGTGCCGCCAACGAGCCCAAGCACATCGAAGTATTCCCCCAAGGCGGTCATCTCGACTTTTTCGACCACGGCGCATGGGAGAAGACACGAGCATTTCTAGCACCGTGGGGACATGGCTCAACTCAGCAGTAGCGCGCGCCTATCCTCCCTCTTGGCTCTTGTGCGACATTGCCGGGACGCCTCTCAGGCAGATGCGCGCAAAAAAGCCAAGAACCCCAAGACCCAAGGACTTGAGACCCATGGACGTCGCCCAAAACATCGCCATCTTGATCGTTGCAGCTACCGCATTCTGGGCCTTTCTGGCGCTCAGGAAGCGTATCGAGTTCCTCGAGCACGAAGTGCGCTGGCTCAGGAGCGAGCTGAACGATATCAAGCTGGTCGATACGGATAGCGAGCGCGGCTGAGCGCGCACCTCCCACAACAGGACGTAAATGGCCGTGTCGCCTTACGAACACCTCGAGACGCGCTTCGCGGAGCTTCACCAGATCTCCCATGCGCAAGCCATGCTCTATTGGGACGAGGCGGTGATGATGCCGCGCGGCGGGGGGCCTGCCCGCGGCGAGGCGTTGGCCGCGCTCGCGAGCCTCGCGCACCGGACGCTGACCGCGCCTCAAGTCGGCGGCCTGCTGGATGAAGCGGAAGGCCGTTCCGCCCAGCTCGACGCATGGCAGCGTGCGAATCTGCGCGCCATGCGGCGCATGCATACGCGCACCGTGGCGCTGCCTGAGGCGCTGGTGCACGCCATGCAGATTGCCGCGACCCGTTGCGAGCAGATCTGGCGGGTGGCGCGGGCCGAGAACGACTGGACCGCGGTCGTGAGTCCCCTTTCGGAGGTGTTGCGGCTGGCGCGCGAGGAAGCCGCGGCGCTGGGCGACACGCTCAAGCTTTCGCCGTACGACGCGCTGCTCGACATGTACGAGGAGGGCACGCGCGAAGCCGACGTGGCGCGCCTGTTCGACGAACTGAAAGGCTTTCTCCCCGACATGATCGACCGCGTTCTCGGCCAGCAGCCCGAGCCCTTGCCGCTGCCGGGTCCGTTCCCGGACGCCCATCAACGCAAGCTCGGCGAAGAGATGATGCGCGCGCTTCAGTTCGACTTCGAACGCGGGCGGCTCGACGTCAGCCATCACCCGTTTTGCGGCGGCGTGCCCGACGATACGCGCATCACCACCCGCTACAGCGAAGACGATTTCCTGGAATCGCTCATGGCGGTGCTGCACGAGACCGGGCACGCGCTCTACCAGCAGGGCCTGCCGGCCGAGTGGCGCCGGCAACCGGTCGGCGACTGCCTTGGGGCCGCGGTGCATGAGAGCCAGTCTCTGTTCGTGGAGATGCAGGTGTCGCGCGGGCGCGCCTTCATGGGCTTCGCGGGCCCGCATATCCGCCAGCATCTCGGCGGGCGCCAGGGCGACGCGGCATGGTCCGCGGATAATCTCCATGCGCGCGCGATCCGGGTCGCCCGCGGGCTTATCCGCGTCGACGCCGACGAGCTCACCTATCCCTTGCACATCATCCTGCGCTTCGAGCTGGAGCGGGCGCTTGTGGCGGGCGAGCTCGCCGTGGCCGACATTCCGGACGCCTGGAACGCGCGCATGACGCGTTCTCTCGGGCTGTCGACGGAGGGCAATTTCAAGGACGGCTGCATGCAGGACGTGCACTGGTTTTCCGGGCTGTTCGGCTACTTTCCCACCTATACGCTGGGCGCCTTGATGGCGGCGCAATGGTTCGCCGCCGCGGGCAAAGTCCTCCCGGGTCTGGAGGCGCAGATCGAAGCGGGCGAGTTCGGGCCGCTGGTGGGGTGGCTGCGCCGGGAGATCCACGGGCGCGGGCAGCTCAAGACCGCGCGGGAGCTGCTGACCGAGGGGACGGGCGA
>Ga0209013_10002826_pt1 | contig 15653 bp, 14 predicted proteins | sample Cruoilmetagenom2_FD_187291 | JGI IMG/M metagenome (GOLD analysis project Ga0209013, IMG submission 187291) | Oil polluted marine microbial communities from Coal Oil Point, Santa Barbara, California, USA - Sample 2 (SPAdes) (version 2) | ecosystem: Environmental > Aquatic > Marine > Oil seeps ... | reverse complement strand
GGAAGAGGTTGCGCAAAACAAGGCATCCTATACCGGACGCTTCCTCAAGGCGCTGCTTAACAGCAGTCACATAGGATGTGCCGAGTGAAGTGAGGCGCATCAATACAGTGCAGATTTAGATGCGCCTCGTGCCTCGGCACATCCTATGCAGGATCAACTGTACAGAATTATTGAGATGTTACCGCAGGGGGGATGCGACTGCGCACCACCTGATGTCGGCGCAAAGCTCATAGGATGCGCAGAGTGAAAACGAGGCGCATCAAATTATTCAACCCTCAAGCAATGCCGGAAGCTCCGTCATCGAGTCGATCACCGCATCCGGGTCGTAGTTACGGATATCTTCTCCATGGTTGTAACCATAACTCATACAGATGATCTGAAACCCTGCCGCGCGGGAGGCTTTGACATCGCTGACAGAGTCGCCGATCATCATGGCATTCTCCGCTGCCACGCCGAAATATTCCGCCCCATAGAGCAGCGGCATGGGATCAGGCTTTTTCGCCGGCAGGGTGTCGCCTGAGATGATGATTTTAAAATCACCGGCGATCCCCAGATCCTCCAGCAGCGGTTCGGTAAACTGCGCCGCCTTGTTGGTCACACAGCCAAGCTTGTAGTCTTGTGACAACAGATAATCGACTCCTTCACGCACGCCTTCATAGAGACAAGAGCGCTTGGAGGTATTCTCGGCGTAGAGGTCGAGGAAGATCGGATAGGCCTTTTCGAACTCCTTATCTGAAGGCTCGCCGTCAAGTTTTCCAATCAGGGCGCGGCGCACCAGCCTCTCCACACCGTTTCCCACCCAGTCCCGCACCCTGGTTTCTCCCCAGACAGGCCGGTCGATCTGCTGCATCATCTCATCGACACAAAAAGCAAGGTCGGGAACGGAATCCACCAGGGTTCCATCCACATCGATCATGATCAGTTCGGGTTTACGTATTGCCATCATTCAATTCCCAGGGAAGTACTGATTAAATCAGCGCTCTTCTTCAAGTTTTTCTAGACTTTAGCCATCTCGTCACGCATCTGCTGGATAACGCTGTCAAACTGGTTGGCATCGTCAGCATTGCGGCCGCCGAAAATACCGGAACCGGAGACAAAGGTGTCCGCGCCAGCCGCCTTGATCTCGCCGATATTGTCGACCTTGACACCGCCATCGATCTGCAGACGGATATCACGTCCGGAATCATCGATCATCTTGCGCACAATTTTCAGTTTCTCCAGTGCGGAGGGAATAAAGCTCTGGCCACCAAAGCCGGGGTTGACCGACATCAGCAGAATCATATCGACCTTGTCCATCACATACTCAAGATAGGAGAGTGATGTCGATGGATTGAAGACCAGACCGGATTTACAGCCACTCTCACGAATCAGCTGCAGAGAACGGTCGATATGCTCGGAAGCTTCCGGGTGAAAAGTGATATAGGTGGCGCCGGCGCTGGCAAAATCAGGAATAATACGATCTACAGGCTTGACCATCAGGTGCACATCGATTGGCGCTGTAATGCCATGATTGCGCAGTGCTTCACACACCAGCGGGCCGATAGTCAAATTTGGCACATAGTGATTGTCCATCACGTCAAAATGGATGATATCCGCACCTGAATTCAGGACATCGACACACTCCGGTCCAAGTTTTGCAAAATCTGCAGAGAGAATGGAGGGTGCAAGAAAATCTGTTTGTCTAGCCATGATTATCCTCGTAATGGAAGTGTTCCTGTCAGGCCGTTGAGATCAGAGTTGCAAGGTTGGGTCAGAACCAGGCGCCAATAACTTCGGAGACACGGCCAGGGAAAATAGAAAGGAATAATTTACCGCATGTAGATGCTGGTATAAAGAGAAATTTTAGATTTGCTTCTATACTGGAATAGAAACCTGGGATGTACAACTGTGTACGGATCGCAGCAATAATCGACTTGCAACAATTTTTGCTGCAAGTCGATTTGTTACCGCATGGAAAAATAGATCACTACAGGTTGTTTCTGGCAGCTTGACTACCAATTCGAATACCTATAGGCGCTATCCATAAATGGCAATACCTGACGCCAGATTCTTTGCCATTTAGCCCATATGCTGGTGGAGACATAAACTACATCCCGGGGTCTGAGCGGAAATCTGCTGGCAAGCACCATGCCGTCAACCGGCTTCAAGTTGAGATGGTAAACCACGGTTTGAAGATTCTCTCCCTCACCTACACCGCGAAAAACAAAGACTTTACGTACATCTGAATCCCGGGTCGGATTCCCCGCCTTGCCAAGCGCCTCGGCCAGTGACATGCGACGACTGGTCATTTCAAGTGCCCCTGAGTTTTTGAATTCACCGATTACATAGACGAGATTGGACGCCTTGTTGGGAACATGAACAATATCGCCATCCTGCAACATCATATTCTGTGAAAGATCACCATCCCGCAGATACGCCTCAACGTTAACGGCATACCTTTTGGTGCCGCGGGTGACAATGACACTCCCCAGATCCCCGGTAGTGCTTTCACCACTGGATATGCTGATTGCCCGCACCAGTGTCATCGGGTCATCCGTGATTGGCAGCCGTCCACTCGCTCCAATCGAACCGGTAATTGTCACAATCTTATTTCTGTATTGTGCAACCCTCACTACCACCTGGGGATCAGGAATATGTGAAGTCAGCGCCTCTGTGAGTTCTCCCCTTATTTGCGCTACCGTCTTACCGGCTACAGATAGCTCGCCAGCATAGGGGAAAAAGATTTTCCCTCGTGAATCAACCGTATAACCCCCCCCCCCTGACTCTCCACCTGCACCGCCCGGGCTCGTCAGTTCAGGATGTTCGTAAACGACGATATCGATAATATCCTTCGGGCCTACCAGATAGGGCTTCGATTTCGGCGCAACAAAGGGCCTCCCCGCTCCAAAGTGCAACTCTTCTCTCTGAAGCTCTGCAATGATCTTGGGGGTAATCCTGTAAATCGTGAAGTCAGCCGGCTGCGGCGCATCATCATTGGGCCAGGTCACGTCCACATTTGCATACTCCAACTTGCCGCTATCCAGCTCAGTACCCGGGGCCGTCGCACAGGCTGACAACACTGATGCAAGCAACAGCAGAAGAATAAATTGACTGATTTTCATAGTGATTCCTAAATTTCCTACAATAACGCAAAAGCATTTAACATGAATTGCACTCTATCCAATTTATTACACAACAAATTGAAAAATTATCTTAAATCCCCACTTTCCCAGAATCTTCAAGCAGGGTGATCAGTTTTTTCACACCATCTTCCACTGACTCAGCGCCGCTTGAAATCGTGATCTCCGGCCGCAACGGTTCCTCATAAGGCGCTGAAATTCCAGTAAAATTCGGTATCTTCCCCTTGATTGCCTTGGCGTACAAACCCTTCGGGTCTCTCCGGATGCAGGTATCAACATCACACTGGCAATAGGCTTCAACAAAATCCCCATGCGGCATCATACTGCGCACCTGTTCCCGGTCAGCGCGGCAGGGGGAGACAAAAGCCGCCAGCACGATGGTTCCGGACTCCAGAAAAAGCTTTGCAGCCTCACCAATTCGCCTCAGATTTTCACGGCGGTCTTCAGGAGAGAAACCAAGATCGGAACAGAGGCCATGCCGCACGTTGTCGCCATCCAGCACCGTCACCTGAAGCCCTTGGTTAAACAACTCTTTCTCCAGAGCAATGGCCAACGTCGATTTACCCGAAGCGGAGAGGCCCGTAAACCACACCACAAAACTCTTGTGGCCGGCGCGTTTCTCTCTCAGCCGACGATTGACCTCACCTTGATGCCAGTACACCTCTTCAGTCATGACTAACTCTCCAAATCAGGGGTAACAAGGCAAGTCCGCGTGTAAAAACCACCTACAATCTGAATAAAGCAGTGAAATATAATCAATTTACCCCTAATAGTCAATCACAGACGTGGAAAACCCGTAATCCCCGCCAACCTGATTCCGTCTTGAACTGACATACATCCCTGCATTCAGATATACTGCGCGCTTGTTAAGAACATATTGCATAAAGAATGTCTTTTTCAGCAGATACAAAAACTTTCCAGGGACTGATTTTCGCCCTGCAGCAGTACTGGGCGGAACAGGGGTGCGTGATTCTACAGCCACTGGACATGGAAGTGGGAGCGGGAACCTTCCACCCTGCAACATTTCTGCGGGCTATTGGCCCTGAGCCATGGAATACGGCCTATGTACAGCCCTGCCGCCGCCCCACTGATGGACGCTATGGAGAGAATCCCAATCGTCTGCAACACTACTATCAATTTCAGGTGATCCTGAAACCTTCGCCTCTCGAGATCCAGGAGCTCTATCTGGGTTCAATTGAGATGCTGGGCATCGACCCGCTGGTTCATGACATTCGCTTTGTCGAAGACAACTGGGAATCGCCAACCCTGGGAGCCTGGGGGCTGGGCTGGGAAGTGTGGCTCAATGGCATGGAAGTGACCCAGTTCACCTATTTTCAACAGGTCGGCGGGCTTGACTGCAACCCTGTGAGTGGTGAAATCACCTACGGTCTGGAGCGTATTGCCATGTATCTTCAGGGAGTAGAGAGCATCTTCGACCTCGTCTGGACTGAAGGCCCGCAAGGCAAAGTCACATACGGAGACGTCTTCCACCAGAATGAAGTGGAACAGTCTGCCTACAACTTTGAACATGCGGATGTAGAGTTTCTCTTCACCCTCTTCGATCAGTGTGAACAGGAGAGCGGGAAACTGATTGAGCTGGGAATGCCACTGCCTGCTTATGAACAGGCCATGAAAGCCTCACATGCATTCAATCTACTGGATGCCCGCCACGCCATCTCGGTCACCGAACGCCAGCGCTACATCCTGCGTGTACGCTCGCTATCCCGGGCCGTGGCGAAAGCCTATTACGACTCCCGCGAGGAGCTTGGATTTCCCATGCTCCATCAGGGCAAGCAGTAGCAGGCGCTCCTCTGAAGCAAACGAGATAATCCACACAAGAACGACTCATGACAACACAAGATTTACTATTTGAAATTGGAACAGAAGAGCTGCCGCCGACATCTCTGCAGCAGCTGCGTGACGCACTGGAGCAGGAGTTTCTGTCGGGCCTGAAAAAGGCAGGACTAACCCATGGCGACTGCACCGCTTTTGCAACACCGCGTCGCCTGGCGCTGTTTGTCGAAGCCGTTTCCGTTGTACAGCCTGATAAAGAGGTTCAGCGTCGCGGCCCTGCGCTCAAGGCAGCCTACGATGCTGATGGCAACCCCACCAAAGCAGCTACGGGTTTTGCGCGCTCCTGCGGCGCCACGCTCGATCAGCTCGATCGCCTGCAGACGGACAAGGGGGAGTGGCTTTTTTACAAGATGCAGGTGAAAGGCAAATCAGCCGCTGAACTGCTGCCGCAAATCGCACTGGATGCGCTCAACAGACTGCCTGTCTCCAAACGCATGCGCTGGGGCAGCTCCGATGTGGAGTTTGTTCGCCCTGTCCACTGGCTACTCTTCATGCTTGGCGAGGAGATCGTACCCTGCACCCTGCTCGATGCAGAAGCCGGGGATACGACACGCGGGCACAGGTTTCATCGCCCCGAGACATTGACGCTCGCCCGTCCGCTCGATTATGAACGCCTCTTATGGAGCGAAGCCTTCGTTATCCCCGATTTTTCCCGTCGCCGCGAAATGATCCGTGAAATGGTCGAAAAAACGGCATCCAATCACCATGGCGCGGCAGTGATCGACGATGATCTGCTGGATGAAGTGACCGCACTTGTCGAATGGCCCATCCCGATTATCGGCAGCTTCGAAGAGCAATACCTTGAAGTCCCGCAGGAGGCGCTGATTCTCACCATGAAGAAAAACCAGAAGTATTTTCATCTGGTGGACGCCGGGGGTAAACTGCTGCCCAACTTCATTACCATTGCCAACATCCTCAGCAGTGAAGCAGAAAAGATCAAAGAGGGGAATGAACGCGTTATCCGCCCGCGTCTTGCCGATGCGATGTTCTTCTGGCGACAGGATGGTAAAAAACATCTTGAGGATCATATCGAATCCCTCAGGAACGTCGTTTTTCAAAAACAGCTCGGCAGCATGTATGAGAAGTCTGAACGGGTTGCCGCCCTGGCCTCCTGGATCGCCCAACAGACTGATGGCGATCCTGAAGTGGCAAAACGTGCGGGCATGCTCAGCCGCTGCGACCTGATGACCGAGATGGTTGGAGAGTTTGCCGACATGCAGGGAGTCATGGGGCGCTATCAGCTCATACGCGATGGAGAAAGCGATGAACTGGCGCAGGCCATGGAGGAGTTTTATCTGCCGCGTTTCTCCGGAGACAAGCTGCCGTTGAGTAATACCGGTATCGCTATTGCACTGGCTGAGCGCATCGACACCCTGACCGGCATTTTCGGCATCAACCAGAAACCCACCGGGGACAAGGACCCTTTTGCTCTACGGCGTGCTGCCCTCGGCGCACTGCGCATCCTCAAGGAGTATCAGCTGCCGATTCCGCTGATGGCGTTATTGCAGCAAAGCGCCAAATTGCTTGAGGACCGCGTTCAAAACAGCAACCTGGTTTCGGACGTTTATGACTTCATGCTGGAGCGCCTGCGCGGCATCTACGCTGATGAGGGTGTTTCAAGCGAGCTGTTCCACTCCGTTGCCGCCCTCAAGCCGAAAACCCTGCAGGATTTTGATCAGCGCATCCAGGCTGTCGGCGCCTTTCACAGACTGCCCGAAGCGGAGAGTCTGGCTGCCGCCAACAAGCGCATTCGTAATCTGCTGAAAAAGGCCGATATGCAGATAGCTCCCAGTGTGGATAGCGCACTTTTTGAAGAGGAAGCAGAGACCGCTCTCTATCAGCAGCTGCAAACAACGCTGGCAACAGTCGAACCGCTGCTTCAGCATCACGATTATGAATCTGCGCTCAAAACCATGGCCAAACTGCGCGATAGCATCGATCACTATTTTGACGAAGTGATGGTGATGACGGACGATGAAAAAATTCGCAACAATCGCCTCGCCTTCCTCGATCAGCTAAGCAACCTGTTTCTGCAAGTAGCAGATATCTCCCTGCTGCCATCGTGAGAGAAGAAAATGAGCAATCCTGACTCCTGGAACGAGATGATGGCCGCTGTACAGGCCTTCCATGACAAGCATGACTTTAAGCAGAAAGGCGGCGAAGAGCTGAACTATCGCGTCGCACTGATGGCCGAGGAGCTTGGCGAGATAGCGGCCTGCATAACCAAGGGCAAGAGCCTCGACTCCCTGGCGGAAGAGGTCGCCGACCTGCTGATTCTGCTGATGGGCACCGATATCGCCGCCGGCTTTGATCTCAAGGTTGCCTTCTGGAGTAAAATGGCAACCCTGATGCAGCGTGAAAGCCGCATGGTGGATGGACGTATTCGCGTCTCGGAATTTCGGGATATGGAATGACAAAAATCCGCTCTCTGATCTATTTCGCCCTGTTTGTTGTCAACACCATTGTTTTTGGACTGTTGCTGACAATCCTCGGATGGATCGTTCCAGGCGGCTGGAGCAATGCTATTGCCAACAGCTGGGCTGCGCTAAACAGCTGGCTGTTGAAAATCATCTGCCGTCTCAGCTATCGTGTCAGCGGATCTGAAAATTTGCCTGAATCAGCCGCCATCATCATGTCCAAGCATCAGTCAACCTGGGAAACAATCGCCCTGCGGCACATTGTCGGCGGCAAACAGGCATGGATTTTGAAACGCGAACTCCTGCGAGTCCCCATTTTTGGCTGGGCGCTGGCCTCCATGTCATCGATTGCAATTAATCGTAATGCAGGCCGCAAAGCGATCATCCAGATCATCAAACAGGGAACATCTCTGTTGAACAGCGGCCATCGCGTGATGATATTCCCCGAAGGCACGCGCACAGCCCCGGGGGAACACGGCCGTTACAGTATGGGCGGCGCCGTTCTTGCGGAAAAATCAGGGTTCCCGGTCATCCCGATTGCACATAATGCCGGCTATTTCTGGCGCAGACGCGATATCAACAAATACCCCGGCGTCATCGATGTGGTCATTGGCGAACCCATCAGCACCAGCGGGCGTCACGCGAAAGAGATTATCGGAGAGGTTGAAAACTGGATAGAAAACCAGATGGATCAACTCCCTGCCCCGACCCGGACTACCGCCTGAACACCAGAAGAGAGACCATGAGTAATAATACAATTCGCATCGCAACACGAAAATCGCCGCTGGCGATGTGGCAGGCAGAACATGTTCAGACGGCCCTGATAGCCGCCCACCCCGGGCTGCAAGTTGAATTGCTCGGCATGACTACCAGGGGAGACAAAATCCTCGATACGCCGCTGGCAAAAATCGGCGGCAAGGGGTTATTCGTCAAGGAGCTCGAAGTCGGCATGCTCGAAGGAAGCGCAGATATCGCTGTTCACAGTATGAAAGATGTGCCGGTAGAGTTTCCGGAAGGCTTGCATCTGGCTGTCATTCTCGAAAGGGAAGACCCGCGCGACGCCTTTGTCTCCAACAACTACGAATCCGTTGAAGATCTTCCGCAAGGCGCAAGGCTGGGAACAGCCAGCCTGCGCCGCCAGTGCCAGATCAGTGCATCCCGGCAAGATATTAAAATCCTGCCGCTGCGAGGCAATGTCAACACGCGCCTCTCCAAACTGGACAGCGGTGAATACGATGCCATTATTCTTGCCGCTGCCGGACTCAAACGCCTCGGTTTTGAGCAACGCATTCGTGCGTTCCTGTCACCGCAGCAGAGTCTGCCGGCAATCGGCCAGGGGGCCATCGGCATCGAGTGCCGCAGCGATGATGAACGTGTACATGCACTATTAGAACCCCTGCACCACCACCCCTCTGCTGTCTGCGTTGCTGCCGAGCGCACCATGAACGAGCGCCTCAACGGCGGCTGCCAGGTGCCAATCGCAGGTTATGCGATTCTTGATGGCGACCGACTCTCGATGTCCGGCCTGGTTGGAGAGCCGGACGGCAGCCGCATCCTCCGTGAAGAGATCAGCGGAGAGGTTGAAGATGCTGCTGCTATTGGCGCCAGAATCGCGGAGAGCCTGCTCGACCAGGGAGCCGACGAGATTCTTCAACGACTTTATCATGACTAGGCTCCCTCTCCCTCCGGGAGAGGGCCGGGGTGAGGGCATTCAACAGTGCAATCTCCATGGCCTTGGCGTCCTGATTACCCGCCCACCGCACCAGGCCCTGCCACTCTATGAAGCAATCAAAAGCAACAGTGGCAAACCGGTTTTATTCCCCACGGTTGAAATAACTTCTCCACCAGACCCTGCTCTGTACAAACAACAGCTAGAAAATGCTGCGAACTACGATGATCTGATTTTTATCAGTCCCAATGCCGTCACTTATGCCATTGCCGACATCGCAATCACTCGCCAGCGCATTTTCGCCATAGGCGGGACAACTGCAAACATACTGCAGCAATATCATGTACAGCCTTTGCTCCCCACTGGAGCAAAGGCTGACAGCGAGAGTCTGCTTGCATCTCCCCTGCTTGGCGATATGCAGGGGCGGCGCGTTTTGATCATTCGCGGCAATGGTGGACGGGCCCTGCTTGGTGACACATTGATAAAACGGGGCGCACTTGTTGACTATGCCGAAGTCTATCAGCGCCGCTGCCCGGATATTGATGCGAGCTTGTTGCTGCAGAAATGGCCGCAGGAGATAGATGCCGTCATTGTGACTTCCAACGCCATCATCGACAATCTGCTGCATCTCTGCCACAACAATCCAGTCGTTCTGAAAACCCCGCTTGTTGTGATCAGTCAGCGTATGCTGAAGCATGCACAGGAGCGCGGTTTTCAACAGATTCAGGTTGCCGCGGGAGCCGCCGAGCCAGAGTTACTCGATACACTCTGTCATAGATGGGGAGATAATAGGGATGCGGATGTTGTGCAAAAATAACATCTGAACAACTCCACGCAGGAAGCAGGGTCGGGATCAACCTTTCAGGGCTGTATTAAACAGGGATGTTTTATCAGAGCCGTACGTCATACATGGATGTATAAGTGTCGCCAGAGGCAGGACGCCGGAAGCGACCAGGGACGTATTCACAGCGGCGCTGAAAGGCTGATCCCGACTCTGCAAAACGCCAAATAATAGACGGTTTTTTAGGCGTTACGTCACTCCACCGTAACTGACTTGGCGAGGTTTCTTGGCTGATCGACATCGGTGCCTTTCAATACCGCCACATGATAGGAGAGCATCTGCAGCGGCAGTGTGTATAAAATCGGGGCTGTAACCGCATCTATTTTCGGCAGTGAAATCTGGTGAATCCGCTCTGACTCGGCTATCGACACGCCTGGGCCTGCAAACAGGAAGAGTTCGCCGCCGCGTGCCCGCACCTCTTCAAGGTTTGACTTGAGTTTTGCAAACAGTTTATTGTCCGGAGCCACGGCAACGACCGGCATATCTTCATCGATCAGCGCCAGCGGGCCGTGTTTGAGTTCTCCCGCCGGGTAGGCTTCAGCATGAATGTATGAGATCTCCTTGAGTTTTAACGCTCCCTCCATGGCGATCGGATAGTGGCTTCCACGTCCCAGAAACAGGGCATGGTGCTTGTCGATGAAATGCTCGGCAAGCAGCGCAATCTGCTGATCAAGCCCCAGCAGCTGATCCATGACGGCAGGAATGCGGCGCAGTTGCGCAACAATCTCTTTCTCCCGCGCAGCACTCATGTTGTTTTGACGGGCTATTGAGATAATCAGCAGCAGCAGCGCGATCAACTGGGTGGTAAACGCCTTTGTGGAGGCAACGCCAATCTCGGGGCCTGCATGTGTCAATAGGGACAACTCTGACTCACGCACCAGCGAGCTCTCGGGAACATTGCAGATCGTCAGTGTCGATAGATAATTCTGCTGATCTGCCTTGCGCAATGCCGCCAGAGTGTCTGCTGTTTCACCGGACTGCGAAAGCGTGACAAACAGCGTGTCGTCCTCAACGACCGATTCACGATAGCGAAACTCACTGGCAACCTCGACCTGGCAGGGAATTCCAGCCAGCTGTTCCATCCAGTATCTGGCTACAAGACCGGCATGAAAACTGGTGCCACAGGCAACAACCTGCACCCGCCTGACTTTTTCGAAAATCGCGGCTGCAGCCATGCCGAATGCCTCCGGGATGACCCGCTCTACAGATACTCTTCCTTCCAGGGCATCAATCGCCGCAGACGGCTGTTCAAAGATCTCCTTCTGCATGTAGTGACGATACTCCCCCAGGCGGGTGCGCTCGGCAGAGACTGCGGACTCCTTGACCTGACGCTCTACCGCAACACCATCAACATCATAGATCTCGACACTGTCACAGGTGAGCCGGGCAACATCGCCCTCCTCGAGAAAGATAAAGCGGCTGGTCATCGGCAGCAGCGCAAAAACATCGGAGGCAATAAAATGCTCGCCGATGCCAATGCCTATCACCAGTGGACTGCCAAATCGGGCAGCCACAAGCTCGCCCGGAGAATCCTTATACATCACTCCCAGCGCAAAGGCGCCTTCCAGTTTTGCGCTGCTATTTTGAACTGCAGTCAGCAGGTTTGCTCCTGTTTGCAGCTCATCATAAACTGCATGCACAATCACTTCGGTATCAGTATCCGATGTAAATTGATGTCCCGCCTGCAGCTGCTCTTCGCGTAACAGCTCATAGTTTTCGATGATGCCGTTATGCACCACAGCAACTGAACCTCTGCAGATATGGGGATGCGCATTGCGGGTCGCCGGCATGCCGTGCGTCGCCCAGCGCGTATGCCCAACGCCCAACGCTCCCTGCAGCGGTGATCTCTGGATTGCATCCTCAAGTATGGCGACTTTTCCCTTGCTGCGCTCACGCTGCAGCACGCCCTCTTTGCTGAGAATTGCTATGCCGGCAGAGTCATAGCCGCGGTACTCAAGGCGCTTCAACCCCTCCAGCAGCAATGGCGTCACATTGCGCTGCGCGATACCACCGACGATGCCGCACATCAGCTCTTCTCCTTTAGCGGACGTTTCCAGCCGGATTTGCTGATCTGCTTGCTGCGGCTCAGTGTTAGTTGATCTGCAGGCGCATCCCTGGTGATGGTGGAGCCGGCGCCGATGGTTGCTCCAGGCTCCACAGTCACCGGCGCAACCAGCTGGGTGTCCGAGCCGAGAAACACATTGTCCCCGATCACGGTTCTGTGCTTATAAGCTCCATCGTAGTTGCAGGTAATCACACCGGCTCCAATATTGACATTACGCCCAACCGTAGTGTCTCCAACATAACTGAGGTGGTTGATTTTTGAACCACAATCGACCTGCGCATTTTTCAATTCCACGAAATTACCGATGTGGCAACCATCATTCAGCACTGTGCCCGGACGAATCCTCGCAAAAGGCCCGATTGTGCAGTTGCTACCGATTTCAGCATCTTCGATGACGCAATTTTGTAAGATGGTGACATTCTCACCAATGCTGCAATTTTTGAGTACGCTGTTCGCGCCGATGCACCCCCCCCGGCCAATCTTGATCTCACCCTCAAGAACGACATTGATATCAATTGTCACATCCTCCTCAGCACGCACTGAGCCGCGGATATCCAATCTCTCCGGATCCATCAGCGTCACGCCATCAAGCATCAACTGCTGTGCCTGCTGACGCTGCATGATGCGCTCCATCTTTGCCAACTGCACACGATCATTGACCCCTTCCACCTCTTCAGGCATATGCGGATGCACCGAAACCACAACATGTCCGTCATTGACGGCCATGTCGATCACGTCCGTCAGGTAGTACTCGTTTTGTACATTATCGTTATTGAGCGCTTCCAGCCAGGCAGACAACTCTGGCTGGTCCATGGCCATAATGCCGGCATTGATCTCGTTGATAGTGAGTTCATCCGCAGAGGCATCCTTATGCTCGACAATGCGGATGATGCGATCAAATTCATCCCGTACGATACGCCCGTAGCCATGAGGCTCCTCCACCCGGACAGTGAGCATGCCGATCGAGGTTTCCATGGATGCATCGATCAACTGCTGCAGTGTATCCGCCTGAATCAGCGGCACATCACCATACAGCACCAGCACTTTATCAACAGAATCCAGAGCAGGCATTCCCTGCACAACAGCATGGCCGGTTCCCAACTGCTGCTCCTGCAGCGCCCACTCAACCTCGTAGCTGCTCAGCTGCTGCCTGACCTGCTCACCGCCGTGGCCATAAATAACCACGATTTTAGCCGGATTCAACTGCTGTGCGGTCTCTATGACATGCGCAAGCATCGGTTTGCCTGCGATCTCATGCAGCACCTTCGGGGTATCCGACTTCATGCGGGTTCCCTGGCCTGCGGCAAGTATTAAAACACCAAGTTTCATATTAATTCAGTTGGCAGTTTGAAAGATATCTTAGAGCGATACCAAGTCTCAGATTGACGAGGCATGAAGGAGATTATTATCTCTCGCCAAGACGCCAAGACCGCAAAGGTTTTTCTTGGCGAGCTTTGCGCCTTTGCGAGAGTCATTATTGAAATTTTTCCTCGTTCCCAGGCTCCTGCGTGGGAATGCAGACCTCGCCTGCCTCGAAGGTAATTTCGTATGCATTTACACCGAGGACGGTGGGAACGAGATACATAGCAGCTATCTGCATTAGAAGTTTCTAGTGCTTCGTCATCGGTTCGGCGTAAACACCGGATGTGCGCTCCTCTCCCGGGAGTGCATTGCGAACCTCCAGGATTGTCACATGCACATTCAGGTGCTTACCTGCCAGCGGATGATTGCCGTCAACCGTCAGCTTGCCATCCTTGATTTCAGTGACGAAAAACGACTTGGCTTCACCCTGTTCATTCTGCATCTGCACTTCAGCACCCAACTGCCTAAATTGCGGGGGGACGTTCTCAATTTTATCCGAAAATGTCAGCGACGGGTCATGCTCACCGAAGCCCTGCTCCGGCGGCACCTTGAAGCTAAGTTTTCCTCCCACCTTTTTTCCTGCAAGCTGACGGTCCATACCTCCTATCATCTCGGTATCACTGCCATAGACAAAGGAGACCGGAAGGTCGCTCTGTTCGAGCACATTTCCGGCATCATCAACGATGGAGTAGGTGAGGGAGACGTATTGCCCGCGGGCGATTTTGTTATCTGTCATCAATTTTCAACTACTTATAATAGGGGTTGGAATAATAGCCATGTCCAGTGAAAAATGCTATTGGAAATAGATTGAAGGATGGGATGACAGGATTAACTATCATTTTTGTGATTGATACGGTTGATGCTCTTCGCGCCTCAGTACATCCACCAAGTCATTGCGAGGAGTGAAGCGACGCGGCAATCTTCTCAAGATTACTTCGCCTACTCGGATGTAGGTGAGGGGCGTAAGCAGGACGCGGAAGCTTCGCTGCGCTCGTAATGACAACACCTTAACGTATTGCTGTGCTCTTCTTCTTCAACTTGCGGCTGTTTTCAATGGCTCTCAACTGCGCGGCCGCCTCGATCAGCTCCGACTGCGCCTTGGCGTATTCAAAATCAGCGCTTTTATCTTTCATCGCATCTTCAGCACGACTTTTCGCTTCGATTGCTGCTGCTTCATCGAGATCTGCAGCACGCAGCGCCGTATCAGCAAGGATGGTCACGAGATGGGGCTGAACCTCGAGAATTCCGCCAGAGATATAGTAGTGAGCGACATCGCTGCCCTCGGCTGTTTCAATGCGAACTTCACCCGCCTTGAGCGGCGATACCAGCGGAGTGTGACGCGGAGCGATGCCGACCTCGCCCATTACCGCAGGCGCATAGAGCATCTCAGCCAGTCCTGAAAAGATCTCCCCTTCAGCACTCACGATATCAACATGGATTGTCATCGCCATCAGTCTTTCTCCCGGAGGCCTGTTAACTCATCTTTTCAGCGTTTTCGACCGCTTCATCGATGGTGCCGCACATGTAGAATGCCTGCTCGGGCAGGTGATCATATTCACCCTCGACGATTGCCTTGAAGTTGGCAATGGTCTCTTTCAGAGAGACGTACTTTCCGGGTGCGCCGGTAAAAACTTCCGCCACAAAAAATGGCTGCGACAGGAAACGCTGGATCTTGCGAGCGCGCGAGACCGTCAGCTTGTCATCTTCTGAAAGTTCGTCCATGCCGAGGATTGCGATGATATCTTTCAGCTCCTTGTAGCGCTGCAGAATACCCTGCACTGCGCGTGCAATATCATAGTGCTCCTGACCAACCACATGAGGATCGAGAATACGCGAGGTAGAATCCAGCGGATCGACTGCCGGGTAGATGCCCAGCTCAGCGATGCCGCGTGACAGCACCAGGGTGGCGTCGAGGTGAGCGAATGTCGTTGCGGGTGAAGGATCGGTCAGGTCATCCGCAGGGACATAGACAGCCTGGAACGAGGTGATAGAACCGGTTTTGGTTGAGGTGATACGCTCCTGCAGGGCGCCCATCTCCTCCGCCAGTGTCGGCTGATAACCAACCGCAGAGGGCATCCGCCCGAGCAGCGCCGACACCTCGGTGCCTGCAAGTGTGTAGCGGTAGATGTTGTCGATAAACATCAGTACGTCACGGCCTTCATCGCGAAAATGTTCCGCCATCGTCAATCCGGTCAGTGCAACACGCAGGCGGTTTCCGGGCGGCTCATTCATCTGGCCATAAACCAGTGCAACCTTGTCGAGTACACCGCCCTCTTCCATCTCGTAGTAGAAGTCGTTGCCTTCACGGGTACGCTCGCCGACGCCG
>Ga0209013_10002825_pt1 | contig 15659 bp, 13 predicted proteins | sample Cruoilmetagenom2_FD_187291 | JGI IMG/M metagenome (GOLD analysis project Ga0209013, IMG submission 187291) | Oil polluted marine microbial communities from Coal Oil Point, Santa Barbara, California, USA - Sample 2 (SPAdes) (version 2) | ecosystem: Environmental > Aquatic > Marine > Oil seeps ... | reverse complement strand
TTCCGGTTTCCTTTATAGGATTATAGCTGCGGTCAAACCTAATAAAGTCGCAAACCTAACTAAAGTCGCAGCGTGAAGTTTGCAATTCCGCCAAAGACCTTCACCACAGTCGCCGCTCCACCGTCGACAATGTATTCAGCATGATAAGCAACATCATTGTCAGCCCATTCTGGAGTAGTCACCGTCATAATCAAACGATGCTCGTCCACAGCCAGGCACTCAGCATCAGTATCGTGACCGGTATCTTTCGTGGTTGCGAAAGCTGCCGCGGTATTGATCGTTCCTGATCCAGACGCCGCGGTTGGCGAAAGCGTATCCTTGTAGAGCAAAGCGGTCGCAACAGCAAAATCATCAGCTACAGCAGTCGATATCGAATACATCAGCTCGATCGATGTCAGGTAAGATCCTTTCATCGCCACCGAATTCGAAGGAATCGGAATCGGCATATAGATAGTAGCAGAAGCATCTGCAGCAGTCCGATCCATTGACCAGACGTTAGATGCAGCTGTAAGCGTCCATGTGCCGGCGCTGAAACCAAATGCCGTTGGCGGAATGAATTGACTCATTGCCGTATCGTGTACGTAACCCATTGAAAACCTCCTAATTTAGTTAATATTTTTATCCAGTCCGTCCGGCGAGTCCGCCGACCTGGTTTTTATTTAAGCCACGTTCGATTTATGCAGCGGGCGGAAGTCCTGCACCATCACCGCTACAAAGTGACGCACCTTGATCCTGTGCTCGTCATTCATGAACACCGCCGGGGAGAGCTCATTCCCAGCAATAAAGATTTCAGGCAGCAGCCCGAATCGCTCACAAACCACGATGCCAGGAACCAGAGCCGGATCTACTGCAGCAGCCCAATTATTCGCATCGGTCCATTCCGGAACCACCACGACATCACCCATCGCGCCGCGCTGCAGATTCTCACTGTGGATATTATCTGCATTCTCCCAGGAGGGATACAGAATCTTCGCTGCAGTGAGCCGTAACTCACGCGGCACCAAACAGAACCGCGGATCCAGCGCCATCTGATCGCCAGTCCCATAATAGCCGGTCGCGTTGGCAATCAACATCGGCTGAGAGTAAACCGCCGTAGACACAACTTCCCATTCAGCCGCGGCCAGAGCCGTGGTCAAAAGATTGGCGTGTCCGCCGGCAGTTGTCACCGCAGTCGCATTGAATAATGCGCCGGTGTCCGCCATGGTCGGACCGACACCCGCGCTACCCGAGAACACATCCGCCACCAGACTTGAAACCTTGCGGATGCCGGCTTTCGCCAGTTCCCGAGGATACAGCGCCAGTTTCCGAGTGTTGTCACGGTCGATGAGCTCCAATGTGAGCGGAATATATCCGCCGTACTTGGTTAAGTACGGGTCACAATAAATCGGGAATTCAGCTGATGACTAGTATTCCAATTGATAAATGATTCAGTTTTAACCCCCCCGTTGAAATTCGTACATCACAACACTTAGCTGGAACCTACTGATTCGAAGTGACAGTAGTTAGTGTCCACCCAGTACATACGGTGGTATAGTGTCCACCTAGTCCCATATCTGGGGGTAGTTTTGTCCACTGTGTCCATATTTTCCATGTTTTGGTACCTGGGTTGCACCGGAGTTGCACCGGAGCATGAAGAAGGAATGGCGACCTGCAGTCCTGTCCGAATTATTAAAGTGATTGATTGACGCTTCAAGGTTGCGTCTATTGTACAGTTATTGTATAGTTAGAGAAAATATTCATAATTGTGATATCCGGCTCTAAAGAATAACAAAAATGATGGAGGCGAAGTTATTTCATAAGTGAAAATTTAGACAATTTGATCCCAATGATTAAAACTAAATATGAATGTGAGAATATTATTCATATATGCATTCACGATATCCGAATCTTTTGGCAGGCGATCAAATTTCACCTGAGATTCTCCGCTAATGGATACTAGTTTCCGGGGAAATGGATGTCCCTGGAGATATCGATCGAAAGGAATTGTGGATTTTTGATCACCTATTTCTTAACCAGGACTGAATATGAATTCCAACATATGTTGTACGCAAGGATCGCTTTTTTTTGAAAAGAATATCTATGTCGTTTAGGTGCTGACTGAACGAATTATATGAATTTAGGTGAACGCACAGTTTATGAATCCGAGGCAAATGGATTTCTTGAAGACTTCGCTTTTGAATAAATTTAGGGTATTTAGGAGGGCATCTTGAATAAAACAATAGCAATCATAGGGGCTCTGGACACAAAAGGACAGGAATTTGCATTCTTAAAGAATGAGATTGAGAAAAGAGGCTGCCAGACATTTGTGATTAATGTTGGCGTTCTGGGAAAGCCCACATTTAAACCACAAGTAAGTTCTTATGAAGTGGCACTTGCTGGCGGTACACAATTATCCGATCTTGTATCACGCAAGGATCGGGGCCAAGCAATGTCTGTCATGACAGCCGGAGCAGCAAAGATAGTCTCTAAGTATTATGAAGATGGAAAATTCGATGGGATCATATCGATGGGAGGCGGAGGTGGGACCGTTATAGGCACCAGCGCCATGCGTTCTTTACCAGTAGGCGTTCCAAAAGCGATGGTATCGACTATCGCTTCGGGTGACACCAGCGCATATGTTGGAACTAGCGATATCGTCATGATCCCTTCAATTGTCGATGTGGCAGGTTTGAACCGTATCAGCAGAACGATTTATACCAATGCCGCAGGTGCTATATGTGGTATGGTCAGCCGAGAAATCGGAAAGGAAATTGACGAAGAACCACTGGTTGCTGCGACGATGTTTGGAAATACAACCCAGGCGGTTGAAAATGCTCGTAAAATAGTGGAAGATAATGATTTTGAGGTGCTTATCTTTCATGCCACCGGTACCGGTGGCAGAACTATGGAGATGCTGATCGATAGTGGATTCATCACCGGTGTGCTGGATATCACCACCACAGAATGGGCAGACGAGATTTGCGGTGGTGTGATGAGTGCGGGAAGTGAGCGGTTGGACGCGGCCGGTAAAGCAGGCATTCCACAGGTTGTCACTCCGGCCTGCATCGACATGTGCAATTTTTGGGCGCCAGATACCGTTCCAGAGAAGTACAAGGATCGTTTATTTTACGAATGGAACCCAAATGTCACCTTGATGCGCACGACACCTGAAGAAAATATGGAGATGGGCCAAATCTTTGCAGAGAAACTCAATTCTGCGAAAGGTCCTGTGGCGGTCTTCGTTCCAATGGGAGGCTTTTCAGAATTAGATGCCCCTGAAAAACCATTCTGGTGGCCAGAAGCAGACCATGCATTTGTGGAAGGCTTGAAAAGCAAATTAAATCCAGACATTCCTGTGACTCTTTTGGATAAAAATGTGAATGACCCTGGATTTTCAGGACAAGTTGCAAAAACATTACTTGAAATGCTTTTAATAGGAGCTTGATTATGGCAATTCCACGTGGTGAAATTCTTAAGAAACTGAGGGAGCAAGCCAGTAAGGGTATTCCCATAATCGGAGGGGGTGCTGGGATTGGAATTTCAGCCAAGAGTGAAGAAGCCGGCGGTATTGACCTGATCGTTATCTATAATACTGGCCGCTACCGGATGGCAGGCCGTGTATCGATCACAGGTTTGTTCGCTTATGGTGATGCCAATGCTGTGATGATGGAAATGGCCGCGGAGGTTCTACCTATCGTCAAACATACCCCCGTCCTGGCTGGGGTCAACGCCACCGATCCTTTCCGTTTGATGCCGCTATTCCTGAAGCAGGTAAAAGAGACTGGTTTTTCCGGTGTGCAGAATTTCCCCACAGTAGGTTTGTTCGATGGAATCATGCGAGAAAACATGGAAGCCACTGGCCTTGGCTATGACAAGGAAGTGGAAATGATCCATATTGCCCACGAGATGGATCTGCTGACAACACCGTATTGTTTTACAGAGGATGAGGCACGGGCGATGGCGAAAGCCGGTGCGGATATGATCGTCGCCCATGTCGGTTTGACTACTGGTGGTACGATCGGTGCAACAGCAGCAATGACAATGGACCAAGCCATTGATACTACAATGCGTATCGCAGAGGCAGCTAGAGCGGTTCGCAATGATATTTTAGTGATCTGTCACGGTGGTCCTTTTGATGAACCTGAGAATGTGGCGGAAGCCATGAAGCATATGCCAGGTATATATGGCTTCTATGGTGCAACCAGCATGGAGCGTCTCCCAGTAGAACGAGCGATTAAAGAACAGGTCAAGAAGTTTAAAGCAATGAAGTTATCAAATTAATCTTATGCCAACATCTTATATAACTTTTCAATCTCCTGGGAAATCTACTGCAAAAAACGAGCCGCCGTAACACCGTCCACCAACCGGTGGTCGAATATCAAGCTCAGAGTCCACATCTGTCGAATGACCATATCACCCTCACGGGCGCCCGGTTTTTGGCTGGGTTTGCTCCACCGATGCCTCGCGCTGACATCCCCATAGCGGGTAGTTTGAGGCGCCAGTCTTTGTAATTTCCCGGGTAATGGCATGAAGCTCAAAGAGCTCTGGCAGCTGGTCACCGATCCAATTGAGTCTGAATACCTTAAGGCAAAAGATTTTGAACTGGTGAGAGAACGCATCTCGACCATAGCTCGAACGATTTATGTGCGGGAGGGATTCCGCGGCTTGCTGGAATCCCGAATCGCAACCTTACTCAACCCAGGGTTGGACGCCCAGCGGATGAACACGTTGTCGAGCTGGCAACTATACTTGACGAGTATAACCACAGACGGGTTGGGATCCAGACAGTGTACAAACACCCCAAAAATGGGCAAAATACAGCTGGCCGAGGACAGATAACTTCTAACATGACAGTTGACTCGATCATTTTTTACATTATGGTCGCACTCATTTCATTTATGATCGGTCTGGCAAAAGGTGGGTTAGGCGGCACATTAGGAGCATTGGCTACTCCTCTCCTGGCGCTGTTCATGCCTTCCGACCAGGTAATTGGATTGATCCTGCCCATCTTGATGCTGGCAGATATCTTCGCGGTCTCACTCCACTGGCGACGCTGGAACACTAAGTTAGCACTCCTTTTAATCCCAGGTGCGATCGTTGGGGTCACCATAGGCATGTTTTTCATAACCAATGCACCAATTGAAACCCTGAGAACCGCATTGGGGGTGATCGTCTTGATTTTTGCGGTCTATAAAATTTTTGAGAGTCGCATTCAAGGTTTTGTAAAATACCAACCCAAGAACTGGCATGGATTGTTAGCTGGGACTTTCACCGGTTTTGTTTCCGCCTTGGCTCATACTGGTGGACCTTCCCTCAGCATATACCTTCTCCTACAAGATGTGACCCCACGCGTCTTTATTGCTACTTCAGCAATCTTCTTCTTTTTATTAAATTTGATTAAAGTTCCTTTCTACTGGTATGCAGGATTATTTAATTTTCAGCTGCTGTGGCAGATCGCCTGGCTGCTGCCGCTGGTCCCTCTCGGTGTGTGGGTCGGTCGCTGGGGAGCCAGCAAGGTGGATAAAGAGACTTTCGAGTGGATCATCACTGGATTGCTGGTGATTACCGCGCTGATGTTGATCTTTTCCTGATGAGTGTTACGAGAATGGCGTTCAGTGCACTATTGATATCACCCTTGGTACGAATGCCTAGCGATTCAACCTCTATATCCAGACATTACAGATCTTTTCTTTCGCAGAATATTTCTTGCGGGTAGGTCTACGGATGTTTCTTACTGTTTTTTCGACTGAGTCTTTCTTGCCCAATGTATGCTCCTTTATAGGTAGAACAACATTGGGCTGAAAAATTTTCTCTTATAACTTCCCCTCTATTTGTCTCATTCAGTCTGACACGTTATACCTGTTTCAGTGTTTAGGGACCGTACAAATGCTGGCTACCGATCAAAACCAGACTTCGTATTATTTCAAGTCATTCATAAGAAATTCTCCTATGTAGGTTATTGTCCATAGATCTTGGTATAGCGTTCATGAAGCTTGGCGATATCCTCAGCCGGGATTTCGTCTGGTTGCCCGATTTGGAGCGCCATCCAGACTGTCGCCGCAACATCCTCGGTCATTATTGCAGCTTTGACTGCCGCTTTGGCATCTTTACCAATCGTGAATACACCGTGGTTCTTGAGCAGCACCGCTGGGGAAGTGCCGATGCTTTCCACGACCACCTTGCCGATGGCCTCGTCTCCGATCAATGCAAATCCTCCACAAGGGATGGCTCCACCGAATTCATCTGCCATAGCTGTAAGTACACAGGGAATGGATTTCCCCACTGCCGCAAAGGCTGTTGCATATCGTGAGTGTGTGTGCACAACGCCACCCACATCAAGACGTTCGCGATAGATGTACAGGTGGCTGTAGGTGTCAGAGGATGGCTTAAGAGTGCCTTCTACAATTTCGCCGTGCATATCCAGGACAACCATATGCTCAGGCCGTATATCTTCATAACGTACACCTGATGGCTTGATGACTACCAACCCGGTTTCTGGATCCCGGGCGCTGACATTACCACCCGTCCACATAACCAGGTTGTTTTTTGGTAATTCGAGATGTAGCTGAATTAATTCTTCTTTTAATTGTTCGAGCATAATACCTCCATCAGGCCTTGCGCGCTTCAACTTTTATAGCTTTTAGACGTTTCATAACATTATTCGCACCACGACCAAAGTAATCGTGCAGGGTTACGTATTCTGCGAAAAGCTTGTCATAGATGGCTTTGTTTTCAGGGATGGGTTGGTAGCTGTCTTCACGTAGCCGGGCCATGTTGACGCTGGCATCCACGATGGAATCGTATCCACCAACCATAGAACCAGCTGCCACAGCCCCGTGCATTGCTGAACCCAGTGCACCAATTTGTGTCGCTTCAGGAACGTAAATTGGCAAGCCGGTTCCATCCGAATAGATTTGCATCAGCAGCTTGTTTCGGTCGGGCAATCCACCGGTAGCTATCAACTCGTGGATAGGGACATTGTTCTGCCTGAATGTCTCGATGATCAGGCGTGTGCCGTAAGCAGTGGCTTCTATCAAAGCCCGGTAGATTTCTTCAGGCTTGGAAAACAATGTCATCCCCAATATCATGCCGGTCAGATCGATGTCCACCAATACCGAGCGGTTGCCATTCCACCAATCCAGGGCTAATAGGCCGCTCTCTCCTGGTTTCTGGGCAGCCCCTTTCTTTTCCAGCAATTCATGAATGCTGATACCTTGCTCACGGGCTTCGTTTTCATAACTTTCGGGAACGCAGTTCTCCGTGAACCATTGGAAATGGTCTCCCACGCAGGATTGACCTGCTTCGTAGCCAGGAAGGTCAGGCAAGATTCCATCCTGTACCACACCGCACATGCCAGGGACGATTTCTTCGCTTTCGCCGACAACCATATGGCAGATAGATGTACCCATGATCATCACCATTCGACCCGTATCGGTGACTGTAGCAGCCGGAACAGCCACATGTGCATCAACGTTGGCAACCGCCACCGCTGTGCCAACCTTCAAGCCTGTCCACTTGGCGGCTTGTTCGGTGATTTCACCGGCTTTTGCACCCAGGGGTGAAATATCGGTCATCATCTTTTCAGCAACGATGTTTTCCAGACCTGGGTCAAGCTCCTTGAAGAATGCGGGGGGCGGGAAGCCCTCAGTCTTGGACCACATGGCTTTGTAGCCCGCCGTGCAGGAATTGCGCGTTTCCACGCCGGTGAGCTGCCAGACAACCCAATCCGCGGCTTCCAACATTCGGTCTGCGGCAGTGTAAACATCAGGCGCTTCGTCCAAAATCTGCCAGGCCTTAGGGAAGAACCACTCTGAACTGATCTTACCGCCATAGCGATCCAAGATATCACCGAATCCAGCTTCATAGGCCACTTTGTTGAGCTGGTTGGCTTCTGGCTGGGCAGCATGATGCTTCCAAAGCTTCACCCAGGCGTGAGGGTTATCCCGCCATTCGGGTAGAAAACACAATGGGGTACCGTCGGTCTTGGTAGGTAGCATTGTGCAGGCAGTAAAGTCGATGCCCACACCAATCACGTCTGCCGGATCGACACCGGTTTCCTTCAGCACTGCTGGAATGGTGTGCTTGAAGACTTCGATGTAATCGTTGGGATTCTGCAAAGCCCAATCCGGTTCAAGGCGAATATTCGTACCCGGCAGGAATTCATCGATCACGGCATCCCCATACTCGTGAACAGCAGTGGTCAATTCTTTGCCATTCGAAACGTCCACAATCACGGCTCTTCCAGACAGGGTGCCAAAATCGACACCAATTGCATATTTCATCAAAACCTCCTTTGGATCAATGATCACTTAGATTTCTTCCCGAAGTTGCGCAACAGCAAAGGTCTCGGGGGTATTTCAAGCGAAAAGCGGTGTGTTTCCAGCGAACGCACATCCACTAGGTCTTTGGATACCAACTCGATTGCACGCGGGCAGGTATGTTTCATCCTTTGTACCAGTTTAATGGTCAACCCTTTGCGACGCGCCACAGACGCCGTGAATAACGTTTGATCACCAGATGGGATACCGGCCAAAATAACTTTTCCAACGGAGACGACGGCGGCGAACTCGGGTCCCAGCACCAGTGGGCGCTCAAGTTGTGCATCACCAATACCGGCTTCTGAAAACCAATGTATATCTGACCCGCAAACGCCGACTGCTTTCACGCACACCATTCCTTCACCCTCGCTAGGAGTGGAGATAAGTTCATCGTGTAATCGTAGATCGTCAGTGGCGTTTAGACGGATTGCTTTCATGAGATTTTAGCGATTTGACGGGCAATTAGCTCTGGTTTGATTGTAATGTATCTCGGTTCTATTTCTTGCTCATCATCCAGTTTTTCATCCACCAATCGAATCAATTCCTGAACAGAGTACGTCCTATTTCATTTCGGTTTTGGTAAATGGTTGACAATGGAGGCGAGAAAAACTCAGCTCTTAGGGCTTTAATACCTCAACTCAAAAATTTTACTCGAAAAAATGGCGACTCTCTGTGCGGGCTCGTTATTTCATAAAAACGGTAAAAATTTATAAGTTTTAAGCGTGAATGCTAATGGCTAATAGTAATTGATTATGCTATAAAAGTTCGTATTAAACTAAGTTTTCCTTAAGATAAAAGTAAACTTTCAAAAACAATCAACCAATTGAGGTATTATAAAAATGGATGAGAAGATAAAGTTGTTGTAGTTGGTCTAGGTTTTGGTGCTGAATTTATTTATCAATCTTTTAAATAATATCTGAATAACAGAGGTAATATGGAAGATCTGAAATTCACAAAACTTTTTTCCGAATTTAAGATAAATAAAGTTTCTTTAAATAACAGGATTACTTTCTTGCCTCATTACCATGGACTTGGTTCTATTGAGGGACTTCCGACCCAGGTAGAAATTGACTATTATGCTGAAAGGGCAAAAGGCGGTGTTGGATTGATCATTGCAGGGGGTCACGCAGTAAGTAAAAGCGGACAAATGCATCGCACCTTTATTGATGCTTCAAAGAGAGAGGGTGTCGAAACTTTTAAAAGAATGGTTAATGAAGTCCATAAACACAATACAAAAATATTCTGCCAGTTGACTCATGGTGGACCTACAAAGATGAGCAGAATCACTACAGACCTTTGGTCTCCTTCCCAGGTGCTCGAAAAAAACAGCGGTATATATACAATGGAAATGAGTAGAGTTGAAATAAATGACTTGATCTTTTCCTTTAAGGAATCCGCCCAGAATTTATTGGATAGTGGTTTTGATGGATTAGAGGTAAAAGTCGCCCATGACGGTCTGTTAAGAGCCTTTATTTCTCCACTTTTTAATAAACGAAATGATCAATACGGAGGAAGTTTTACGAATAAGGTCAGAATGTTGGTTGAAATTTTTTCGACCATCAAGGACATAAATAAAGATGATATTCCTTTGGGAATAAGAATGTGTATGGATGAATTCGTGGATGAAGGATATCAATTGGAATATGCAGTCGAAGTCGTCAAATATTTATTTAGTAAAAACCTTATTGATTATGTAAATACTGATGCAGGAACTGGTTCAATAATTCCAATCCCTCCAATGAGCATTCCAATGGGTTTTGCAGAATATATGGCTGCAGTAATAAAAAAGGAAATCGATATTCCGGTCATCGCTTATGGACGGATTAATGATCCTGCACTGGCTGAACAAATCTTACAGAATGGAAGTGCAGATTTAATTGGCATGGCAAGGCAATTGGTTTGTGATCCTGAAACGCCAAATAAAGCAAAAAAAGGGGATATTCATAATATAAGAAATTGTATCGGATGTACGGACGGCTGCCTTGGGGAAATACATCGACTACAGCCGATTACTTGCATTCATAATTTAGCGGTTGGCAAAGAAAGAGAATTTGGAATAGGAACATTAACAATAGCCAAGGTTACAAAGAAGATCGTTATCATTGGTGGGGGGATTGCCGGGATGAAAGCTGCTGAGATCTGTGCTAAAAGGGGCCATAAAGTAATATTATTCGAAAAAAATGATATTCTTGGTGGTCAACTAAATTTAGTAAAAAAGATCCCATTTAGAAACGAGTTTTCAGAAGTGATCAGATATTTAGAGTACCAGGTAAATAATAATAAGAATATTGAGATAAGAATGGGTCAGAGTGTAAATAAAGCACTGATATTAAATGAAAATCCTGATGTGGTTATCGTTGCGACTGGTGCGAACCCCTTTATTCCTGAAGGATTTCAGAGTGATAAAACATTTACCAGCTGGGATATATTAAGTGAAAAAGTCGAGCCGAAAGGACACGTAATCATTTACGATAAATTTGGTCAGAATGAAGGGATCGGTGTTGCAGAATATATATTGGATCATTATGATCCTGTTTCTATTTCTTTTTTCACGCCTGCGAATTATGCGGGACAGAACGTCGGCATTGGAAATATCAGTTTTCTTAATAGAAAATTATTTACCAAACAATTTAATGTTTATCCCCACTATGAGGTTACGAGCTTGAATACTCGTAGGATCGAATTTACAAAGATGTTTACCGATAAAAAACGGATTGAAGATGATTACGATATGATCGTATTAATCGGGGATAAAAAATCAAATGACAGTCTTTATAAAGAACTTGAGGATAACGTGGATGAATTATATCGGGTGGGAGATTCGAGAGCTCCAAGGATAGTTGACATGGCTATAAACAGAACAGAAGAAATAGTAAGAAATATTTAAATCTGATTTGTACAACTTTGCCAGCAAAATCACCATCAGTAATCCCTCCAGACTGTATTGCTTCCCGCATGCTTTGCGCATATCTTACAATTCATGGAGATGATCAAATTCACTGCATTTGTCGTAGATTACTCCGTCTGCGTAAATCTCTTGATCCTTTCTGACCGTGCAAAACTCCATTCCAAGATCCTCCTCGTTTTTTTGCTTGCTCACACTTGAAAATTTACCGAGAAGGTTCCTGTTTTTTCCTTTTGTCAAGCGACCTAGCAAAAACCGTAGTTTCCCATGGATCTTACATTTTAGCGAAACTGGACTTCAACGCAGGATACAACTCCTGATACACCGCATACGGCTCTTGATACGCATCTACTTGCTCGGGGTCAGGCTGTGTGCTTCCGGTGATCTTGACACAGGCCTGACATGCAGAGACAATATCTGTCCACGCCCCTGCCCCAACACCTGCAAGCAATGCTGCGCCATATGCCCCACCCTCGGTTGTGTTGACCGTGACCAACTCAGCATTCAACACAGAAGCCAATATCTGTCGCCACAACGCACCTTTCGTCCCCCCACCTGATGCACGGACTTGTGTAATCTCTCCCAGCCCAGCATTTTGAATCAACTTAAAACTATCTTTCAATCCAAACGCTACTCCTTCAATTACAGCACGCGTCATATGAGCCCGGCTATGGCGCAGAGTCAAACCAATGAAAGCGCCGCGCGCCAACGGGTCGGGATGAGGAGTGCGTTCACCAGAGAGATATGGCAGGAATTGCAGTCCCTCGCTTCCCGCAGGAATCGGTTCGGCTTCCTTCAACAAATCGTCAAAACTCATATCAGGCGCAAGCATATCTCGATACCACTGCAAACTCCCCGCCGCTGACAGCATCACACCCATGAAATGCCACATACCAGGTGCTGCATGGCAAAACGCATGAAGCCGTCCGTCAGTTTCGATCAATGCGGACGGAGTCGATGCAAATACAACGCCACTCGTCCCAACAGTCAAAGCAATCACGCCCGCTTCGACTGCACCCACACCCACCGCGCCCGCAGCTTGATCACCACCGCCTGCCGCGACAGGCGTACCGATTTTCAGCCCGGTCAGCACCGCGGCTTCTTCTGTCACGCGTCCAGTGAACTCCGTCCCTTCAAATGTTTTTGGCATCCATGCGCGCGGAATATCGAGCGCCACTAACACTTCGTCTGACCAATCACGTGCCTTCAAGTCAAACAACACTGTACCCGAGCCATCGGCTTTATCCATCGCATACTCGCCTGTCAACTTAAGGCGCACATAATCCTTTGGAAGTAAAACATGTTTCGCTTTCGCAAACACATCAGGCTCGGTTTCCTTTACCCATAAAATTTTCGGCGCAGTGAACCCCGTCAGAGCAATGTTGCCTGTGATCTGAATAAACTTTTCTTTACCAACGATCTGATGGATCTCATCACACTGACTTTGCGTACGCTGGTCATTCCATAGGATGGCGGGCCGAAGGACGTTTCCTTCATCATCGAGTAACACCAGCCCGTGCATTTGACCTGTTAGACCAATCGCTCCGATTCTTTCTCCGCCGATGCCTGCTTTTTCCAAAACAGACTTGATACTCGCCGAGACCGCCTCCCACCACTCCAGAGGATTCTGCTCCGACCACAGCGGCCTGGGAGTCTGCAACGTATGCGGCGATGATGCAACTGCGATCACTTCGCCGCGATCATCAATCAATAACGCCTTGCTCGATGTTGTGGATGTATCTATGCCTAGAAAGTAAGATTTACTCATCTCACGCCTAACAGGATTTCAATGGTCAATTGATCGAGCCGTTCGTATTTCAGTCCACGCCCGGCGATCGCGGAACGGTTAAAGGCTTGTGTCTTGAGCGCGTTGGCTTTTTCAGTGGAGTACTTGCCGAAGTATTTATCCATTGAACCGTCACTGGCGTTAATTTCAGCCACAATGGACTGGATTTCTTTATCCGCATTCCATTGCGCTGCTTTTTCTTTCAAGATCAAATAGGTACGCATACAACCGCGTGCGAAGTCTTTCACGCCTTCGTAGTCTTCGGTGCGATAGGCGTGCGCGTCAAAGTGACGTGCACCATTGTATTCATTATCCTCCAGCAGTTTGACGAGGAAGAATGTGCTCTTTATGTTTACCGCGCCAAAGCGGAAGTCCTGATCGTAGCGACCGAATGCCTGATCGTTCAGGTCAATGTGGAAAAGCTTGTTTGCTTCCATCGCCTGTGCCACTCCGTGTACAAAATTGAGTCCCGCCATGCTCTCGTGTGCCACTTCGGGATTCACGCCCACCATCTCAGGGTGATCGAGCGTGTTGATGAATGCCAGCATGTGACCAGTAGTTGAATTGTAAATATCGCCACGAGGTTCATTGGGCTTGGCTTCGAGCGCAAATTTCAAGTCATATTTTTTGTCGTTAACGTATTCGCACAGGAAGTTCATCGCCTCACGCGAGCGTTTGATGGCTGTGATGGGGTCTTTTGTGGCATCGCTCTCTGTACCTTCACGCCCACCCCAGAAAACATAGATCATTGCACCGAGCTCAACGCCCAAGTCAATAGCGTTCATTGTCTTTTGCAACGCATACGCACGAACTTTTGAATCGTTCGATGTGAACGCACCGTCTTTGAAGATGGCTTCGCTGAACAGGTTGGTGGTCGCCATCGGGGCGACAATGCCCGTATCTGCGAGCGCCTTCTTGAAATCCTTGAGGATTTGGTCACGTTCGGCAGGGGTTGCATCAATCGGAATCAAATCGTTGTCGTGAAAGTTGACGCCATACGCACCGACTTCACCGAGCAAACGCACCAACTCGGCAGGAGTCTTCACATCGCGTACGGGACCCCCGAACGGGTCGCGTCCGATGTTGCCCACAGTCCACAGACCGAAGGTGAATTTGTTTTCAGGTTTTGGTGAATAGTCAGACATGTGATTCTCCTTTATATTCTTTATGGCCTGTAATTCTGAGCGAAGTCCTGTCCTTGGTCGGACAGACCGAGGGGAAGAATCCCTTAGATTATCGTATAGACCCTTCTCTACACTTGCACTGGTGCGCGGCGCTCAGGGCGACATTGAATAATGGACATTACTTTTAATTCAAACATCGCAGTGACAAGCTTGGGCGCTCCCAATTCCTGCCTCGTTTACCTGGTGAATACCCACTTCATAACGGAATTCGCCATGTTCGAGAGTCAATACGCCATCATCATTGGAGAACGACATAGTATCTGGGCTCAATGTACATTTAATATGACGGCTTTCACCTGCTTCAAGCATGACTCTTTCGATGCCAACCAAATGATGGAGCGGGATAATGTCCGGAGATGATCTCTCAAAGATTGGAAAGCTGGGTAAAGCAGAAGAATTTTGAATTACTCCATATTCAACCAGGCATACCTGCTCAATATGCATATATCGAAGGCTTCAATCGAACCTTCCGTGAAGATGTTTGGATGCTTATCTATTTGACAACTTGGATGAAGTTCGTGATATCACAGAGCGCTATTTGGAAGAATGCAACACCATTCGTCCTCACGAAATCCTACAGGATTTGTCACCCCACCAATTTGCTATTCTCAATGCCTGACTTTGTCTTTTTATCATTGGAATTTAATTTGGGTACTTGACAAATCCAGTATAGCTCTTAGTGTGAGTTCATCCCAGATACCGTTTGAGTAGATCTATACTCTTTTTTGTTTCTGTGATTGAGTCGAGATTAGGATTAATTTCGGGTATCCATCCTTCATATTCTATGCTAAGTATATGTTCACGATTGCTTTGTTTTACCAAAGACATCATCTCTGCAATGGGGAAATTCGGTTCTTCACCCTTTTCATCAAACGAAATAAATTTCGCATGTATTAACGGTGCGTAAGGCAAACATTCTTTAAATATATCAATCGACACCGCATCAGTTGTTTCATTACCCGGTGATTCGACATGGAAACCTGGTATGTCTTCCGTAGGTATTCGCCAGGCTTCGAAATCTGGAGTAACGGTCAGAATATCCGAACCGACAGATTTCACTAGTTCTAACGCAATTTGAGGAGAAGCGAACCCGGATGTTCTTGCTGATTCCAATCCTATATAAACATTGTATTCTTCCGCTACTGGAATAATTTCTTCAAAAATATTTAATAATATTTCGGTTCCTTCCTCAAACTTCATCCTCGGTACTAAACCACCCAGAGGTATCGAAATGAATTTAGCACCTAAAGCAGCTACGATGATTACGTATTCCTTTAAATCATTAACTACTTTCTCAAATCCATCTGCGTGTACTGCACCAATCAGGTCAGTATAAAACCAATTAGAATTTATAGTCAATCCGAAACTTTCTATGCGCTTCTTCAACAGGAGCAGCTCATACATATCTGTATGAGGGTGACACGGTACATAGTCCTCCATTAAATCTATATGTTTGTCTGGATTTATCTCTGCTACAGTTTCCAATA
>Ga0209013_10002823_pt1 | contig 15675 bp, 12 predicted proteins | sample Cruoilmetagenom2_FD_187291 | JGI IMG/M metagenome (GOLD analysis project Ga0209013, IMG submission 187291) | Oil polluted marine microbial communities from Coal Oil Point, Santa Barbara, California, USA - Sample 2 (SPAdes) (version 2) | ecosystem: Environmental > Aquatic > Marine > Oil seeps ... | reverse complement strand
GACCCCGGTCATGCCCTGCATCGTGAACTCGAGGCGGACCATGTCGGGGCGCTTGAACTCGATCGTGAACGGCGCCTCGAGCGCTCCTGCCGCTGAGCCTCCCATGCGCATCGTGCCGGTCATGCGTGCCGACTCCACGGCCAAAATGGCGTCCTCGCCACCACGCACCTCGAGGTTCTTGGCCAGAATCTCCTCGAGCGTTTCGGCCGACACCAGACCGGCCAGGGCGAGCACTCCACACAGGACACAGAGGACGATCTTGCGTTGCATTTTCTACCTCGCTTTCAATTCTCGTCGACGGCGATTCTCTTGATCACCGCGGTCAACATCGCGGCGAATCTTATCAGGGATTGCTCAGGAAAACGCAGTCCAGGTGATGGATCGATCCATCAATCGAGCAACGGCTACCGCGAGGATGCCGGTGGCGAGACCGGCTGCGATGTCGGTCAGCCAGTGGATCCCCAGCACCGAGGTCGAAAGGGTAATGAGAAGTCCGATCCAGAGCACACTCCAGCGAAAGCGAAGTCGATAAAGGAATGCGAGCGCGACCATCACAACCGTCAACGAGACGTGAAAGCTCGGGAAGCAGTTGTCGAGGCCGGAGATCGGCCGGAAGATCTCGATCAATTCGGGGGCCCACAGATCCGACAGCAGGATCGCGCCGGACTCGGGATAGGCCCAGCGTTCGGGGACCGGAAAGAAGAGGAAGAACGGTAGGCTGATCGCATAGTCCACGGTTATGGCGAGGGCAAAGACACGGAAGGGTTCGCGGCCGGGCGCGCGGGCAAGCGCCCAACCGGTGGCAAAGGCCAATATCAGCATGGCGAAGAAATAGGCGCTCGAATATCCGTAGACGATGACCGGGGAGGCGGCGTCGTAGCCCTCGACTGTGATGGCGCCCTCGAACCAATGGGCGGCGCGCGCGAGCTGATAGCCGAGCTCCTGGCCGAGTCCCCAACGATCCCTGATCGTGGTCTCGATGGCGGTTTCGAGGAAATTAATCAGAAATACGACGGCGAGCAGAAACAGGGGCAGACGATGCCGGCTCGTCAACGAGCGCGCGCGATCGACGCTTCGCACGACAATCGAGGCCGGCCGCGAGGCGGGCCGGACCGTGCCGGTATCAGAAACGCGGGATGCTGATGAGATCTCGCGGTGGGCGATGCGCAGCTGCTCGTGCAGAGCGGAGGTCTGCTGCATTCGATCGGCGGGATCCTTCTCGAGGCAGAGTTCGATCGCAAGCTGGATCGAACGTGGGACATCCGGCCGCCGTCGGGAGATTGGCTCGGGCGGCCTGCGAAGGATGGACGACATCATCGAGGTAGCGGTTGAGCCGTGAAACGGTCGCTCGCCGGTCAACATCTCGTAGAGGATGATCCCGAGAGAAAAAATATCTGACCGGTGATCGAAGCCGCGACCGGTCACATGCTCGGGCGACATGTAGGGAACGGTTCCGAGCAGGGCACCGTCCTCGGTCAAATTCGGCGATGGGGTCTTACCGGAATCGACACGAGTCGGACCGTCGAAGGCGGGGTCAGCGGGTTCGTCGACTACTTTCGCGAGACCGAAGTCGAGCACCTTGACGTGACCGGATGGGGTGACCATGACGTTGTCGGGCTTGAGATCGCGATGGGTGATACCGCTTCCGTGGGCGACCGCGATTGCCGCGGTCAGCTGCTCGGCGATGTGGAAGAACTCCGGCAGTGGGAGGCCCCCGTTGGGAATCACCTTGCGCAGGGTCTTCCCCTCGACAAGCTCCATAGCGATGAAGTGGATGCCGTGATCGGTTTCGACACCGTGAATAGTGACGATGTTGGGGTGGTTCATGGCTGCAACCGCCCTCGCCTCGGACTGAAAGCGCTGCAGCCGCTCCGCGTCGGCAACCGCCTCAGCCGGCATGACCTTGAGCGCCACCCGCCGACCGAGCCGGGTGTCCTCGGCGATGTAGATCTCACCCATGCCGCCGCTGGCCAGTCTTTTGATCACCTTATAGTGGGCGAGCATGTCGCCGGCTGACGGATACGCTCGAATTCCATCGTTCACGTGACGATGGTTTCCTGGTCGGCCACATTCACCTCGGGTCGGCGGCGTAGAGCGAGGATCGTGGCAACGGCCGCAAGCATCAGCAGCCCGACGAGGGCGCCGGTAGCAATGCGAAACCACTTGTTCGAGGGCACGACCCGGAGCTGGTAGACCCTGTAGGAAATGTTCGACATCGGGTCGAGATCATCGGCGATCCCACCGGCCCGCCGGAAGTCCTCGGCCACAAGCTCGTGAACGAAGAGGCTAGAGGCCCTCACGGTGACCTCGAATATCGGCCCGGCACGGAAGCTGTTGCGTTCCTGGTCGAGCCATGTAATGCGTTGCACCGGCGCCTCCCGCCCTGGCGGCATGGCGAGTGTGGTGTCTCGGACAACGATCGGTTGGCCGCCGCTGTAGGGCCACACATAGCGGATGCGGTGGAGCCGTTCCTGGGCGATACCGACGATCCGACGGGTCAGATCCTGGGAGTCTCGAAAGCTGATCGGGAAGATCTGGTCGTCGATGCCGGTGCCCGGGATCGAGCTCGTCAATCTCGCTGCGCCGTCGTGGATTTCGTCCAGCGTCCACACTGCATCGATGTGCTCGTGAAAGTCCTCGTCGAAAAGGATCAGCTCGGTTCCGGAAAGTCGGACTGCGTGCTGTGCCGCTTCGACCATCACTGTGGTCCCGGACGGGGATCCCCGTCCTTGACGTACGTCCACCGTCACCGGTGCCACCTGGTCCCGCGCCAGCCACCGGAGGTGAGCGAGGGCGGCGCGCGCCTCCGACGCATCGCCGATCTCAACCCAGCGGGCAAAGTCACCGATTGCGATCTCCTCCGCCGGTATCGAGCGGATCGCCGCGCGCAGGCTCTCCTTGAGCTCGGCCGGGGCCGAACGTGAGCACACCAATAGATCGTTGGGGATCGCCGACGGCAGACGCACGAAGGCGACCGCGCGACCCAAGGCGCTGTCGTCGGTGCTCACGGCGCCGTCAGTGAACCGTGCCCGCGTACCGTCCCACACGGCAGCCAAATCGGCCTCGCCGCGCGCTACCGCGCGCACCAGATGGCTGCTGCTGTTCACATCCGCCCGGGTCACCTGAATGGCGGCCAATGACTCGGTGTGCTCGGCCATGTGGAAGACCCCGTTGGCGCGGAAATGCAGGGATGGCAGAAAGAAGCTCGAAGTCGAAAAGAGGCTGTGGTAGATGAACCGCAGTCGTTCAGGAGCGTTGGTTATAACCGAGATGACGTCGGCTGGTCTCGGGTTGGGCGGGAGATCTTCCCTGCGTGCCACGTAGTACGAATGGTAGATCGTCTTGCCAGTAGCCTCGCTGACGTAGGTGGCAAGGATCTCCATGTCGGCGCCGAGCATTTCCGACACCACCTGCACATAGGGCGTGGTGCGGGCGATGACGACGCCACCTGCCGGATCCCAACCTGCGAGTCGTTTGATGACCTGTCCGTACTCCAGCTCTTCGGGTGCAAACCTGATGTCGACCGATCGCTGGAGATAATCCTGCAGCCGTCGATCAGCCTCCCTGGTTTCCTGGTCAAGGGCGACACCGACGAACGTCACCCGCTCGTTCGCCGGAGCGAACGAGGCCAGCAGACAGAAGACCACGCTCACGACAAAGGTCTTCGCCGTTGGGTCGTGTCGTCGGAGCTGTGTCCTTCCAGTGATCACTCGGGCTCAGAATATCACTCGCCGGCCCATCAATGACGCTTCAGAGCTTCATGAGGTCTTCGAGATGTTCCTCTGGAACCAACCACTCCGCAGGTTCGCCTTCTCCTAACTCGGCAATCGCGTAGTTGAGGGTGTCACGAATGTAACGGCCCCAGATCTTGATTGGGATGTTCTCGATGTTGATCGTCGGCGAGGTCGCGAGCCGCAGCATGTACTCGATGATCGACGAGGCATTGCGGGCAATGCGCCCGAAGTCATCGGCGAGGTCCCGTTGTTCGAGAATCCGCTGCTCGTGGATGGCAATCCCGAACTCGGACTCCACCAGGTCGTCGAAGGTCGTGAGGATGAGCTCGACCCGAAAGGTGCGGCTGCAGCTCTCGATGTAGGCTCTGAAGCTCTCGTCGAGGCTTTCGACCCGCAGACCCCGGCCGGCCGCGAAGGACCAATCGATGCCGGCCATGTTGGCGAGGATCGTTTCGTTGGACGGCAGCTCGAGGTCGACCAGATAGTGGATGCCCTCGTACGCCCCGGCGTGGACTTCACGTTGAAATGCAAAGGTGTACTCAAGGTTGTCGAGTGCCGCCTCGACGGTTTCGAGTTCGCTTGGGGTGCCGATGATCTTGACGCCGATCACGTCGTCGACCCGGTTTTTCTCCGGATCGAGGGTGATGCGTCCCGAGCGGATGCGGTCGGCCACCAAACGCTCGGCCGCACCGCCGACTGCGGCCGGGGTGCTCGGCGGCGCAATGTCGCGATCAGCCCCGCCAATGGGTCGAGGTCTACTGGATGCCAGCGCCCGGGCGACGGCGACGATTTCGCCGGTGAGTTGCTCGGCGACCCGTCGCGATACCTTGTCGGCAATGCGCCGGATGCGCTTGCGCCGCACGATGGCGGTCAACCGACCGTTGCGAAGGGTAACGAGGCTCATGCGGACGGGTGTGCGCGGAAAGAACTCTTCCGGCAACTGACGGTACCAATCGATGAGCTCGGCGACCCGGGTCGAGGGGTGTGAGGCGGCGGCGACGATTGCCGCCCGCACCTCGTCCTTGCTGGTGATCCGCTCCATATAGAAGTCGCCATGGTGGCAGGTGCGGCAGAGATCGGCGACGAAACGTCTCACCGTGGGCGCGGTAATCGCGCGCTCGAAGGCGAAGATCTCGGACACGACACGGCCATCGGTCGGCTCGAGCCGGTCGGCGAGCCACCTGGTTGCGACATCGAAGAGTCGGTCGCGGTGCGTCAGTCCAGAAAGGTACATCGTGTTGGCTGCAGGCGATAATTGGGTCCGACGATACCGCCGGATTCACCCACCATAGTAACGTGGTCGCCCTCTCGAGTCAGGGGACCGTCAGTGACCACCTCGAGGTGTGGCCGAAGTCGAAGCTATCGGCGAAGAGGTCGGTCAGCATCCAGGGACCGTTTCGCTGACCCATTCGCCACGGCCCGCCACGGGCCGTCGACCAGAGGATGCAGTTGGTGCCGGAACCGGGGACGGTGAATACGTCGAGGCCATGATCAAAGGTCTGAACCAGAATCTCAAGCTGGCCGTCACCATCAACGTCGCCAACGGTGGGTGCGGCTGGCGCACCGTTACCGTTGCCGTTGTGACCGGGGTTTGGCAGCAACAGGTCGTGGAGCATGGCGCCGTCGGCCGAGAGGATCATGAGCCGTCCCGAGTCGTGGACATCAGGGTCGCCATAGGTAGCCAGGAGGAGTTCGGGGGCACCGTCCCGGTTAAGGTCGGCCACCGCCACCTCCGAGCTGAACATGATGGGCTTGGAATGGCGGTAGCTGATCCGCCACAAACGGGTGCCCGACGCCTCGTACGCGTACACGTACCCGTCGTTGAGAGAGACCACGATTTCGGGGCGGGCGTCCCCTGAAATGTCCACCAGCGTGGGAGCGGGGACGCCGGATGGCGGATACCAACCATCGACGTCGATTGGCACGTCACCTCGGGGCAGCACCTCCCAGCCGGATTTACGTCTCGCCGACCGGGAGCCGTCGCCGTGCGCGCCCTCCAGGACCATGATCGCGTAAGCCTGGGTCGCGTAGGGGATGTACAGCTCCACGTTGGGCACGCCCACTATCTCGTTCTTGCCGTCTCCGTCGAGATCGATGATTCCCGGAGGTGAGGCGGTCCACTGCAGCCATTCGGTCCAGTCCGGGTTGGGCCAGGTGCCTGTATGGAGGTTGTAGTGATCGCTCTCGACATCGGGATCAGCCCAACGAATGAACTGACCCCAGGTGAGCCGGTTGCCGACCCATGGTGACGTCCGGTTGGTGTAGTAGGGGGCGGAATTGATGGCGACACCATCGTGATCGAAGGCCTGGATGTGGTGGTTGTCGTAGGTCGCCAGGATTTCGAGGTCGAGGTCGTCGTCGATGTCACCGATGCCGACATTGAGGCCGTAGCAGCCGAAGCCCGAGTGTCCCTGACCGTTGCGCTCGGCGTCGTTGCCGTCGCCCTCGAGGGCGTTGTAGCGAGGCCAGGCAGGGACGTGTCCACCGGCCGGTTGGTAGGTGCTGCCGTCGGGGTTGAAGACGAAGACCTGAGCGCCACCGGCCGAGGTATTGACTGTCTGGGTTGTTGTGACAACAACCTCGAGATCGAGGTCGCCGTCGAGGTCGGCGGCGGCCATTCCGCGAACTTCGGGAGAGTTGCCACCGGTTGTGGTGTCGGCCGGCCAGCCACTCTTGATAACCAGCTCGCCGCCGATCCACTCCCAGGCAAAGACTTCGTGCGCCCTTCCCGCCACTACCTCGACGGTTCCGTCGCCATCAAGGTCGGCGACCACGTGTGGCGCATAGACACGGCTCTGCTGGTCGGTTGTCCGGTCGAGGAGGGTGCCTGCAGAGTCGAAGACGAAGACGTCGTAATAAGCTGCGACAATCTCGTTCGATCCATTGCCGTCGAGATCGGCGATCAGTGGGGATGCGTACCAGCTGGTCTGGCCGCTCAAATTCCTGACAAAGACCGGCGCCTGCACCGGACCGCTGCTCCCAGCGGGCTGACATGGAGGCGACGCGACAGCAACCGCCGCGGAGAGAACCACCAAAAACAGTGGCAGGAGAGGCACGAGTTTTTGAGATATTCTGGTCGTTTGCACGGCGCTGTTTCCCAACCTCCATTCTGTTGGCGAAGATCTCAGCCGGCGGTGACCGGGACCACCTCGCAGCGCGATCTTTGGTGGAGGTCGGAGGATGCTAGCCTGCAGATCTCACCAGTTTTCCGCTGCGGCCGGAAAACTGGTGAGATTTGTAGGCTAAGCTACCGACGACATCAGGGATGGCGCAGAGCGAAAGGGACTCTCCATGACCGACCGCGAACTCAGCACCGAAGTCGACATCCAGGACCACGAGGTGGGTCCGGAGGAGATGGTGTCGGTGGATCCCCTCGAGGAAGGCCTCAGCGACCCGGTCCACGACCTCGAGGAGTTGGTCGAGAGCGGTGATCTCGAGGCACTCGACCGGTTTATCTCGATGCTCCACCCCGCTGACCTGGCGGCCCTCTTCGGCGTCCTGCCCAAGGCGCACTGGCCGCAGGTGGTGTCGCGTCTCAGCATCGCCGGCGTTTCCGATCTCATGGAGGAGCTCTCCGACCACCTCCGCGATGACCTCGCCGAGCACCTCAAGCCGGACCAACTGACCGAGGCGATCGAGGAAATGGCGTCGGACGACGCAGCCGACGTCCTCGCGGATCTTCCGGAACCGCTGGCCAGAGACCTCATCGAAGCACTCCCCGAGGAGGATCGCCACGAGGTCGAAACGCTGCTCAAATATCCGGAGGACACGGCCGGCGGTCTCATGCAGGTGGAGCTGGTCTCGGTGCCGGAGACCGCGACCGTCGAGCAGACGATCGATGCGGTGCGGGCCAACGCCGAAGAGGTCAGCACCTTCCACTTCGTCTACGTCGTCGATGACGAGCGGTGCCTGGTCGGCGTGCTGAATCTGGGTGCCCTGCTTCTGGCGCCGCCCGACAGTGCGATCAGCGAGCTCGTGAAACGCAACGTTCACGTCGTCAATCCCGAGGTCGACCAGGAGAACGTGGCGCAAATGTTCCAGCGCTACGATCTGGTGGCGCTGCCGGTGGTTGACGACCGTGGCCGGCTCCTCGGCCGTATCCTTCACGATGACGCAGCTGATGTCCTCGAGGAAGAGGCCGAAGAAGACATCATGCACATGGCCGGTGCGACCACCCACGAGCCGGAGCTCGTCTACACCGACCAGGTTCTCAAGATCGCTGGCGTGCGGCTGCCGTGGTTGCTCGCGACGCTCGCTGGTTTGACGATTCCGGCGCTGCTGGTGTGGGCATTCCAGATCTCGTTCCCGGAGATGATCGCTCTGGTGCCCTTCATCCCCGTGATCGGAGCGATGGGCGGCAACGTCGGCTCCCAGTCCTCGACCATCGTCGTGCGCGGCTTCGCCACCGGCCGCGTCGACTTTCACAACCTTGGGCGCTTCCTTTTCAAGGAGCTGATCATCAGTACCCTGATGGGCGTTGCCTGCGGCGTGCTGTCGGGCGTCGTGGCGATTGTCTGGCACGGCGATCCCATGCTGTCGATCACAGTCGCGGTGTCGATGGTGATTGCGATCATCGCTTCGGCCCTGATGGGCGTGCTCGTGCCTTACTTCTTCCGGCTGGTCAAGATCGACCCCGCGATCGCCGCCGGTCCCTTGGTCACGACGATCGACGACATCATTGCCATCGGTATTTACTACGTGGTTGCCCTGGCCCTCATCTCCTGACAATCACGGCTGGGGCAAGGGCTCGGTATCGGTTTGAGCGACGTGGCACGAGGTGCAGACCCAGCGCGAACCGACCACCTCCGCGCCCGTGACCTCGGGCGATCTGCGCAGGTCCACCTGGTGGCTCGCCGGCACTGCCGGCGGGCCCATGTCGGCGGCCGCCTCGGGGTGGTGGCAATCGAGACAGGAGTTCTCGCCCAGGGTGATGGTCTCGAGGTCGGCGATCGAGTGCGGGATCACGGGCGGGAACTCGTCGTTGGGCCGCGCCCGCAGCGCGCTCTCGCCGGGATCGATCCGGTTGAAGGCGATCGGCGCCTGCGGCGGTTGCTCGAAGGCGGTCCCCGCCGCGAGGCCGATTTCTGAGTCAGGAACGGGAGCCGCAGCGGTCGGCGCTGCTGGAGTCGTTGTGTCGGTGTCGGCGGGAGGGCCACCCGTTGCGCAGCTCAGCATAAGGCCGACGGACAACAGAAGGGGAAACACTTTCTTCATCGTCATCCTCCTCGCTCAGGTCTTCGAAACCCGGACCGCGCATTTCTTGAAGTCAATTTCCTTGGAAATCGGACAGGTCGCGTCGAGGGTCACCTTGTTGATCGGAACGCCCTCGTCGAACCAGGGAACGTAGACCGTGCCCCTGGGCATCCGATTGCGGCCGCCGATCTCGACTACCGCTTTGACCTGGCCGCGGCGCGACTCGATCAGGGCGACGTCGTTGCGCTCCAGACCGCGAGCGGCGGCGTCCGAGGCGTTCATGAAGATCTGCGCCCGGGGTTGAGCGGCATTGAGCTCGGGCACTCGCCGGGTCATCGATCCCGAGTGCCAGTGCTCGAGAACGCGTCCGGTGCACAGCCAGAGATCGAAGTTTCCGTCCGGGCTCTCGGCCGGCGCCGCATAAGGGCGGAAGAAGATCTTGGCCTTGCCGGCCAGTGAGACAGTGGCGCCGCTTCCAGGGCCGGATAGGGTGCCCAATTTGAGAGACTTGAGCGCCGGTCCGTAGAAGTCGAACTGGGCACCTTCGGTGACGTAGGGGTCGTGCTCGCCGTTGAAACGCCAGCGTGTTTCCTTGCCGTCAACCACCGGCCAGCGCAGTCCTCGGACATCGTCGCGGTAGTAGGTGTCGAATGGCGCCAGATCGTGGGCGTGATCAACCCCGAACTGGCGATACTCCTCGAAAAGCGCCTTCTCGGGAAACCAGTCGAGACCGCTCGCTTCCACGGTGCAGCAGCCGTGGTCGGCGCCGACCGGATCGGGCCAGGGGAAAGCGCGCGCGGCCGGGGTCGCGAAGAGCACCTCGTACAGCGTCTGATCGGGTCGGTAGCCGAGCTTTTCGGCCGCGCCGAGGACATCCGGCATCTTGCCGTCCTCGAAGCCGCCAGCGGCGAGACCAAGCACAGCCTGTTCTCCCCAGACCTCGGCGAGGGTGAAGCGCTTGGAGAACTCGAGCATCTGCCACACGTCCGAGCGCGCCTCGCCAGGCGGATCGACAACCTGTCGCCAGGATTGAGTACGGCGCTCGGAGTTGCCGTAGAGGCCCCACTTCTCGTAGTGGCCGGCACATGGAAGGATCAGGTCGGCGACCTTGCACGAATAGGTGGGGTAGATATCCGACACGACGATGAAGCAGTCTTTCTCGCGCGCTGCGGTCAGCCAGTGGTTGGCGTTGGCGGTGGACTGGAAGGGGTTGGTGACCTGCACCCAGAGCCAACGCAGGGTGCCGGACTCGAGGTCGCGCATCATCTGTGTGATGTGGCTTCCGACCTTGGGGTTGAGGGTTTTCTCGGGGAGTTTCCAGATCTCCTCGGAGCGAGCGCGGTGGCCGGGGTTGGCGACCACCATGTCTGCGGGCAGACGGTGGGAAAAGGTCCCCACCTCGCGGGCGGTGCCGCAGGCTGATGGTTGGCCGGTGAGCGAGAACGCACCCGACCCCGGTTTCGCCTGCTTGCCGGTGAGAAGGTGAACCATGTAGGCCTGCTCGTTGACCCAGGTGCCGCGGGTGTGTTGGTTGAAGCCCATGGTCCAGAACGACACCACCTTGCGTACGGGGTCCCCATAGTATTCGGCGAGCAGTTGGAGCTTCTTCTTGAAATCTTCGATGTCTTCGTCGGGGTCCCCCTTGGCGAGATGCGCAACGAAATCAAGGGTGTAGGGTTCGAGGCCCTTCTTGAAGTCGTCGAAGGAAATCAGCCAGTGGGCGCCCGCCCCGACGGCGGCATTCTGCTCGACCACATGTTCCTCGGACGGATCGAGGCCCTGTGCGATCGCTTCCTCTGTGGTGAGGGTGACCACCCTCTGGCGGGCCAGAGTGTCGAGCTCGGCCGGGAAGGCGTGGGCATCATTGCCCGGCATTCCGAATCCAATGTCGGTCGGACCGGAGGCGAAGACGCAGTGGTTTTCAACGAAGTCGGTATCGACGGCGTCCTGGTTCACGATCTCTCGCGCGATGTAGTTCCAGATGGCGAGGTCGGTCTGGGGAGCGATCACCAACTCGTGGTCGGCGCACTCGGAGGTCCGGTTGGAGTAGGTCGTAAGGTTGAAGACCCTCACACCCTCGGTGCGGAGGCGGTGGTCCACCACCCGCGCCCACAACATCGGGTGCATCTCGGCCATGTTGGCGCCCCAGGTGACGATGGTGTCGGTGAGCTCGATGTCGTCGTAGCAGCCCGCCGGCTCGTCGATGCCAAAGACCTGCATGAAGGCAGCCACTGCAGAGGCCATGCAGTGGCGGGCGTTGGGGTCGAGGTTGTTGGTACGCCAACCTGCCTTGGCCAGCTTGACGGCGGCATAGCCTTCCGGGATCGTGTACTGGCCCGAGCCCATGATGCCGACCCCGGTTGGTCCGAGCTCCGCGTGGACGCGTTTAAATTGGCGCTCCATTTCGTCGAACGCCTGCTCCCAGGAAACCTCAGTGAAGTCTCCCCCCTTGTCGAATCGACCGTCCTTGAGGCGGAGGAGCGGCTTTGTCAGCCGGTCGGCGCCATAGAGGATATTGGCGTTGGCGTAGCCCTTCGCACACAGAAGGCCGCGGTTGACCGGATTCTCCGGGTCGCCCTTGACCGCGGCAATGCGGCCGTTCTTCGTCCCGACTACGACGCCGCAGCCGACGCCGCAGAAACGGCAGACGCTCTTTTCCCAGCTGATGCCCGCTTCGATGGCGGCGGGGTCGGCGGCGTCCGCTATGGGCACGCCAACTGCCGCCGCGGTGGCCGCTGCAACGCTGGATTTGACGAAGTCCCTGCGCGAGAGGTCGCCTTTCATGTTCTTACTCCTGTGGTCGTGGCGTCGGGGTGGTCACCCGGATCCCGGTAATGGAGGACCAGCTCGGCGGTCAGCACGCCGGGCAGGGCCTGCAGCTCGCGCAGCCCTTTCCGGTGCTCCTCGATCGTGGCCCATTCCTGGACCACCACCAATTTGCCGCTCTGCGGGTCGCGGGCGTGGACCTCGAGCCCCGGGTGGTTGCTGATGGTTTCTTCGATCTCGGCCAGGCGGTCGGCCCGCGTTGTCACGCACAATCCCGACACGCTCAACTCTTCATTTTTCGTCATCTTCGATCGACCCCTCAGAATAGTCGTCTCAGTTCATCTCCGATTTCTGTGTGTTTCAGGATACTATCTCAACATTGGTATTCCTTGACCTGCGTCAATGTCTCTTCTTCTCCGAGGGACCATGCTGTTGGAGAGCTTCGATTGACATTCGCCTAGTGATTATGAGGATACAGGCACCGCCTGAAATCGGGAGGTCAAGACGGTGACGAGCCATGACCGGCAATCCCAGGGAGGGTCCGGCAGCGACCGATTGCTGCCCGGATCGGCTTCCCTTGCGGTGCTGCTGATCGTTTTCATCGCCTTCGCGCTCCTGACTCTGTTCGCTATCATGCGAGGCGGCACCGCCGAGGTCGGCTCGGACGCAGGTGGCACGAGGGCTTATGGACCGGCGGATTTCGCGGAGATCGACTTCGACCGCGAGCTCCTGCCCGAGGTCGAGGCCGCCGGCAGCTCGGACCCTGAAGGGATCTACCGAGTGCGGCAATCCCTGGCCTACGAGGACTACTTCCCCTGCACCGACTGCCACGCAGACATGGAGGTCAACCGGGAGCGTCGGGTGCTCGAGGAAATGCACGACGACATTCAGCTCGACCACGGGCCGGCCGATCGATGGTGCTTCGATTGCCACAATCCGGATGATCGTGACAGCTTGCGTCTTGCCAACGGCACGCTGATCGGGTTCGATGAGTCCTACCGCTTGTGCGGCCAGTGCCACGGGACCATTTTTCGAGACTGGAGAGAGGGCATTCACGGTCGGCGCGAGGGCTACTGGAACGGCGCCAAGTCGTACCTTCTGTGTGCGCATTGCCACAACCCCCACGCGCCCCGGTTCCAGGCGATCGAACCCCTGCCGCCGCCGGTGCGGCCCCAGTTTCTGAGGGTCGACGCGGAGGAGGTCCACGATGAGTGACGTAGACCACAACCGCTCGACATCCGGCGACGGGTTCGATCGTTCCACGGACCGGCGCTCGCTGTTGATCAGCACCGGTCTGACCGCGATGGCGGCGGTGTCGGCGTCCGTCGCGGGGGCGTCGACTGGATTCGTCGAGCGCCTGCTGCGTACGCGTTTCACCGAGCTGAGCCCGGAACGCAAGGCCGAAATTCTCGCCGACCTCGAGCGCAAGTACAGCGAGCGATACGCCCGCCAGGTGACGGTTGCCGACACGCCACCCATGGATGGGGTGGAGTTCGCCTACGGTCTCGATATTGCGCGTTGTGTCGGTTGTCGCCGCTGCGTCTACGCTTGTGTGCACGAGAACAACCAGTCTCGCGACCCGCAGATCCATTGGATCCGGGTGTTGCGGATGGAGAACGAGCGCGGCATCGAGCTGGCCGAATCGACCGCCTACTATGAGCCGGAGCTGGTTCCGGAGCCCGACGCCTTCTATCTGCCGGTAGCCTGCCAGCAATGTCGAAACCCGGCGTGCGTCAAGGTATGCCCGGTCAAGGCGACCTGGCAGGAGCCGGACGGCATCGTCGTCATCGACTCGGACTGGTGTATCGGCTGCCGATGTTGCCTTTCGGCCTGCCCATACGGAGCCCGGCACTTTAACTGGGCCGAGCCGACGCTTCCGTCCGCGGAGATCAACCCGGACACCCACTACCTCGGCAATCGACCGCGACCCAAGGGGGTCGTGGAGAAGTGCACATTCTGCATCCACCGTACGCGCAAGGGGAGGTACCCAGCGTGCGTGGAAATCTGCCCGGTCGGGGCGCGCAAGTTCGGCAATCTCCTCGACGAGACGTCGGAGATGCGATACCTGATGCGGGAGAAGCGGGTGTTTGTGCTCAAGGAAGAGCTCAACACGCGCCCTCGCTTCTACTACTTCTACGCGACGTAATAATGATCAAAGACATCCTCTCCTTTGTCAGTGGATCGGTGCGGCTCGTGCTGCAGGGCAACCGGTGGTATTTCGCGTGGATCTCTTTCCTCGGGGTGTTGATCGTCTGGGGCCTCACGGCCTGGATCCAACAGCTGAACCAGGGGCTGATCGTCACCAACATGCGCGACCAGGTGTCGTGGGCCTTTTATATCGGCAACTTCACCTTTTTGGTTGGAGTGGCCGCGGCTGCGGTCATGCTGGTGATCCCGGCCTATATCTACGATTGGAAACCGATCAAGGAGATCGCGATCTTCGGCGAACTTCTGGCCGTCTCCGCGATCGTGATGTGCATGCTCTTCGTGCTGGTGGACGTGGGACGACCGGATCGAGCCTGGCACCTGATGCCCTTTGTGGGCAGCCTGAACCTGCCGAGCTCGTTGCTGGGCTGGGACGTGCTGGTGCTCAACGCATACCTCGTGCTCAACGTCGTCATCGTCGGTCACCTGCTCTTCACCGGCTTCCACAAACGCCCCTACCGGCGGCGGTTTGTGGTTCCGCTCCTCCTCTTCTCGATCCCGGCCGCTGTCGGAATTCACACCGTCACCGCGTTCGTCTATGCCGGAGTGGCGGCTCGGCCGTTCTGGAACTCGGCCATCCTTGCGCCACGCTTTCTCGCCTCGGCGTTCTGTTCGGGTCCGGCAATTCTGTTGATTCTCTTCCAGATTCTGAGGCGCACGACCTCGATCGAAATCAAGAATGAGGCAATCTGGAAGATCGCCGAGCTGATGGCCTACGCGATGTTTCTCAACCTCTTTCTCTTCGGCGCTGAAATCTTCCGCGAGTATTACTCCAACACCCACCACCTGATCCACACTCAGTATCTTTTCAGCGGGATCCACGGCCACCGGGCGTTGGTTCCCTTTGCCTGGGCGTCCCTGATCGCGAGCGTGATCGCGTTTCTCCTCTTCCTGGTCCCGGCCACCCGCCGCAATCTTGTCACCCTCAACCTCGGCTGTTTGCTCATCTACAGCGGCGTCTACATCGAAAAAGGGATGGCGCTGGTGATTCCGGGCATGACCCCGGACACATTGGGTGAGCTCTATGAGTATGTGCCGACCCTGACCGAGGTCCGAATTGGCGCCGGAATTTTCGCGATCGGTTTCTTGATATTCACGATGCTGTGCAAGATCGCGATCCCGATCCTCCAGGAATCAGAAGATCCTCTGGAGGAAAAGCTGTCGTAGGCCGAGGTCGCTGTGCCATGACCGTACCGGTGTTTGCCGGGGTGCTGGTGGGCGGTGAGAGTCGACGCATGGGCAGGCCGAAACAGTTCATCAAGATCGGCGAGCGCACGATGATCGAACACGTCGTATGCTCCGTTTCAGAAGAGGTCGACGAGGTTGTACTGCTTGGAAGAGGCCCAGTTCCCTCGTCCCTCGAGCGCTGATCGAAGAGGCCGCCGCGGCCGAGGAGTATTCACTGCACCGCCTCACTTCAAGCTCCCGGGTCACCACCGCCGAGCCACCTACGGCTCTCAGACAGTGTTGGTTCAACGCCAACACACCACAGGAGCTTGGCTCGCTTGGCGCGGGCTGAACATACGAGCGGTGTGAACCGACAATTGGATACCCGTTTTTTCTGATTCGGGGTTAGAATCGCGTTCAAGAGATGCAATTGATTCGCTTGAATGCCCGCAGACCTTACTGGCGCGGTGAAACACCTGTGCAGAAACCGCAGAGGAGAAACCCATGAGTAACGAGCGACGTGACGACGATCGTTCTCCAGACTTCCGCAGCGTCGAGTTGGTCACCACCAACGGTGCCGGCAACGAGAGGGCCTACCCAGTGACCCTTC
>Ga0209013_10002821_pt1 | contig 15680 bp, 13 predicted proteins | sample Cruoilmetagenom2_FD_187291 | JGI IMG/M metagenome (GOLD analysis project Ga0209013, IMG submission 187291) | Oil polluted marine microbial communities from Coal Oil Point, Santa Barbara, California, USA - Sample 2 (SPAdes) (version 2) | ecosystem: Environmental > Aquatic > Marine > Oil seeps ... | reverse complement strand
CAGGACGATAACGCTTGAACGGGAAAGAAGGGGGCTGTTCAGTTCAAAGGATGGATTTTCCGTCGTGGCGCCTATAAAGGTGATACTGCCGTTCTCTATAAAGGGAAGAAAAGCATCCTGTTGTGACTTGTTGAACCGGTGCACTTCGTCGATAAAGATCATAGTGCTGGTTCCGAACATCTCCTTAAACTGCTTTGCCTTTTCCATCACCTCTTTCACTTCCTTGATACTGGCAACCACGGCACTGAAAGAGATGAACTGCGATTTCGTCCGGTGCGCGATGATATTGGCGATGCTGGTTTTCCCGCTGCCGGGGGGCCCCCAGAGAATAATGGACCGCAGCCTGTCGGATGCGATGAGCCCGGCAAGCAGTTTTTCTTTGTTCAGAATTTTTTCCTGCCCAACGAACTCTTCCAGGCTTCGGGGTCTCATCCTGTAAGCCAGAGGCATGTAATCATGATTGTTTTTTTCAGTGTTCATGTCGGACCCTTCATACCGATAAAATTCTATGTGTTAATCAGGAGGAAGGCAAGGCAAAAATAGGGGTTGGGTTATCATCCGTTTCATGGTACTTCTATAATGTGGTGAAAAGGAGGCAATCCGTCAATGAAAATCATTACCATCAACAGGGATGCGCCGGAAATATCCCGGCTGCAGGAATGTGCCCGGGCATTGCAGGACAATAGCATGGCTGCTTATCCCACAGACACTTTTTACGGTCTCGGGGGGAACCCCTTTGCCAGGGAACTGGTTGAAAAAATATACCGGGTCAAGCGCCGCAGCCGGGAAAAACCCCTGATCCTCCTTTTAGGGAACATGCATCAGTTTGAATCCTTTACGAAGGACCGCCCTGCTTTTGCCGATCGCCTGACCCGGGTTTTTTGGCCGGGCCCGCTGACCCTGGTGCTCAAGGCATCGGAGGCGGTTCCCGGCTTTTTACAGGGAGAGGGGGAGACCATTGCGGTCAGAATTCCCGGGTGTCCGGTGATCCTGGAGCTCGTGAAAATGTGCGGTTTTCCGCTCACCGGGAGCAGTGCCAATCTATCCGGACACCCGAGTCCGGACAGCGTACAGGCCATAGCTCCGGAGATTCTGAAACAGATGGATCTGGTGATAGACGCAGGAAAGACGGGAACATCCTGTGGCTCGACGATCGTGGATTGTACCGGAGATCACCCCGTAGTCCTCAGGGAGGGCGTTGTGCCGCGTGAAAGCCTGGCATCGGGGGAAAATGCGGGTTAGGGAGACATTGAAATGGAATACAGTAAAATCCCGATGGATATGCTGGACCTGGAATCTGATCACTGGGATGATTTCCGATTCACTGCACCGGATCGCATTAAAATATCCCGCACCATGATTTCAGATTTCGGGCAACTCGCTCCTCCTCTCGTCTGGGAGGCGGGACCGGCCGGAACGCTTAGAATTCTTACGGGATTTTCTATGATCAAAATCCTGAGAGAACTTGAACGGACCACACTGGTAGCCGGCATTTACAAAAGGGAAGCTTTGAACCGGGGAAAGGCCATCCGGCTGGTCATGTCTGTGCACAGGATGGGACAGGCCCTCAGCGAACTGGATAAGGTGCTCATGATCCGGAAGCTCCATGATCGGTTCAGCCTTTCCCTGCATGATATCGCTTCACTGCTTGCAGAATTTTTTAATTTTCCCAGATCCCTGTCCAGGGTGGAAGATTATCTGCAAATTTCCATGCTTCCCGAACCGGTCCGGAAATCTCTGCAGGACGGCAGCCTTCATGCGACGGAAGCCCTGCTGCTGTCTAAAATTATGCCGGCAGAAGACCGGGAAGAGATATTCGACCTGATACACAGGGTATGTAAACCCGGACGGAACCTGTTACGGGAGATCCTCGAACTTCTTCTGGAGCTCTCTGTTCTCAAGGAGGATTCTCCGCTGGGCATTTTCAAAGAAGCACTGGCCAGCACAGAGGAAGGGAGGAGGCATGCCGATGATTCCAAAAAAAAAGGAGCACATCTGGTCCGGGATTTGAGGAAGTCCCGTTATCCCGTCATGGTACGCGAAAGCGAGCTTTTTCACCGGAGGCTTTCGGAACTCTCTCTACCGGGGAATGTGCGGATAACCCGTGCCACCGGCCCGGAAGATACCTCACTGCGGATCCACTTTACGGCTCATGACGAGGAAAACCTTCATCACATCCTTGGCACCCTCGGGAACCTTGCCGATTCCGGCAGGTTTGAAAACCTCTTCGATTACCAGGAAGACGACGAGGATCATGCATAGAACGGTCTATGTCGATAAAAGAGTGGAGCAGCTCAAGCGGGTCGAATCAATGATCCGTATGCTGAAGGCGGACATGGTTCGTGTTGTCAACAGCATGGATGAGATTATCCAGGCATCACCCCACCCATTTTCTGATATTTCTTCCTGGAAGAATTGTATTTTTCTGACCTGGAAGCAGGGAAATTTTATTAAACCTTTTTATCATCATTCATCACTTAAATTGCCAAAAAAAAAGACTTATATAATTTCACATATGGAGGGATGTCTCCATGATTGCGCCTACTGTTTTCTGCAGGGATACCAGAATCCTCCGCTTTTAAAAATATTTATGAACCCGCAGGATATGCTTCCGGAAATCGATGCCCTCCTTGAAGGGGAGCGGGATGCTGCCGGGTGCTTTTTTGCAGCAGGCATTCTTTCGGACAGTTTTCATCTGGATAGCATTACCGGCCTGTCCTCCCTTTTATTTCCCCATTTCCGCAAGAACGGGGGGCCCATCCTGGAGATGCGGACCAAGACGGGCCGCATTCCGAACCTTTCGCCGGGAGAAGGGAAAAGGGATCCTGTCATCCTATCCTGGACAGTCTCCTCTCCGGGTGTGCATAAAATCATGGAACAGGGAACCGCTTCTCCGGAGCAGCGCATATCCGCTGCAGCCTTTGCCCAGAAGCTGGGCTATAGAGTCGCCTTCCATCTGGATCCGATTTTTATATATCCCGGGTGGGAGGAGGAATACCGGGCCCTGATTACCTCTATGGGGGAAGTGCTCGAGGGGGATATGGTCCATCGCATGACTCTGGGTTGTGTCAGGTTCACTGAAGCATTGCGGTCTATTCTCAGGAAGCGGTTTCCCGGCAACAGCCTGTTTCTGGGAGAATTCGTCCGGTGTGAGGACGGAAAATTCCGTTATTTCCAGCCCATCCGGGTCAACCTTTACAATCAGATTTCCGCCTGGATTGAGGAAACATTTCCCGGCGTGGCAGTGCAATTGAATATGGAGACTCCCGGGGTCTGGGAGCGCTGGCGGTACCGGCCATGATGCAAAAAAAACCGGATTATCCAGAGGAATATAAAGGCATCCTGAGATTTTCCGATTTCCGGGAAACCATCACGACCCTCGTGACTCTGCAGAAGCTCCGGGAAGAGGCACTGGGGTCCGGCAATAAAAAAGCGCTCCAGGATCTCAAGGCCCTGGCTGCGGTTGGAGAGAAGCGGGCCAGAGGCATTGCAGCCAAACCAAAAGTGCAGCCTGCGGTGAGGAAAGAAAAAAGAGAGATCGCCCGGTGGTTTTCTATCTGGCGGGAGAATCCCGGAATATTTTTTTCATGGGTACTGCTCAGAATCCAGAGCCCGGAATTCTTATCAGATTTTGGAGACCGCGAAAGGGAGGCTGTCAGGCATCATCTGGCCGATCCCGGGGCTCGCGCAAAAAGGTGACGTTATTCTTGCGTGAACCCCCAGCCCTGACCGGCGGGCCTGATGGTAAAGTCGAGAGGGGTGAATTCCGCCTGAAGGAGAGCCTCTTTTACACCCTCCTTTTTTCCCTCATGACAATACAGAACCACGCAGCCGCCTCCGCCGGCGCCACAGGCTTTGCCGGCCATACTGCCGTGCTCTCCGGCAATTTTCAGAATCTTTTCGATCCTCCCGGTACTGAACTCCGGGATCAGGCGTTTCCTGAGTTCCCAGTCCCTGTCGATAAACCGGCCGAAGCGGGTAAAGTCTTCCTCCTCCAGGACCTTCACGCCATTTCTGGAATTTTCGGCCAGCTGCCGCATGATATCCATGGCCTCTTTGTTTCCGTCGATGATACTCTTAAAGACCGCCCAGTTGTTGCTCCCTGAAAAATGGGCCTGTCCTGAATAGCAGAGGAGCAGTCTTTCTTCAAGGGCCCGGATATCACAATGAAGCATTTTCCGGACCGCCTCCCCGGGCTCGAGGGAAATAGAGTTGATGCCGCCGTACAGAGGAGGATAGTAGTCCTGGATTCCGGTCGGGACCCGGATGGCCCTGACTTCGAGATCTTTTGCAAGAGAGATGATTTCGGCGGGCGGGAGGTTCCTGCCTGTGATTTCCAGAAAACAGAGGATTGCTGCGATCAGAAGCGAAGAGGAGCCCCCGAGACCGCTGCCCCGCGGAAATTCGTTATCGGTTATAATGCTGGCACCCCAGGGCACATCAAAATACTGGAAGAGGTGGAAAAAGAGGGCGTAGTCCTCCCTGTTTGAGAGAGCCTCCCAGCTGTCCGCCGACACGGTCAGGCCCGTATCCCTGGATGTTATTTTTACGGCCGGTTCATTCTCTTTCACTGCAAGGCTGAAGTACACGGATCGATCGATGGCCACGTTCAACGTGGCAGCGCCCGGAAAAAACAGGTACATGGGCCAGATATCGAGGGTTCCGCCCAGAAGGTCGATCCTGCTGCAGGCTGAAACGGATGCGCTGCGGCTCCCCATGCATGCCTCCTCTGTATGCCTCCTTTTATCCCAGGCTTATTCCTTTTCCGCGGGCTGAAGGAGAACTACATTGTTTTTCCTGGCCATCATGGCGGTGAAAATATCGCGCAGCATATTATATTGTTCCGGCATGATGACGGGGATGTTGATAATCAGTCTTTTCTTCATTTTGATTTTATCCTCTTCCTTCCGGACCTCCACCAGGAACTCGCCGACCTCGTTCTGAACGGCCATGGATTGCGGCAGCCAGAGAACATCGATGCCGGAGGGTATGGAGAGACTGATTTCCGTGTGTTCCAGAAACGGAAAAGGGAGGAAGAGCGGTGTGGTGCGATTTTTTCTATATAATTGCAGCGCTTTCCAATGTATCCCGGCCGGTAACGCGGGAAGTTCAAGCACTGCCGGATGATCCTGCAGGAGGTCGAGGCTCCCTTCGTCAAACGCCATGGAGAAGGATGTCTGGTTGCGCGAGCGCTTTGCCACTTCGACCCCGCCCACATTGCCATTGTAAGGCGCAGCGATTTTCTCGGCCAGTTCTTCGATGACATTGTCTTTTGTGGAAAAGGGTATGGCAGGATTGGCCCCGCCCGTCAGGTCCACCTTGAAATCACCCGCTATCCTGATACCGGTTTCACTCTTCTCTACTGTGATATCTCCGGTCAAACTCCGGAGCGAGTCGGCCGGTACCGGGGAGGGGAGTGGACTCGGAAAAGGTTTTTCTGTTTGCAGGGAATAAACAGGCCGTGGAGGCAGGGTGAAACGATTTTTTTCCTGCACATGGCCCGTAGGGCTGAGCATATACATTTCATTGTCCAGGACGATCCGGATCCAGGCATCGTTGAGCTGGACCGGTGTCACCACATTCCGGGAAAAAGAGACGGAAGGGGAGACAAGGAAAAACTCCCCGGGGAGGGAACTCTCTTTCAGCATGGCCATCAGGAGAACCGCTTTATCCAGTACATGGCCGTAACCCGAGCTGAATACATCGGACGCGGACCGCGGTTTGAAATGAAAATCGGAAAGGGGCCAGTCGATCGTTCTGCAATGGTCCACCACAAATGCATGGACCGCGTAAATTTTTTCCTCCGTTGTGCCGGCCTGGGCCGTTAGCTCCTTGACTTTTTGCTGCAGCCCGGGCGAAGTATCTATGGCCGGCAGGATGCGCGATGCCATCATTTCCCTTAATTGCGTCCAGTCCCCAATCTCCGAATAAAGCAGTCTTTGCAGGTACTCTCTTCTCATGGGTTGTTCGGCCGTATTGGCAGCCGGTACGTCGGCCCGTTCGAAAATATACTGTTTTTCTCCTCCCGGCAGGGTTTCCACAACCGGTTCCAGGGAAAGGCCCGGGACCTGGAAATGAAGTACCTTATCTCCGGGAATCGTAATAGTCACTTTCTGGGAGAGAATCGGCTTGTCGTCCTGGAGGAAGAGTTCTCCCCAGAATGGCATGCCTGGAGGCTCCGTGTCGTTGATTTCATATTCGAGAACCATGGTGGCATGGTGCTCTATGCCCAGAAAGGTGACGATCATCTGTCTGAAATTCGTAAAATCAAAAGCGTGTTCAAGCTCGAAAGGGGTGATTTCATTGAACCCGTTTTCCTGTGTGACAACCGGTGTTCCATCCGGCATATATGTAAGGGCCTGGATAATGTTGAGAGGGCGTCGACCGGGCTCGTAGGCGATAAGCGGATCGCATTGCCGGGAACGGGGCATGAACTCTCTTAAAATTTTGGTAGCGGTCAGGTAATGGCGTTTGACGGTTCCGTCCGGTTCGAGGCGCAGGGCGATTTCCTGCTTTAAAATGATGCCGTCCACATCCGGGTAGTCCTTCTCATCGGGGGCGTTCCTGATATAATCAGGCACCGCATTCACGTCTCCCAGGGTTACGCCACTGAACGAGATAAGCAGGCTGATCAGGATAGACAGGGGTAAATGTTTCAGGATTTTCATGCCACATCCTCCATTAAGATGACACCTTTTCCACGATCACGGTCTTTTCAGGGAGTTCCCTGACAGTATCAATGACTTCTTTTAAATCTCCGTACCTGTTTTCCGGATAGGTGCGCAGATGAAGGGCGAGATCTTCTGTGAACTCTATATATCCTTTCTTTTTGCTATAAGCGGTACTCAGAGAAGCGACCTCCCGGTCCAGCGAAATCTTTTCAGGCAGGCTTTTCACCCGGTATTGATCCGGAATTTTTATTTTTTCCCGCACTTTCACCATTCTGGTGCACCAGAGCATCAGGGGTTGTGATCTGGAGGCCGTTTCCGTGGCGTTCAGATAAGGCGCTATGCCGGCATAATCGATGAAATGATGGGCCGTGGGAGCGGTGAAGACCATCCGGTCCCCGGCGAATAATGCATAATCCGGAATGACATAGCTGAAGGTCATGGTCACCGGCCTGGAGAAATCCAGCATGTCTCCGTAGTGCGCCTGGAGATCCGTGATCTCGGCCTGGGGGGCGATATTGGCTGCAAGATGCTCGAAGAGCGATTTCACATCGGGACCCGGCGCACCGTGGACAAACAATCTCCTCAGACGCTGGTCCTGGTACCCCCGGCCGGAGAGGGTGATGGTTCCGGTGAGATTTCCCGCATCGTCCAGTTCCGATACCGCGTCGATTTCAAGAACATTGTTCTCCGCAGGGCTCAGGGGAGTGATGGAGAGACCTTCTCCTTCAGGGCTCCCGATAACATAATTCTGTTCGGACTCGGCGCTGGACCACAATTCCCTGGAAAAAACCGCCCATGTAGGATCGAGCATGGTATAGGAGCCGTCCGCCTCTTTTAGCGCCACTACGCAATGGTTGAACTGGTCGGCCGGAATCCGCTCAACCCGGGATCCCGCCATGGTCATGGCCGGGTATGCCGTGTAGCCGGCCACCCTGAGCAGGGTCACGAGCATGCCCGCTTTGTCTTTGCAGACACCGCAACGGTCATTGAAGCTCATAGTGCTCGGATGGATGGTATATCCCTCCCCTTTTCCCATGGTGATACCGGAGTAGCGAATTTCCTGAGCAGCCCAGTGAAGCAGGGCAGCCCGTTTTTCCTCCTCTGTTTTCAGCCCCCGGGTGATTTCACGGACCTTCCGGGTGATGGCTTCGTCCGCAGGAAAAACGGGCTCGTTGGTATGGTAAAACCAGCGGGACTTTTCCTCCCAGGAAGGCACCGTGGCGAGAACGACCTTGGGAATCAAATCCGAAAGGTCCGGGGCTCTGGGTTCACTGTGAAAGGCTTCGATATCCTTTTTCCAGAAGGTATAGATATTTTCATGTTCATTGAAGGTCACATAAGCGCTTACTTCACCGTTATACATTTCAAACTGGGCCGGTTTATTCCGTGGCGTGGCCAGCCGGTAGTATTTTTGTTTCATGGGCAGGGAGCCGGCAAAAAGGATCACATCATAAAAATGGCCGCGCATGGGGGGAATAAATTTTTCATCTCCCTCCTCATCGCCGGATTCTCCCAGGTAGGCGATCATGAATCCTTTTTTGTAGGTTTCATACTCGATGGCATCTCCGGGAGAAAACCGGGGGATCTTGACAATTTTCATTCTGGGGCCCCACATGATCCAGGATTGCGGCTGGGGAAGATCCCGGACGCTTTCCCCGGAAAGATCGAGAATATCCCCGTTTTGGCGAAGAAGGCGCACTTTCCGAATTTCAATCGTGTTGGAGGCCGGGTCATAGTCAAACCGCAGGCACAGGTGGTCATCCACGCCATTTTCGGTCAGTATTTTTACCAGATAACGGGTTTCAATATGAGCCAGCCCGCTTTCTTCCATGGTGACGCGGGTCCGGTCGAAAAGCACAAGCGCGTCGGCCCCCGGATAATCCTCGCTATTCCCGGCGGTTTTGATGAGCTGAATAAGGGCTTCATCATCGGCGGGTGCGGGAGGCTCCTGAGCCTGGAGCGGAAAAACGAGCAGAAAGGGAAGGACCAGTCCCGGTAACAGCACTTTTTTCAACATAAAACCTCCTCATGGTTGCGTTTATTTTTTCCCGGCTATTTTGCCGGATGACCGGCCGGGCTGTTTTCGGTTTTGAAGAATCCGAGGAGTCGCAGGAGAACGAAGATGCCCGTCACCTCGCTCAGGAGGAGCATCTCCCAGTGATAGTAAGTGGGAACCCCGTTGTTGATCACCAGCCTGAAGTCCCGGACAAAGGACACGAACGTGAGCAAGGCGGCAAGCACAGTGAGAATGATATCCAGGCGGGTCATACGGATGACATGGCCCCCCAGTTCATGCCGCACGAGCAGGATTCCGGCCGCCGTCATACTCAGAGCCACAATGATCGGGGCGAGACACGGGGCACACCAGGGCACAGGGACCAGAAACAGGAGATCCCATGTCAGGATAGAGGGCGGCCAGTTTAAAAAGACTTTAAGCCAGAGGTAATAAAATATGTCCCAGACCCCGAAAAGAAAGAGAAAAAATGAGAGCCTCTCCCATCTGGTCCTGCCCGCTGCGATGCCGACAGCAGCCAGCATGATCAGGGTGAAGACTTCACGGCCCAGTTCAATAAAGCCGATTTTGCAAACCATAAGATTGAGGGGGAAACCGAAACCGGCGGGATAAAAAATCTCCCTGAGATAAACCACGATAGCAGATTCCACGTAGGCAAAACTCAACGCGAACAGGAATAACCAGATGAATCGTTTCATAACCGCCTTCTGATGCCCATCCCCCAGCCTCAGCATGAATAAAAAAAATAATTATAACATATTCAGACCATCAGGAAATACCATCCTTTTAAATGAACCGGGGGAGAAGGGAGGGAGGCAGAACAGGAGGATTGTGGCGCTGGAATCACTTGCTGCGAAGGAAAAACCGCGCTATATTTTTTCCGTCGGCGGTCCTGATTACCTCTGTAACCTCGCTTTGATATAGGTTTTCAATTTTCTATTAAAGATGTCCGTCTTCATTCTCAGGGCGACCTGGAACAATTTTTTCATGAGATGCAATCTTCCCGCATTCAACGACGCAATGATCTGGTAATAACGGATCATGGTCGCTTCGTCCAGGTCATTGGGGATATAGATCGGTTTTGATATTAAATAGTACTCATCCCAGTTGAAAGTGGAGGTTTCCCCGGTTTCCGGAGCGATTTGAAAAAGTTCGGTCCCGGGGTACGGTGTCATGTACTGTACACTTACGAAGAAAGGATCGAGGTCTCGAATCAATTGAACGGTCTGCTTCAGATCGTCCTCTGTTTCATAGGGATGCCCCACGATGACAGAAGCCGTAGCGGGGGAGCCTACTTTTTTATGCAAGGCAAAAACCTCCCTGATTTTTTCGATAGAGGCGCCTTTTTTGATCTTTTTCATGATTTCTTTGCTGCCCGTCTCAACCCCGTAAAGCACGTTGACCGCACCGGCCCGTTTCATGGCTTTCAGGATTTCCTCATCCACGATGTTGATTCGCATCCCGCAGGTGAACCTGATTTTCAGCGGTGTTACAGCTTCGCAAAACCGGAGGGCGCTTTCCTTATTGTTGATGAACAGATCATCCATAATTTTGAAGTACCGGACCCGATAGGTATCCTTTAAATGGGTGATTTCTTCGACCATGCTTTCTATGGAACGGAGACGCAGCTTTTTTTTCCACACGTTGCAGGATGCGCAGAAAATGCATGCACCGGGACAGCCCCGGGAAAGGAGGATATCCATGGCAGGCTGTCCGAAGATTGTGTTTTCCGGAAGGGTTTCCGCCATTGGAACGAGGTCCCGGGCCGGAAATTTTAGCTTATTAATGTCCACGAACTCCCGGAGACCGGTAAAATGGACGGACCCATTATCACGGTATGCAATGCCTTTGATATCGGAAAAAGTATCACCTCCTGCTTCCAGGCGCTCCAGCAGTTCCAGAAAAGTCGATTCTCCCTCGCCGACAACCACAAAATCGATATTCCTGTCTTTCAGGACCTCGCTGAACAGGGCGGTGGAATGCATTCCCCCCATGATGACCTTGATGTGGGGATTGGATTGTTTGATTTTCCCCGCAATATCATGGGCGGGGTTGATTTGAAAGGTCATGGCGGTGATGCCTACCACGTGAAATCCCTCCGCTCTGATATAAGAAAGAAGCTCGCCGCGGGTCATTTTCTGGATGGTGAGATCCAGAACTTTAACGTCGTGGCGATCACGGGTCTGCGCGGCAAGATATAAAAGACCGAGCTGGAAATGGGGTTCCATGGCATCAAATGCCGGTGATATGAGGAGGATTTTCAAACTGTCACGGTTTATAAAAAAACATAAAACATTAATATTATTGATTTATAGAAAAAAAATGAAATCTCTTGTTTTTTTTGATATTTAGTATTATATTTTAATACATCTGCAATGTCAAGGCAGCGGAGATCCATGCGAGGGGTGTGCTCTTGGTCAGCGCTACAGGGTTTCGGTAGAGGACTTGTCGATTCCCGAAAGACCTGGTGCCGTATCACACCGATTTGCAGGATTTTCACAACAAAGCTTGAAAATTATATTTGGCATAAAAATCAATTATTATAAAAACATAAATAATATACAATAAATTTGTTTTATAGCATTTTTTTTATAACAAAATCAGATTTTCTTTGTTACAATATATGGAATCTTAAAAGCGGGTGGAGGACGTCATATGAACATTAAGGCTAATCACCGACCACTGCGTTTCAAAGACATCGAATACAAGAAATTAGGCAAAGAATGTGTCATATATTCAGACGACAAAAAGACCGTCCATGTCCTGAATGTAACAGGCAGTCTCATCTGGCATTTAAGCGACGGCGAGCATACAGTTGCTCACATCTGTTCCAAGATAAAGGAACGTTTTGACCTGCCTGAAAACGTGGATGTAGGGAAAGACGTCAGAAAGATACTCAACGAGCTGCAGGAACTGAAATTTATTGAGATCAAATACTGACCGCACCTTAAAGACAGGCTACATCCTCCTGGTTATGGCGGTTTTTTCTTTTTCCTTGCTGTCCCCTTCGGCAAAAGCTCTTTCGAAGGAAATCGGGCCGCCCCAGGTTCTCCTGCTCCGGTCGCTCTTCATGGTCCTTTTCTTCGGCCTGTGGGCCTGGAAACGGGGCACCCCTGTCATCGGCAGGCATTATCCCGGGCTGCTCTTCCTCAGAGGCTTTATCGGTACCATCGGTTTTCTTCTTTTTATAGGCGCCCTGCAGCGGCTAACCCTGGCGGATACGGTGCTGATATTTCAGGCGAATCCCCTTTTCGTGGCCCTCTTCGGTCCCTGGATTCTGAAGGAGAAGAACACGCGGGTGCAATGGCTTCTGCTCGCAGTCTCCCTTTTCGGCGTGGGCCTTGTCATCGGGCCCACCGGCGGTGGAAGCATGGTGGGCAAGTTGATGGCACTCGGCTGCGCGATATGTTCCGGTGTTGCCTATTCCCTGGTACGCCTGACAAGCAAGAAGGAATCATCCATCACGGTGGTCCTGTCTTTTCCCATCACAGCTCTGATCGTAGTCACCCCGTTGATTCTGGCCGGTTTCCCGGGTTTCACATGGCATGGTCCTTCCGGACGGGAATGGCTTTTTCTCGGGGCAGTCGGAGTATCCTCCTCCATGGGCCAGATGCTGCTGACTCTCGGATTACGGCGCGTCCCGGCAGGGCAGGGAACCCCCATATTCAACCTGCAGGTCGTTCTTGCGATGTTTTACGGTTATCTCTTTTTCAGCGAGACTCCTGGCCCGATAACGATTCTCGGCAGCATTATCATCGTGACGAGCCTGATTTTGCTGTCGCGGACCCGTGTAAAAAAGATGGAGGGAGGCTTTTCATGATCTTAATGCCTTGACTTTTTCCGCATAAAACAGTAAGATTTAACGGTAAATGTTCATCCATCCCCCATCGCGGAGAGGTGAACCCTCCGGGATGGCGTGGAGTTTTTTTTTCTTTTTTTTTCAAGCGACTGAAATCCAGTATCCGGGTAAGGAGAGGGGAATCCCGAATCCTTGGATCTCAAAGCAGAAAAAGTCATGACCCCAGATGCATGCACTCTTTCGGTCGTCATTCCTGCCTATAATGAAGAATCCAGAATCGGAGAATCTTTTGAAAAAATCGTTTCCTATCTAAAAGACCGGAAATATGATTACGAGTTGATAGTGGTGGATGACGGGAGCCAGGACCGGACCCTCCGGGTGATCCGTTCGCATCTGGATGCCTCCATACCGGCTACCGTTTTATCAAACGATGTGAATCGGGGCAAGGGATACACCGTAAAAAAGGGGATGATGGCGGCAAAAGGCCGATATATCCTGTTTACAGACACCGATCTCTCCACACCGATCGAAGAGGTGGAAAAGCTTCTGGATGCGCTTCGGTCCGGCCATGATGTCGCCATCGGTTCAAGAGCGCTGGCTTTCTCAAAGGTCGTGGTCCATCAGCGATGGTATCGTGAGTATGGCGGCAGACTATTCAACAAACTTGTACAGCTCCTGACCCTGCCCGGAATCAAGGATACGCAGTGCGGGTTCAAATGCTTCACACGGGAAGCTGCCCTGAAAATTTTTCCGAATCAGACCCTGGACCGGTGGAGTTTTGATGTGGAAATTCTTTATATTGCGAAGCGTTCAGGTCTCTCGATCATAGAAGTGCCCGTCATCTGGTATAATTCTTTTGATTCCCGGGTGAGTTTTCTTGGAGATGGTCTTCGGATGGCGATGGACATCTGTAAAATCCGTTATGTGCACAGGAAAAGTAAATTTTCCGATTGAAAGTAAAAAGGTTTTCCCTTTCTCCGGGTACCGTTTTTTTTCTGTTCTTTTTTTCCCTTTTTTGCTGATCTTTTCGGTCAACCTGATCTTCCATATCTGTTCCGGTGGCGTATCTGCAGATTCTCGTGGAGACAGATTCGACAGGCTTACCTGGCTCGAGATATTCAGCGGCAAATCCAGAAAAGCCTGGTCACCTTATCTGGTAGGGAATGAAATCCTGGGGTGTCCCACCACCGACAGCATTTCGATCCATATCGTACCCCGGTGTAATCTTTTCGTTTATGTCTCTTACCGGGCTATCGATAATGAAAAAGGCGATACTACAGGAACGGTCCATGAGAAGACCACGCCCATCCTATCCGCCAGAGGTATGCAGCCCCGGAAGATTACCCTGGAGAACCTGGAACCCTTCAGGAAGTATTGCTACCAGTTATTCTGCAGCAGACAGGAGGAAGGGCCCTATCTCCCCGGTTCCGAACATACCTTCCGGACGGGCAGAAAGAAAGGGGCTCCCTTCACCTTCGCTATTTCCTCTGATTCGCACATGATCCCCCACGGTTCCCATGATATCTATCATGCCACCCTGGACAACATTGCCCGCCTCAACCCTGATTTTTACATGACCCTGGGTGACGAGGCCATGATCCATTCCTATTCGATGTTCCGTCCAGCCCTGACATGGAAAGAGGCCGAGCACCGTTACCTGTTTTACCGGACTATGGTGAGCCGGATCACCGGCTCTGTACCTTATTTTTTTGTTATCGGCAATCACGATGGGGAATGCGGTTTTTACCGCAGCCTTTTTCCCGGGCTACCGGGCCGGGCCCTGGCCGCAAGGAAACGGTTTATTCCGAACCCGGGGGAAAACACCTATCCCCAGGGAGGCGGTGACCGGGACAACTATTTCGCTTTTGCCTGGGGGGATGCTCTTTTTGTCGTGCTGGACGTGTGTTTTTACAATAACCGGAAGCCGGCATATCCAGACGACTGGACAATCGGCAACAGGCAATGGGAGTGGCTCCAGAATGTGCTCCGGAAAGCGCCGGAAAAATGGAAATTTATTTTTGCCCACCACATCGTCGGAGGCTGGCCCTACGGCGCAACGGGGGATGCGCCGGGTGACGGGATGTGGGATTTCCCCTACGGCAGGGGAGGGGCTGCCCTGGCCCAGGTGGGAGAGCAGGCACGCCTTCAGGCGCTCATGGAAGAGACCGGAGTTTCCGCTTTTTTTTACGGTCACGATCACGTATTCGCCCATGGAGAGACCCGGGGCGTGCATTATATCTGTTGCGGACAGAGCGGGGATGTGGGTGCGCTGCCATGGTTCAACCTGTCCAGATTCCATGCAGTCTATCCGGACGGTTTCATACCCCGGAACGGCTGGGTGCAGGTAGAGGTGGACCGCCAGGGCACCAGGATCTCCTTTATTAACAGCAGCGCCGACAGATCAAACGGAACGACCATACACTCCTTTATCATAAAGGCAGGAAAGCCATAACGGGCTATTTGAGTAACAGCTCATTATGGATCGCCTAATTCCCGGAATTGACATGGCATGACATTTTGATTAGACTCAGACGGTCCTAACCGCCCGGGATTGATTTCCCTCCCATGGGCGGGGACCTGCATTTAGCAATATTTAGAAAATCGGAAATATCAGGAAAAACCAATGCAGGGCAGCCGGATTTATAAATCGGACCACTTTGTCCAGAAGCAGCTCAAGAAGGCAGTCAGCCGCCTCATTCTTCTGGATTCCAGGGAAAAACTCATCAAACTTCTCGAAAAGTTTCATCCCAATGAAATCGTTCTGGTCCTTCCCAATTTCACGCTGAAGGAGCGAAAATACATTCTGGAGATCCTTTTCGATCTCAATAAGGCCGGGGACACCCTTTCCGAGTTTCCAGCTCAGATCGCAGGGGAATATCTCAGTCACTTTGAAGCAAGAAAAATTGTAGAGATCTGCAGGCACACCTCTCCGGACAAGGCTGCCGACCTGCTGGGCTATCTCAGTGAGGAAAAAGTAGATGAAATACTGACCCTCCTCGGAGGGAAGCGGTCAAAACTTCTGGAGCGCCTCGTGCAACACGAGGAAACCACGGCCGGAGGACTGATGACCACCGAATACCTTTCGGTGGAGGAGGATAAGACAGTCAAGCAAGCGCTCGAGATCTTCAGGGCCAAAAAAGATATTGAAGTCAACTTTTATCTCTACATTGTAGATGCGCGCAACCACCTTATCGGG
>Ga0209013_10002820_pt1 | contig 15683 bp, 11 predicted proteins | sample Cruoilmetagenom2_FD_187291 | JGI IMG/M metagenome (GOLD analysis project Ga0209013, IMG submission 187291) | Oil polluted marine microbial communities from Coal Oil Point, Santa Barbara, California, USA - Sample 2 (SPAdes) (version 2) | ecosystem: Environmental > Aquatic > Marine > Oil seeps ... | reverse complement strand
CAGGTGAAGGATCTTGTTGATTACCCGAACTACGATTTCATAACAGGAGCGCTCCACACGGTAGAAGGCATCGGTATGATTCTTGGCAAAGAAGTTTTTGCCGATGGAGATCCCATGGAAATAGTGAAGGAGTACTACTCCGAAACTCTAAGAATGGTCGAGGTGTCAGATATAGACATTCTCGCGCATATGGGTCTTTTCAGAAGAGGGCTTGCCCTTGCCGGACTGAGATATGATTTCAACGAAATTCAGCTCTGGCCGGAAACCATGGACAGAATCCTCAAAGTGCTGATCGAACGGAAAATAGCTCTTGAACTGAACACCTCCGGTCTCCGCAGGGCCGAAAAGATGACCTATCCCATTCCCGCAATTCTTGAGCGGTTTCGAGAGCTTGGCGGAACCCTTGTGACGCTTGGTTCGGATACACACAGGGAACCTCATGTGTTCTTTGGTCTTGAGCAGGGCGCCGCGCTCCTTCTGCAAACAGGTTTCAAAGAGGCTTATTCTTTTATTGATCGGGAGCCGCAGGCATTCAGGTTAGGCTGAAATATGGAAGAATTACTTTGTAAGACCGTGTTTTTCAAGCTCATCTGTAGCCGAGTCGACCAGGTCGGATGATGTACATGTCTTTACCCAGCTGCAAAGATCAGAAACACCCCGGGAGAACTCTATCTCCGCGCTGAAACCAAGGACATCCCTCGTTCGGGAAGTATCGGCAAAGCAGTGTCTTATGTCTCCCGCTCTGAACTGGTTCCTTATAACAAAATCATCGGTAGGTCTTCCGAGTTCGCGGGCGATTGATTTTCCGATCTCCAGTATGGAGGTTGACCGTCCTGTTCCGACATTAAGCACCCTGCCCGCAGAATCAGGATTTTCCAGAGCCATGAGACATGCTCTGGCGATGTCCTTTACATGGATGAAGTCGCGGCTCTGCAGGCCGTCCTCGAAAATCACAGGCGAATTGTTGTTGAGAAGTCTCGAAGCGAAGATCGCGCCCACTCCGGTGTACGGATTGGAGAGAGCCTGACGGGTACCGTATACGTTAAAAAAGCGCATAGCGACAGCAGGAATATCATACGCCTGACCGGTTGTCAGGAACATCTCCTCCTGACTTCTTTTGTTTGTTGCATAGATTGACGTAGGGTACAGAGGCTTGGTCTCCGGAACGGGCAGGGGCACTGCAATCAGCCCGCATACCGGGCAGTACACTTCCCACATATGCTGCGAAAGCTGTTCGGATGAGCGCAATTGGGGGGCAAAACTGCCGCAATCGGGACATCTGTAAAGACCCTCTCCATAAATGGACATGGAACTGGCAACGAGCATTTTCCGCAACGAGCCACGCCTTTTTACAGCTTCCTCCAGGACAACAGCCGTTCCGAGCGAATTTACTGAGGTATAATGCTCCATCCTGTACATGGACTGCCCCACGCCTACAGCCGCTGCAAAATGCACCAGCATTTCACAGCCGCAAAGGGCTTGCTCAACGTCGTGATGATCTCTAACGTCGCCAACGATCAGCTCAACCTCCGGATGGAGGTAATCGGGTCTGTCGGCATTGCAGCCGTGGACCTGGGGGTCGAGATTATCCAGAGCCCGAACCTGGTAGCCTTTCTCGATTAACAGATCTGCAAGATGGGAACCGATGAATCCAGCGCCGCCTGTTATGAGTACTCTACTTTGCATGAAATCACCAGCCTTACATTTGTTTTTGAGTAGGAAATATAGTTATGGAGAGATCAATTACCTACTACACCTGCAGAGGCTTTCTATCAGAACCCGCTGAAACCTTCTGCTGTTGTGTATTTCTGGTCTTTATGGTGTATGATACCCCCTGATAACAGTAATTTCGTTAAAGGAAGGAATTCGCTTGCGAATTGCTCTTGTAGTTCCTCCGTGGGGTCCTGATGATATACGAGCCAAGGATACGCGCGGTATCTCCGGATGCTGGCCCACGCCCGGCCTGCAGTATATAGCAGCAGTCCTGCGCGATGCCGGTCATGAAATACTGTTCCTGGAAGGATTTTTCTACGGTAACGAAGAGATGCTGCAGAAAACGATCGATTTCAGAGCCCAGGCTCTCGGGGTGTACGTTATAAGCCTTCTCTGGGACAAGGCAAAACCCTTTATTGAGGAAGTGAAGGAATCCATCCCTTCTATTTTTACCTTTATCGGGGGCCATGGCGCGACTGCGATGCCGGAATCTCTCATGACAAGCACTTCGGCGCTCGATGCCATCGTTATAGGAGAGGGAGAGATCACATCCACAGAATTGATCAGTGCCGTGGAGTCCGGAGGCGACCTTAAGGAAGTGAAAGGGCTGCTGATAAGAGATGAAGGAGAGCTTCTCAGAACTCCCCCCAGGAAGATGATAGAGAATCTTGATGAACTGCCCTTCCCGGCAGTTGATCTGTGCGAAATGGACCGTTACTACCCCAGTTTTGAACAGGTTTCAACCGTTCCCGCCATGCAGATGCTGGCAAGCAGAGGATGCACGGGAAGTTGTCTTTACTGCTACAAAATGTACGGCAGTAATATCCGCCTTCGAGACCCGGGCCTTGTAGTGGATGAGATGGAATACTACATCAACAACTACGGGACGCGGGAAATCAAATTCTGGGACGAACATTTTACACACGATCACAAGCACGTTTACGGTATCTGCGATGAGATACTCAAGAGAGGATTAAAAGTACGGTGGTGGGTTTCCGCAAGGGCCGATTCAGTAGACAGACCTCTTCTTGCGGCAATGAAAAAGGCTGGATGCTGGTGTATTAACTACGGGGTTGAAAGCGGTGTGCAGAAGCATCTGGATACTCTTATCAAAGATGAAACGCTTGAACAGATAAGAGCGGCTGTAAAACTTACGCACTCTGTCGGTATAAAAACACATACAACTTACATTTTCGGAATTCCCGGCGAGACGTTCGAAGACGGTCTTAAGACGATAGAATTCGCAAAGGAACTGGGCTCCTTCACAGTTGAGTTCTTCCCGATTACTCCATTTCCCGGAACGCCGCTCTACAAAGGAGTGCGAAAAGGTTTTTTCGGGACGATGTCGGAGAACCTCTCAGACCAGGGAATGCTGCTTGACCGGCCATGCTTTGTTCCCTTTTCCATGACTGCCGGGGAGATCATGGAACTGCGGAGACTGGCATACATTAAGTACTTCTTCAGACCGAAATTTCTCTTTTACAGATTAGTGAATATCATGTCGCCTTTCCAGGTAAGGGCAATGTTTCACGGAGCGATGAGTCTCCTATCGATGGTTGGAGAGCAGATTTCTGCCCTATGGAAAAAATCGAAACATCAATAACAGTCATTGTACCTGTTCATAACAGCGAAAAAACCATTGAAGCTGTTCTCGGACCCTTGAGGGCAGAACTGCTGAACGGGGATCGGCTTATTGTTGTAGATGACAGATCGGATGACAGGTCGGGGGAGATAGCATCGCGCTGCGGAGCGTCGGTTATCTCCAGCTCCGGCAGCCCCGGAGCAGCAGGGGCAAGGAACACAGGAGCTTATGCCGCCTCCAGCGAGTGGGTGTTGTTCGTAGACAGCGATGCTGTCGCTCCTCCGGGATGGCGTGATAAGCTTCAGAACCGTATCGATCAGGGATCCGCGGCAGTTCAGGCTACATACAGTCCAGTCGCCGCAGGCAAAAATGCGGCTACGTTCTACAAAAATTTCTATTACTACTACACTTTCACAAGGAGAATAAGAAGCGATTACATAACCGGTTGCGGAACATTCTTCTTCGCGGTCAAGAGATCCGTTTTTCTGGAATTGAAAGGGTTTGATGACAGAATTCCCGGAGCAACCGTAGAGGATGCGGATTTTGCCGCAAGGCTTGTGGGAGGCGGGGACAACATTCTCATGGCGCCCGAAATAGAGGTTTACCATCTGAGGGAATACTCCTTTTCGGACTTGATGAGGTACGACTGGAATATGATGAAATCCAAAGTCCTGTACCTTCTCAGAAGAAGCAGAGATCATGCTGTTCCATCTGTTTCAATGGCGACTCCTCTTGAAATGCTGCCCGTTCTTTGCGGGGCGGTGGGTGTCTGGTTGATACCGGCAGGTCTTGCGGTATATGCGGCAGGCTGTTCATGGGGGATCTGGCTGACCGCTGCCGGGCTCTCGATCACGACGGCGGGTCATGCCGGATTCTGGTTTGCATCCGTAAGGGAGGCTGGCAAAAGAGGGCTTATTGCATCATTCATGACCTTGTCCGACCTTCTGCTTATAGTGCCGGCGGTGCTCAGCGGAGTTATTATGCATCTGACAGGAAGGAAGTACTGATTTGCGGACCGCATTCTTTCTGCCGGCCGGCCTGATCCTTACAATTCTCTTTGTTGTGTACAGATTCTCAGAGATCATCCAGCTCGGCCCACAGGATAAGATCGTTCAGCTCGTCCTGCTTGTTTCTGCAGCGGCATGTTTTGCTCTGTATGCTGCGCGAAGGACAGGCCGGGATCTGGTTCAGCTGGTTCTGGAAAACATCATGAAACTCTCTACAGTCCGTTTTCTCGGACTGCTTCTTGTAATTCTGGCTGCTTTTTCAGTCTGGATGGCTTACGTTCCTTTCGAGGGGATCCCGAAAGGCGGCGATGAGGCCGCATATTACTTCCAATCAAAGATTTACGCTGCCGGACAACTTGCAGCCCCGGCTCCGACGGTTGATAATCCCATGACATATTTTCCGTTCCGGCATTTCATCTTCAGGAATAACATGTGGTTTATCGTTTACACCCCGCTGCACTCCTTGTTGATGGCACCCTTCACCGCTGCCGGTGCGGCACCTTTGCTTGGTCCTCTTGAAGGGTTGCTTTCCCTCATTGGAATTTTCCTTCTGATAAGGTTCTGGACAGGGGAGATCATGGCCCGGATCAGCGTTATTCTACTTCTTCTTTCTCCCTTCTTTCTGTTTATGACAACTACATTCATGGCCCACAATACGAACCTGATGCTGATTACCTGGTCACTTTACATGATCTCCAGGAGGGCGAAAGGCGCATCGGTTACCTGCGGGATTGCAGGCGGTTTTCTTATAGGCCTTGCCTTTGCAACAAAACCCTATCCTGTTCTCGTCTGGCTGTTCTTCATACCGCTTGCGGTTATCCTGGGCTGCAGAGACAGGTGGTTCCGTATTCTGGCCCCGGCAGCAGCAGCAGCTGCAATACCCTTCGCGCTGTTTCTATTGTCGAACAATTACTATACGGGAAACCCGCTCCACGCCGGATACGATCTGGTCAGAGGAGGAAAACTGATAGGGTTCGGGCCGGACAAGGCCTGGTTTCCTGAGTATGGAGATTACGCTCATACGCCCCTCCGAGGAATTTATAACGTTGTAAGGCAAATGGCGGTTGGAAGTACTATTCTGTTCGGCTGGCCCTTTCTGTCCCTGTTTCCGATGCTTCTGGCGTTTAGAAGGGCACGAAAGGACAGACGCGTTCTCCTGCTTTATCTCCCCCTCCTGTTAATCATGTTCCTGATGTTCCTTCATTACTGCCCGGCGATCGATTACGGGCCCAGACATTACTTCACGGCTCTGCCCGTTATCCTGCTTCTTTCGGTTATCGGGCTGAGAGAAGCGGTTTCGTTTGCCAGAAAAAGAAGAGGAGTAGCGGGAAGCAACACGGTAATTGTATTTGTCTTGTGTCTATTTTTAATTACGCTGTTCGTTTATATTCCGGAGGGAATAGCACTAAGGTCCGGACCCTGGCAAACCATAGATGATCAGCCCCGGATATCCGCTTCAGAATTCGTTTCCACGCCCTCAATTGTATTCATGCAGGCAGGACAGCACGGTTACCCGAATATTTCCAGCGGTATTAATTTCAATTCCCCCTTTCTAGATAATGAAATAATCTATTGTGCTCATCAGACACCTGCTGAAGACATTCTATTCATGGAGGCTTATCCCGGAAGAACCTCTTACCTTTACTGGTTTGATGGGACCCGTTTCCATATAGAGCCATGGACGCTCGATCTATCTCTTTCGATCAAGCCTACCAGGGATATGGAATACTATACATATTTACACATGCCCGGCCCGGATTGAACTTATCAGTGAAGGATCGTACTCTGGAAAATTCTAAAATTGTCTGCTACATGCCCGCATACAATGCGGAACTGCTTATGGAGAAAGTGATCAGAGATATACCGCCGGAAACGATGGAAATTCTGAATACTGTTCTTGTGATTGATGACGGTTCGTCCGACAGCACTGCTGCTCTTGCTCGAAAACTGGAAAAGGAATTTCCGAAGATCTTCCTTATTCAGCATCCTGCGAACCGCGGTTACGGCGGGGTTCAGAAAACCGCCTTTGACTGGACGCTTGAAAACAATGGTGATGTAGCCGCGATGCTCCACTCGGACGGTCAGTACCCCCCTGGTTACCTCATGCCGATGCTCATTCCATTTGAGTCGGGAGCCGATGTTGTAGGCGGCAGCAGAATTCTGTTTGGAGATATGCGATCTGGCGGTATGTCCGGAACGAGGTACTACGGAACTATCTGGCTGAACGCTCTTGAAAATCTTGTTTTCAGACGAAAACTTACTTCATACCACAGCGGTTACAAGGCTTACAGCAGAAAAGCACTTGAGAAGATACCGTACACAAGTTATTCAGATACTTTCAATTTTGATTCTGAGATGCTTGTAGGAGCGATAAGGGCAGATCTTGTAATTGAAGAAGTTCCCATTCCCACAATACACGGAGAAGGATTTTCGAGCCTTAAACCCGTTCCATACGGGCTTTCAGTTCTCCGTACCATTGTCAGATACATTTTCAGAAGAATTTAGGGATCAGTAGTGCTTTCCTGCCAGGAATTGAATCGTTCCCACCAGTATGCCCCAGCCAAGGATAGCCATATCAAGAAGACACAGCAGTATAAAACCAGGCAGGATCTTCACGCCGAAATGTGAAACTGCGCACCGGAAGAAATTCAGATGGCACAGAAGGGAAAGTACTATCGCTGCAGAAGCAGCGGCAGGAAGCCACTGAACACCGGATATTCCAAGTATCGCACCGACCGGGAATGCGGCAATTGAAAAACCTGCTCCCAGAACTAGCAGTATGCTCAGTACCACCCATCTGCTGTGATGGGTTCCGGTCTCTCTTAAATTGATGTATCTCTTGAGCAGCCTCTCTTTGATCGATCTCCAGCCGCTCTTCGCCTGGGCTTTTGCCATTCTGAAACGGCGCCTTACAAACTGCGCAACAGTATATGATGCAAGGTGTGTTACCTGGATATTTCTTGCCAGCACGATTTTCCTGCCCCTGTCGGCTATTTCGTAACCGAGCTCCTCATCCTCAACGGTGGGCTCGGGAATGCTTGTGTTAAAACCGCCGATTTCAATAAACAGATCTCTCTGTACCGCTGCACACCAGGTGGCGAAAGTCGCGGTTGAATTTCCCTTGATCCTTGTAAGGGAATGGTAGTAGTAGAAATTCTGATACCTCGAAACCAGATCGAACGCCGGGCAATAGGGCGAGTAAACAGTCTGAACTGCAACAGCGCTGCTGTCAGATAGAAAACAATCGGAAATTTTCTCAATGAGGTCAACCGGAACAACTACATCCGCATCAAGAAAGAGAATTATGTCCCCTTTGGCTCTCTCAGCCCCGGCATTCCTTGCAACCGCAGGTCCCCCGCGCTCGGAGAAGGACAGAATCTCGATACCCGCATCGGATGCTATAGAAGCTGTTCTGTCGGCGGAGCAGTCATCCACCAACATGATCTGAAATGGTTTCAGGGTCTGTTTCCTCAGAGAATCAAGGCAACTGCCCAGTGTCGATTCTGCATCGAAAGCCGGAATCACAACAGAGATATCTCTTGCTCTTTTCAGGATACCCGCCTTCGTAAAAGGGAAATAAAACCTCTGACCCGGACCTCATAATATACAGGTACCGATGATAACAAAGGGAACGTCTGCGGGAAAGGATTAACACCAGAGGATAGATATCGTATATTTTCTCTCTGCCGCGGAATTACCCGCTGCTTTCGACTTGAGAACAGGGAAAGAAGTTCGTAAATTGAAAATAGTCCTCTTGACCATGCCCGCTGTCTGGGAACAGGATCAGCATGATTTCATGAATGTCCGGCGCTTTCCCTTCAAATGGCTTTCCATAAAACCTCTGGTAAATGTTGTTCCATCCCCTTCTCTTCTGTACCTTGCCCCGTTTCTAAAAGAGGATGGCCATGAAGTAATATACATGGAAGGCCTCTTCTACTCCCTTGAAAAAATGATAGATAAGCTCAACGAGATAAACCCTGAAATAATCGGAGTGACTCTTACCAGCGTCGACTGGGAAAACTCCCGTTGGATGCTGAACAAGCTGAAGAAGAGTTTTCCGGAGATACTCATCGTTGCCGGAGGTATCCATCCCACTCTCTGGAAAGAGAAGTGCTTTGACGAGTGCAGCGGAATAGACGTACTGGTCATAGGTGAGGGAGAGTACACCATGCGTGAAATAGCCGCGTGCGTGCAGAGCAGAAAAGCACTCGATGAGGTGAGCGGTCTCATGTTCAACAAGGGCGGTCTCCTGATTGAAACCGACCCGAGGGGCGTAACGGAAGATATCGATTCTCTACCCTTCCCGTCCCATGAACTTGTTGATATCCCGTCCTATATCCCATCCCCGACTTTCTACAAGAGTCTGCCCCATGCCAATATCATCGGAGCAAGGGGGTGTCCCTATCAATGCACATTCTGCCATACCGACAGACATGTTCGCATGAGGTCGGCATCGAATATTGCGGACGAAATAGAAATTCTTTACAGAGATCACGGAGTTACCGATATAGCGTTCTGGGATGATACCTTCACCCTTTCAAAGAAAAGGGCAATGGCATTCTGCGCGGAAATGATAGAGAGGAATATTCAGGTCAACTGGGCGGTCAACGCCCGGGTCGACAGCATCGATAGAGAACTGCTGGAGGAAATGAAGAGAGCCGGCTGCTGGAGAGTACTGTACGGCATTGAATCCGGGGTACAGAAAAACCTGGATACCCTTAAGAAAGGAACCACTATCCAGCAGATAGAGAAAGCGGTTGAACTTACAGCGGAAGCAGGGATAGAAGCATACGGTACCTTCATGTTCGGTATTCCGGGGGAAACCTACGAAGAGGGTCTCCGGACAATTGAATTTGCATGTTCGATCCCTCTGGACTATGCTGTTTTCGTAAATCTTACGCCTCTCCCGGGAACAGAAGTTTACGAAGACCTTCTTTCTGGTAACATCACTCCTGCAAAATTCACAGAGAACAGATTCAATTTCAAGAATGTATCCTTTGTTCCCGAAGGAATGACTGAAGAGCAGATAAGGTATCTTATTCAAAGGGGGCACCGGCAGTTTTACATGAGACCCGGGCTGATATGTAAAAAGATAAGGAGCATAAGAAGCTACTTTGACCTTTCGAAATACGTGAGGGGATTTCTGCTCATCGCCACTTCGAAGTACAGTAAACAGCCGGAAGTGCCGGGGGAAGACGCTGCAGCTATGGAATCTGATCAGAATGAGTAAACTTACACTGATACGTCCCCCGGTTGTCCACCTGAAAAAGGATTTTTACGGGAGTATTCCCGGAATTCCATCCGGACTCGCCTACCTGGCCGCCAGCGTAAGGGAGTCCGGTTACGATGTTGAGATAATCGATGCCTATGGCGTTAGTCCCCACCGTTTCTACACCTTCCGAAACCGCTTTCGAGCCAGAGGCCTTACTACATCTGAGATAGCGGACAGGGTGCCGGATGACTCCATTCCGGGAGTTTCCGTACACTGTGCCGGAGAGCATTCCATGTGCATGGAGATCGTCCGGGAACTGAAGAGAAGGAATACGGACAGACCGGTGATCGTCGGCGGTTACCACACGACTTTCGTACCTGAGGAATTCATAAATGCCGGAGCGGATTACGTGGTCCTGGGAGAGGGAGAAAAGCGCGTTCCCGCCCTTCTATCCTATCTTGAAGGCAAAACAGAACTCAGTTCTCTTGAAGGTCTTGTTACCCCGGAATTATTTATAGACAGGAAAGAGAAGTACACAGTTGATATGGATTCTCAGCCGTTTGCCGCTGTTGACCTGCTCCCTCTGGAAAACTACTGGAAACTCGGTTATGGACACGGCCCTGCCATGCGTGGCGTTCGATACATGAACATTCTTACATCCAGGGGGTGTCCTTACAAATGCTCATTCTGCCAGGCGCCCCAGATGAGCGGCGGACACTGGCTTGCCAAAAGTACAAGCAGGGTTCTTGAGGAACTTCAGTTCTACATAGACAGATACGGGATAAGAGATTTCCATCTTCAGGATGAGAATTTCGCAATAGACAGAAAGCGGGTTGAGGGTATCTGCCGGGGCATCCTCGACCGGGAGATGAACATTACATTCTGTTTCCCCTCGGGGCTGAAAATGGAAACCCTTGATGAAAATCTGCTTGAGCTTCTTGCAGAAGCCGGCTGCAGATATTTCTCCCTGTCCCCTGAATCCGGCTCGACACGAGTTCTGGCGCTTATGAACAAGACAGCTGATATTGAACGGGTGCCCACACTCATAAAAAAAGCTTTCGACTTGAGGATTGCGACCTGCTGCTTCTTTGTGGCTGGAACTCCGGGGGAGATACCATCTGACAGAAGGGAGACAAGGGCATTCATAAGAAAACTTGCAAGAACTGGCGTGGATGAAGTTGTAATGCCTATAATGACGCCATTTCCCGCGACACCATCGATGGAGAGCCCGGAACTGCAGGGGTTCTCAGAGATAGACGAACTCTGCTTTTCGCCTGTATGGAGAAGTGATTACAGAAAACTGGACAGGTTTCGCAAGTGGACATATCTGCATTTCTACCTGACCAGAATAGTTTATCATCCGCTGGGCTTTATTGGAATGATCGGTCGAATCCTGAGCGGAAAGTGCCGGACTAAAGGGGAAATGACAGCAAGACGGCTTGTCATTGATCTGTACGATAAATTCCTCAGGAAGAAGCCTTAACAACCCCTCTTGTATCCGGCATTAGCACATACGTATCTGTCTCCCTTTACATTAGTGGTATAAGTCATAAGAATATGAACAGGCGGTAGAGCACCGCCACGCAAACCGGAAGGAATTCCGGGACGCAAAGCCACGGATCCAAAGCCGCTTCCGGGGAAAGCGGAAGGACAGCCGGGTTACCGTTTGACTCAATGCAAACCGGAGGAGACTCCGGGACGCAAAGCCACGGGTCCGAAGACCGGGAAACCGGGAAGGACAGCCGGGTTACCAGACGTCTGCGCGGGGAAACCCATGCGGATTGAGGAGGTGCTCAAGATGAGGTTGATACCATTAATACTGGTAGCTCTTCTACCGTCGGTAATGCTGGCCAGCGTAACCGTATCTTCCTGCCCTGCCGATGCTGAGTGTTTTGTCAGCATCGCCAGAGAGGCAATGGTGGATGGGAACTACGTTACCGCTTTTGCGATGTACGAATGTGCTCTCCGAAGAGATCCCCGCTCTTTAGAAGCCCTTACAGGCCGTCTTATGGCCATGGCTTTTATGGTGGAGCGTAATTCTGCAACGCCGATCCTGGTTACTTCACGCTGACCTTAGCGTTCCGCGGGTGCAAGGGGCGGGCTTTTTGCCCGTCCCGCCGGAACAGCCGGTTAATCCGGAACTTCCAAGGGAAGTGAGTTACCGTAATACCATACATCTCCGCGTCTGCACGGCTGAGACGGTCTGCAGACGATAGATATAAACGCCGGCGTGTAAGTCTTCGGCATTGAATTCAACTGAGTGATGTCCTCCCTGGAGTTCTCCCTCTATAAGAGTTGTAACAAGCCTGCCTGAGAGATCAAAAACCTTAAGAGTTGCGTGACCCGGTTCGCTCAGTTCGAAGCGCAATGATGTTGATGTGGTAAAAGGATTCGGGAATGCCGGCTCAAGGATAATACTTGCTGGTAGCTCTGTGGTTTCGCTTATACCGGTCATTGCTTCGCCAAGGAAGAGGAACTCCTCGATGAACCGGCTAAGATTCATGCCATGCCCTGTACCTGCTAGGCTTTGGAACTCATGATCGATTCCAAGATCTGTAAGGGTATCCGCATAGCTGCAGTTGGATTCGTAACAGCCTATCCACCAATCGTTTGTGCCGCAATCAAAAAATATGTCGAGGTCAACAGGCAGAGACATCTGCTTTACCATATGGGCGGGATAGAACAGCTCCCACAGGGCATATACGGAATCGATTACTAATCCATTCTCGTCTAGAATGAAGTCCACAGAATCCGGAGCGCTCAGATTGGGTGAGTAAGCTCCACCATAGAGAAACAAACCATCCGTGTAGGGTCCGTTTCCCCAGTCGTAGGTGTATGGAGGCTCAGTTTCGGGGCATTCCTCCAGAACTGCAGGCAGGAATAAAGGCATTGCAACACAAATATCCTGAAAACCGGCATGTGAAGCTACCGCTTTATAGCGGTCTGTATGCACAAGAGCGATATGCATCGAACCTGCACCTCCCATCGAATGCCCGGCGATACATCGATATTCCGGATCTGAAATGGCGCAGAAGCTGCTTTCCACAAAGTCGACTAAATCAAATACTACATAGTCCTCGTAGTCTCCATACAGTTCAGAGTTAACCCACATGCTGCCATCGTATGGTTCGCACCATCCATTCGGCTTTACAACAATCACCGGCTGGATCTGCCCGGATGAGATCAGACTGTCCAGTGAGGTTTTTGTGTAGGCTATATATGAAGATTGTGTCCCCCCCCAGGCGTGCAGCCAGTATATCACTGGATAATCGATGGTTCCGCCAGGGTTGTAACCTTCCGGCAGGTAGAGCACAACATCTTTCTCCACACCCAGTGATGGAGGAACAAATGTTGTGTCTACCCATGTTCCACCGGCAAATGCGATACCTGTAATTGTTATCAGCAAACCGAGAATACAAACGAAGAATTTCATCGTAACCCCTCCTTCACGTATAACCAATTTCTCCCACTGCGTCTTTCGAGCCCGGAAGAGAACCGTTATACAGTAAACACATCAAGGTGTTACGAAACAATGTGTCTGGTCTGGTATCTACCGGACCCGAATTATTCTTTTTGTACACTAATCTAGATATTGGAATTATAAATCTATGTCAAGGACTTCATAACAGTACATTCCGTATCTTGTTTCTGCCTGAATCCTTTGCCTGATACATCCTTATCCGAATTCGGGCAAATCTGCCAATGCATCTCTCGCTTCTGTCATCTGCACTTCAGCTTTCTTACAAAGATCAGACTGACGCTTGCCAGCAGTGATATTATCATAAACGAGTAACCGTAGCCAAGAACAGATATCATAATACCTGCTAGCAGTGGGAAAACTGTCGGCAGAATACTTCCGGCACCGGAAATACCCGCGTAGGCTGCTCTGTTTTCGTTGTTTGAAATTTCCACCAGTATTCCACTTCTCGCGATTCTGAAGGTTGTAACAAACACACCAGAGAGAAGGAACAGCAGCTGATAGGCCAGTTGACTGTCGCTGAATACAAGGCTTAGAACAGGCAGAGAAGTACCGCAGACCAGACTGAAGTACAGAAGGTTTTTGTACTGGAATTTGTGAGATCTTCTGTAGAGAACCAGGCTGGCAGAAAGCATTCCAACTACTTTGAATAGAAGAATATTGCCGATAAGATTGAAACTGAAGGTGAAATTGCTTTTCGCAAACAGAATCATAAAAGGGATAAAACTCACAGCCAGTCCAAGAAAGTTGATAATGAGAAGGTAGTTTTTCAGATTTGAATCCCGGGAAATGTTTCCGGGAATAAGTGCCAGGAATTCCCTGAAGTTTCTCTTTGTTCTAACCAGGGAGCTTACTTCCCGTATTTTCCAGAAGCCAAGTGAGGCGATGAAAAGCAGAACGCCTGCGGAAACAAGGAGTGTTCCGTAATTCTGCGGGTACGACAGGTGTTTCAGCAGCTGGCGGACAGCAATTGCCGAGATGAGAATACCCACGCTTCCGATTGTCTGTTTCACCGAGAAGAAACGCCTTCGTTCCCTCTCCAGAATGGATTTTCCCACGATGTCTACGTAGGAGATGTTTGCAAACGACCCGCTGAAGGAAAACACCGAAATAAGGAGGAAGATCGAAAACAGCAGGACACCGTTGCTTGCTGTGGCGGATGTGAAAAGTATGAGACCGAGAAACAGCAGCGAAACAACCCGGAGATTGATTCCAACAAGCAGCATGCTTTTCTTCCGGGCTCTGTTAGAGAGAAAGCCGGCGAAAACAATCTGCATAAGACTTGATCCGCCGATCATGATGGTTGTCATTACACCCAGCATAATCGCATTCCCCCCCGCGTTAAGAATCATGGATGGAATCACCGTGTCTACATCCATGAAGTTTGACGCAAGAGACAGGAATATGCCGTGCCACAGAAGTGCCCTGTAGTTAACTCTGGAGTTGTTCTCTGTAAGTTTAGTACTCATCTCTCTGCCTGATTACAACGTCTGAAGGTTCCAGCCTGACCAGGTGTATCCGAAAACTGCCTGTTAACCCAGAACTTCTGTTCCGGCCCTGTCTGACAGTACCTTCGGCAATACAACTTGCCCCGATTCCGTCTGACAGTTCTCAATAAGGGCGGCCATGATCCTTGGAAGGGCTAATCCCGAGCCGTTGAGAGTATGGACGTGCTGAGGCTTTCCTCCGCCTGCGGGCCTGTATCTGATGGAGCTTCTTCTGGATTGAAAATCACGAAAATTCGAGATAGAGGAGACTTCGAGCCACTTTTCCTGTCCGGCCGACCACACTTCGAAATCGTAGCATTTCGCTGCGGCGAAACTCAGATCACCAGTTGCCAGAAGGGAAATCCTGTACGGAAGGTTCAATACTTCAAGCATCCTTCCCACGTGGCCTGTCATTTCCTCAAGAGCAGCCTCAGAATTCTCCGGTTTGACCATCCGGACCATTTCGACTTTCTCGAACTGATGAACTCTGTTAAGCCCCCTGGTGTCCTTGCCGTAGCTGCCCGCTTCCCGCCTGAAACAGGGAGAGTAACCGAAAAGCCTGACGGGAAGCTCCTTCTCCGGCAGTATTGAATCGCGGTAAATATTAGTTAGCGGAACTTCTCCTGTTGGCACAAGAAAGAGGTCGTCTTTCTCGATATGGTACATATCATCTTCAAGTTTCGGTATCTGCCCTGTGGCTGTCATGCTCTCCCTGTTTGCAATGAACGGCATCCATATTTCTTCCATTCCCGAAGAAGAGTGGAAATCCATCATCCAGTTTATGAGAATCCGCTGCAGCCGGGCTGCCCAGCCCCGCAGAAGGATGAAGTTCGATCCGGCTATCGATCCCGAAGCATCCCTGTCCAGCAGTTCACCAAGGATATCCCAGTGAGCACGGGGGACGAAGGAGAAAGAGGGTTTTTCTCCTGCGTATTCGATAATAGTGTTGAATGTTTCATCACTTCCGATTGGAACGTCCGGGTCCGGAATGTTCGGAAAATAGAGTTCCAGTTCCTTCATACGGGTATCTACCGCATCGAGATCTTTCTCAATGCCGGCAAGTTCTATCCCTGTATCCCTGCTTTGCAGGATCTGGGTATCCGCCTCTTTTCCCTCCTTTTTCAGGGAAGAGACTTCCCTGGAAAGCTCATTTCTTCGCCTTCTAAGGGTTTCAGTTTCACCAAGCAGCCCGCGTCTTTTTTCG
>Ga0209013_10002819_pt1 | contig 15683 bp, 17 predicted proteins | sample Cruoilmetagenom2_FD_187291 | JGI IMG/M metagenome (GOLD analysis project Ga0209013, IMG submission 187291) | Oil polluted marine microbial communities from Coal Oil Point, Santa Barbara, California, USA - Sample 2 (SPAdes) (version 2) | ecosystem: Environmental > Aquatic > Marine > Oil seeps ... | reverse complement strand
GCCGGTCTCAAAGGTCAGGCTATTAGGTTCAAACACGTGCGCGCCGTCGCTATTGCCCAATTGCACGCGCATCTCAATCGGCTCCTGGCGAGTGAGATCGCCTGCTGGAAACGCCGGCGCTACGACCCCGCACACGAAAAGCGTTGCCAGCAGATCTGTTACAGCACTTCGGTTCATGAGCTTCCTCGAGTCAACTAGCAATGCATGAATATAGTTGGCGTCAATGGAATCTTGGAGATGCACCTCCGTGGACCTTGCACAGTCATACGAACGAGCATCGGCGTTGTCAGTTATCCCGCAGGCAGCGATCATGTTCAGACAAATACAATGTGTCGGCAAGCCGAGGGGATCGCTACTCCGTGCCAACGCCCTTTCGGCATGCCTTCGAGCTCTCCTTAGTGCGGGTCGCTCGGCCGCCTTCTCACTTCTCGCGGAAGCCCGTCGCTAAAACGTAAAGCTCAGAGGAATGTTGCCGGCTAGCGGGCGGTTTCACGTGGTGCACCGTGGTAAAATTGCGCTTGAGCAGATGAAGCAGCTCGCGCTCAGTACCGCCCTGGAACACCTTGGACAAGAACACACCGTCGGAACTTAGAACATCAAACGCGAAATGCGCCGCCGCTTCCGCCAATCCCATAATGCGGAGGTGGTCTGTCCGCGCATGCCCGATGGTGGGTGCCGCCATATCGGAGAGCACAATGTCCGCGCTGCCGCCCCGCAATAGCGATTTCAGGGTGGCTTCGGCCTCAGGTGCCATGAAGTCGAGTTGCAGCACCTCTACGCCGGCCAGTGGTTCCATTCCCAGAATGTCAATGGCAATCACTTGCCCGTTGCCACTTGCCGACCGCACGCGCTCGGCAATGATCTGGCTCCACCCGCCGGGGGCTGCCCCTAAATCGATCACTCGCCGTCCCGGATTCAAAAAATGATACTTGTCGTCAATCTCCTTCAGCTTGAAGGCTGCGCGGGAGCGGTAACCTTCACGCTTCGCTGCTGCCACGTATGGGTCATTCAGTTGGCGCTCAAGCCAACGTTGCGAAGAGCCCCGGTACTTGCGCGCGCGCTTTAGTTTGACATGAAGCTGACGCTGTCCGCCGCTCGGCCCGCCCCGGCTCTTGTTCATGGAAGTTGTCCTAACGGTGTGAGCACCTAACGCTGTCGCCTTGGCCTCCGGCGGCGACCCTGTCGGAAGACGCCGTCTTCGCTCATTAGGGTGGTGAGGATGCCCTCGCGCAAACCTCGGTCGGCCACGCGCAGGCGCTCGCACGGCCACATGCGTAGCACCGCTTCTAGGATTGCGCAGCCTGCCAGCACGAGGTCAGCGCGGTCGCGGCCGATGCACGGCTCTGCCACGAGCTGTTCATAGGAACGACACAACAGATCGTAGCTGACGGTGCGCACATCTTCGGACTTATGCCAGCATCCGTCGACGCGGTTACGGTCATAGCGAGGCAGCTTGAGCTGAACGCCGGCAACGGTCGTTACCGTGCCCGATGTACCCAGCATATGGACCCGTTGCCCGTCCAGTTTTTTTGCAATCGTGTGCTCGCTCTCAAACGGCCGGAGCATGTCCATGGTGTGATCTACCATCGCCTCAAAGTCGTCTGGCGTTACGTGTCGGCCGCCGAACCGTTCAGCCAACGTGACCACCCCGAGCGGAAGAGAGGTCCACGCCACCATGCAATTTTGAGCATCCAGGCGGTGAATGGAGCGCCCACCGCGGCGGCGCCAGCGCGTTAGGTCCAGCAAGATGAGTTCGGATGAGCCGCCGCCAATATCGAACACCAAGACGTAATCGCATGTGGGATCGATCAGCGCGGCGGAGCCGGAAACGGCTAGGCGCGCCTCCATCTCCGGAGTAAGCACCTCTATGTCGATCCCGGTCTTTTCGCGAACGTCGGCAATAAACTCTGAACCGTTCGTGGCAACGCGGCAGGCCTCGGTCGCTACAAAGCGCGCTCGGCGGACACGCGCACGTTCCAGCTTCGTCGCGCAAACTTTGAGGGCATCAATCGTGCGCCGCATGGCTTCGTCAGACAGACGCCCGGACTGGACTACGCCTTCGCCGAGCCGAATGATCCGCGAAAACGCGTCGACGACGCGAAAACCGCGCCGCGACGGCCGGGCCAAAAGCAGTCGGCAGTTGTTGGTGCCAAGGTCAAGCGCACCGTAAACGTGCTCGCGGTTGTCAGATGCGGGCGGAACGGCAACGAAATCGCGTGACTGAGCCGACGAATGCTGCGGCGGGCGTACGATAGAGTTGTTGGATTGTGACTTTGGTGAGGAGCCCGAGACTACTCCCCGCTTGCCAATCGGTTCTTCACGAAATGAGGGCTTTGTGTTTGGCGCATCGCCGGCGCCACCATTATTGGGAAAGCCCATCAAAGCCCTACTCCAGCACCTGGCTTCGCGGCTCTCGGTAACACTACCGTTCAGCCGCCCGTCATCAGGCGTCTTCTGGATGACACTTGTGATACACTTTATCAGTAAATACGGCTCCGTAAAGCCTGCGCTATCTGCCTCATAAACCTTTGCATTCCGCCGTCACACGGCGGTCGGGTGGGTTCACAAATGCGAATCACAGTTTTCTACACGTGCCTCTTTTTCACCCTCGGTGCCGCAACAGCAGGAGAGCTTTCGGAGACGCAACGCGCTCGATTGCTTGCCGCTTATCCGGATCACTTGGAACGTATTCAGGACGGTGTGCTAATTTGGCGCGATGGTGCGCGCATGGCACTCGACGACGGCAAAGGCGAAAAAAAGTTTAGGGACTGGCTAAACGCTCCCGACATAGAGGATACCCTAACGAAGGCGTATCCGCTTGATGAAGCGGCTCCGCCACCCAAGGATTTTGATCCGGGGCGAGCGCGCAACGAGGCCTTTTTCAACAAGGTCTATGGTGACTGCCGGAAAGGCGAGGTTGCCAAGAATTTGGTGCAGGTCGTCTGGCTACCAAAGAAAAGAGGTCAGCGCTTAGCGTTCAACAAGGTCAATGGCGCCGCCGCCGCTTTAGAAGCCGTAAGCCTCGAACTCGATCAGCTACCACGAACTTACGACACTTATCTCTTTCCGTCCGGCGGCACCTACAATTGCCGTGTCATCGCAGGCACCAACCGCTTATCCGCCCATAGTCACGCTATCGCCATCGACATCGCTTTGCGACACACTGACTACTGGCGCAATACGCGCCCCGGCAATGACGGCGCTTATGCTTACAAGAACCAAATACCGATCGAGGTCGTGCGAATTTTTGAAAAGCACGGCTTTATATGGGGCGGCAAATGGCACCACTATGACACGATGCACTTTGAGTACCGGCCCGAGTTATTGGGGAGCAACCGCTGAAGGTGCAGCCGGTTTCTTGCGAAGCGAGAAGCGAGCTGTTATATCGCCGATCCGGCAGTTTTTGCCGTACCTGGTCCCGGCATTGGGGGATCGTCTAATGGTAGGACTGCAGACTCTGACTCTGCCTGTCTAGGTTCGAATCCTAGTCCCCCAGCCACCCTCCTAAGAGTACGCGGAAAATCGCGCATGACGCTAATTGGCAACGGAAGTGGCCTTGGGATCCGCGACGCAATCGCCAACGCCTGCAATGACGAATATTGCCAAGTTCGGCGCTAGCACCCGGCGCTAATTCAGTAGCACGCGTGCCAGGTCGGTTCACCTCGCACACTAGGGAGGGAGTCGCGGGCCACCGTATCTCCCTTCGCAGCATATCGGTTTGCGACGCGAAACCGCTAGCACCGAAACGAGTATATCGAGGCGACGAACCCTAAACTTTTTAACCCTGCTCGAGCGACTATCTTGCAGTGTGTCTGGGTATTGATGAGGGTGCAACCATTAGCGCACTTTTTGGGCTGCCCGAGGCTACATTCGATGGTTCGTACCTGTATTGTGATCGGCTTTGCGATTCTTGCCGGAACCGCAATTTACGTTGGCACTTCTCACCTACCGCCAGTGCTCCACGACCTTCTTACGGCGAAACCAGAGCACGCAAGCAAACCCAAACAAGCGCCCGTGGCGCCGAACGGGGATCCACCGACACAAAAAGCAATCCGAGGCGACACTAACGGGAGCCCAGCCCTGAAAGTTGGCCTCCCTGCTAGCGCCTTTGATGTCGCCCGAATTTCACATGATGGGCCATCTGTGTTTGCAGGCCATGCGGCGCCCTTCCAAACGCTGACGCTTATGGAGAATGGCAAGCCCGTTGCAACGGTAAGGGCGGACGCCAACGGCGATTGGGTTCTGATGACTGAGCACAGGTTTGGTCGCGGCGACCCACAGATAAGTTTAAAGGTTGGCGCAATGTTGCCAAAGGCTGAAACCGCGGTTGCTCCGTCCATTCCGCAAAAATCGGACGAGGAGCAGTTGGCACGGGCCGACGAGGTGTCACCCAGCCCGGCAGCGGAAGTGATGAGGCGCTTTGAGCGACTGGTGAGCGCGGCCCGCGAGGAAGCAAAAAGAAAAGAAGTCAACTACGGATCCCCGAGCGAGAACGCCCAGGCCAGCATTGCTGAGAAAGCAAAGCGTACGACCTCTGGCACCGAGCCTCGTCCTCAACTTCACGCCAAGGCTAAACCTCATATTCCAATGGCAACTCCAGTTGTGACTGAACCCGCTGCACCAATTCCGGTTCCAGTGACCTTCATCTATAACGAGGACACGCTTACAGCGGAGGGCCGCCGAGCGGCTACACTGCTTTTGGAATACTTAAACATTAAGAACTTTAGCACAGTCACACTAACCGGACACGCCGATGAACGCGGCACGCACGAATATAACTTAGAGCTATCCAGGCAGCGTCTAAATTCGATCGCGCGTTTCCTGCGCGATGGTGGCTTCAAGGGCGAACTCGAATTGGTGCCAAAGGGTGAGACAGCGCCTTTCGCCGCTGTGGATCGGACACGGTACTCTAGCGACGATCTCTGGCAGCTCGATCGACGGGTCGAACTCTACGGCGCGCAGTAAGTTGCTACCAGGTTTGCAGCTTTGCGAAAGCCTGCAACCATTCCCGAAAGTATCTTGAGCACGCTCAGGCGTGGGGTTTCCTACTCCGTCAGCTCTGCCTCCTTCCGACTTATGATCACGCTGGTGATCCACCGCCCGTCCGCCGCCGTTTAATATGCCACTGACCGAAAACGAGCGGCAGAGGCCCGGACGGAAATGATTACGCTCCCCGTTGCAATAGGTGTTCTCCTGGTCACCTATTTCCACAATCGACATTCCAAAAGCACGTCAAGCGAGCCAATACCGTTTCTAGTGCACCATGAGGATGCCTCTGTCCTCTTGAGTAATGGGCACGCCCGGGATGCGAATGGGCAGCGCGGGAGCCATACAAACTATGACGATTAGTGAATGTGTGGCAGTGAGAAATTCAAGTGAGGAGAGCTGAAATGCATAATTCTATTTGGAACGCAGTTATGGATCCGAACCAGAACGCATTCCTGCAATTGCCAAAACCCGTGCGCCTCCAACTGATGATTGTTTTGGCGACTCTCTGGTCCGCAGTGTTCTGCGTCAGTGCAGGCATCGTTGCTTGGATGCCAACATACATCATTGCACACGTCGCTTTGTTACTCGCCGGAGTATTGGGAACAGGTTGGGTTTTCAAGGTGTTTGGGTCAAGGACCCATCCCTGATTTGTGCAAGCCTACGATCCCACTAATTTGACATTCATCGAGCATGACAACCGTGGAAGATGCACATGGGTACGTTGGATTTCGCGACAGGGTTATTGCTCATAGCGACAGTGTTGAGCATTTGTTATCTGGTTCTCATCCGCCCTCAGCGGACGCGTTTCCTCAAACTGCAGCAATTGACCTCCAATTTAGTGCCCGGGGATCAGATTGTGACTGCTGGGGGCATTTTGGGGACCGTTGTGCGAAACGTCGATCCGCATACTGTCGCGGTGAATGTGGCACACAACGTCGAGGTGAGCGTACGTCGCAACCTGATCAATGATGTCATATCTACTCGCTAGCATTGGTGACGACCAGCTGCCGCATTGGGCAGGTATTGATAATTAACCAGCCCCCTCAATTTGATCTGGTCGGCAGTTATTGGAAGCTAGCCAACATCCCACTGGTTGGTGCACGTGGGCAGTGAAGAGCAGTCATAACGGGTCGTCGCGACCAGCTGCTATGATAAGTGCGGTGTTCGTCGCCATTCCTTGCAGCACGGGCCTACAATATTTAGCGAAGCAACAATGCCTTCAGAGGTTGGGCAATGAGTGACCATTTTGATGCGGTCGTTATCGGAGGTGGTTGCTTGGGCTCGGCGTGCGCAGTCGCCATTCAAAGGCGTTTGCGAGCAATGGGGCGCACCAAAGCACGCGTGTGCGTGATTGAGAAGCACGTTGTCGCTTCAGGTCTCTCTGCACGACATTCCGGGATTGTTCGAGCCGCGAATGCCGACCCTGTGGCGGCGGAGCTGGCGAACAAGTCCATTCGGATGTGGCATGCTCTTGAAGACTTTTGGGGTGTTCCGACCACATACGATGCCGCTGGTGCTTTATGGATTGCGACTGATCGTGGAGACGGGGACAATCCTAAATGGCGCAAGCTATCGGTCGAAATGGCTTCCGCGGGCATCGATTTTCGCAAGGTTAGCCAGTCCGAGGCTCGTGAAGTGTGCCCGCCAATCGTCGGCCTCTACGATCACGAGGTATACTATTTCGAACCCGGCGCCATTCAGCTTGATCCGTCTGTCGTTCGCAGCACCTTGTATGAAGCCTTGCAGCACAACAAAGTTGTTACCTTCGAACAGACAACGGTCACGGGCTTTGAGCGCGACGATCTTGGGAGCTTCACCTCGGTAATCACGGACCGAGGGCACTTGTCTTGCGACTACGTTGTCAACGCAGCCGGACCGTGGAGCCCTTCGATCTTTGGAAGCGTAGGCCTCTCTATTCCTGTGAGCATCGAGCCAGTGAATGTGGCCAACTGGATCACAAGTCAGCGAGATATTGCTGCGGGGATGCCGATTATCGCCGACTATGTCAATCTGGCTTATTTTAGGATCTGGCGCGACGGCGAAATCCATATGCACCAACCAAGAAGGCGGTCTACACGAGACACGGCCCGAGCTTTCTCGGAGAACCCCTTGAGTATCACGGGAGCAGATTTTGTAACCGATCCCGCGAATCAAACCCTGGGATATTCCCAAATCAAGTTCTACGAGGATGTTGCGGGGCGCCGTCTAGAAAACATCGACAGTACCGTTTACGGCTCTGGGTATCGCTCGTACTTCGACATCACGCCGGATTTGAGGTTCATCCTCGGGCCCGACCATAGGGCACAAAATCTTATACATTGTTTGGGAGCCGGCCAGGCCTTCAAGTATGCGCCCGTGTTTGGCGAAGTGATCGCCGACTACATCACGGGCCGCGGCGACTACAGCTCATTAGGAGACCATTTTCCGATTGGTCGATTTGATGATGAGTACATGAAGGGGTTCTGGCAGCAGGTCCGGGGCGTCAATTACTCCCTTGCGACCGAGTCTGCGAGTTTGTAGGCGGCGAAATTTGATACGCAACCACTCACTTCGCACTCGACCCGGTTGGAACCGTCCTGACTTCGCTCGTATCGATGGGGTTCTGAGCACCCACGTAGAACATCACTTCGTTGTCGTCGCCCACGAGGGGTCGAATACGTAAACGATTCCAGAACTTCGCTCCGTCTTTCCTGTAGTTGAGAATGTCAATCGTGAGGTCGGACTCTGCATCGAGCGCCCGCCGTATCGCTTCAATCGCCGCAGGATCGGTTTCCGGACCTTGCAAAAACCGACAATTCTTACCAAGCGCTTCCTTTGGCGAATATCCGGTCTGTTTTTCAAACTCTTCACTTATGAAAATCATGGGATTGTCGGGCTGTGCTGGGTCGGTAATAACTACACTCTGTTCGCGTTCCTCCTCGGTGAGAAGCGCAGCTTTCGAAATGTCACCATAACCTTCCGACATACTCTAAGTCTCCTAATCAAGAGAAAGCACTGCGGCCTGATCCCCCACGATACCACAGCAGAGTAGCACGAAAAAAATTGAGACATGCGTCTATTCACACTGGTTTGCAAGACCAGATCCAAAGTCGGAATTTTTCCGCGGGGCGGAGTAGATACCGGCTGGGCAGGCATATCTCTGGCTAAATTAGCTTGCGCTAAGTTTGACCATTGGCTTCATAAAGACCTTGCCTGGGGTGTGCGAAGTGCATTTTCTATCAATTGTTCTGCGTCGGCAAAAAGAGTTGGATCGACTGTCGATCCCGAAGCAGCAATATTCTCGTCTATCTGATCTGGACGGCTCGCGCCAATAATCGCTGACGCGACATTTGGCATGCGCAGGATCCAAGCAAGCGAGAACTGCGAAAGCGTGAGGCCCGCCGATTCCGCAAGGCCCTTCACACCCTGCACCGCCTCAAGCACTGGGCGAGACAGCCAATCACGGTTAAAGGTCGTCGCCATATTCGCGCTCGCCGCGCGGGAGTCGGACGGCAGTTCAACGCCTGGCTGGTACTTACCAGTAAGCACACCCTGGGCTAACGGTGACCATACGATCTGTGAAATACTATTTGCTGCACATAATGCGAACACTTCGGATTCGGGCTCGCGCCATAACAAGGAGTATTGCGGCTGGCTCGACACAAACTTTGCGACGCCGGTCATATCTATGGCCGCACGAATCTTGTCAACGGGCCATTCGCTAAAGCCAATGTAGCGCACCTTGCCTTGTCGAATGACGTCGGTCAGCGCCTGCATCGTCTCTTCAAGCGGCGTCGAGGGATCGTAGCGGTGGCATTGGTAGAGATCGAGATGATCGGTCCTGAGGCGCTTCAGCGAGTCATCGAGCTGTTTCATAATCTGTTGGCGCGACAATCCTCTGTCAGTCGAAGTCATCGGAAAGAAGACCTTAGACCCAAGCTGGTAGCTTTCGCGATCAATACCCACGAGCGCCTCGCCAAGGAGCGTCTCTGCGGCACCGCGACCATAAATGTTCGCGGTATCGAGCAGGGCAATGCCAAGCTCGAGCGCACGCCGGACGCACGCCATCGAACGGGACTTGTCAACGCCTCCAGAGTACGTGAGCCACGACCCAAGCGAGATCTCTGAGACCAGCAGGTCGCTGCTCCCAAGCTGCCGGTACTGCATGAGGTGGTTTCCTATCTTGACATCAGATGAGCCGCATCAACGAAAGGAATGCGTTGGTTACGGAAAAAAAACTCGTGCGATGGACGCGCATGACGGGACCGAAATTAGTGAAAACATTCTACCCGGCTTGTCAGCGGACAACATCTCCATAGCCGTGCGATTCCGTTCAATTTCGAAACCAAATTCATCGAGATGGCTGAGGAAGCACGGTCCAAGCAGCACGTCTTCTATTCCACTGAGGTGTCGATTGAAACAGCCGCATACGACTGGACCTTGTACGTGGATCGCCGGCTATGGTGTCTATTCGGCCGCCTCGACGCCCTCTTCATCTTCGTCTTCGTCTTCTAATAGTTCATTGGCGGTCGAGACAGGGCAATCGTTGTCAGTGTCGAGGCTTTCAAGGTTCACGCTCTCGCGCAGGGCCTCTTCGGCTTCCGCTTCCTCGCATTCGGCAAGAGCCATGTAGGCACCAATGAACCGCTGCTCCCATTGTTCCTTCGTGATCATTGGTGTCCCTCCCTCGCGTGACCGCATAGCATTTTCATTTTTCGTCATCAGGCTTTGCGTAGACGCGCAACGCCAATCGCACGCCATCAAAAGCATTGCGATACCACTGAATGAAATCTCGCGATGACGGGCCGATTGCGCAAGTCTCCTCGGCCCGCTGTCCACAGCTCCCGAGCGGCTAATGACCTATCGGGCCCGCAAGAGCCTGGTAGAGGGACGAAAACAGGCCTGGCTATGGTGTTCGCCGCCTGGAGGGAAAATAGGACACATCCGTGCGCCTGCGATCTCGTAATCGCCCTATCGAGGTTAAAGCTGACGCGATCAGTTCATGGGCAATCTTAACAGCCCCTCGCCGGCATGGGCTTCGAAGTCGGCTTTTCCAATGCCATCGGAATGCATAGCTTGTACAAAAATGCCCACCTGGGATGGAAGTCATCCCGGCAGTGCAGGGGCTCATGACCCGCAAGCACTGGCAACGGCGAGACAGGGCTACCCGCACCGCTCAAACTGACTCACTCGCAGGGGACCGTGATTGTCTGGCCGACGGTGGGGAAGAACTTTTTGCAGCCGACGTTCTCGGTTGCGGTGGCCTCGTCCTTGGGCTTCACTTTGGCCTCTGCAGTGTTCTCTACGGCGGCCTCTTTCGTCTCCATCGATGCCGCGGAGACGGTCGAATTCTCATTATCGACATCCGTCTCGGTCGTAGAAGCCTTGGCCGTTTCGGGCTTCTTGGGAGCCCGTGACTTGCGCTTTTTGGTGGGCCTATAGACGCGTTTCCTACTATAGCTCTTTGGGCTGTACGACTTAGTGGAGGAGCCAAAACTCGGGCCGACGCCGAGCGGGCCTCCGTAACCGCGCGTGCCGCCATAACCCTTGCGGCCCTCAGAGCCGGCTACCGCGAAGCTCTTTGGGCTGTATGTCTTAGTGGAGGAGCCAAAACTCGGGCCGACGTCGAGCGGGCCTCCGTAACCGCGCGCGCCGCCATAACCCTTGCTGCTCTCGGAGCCGGCCACCGCGACCGACGCCAAAACCGTCATTGCGGCGAGAATTGCTGTGGCGATGGCGAGAATTATTTTTACCATGGCGTCCTCCGTCGATTGTTCACGGCACGTCAGCCGATCCCTGTCGGATACCCGCTCGAACTGGCATGAATGTTAGCCTAATATGGCCAATTGGGGAATAACAAACCTTTCTCCCGGCAACTAAACCCCGCCTGGCTCTGCCGTCGTCTAGGTTCAAGTGCCACGAGGCTGATCATCTGCCCGAATTGCTCTTTATGCCCTGCTGAAGCTCTAAGAGCCGCCCTCCATCCATGAGGCGCTTGATTGCCCGTTTTTCTGTTCCAGTCGATCCGGGCCCTGGTTCGCGGCGGATGCTTCTTACTGTTTGTTGGCGCCGACGTCAGCAGCTTGGCTGCGATAGCACAATCGGGTATAAGCGCCCGCCTGACGGTGGTTAGCCCGTCATGTGGGGGCCCGTAGCTCAGTGGTAGAGCACCTGACTTTTAATCAGGGTGTCGATGGTTCGATACCATCCGGGCTCACCAAAACCCTCATTTAAACCAGTATGTTATGAGGTCAGCACGTCACGGCGTGCGGCGCGGTCGCGCGCGTGTCCACAAACGGCTCGCAGTTTGATCATTGGGGGCTACATATAAAAAGAGAACGACGGGGACGCATTACGAGCGCACCGCAGCGCAGCACATGTTGCTAGCTCAATCGCTGAGTTCGAGCCCGGCTTTTTTCTTTTCGCCTAGCGTCTTCGCCTCTTCTTCAGTCTGTGCGGTGCCGTTCGCTCCCAGCTTTCCGTTGAAGTCGAATACCTGATACTTCCAACTAGATTGCGATGTGTTGGTTACTAGGACGCGATACGGGCCAGGCATTGCGCATACTCCCTTGTGCTTGTGAGGCTCAGAGCATTTTACCCTCAGGCGTTTTATATCGCCCCCCGCGTCAAAACTAAAGCGCGTCCTTCATCTCTATCCCATACGGCTCCGGCCAATAGTGCGACTTGCGCTCATTGAAATGCGTGCATTCTCTCCTCTAGCGATAGAGAGGCGAAGAGCGCAGGCAGGTTTGAGATAGCCAGCGAGCCACATCACTAGGAGCAGGACGATGATTGAGACTCTATCAGTTACGCAGATCCTTGCGGTTTTTCTTGGCCTCTACATGGTGGCCGCGGGGATCGGTTTTCTGACCGGTCGGGGTAGCTACGCCAAATTCGTCGTCTCCGCTTTTGGTATTTAGCGAACATCCCATGTGCCCGGCCGCATGTCCGCTTTTGGCACTTAGCGGACATCAACGCTGCCTCGAAGGATGTCTGCTTTAGACCCAAAGCGGACATTGTGCGCCGCCGGCGCTAGCTCTCAATCAATTCACCTTATCGTCTTATCGTCACCGTGAATGCGCCGCGACGCTCGCCGGCCTTGAAGTCGTTGGCCTCTGGTCGTCAGGGTAAAGGCGCTCAATCTCGGCCTTGAGCGCTGGATCGAGGCCCGAGCCGTGGCACGTGAGGCATGGCTCGGCGGCGGTTGGTATCGTCTTCGTGCAACGAAAAGCGCCGACCTCACCCTTGACTACCACGCTAGGCCCGCTTAATTACCATCCATACAGATGGTATAAGGATGGCGGAGAGATGGCAAGCAATGTGCACGAACTGCGACCAAAACCCGGTGAATCGGAGAAGATCACAATCAACCTCGGCTACGTCGACCTCGGTCATGTCGATCTGATGGTGCAAGAGGGCTTTTATTCGAACCGCACCGATTTCATCCGCACCGCTATTCGCAACCAGCTTGAGCGGCACGCGGAGGTCGTCAAGCAAACCGTGGCCCGCAACACGCTGGACCTCGGCTTGCGCCATTACAGTCGTGAGGATCTCGAGGCGGTAAGGACCGCTCGCCAAACGCTTGACCTCAACGTGCTCGGGCTGGTCAGCATAGCGGCCGACGTCACGGCCGAACTGGCCCGCGCGACGATCTCCTCGATCTCGGTGCTGGGGGCACTCCACGCCAGCCCGGAGGTCAAGGCCGCTTTGGCGGATCGAATGCGGTAGCCAGAGCCGCGGTGCTCACCGTTCTCAGCGCAGCCGTTCAGCAGGTCTGCTCGAGCAACACATTCCCGAAACCATTTCCCCAGAAAACTGGCTCGGCGCCTGACGCGTCAGCAGTTTTCCCAAATGAAGGATCTTGAGATGAACAACTCGCTGGCTCGCGACATGACCGAGGCGACCCGTCTGACCCAAGCCGGCCGTCTTAGCGAGGCAACTGCACTCCTACAAAAGTTGCTACGAGGAGAACGGTTTCCCAGCACCAAGCCCCATGGGAGAGACACTACGCGCGCAGCCATCGAGCTTCCGGCGCCAATAATCGACTTGGTGGCCGAGATCGAAGACATCGCGGATGTGGAGGCTTTTTCGGCGAAGGAGCCACCGAGTGGCACCGATGGTATCCAAAGAGACGCCGGGCTGCATCTGGCGGGGCCTTTGCGCGGTGTGTTCGATCGCTTCAACCTGCGGGGGTCCGCGCAAGCATTACGCGGGTTGCGCAAGCGCTCGCCGCCGCTCCCGTCCGAAATCGTACCGGCTGGCGGACAGTTCGTCGCCAAATCTTTCAGCAACGAAGCGGGAAGCCGGGCTTACAAACTTTACATTCCGAGACGTTATTATGGAGAGCCGCGACCCCTGATCGTCATGCTGCACGGGTGCACCCAATCGCCCGACGACTTTGCGGCGGGCACCCGCATGAACTTCGGCGCAGAAGAGCACGCTTGTTTGGTCGTCTATCCGGAACAAGCCGTCGCCGCCAATTCCTCGAAGTGCTGGAACTGGTTCCAGAGTCGCGACCAGAAGCGCGGCCAGGGTGAGCCATCCTTAATCGCAGGTATCACGCGCCAAGTCATGACAGACTACAAGATCGATCCACGTCGCATCTATATCGCAGGACTGTCTGCGGGTGGGGCGGCAGCGGCCGTCGTGGGGGAAGCCTACCCCGATCTCTACGCGGCGGTTGGGGTTCATTCGGGATTAGCTTGCGGCGTCGCTCGCGACCTGCCCTCGGCGTTTGCCGCCATGCGCGGGGAGCACTCGCTTCGCGAGCCCACCAAGAGCAGCGGGCAACCTGGCGAATACCGTCTGAATTTGCCGACAATCGTGTTCCATGGCGATCGCGACGCGACGGTACATCCGCGTAATGGCGCCGAGGTTGTCGCACGCGCCATGGCCGGTGGCGGTCTCCGGACCTCGGTGGAGCATGGAAGTGTGGCCGCTGGGCATACGTACACCCGCTCCATCCAACGTAATGCGAGCGGGCGAGGGGTCCTCGAGGAGTGGGTGATTCACGGAGCTGGTCATGCGTGGTCGGGCGGCAGCCCGGCCGGGTCTTTTGCTGACCCTAAAGGGCCCGATGCGACGAAGGAGATGCTTCGCTTTTTCCTTGAGCAAGTCCGTGCGGAATGCTGACCTGTCGATCCTCGTGTTGTCGGTCAGATGCCTTGGTAGCGGCCTTCCCGGCAGCGGTCTGCTCCCCTGAAACGGTACCAAGTTGACTGAGCGAATCCGGCTAGATCGACATCCTGAATGGAGAACGATATGGCCCGGAAGACAAAGACGACTGAACAGATTATCGGGAGGCTTCGCGGGAGATTCTCATTGGTGAGATCTTCACGACGCTGCGGGAGGTTCAGTCTATCAATGTCTGCTTTTGGCACTTAGCGGACATTGACGCCGCCTCTGAGAATGTCCGCTTTCCCCCAGAAGTGGGCATCGAAGACCAGAAACGAGACTACGCCGGATTCGAACTTAGGAACTGGTATCGCTCCGTGGGGCAGGACAAAGCCTAGCGCGTCCCCGCCGCAGACAACGACGTGCTCTGCTAATCCCTGGCGCTTAGGCGAAAGCACCGTGTGACATGCCCACCATGAAAAACAGCATTGGAATGGAAAGGAGCGTATTCGTTCGTGAGAACAGCATTGCTGTTTTGGCCGACGCGGCCTTCTCTTCGCTGCTGGTGTCTACGATCCCGAGTGCCTTCTTCTGATTGGGCCAGATGACAAACCACACATTGAACCACATGATGATGCCTAGCCACATTCCAATTCCAATCGGCGTGCTGCTACCATTATCTGTCAGCCCCACTGCAAGTGCATCCAACAGATAACCATTCATCCAGGCCACTATCAGACCGGTCACGATTGTCGCCATCGCGGCCCAGCGGAACCACCACAATGCTGCCGGCGCAATGACCTTGCCGATGGCTGGCTTTTGCTCGTCAGGAATTTTGCCCATGTTAGGAATTTGGACAAAATTGAAATACCAGAGCAACCCGATCCACATAATGCCGCTAATGACATGCAACCAGCGAAAGAAGAATGTCCACCAGGCGCTGTCTAGACCGATGCCCGTGCCGAGAAAGAGGCGAACGAGGATATAGAATATGAGCGTCAGTACAAATCCGGCAACGACAGTGTTGCGCAGATTTGTGAGCATTGCATCCATGTCGACCTCCTCCGTCCCAAACCATTCCCTACAGCCGCATCAAGGTCACGAAACGACGTAGTCGAGCGTTTGTCGCACCCTGCAAATCTAATGGCAACACTGATCCAGTATTACGCCACGGGCGTCCTGCGCAATCTCTCAAAGACCCTTGTATTGCGGCAGGGCTCGCTCTGCGACGCCGGAGCTGTGGCCGGGACAGTGAGGGACTTTTTGCGTGCTGCGGGATGTCCGCTTATGGCACTTAGCGGACATGAACGTGACCTCTGAGAATGTCGCTTTCGGGGGTAAAGCGGACATCCCTGATGTCCGCTCTAATGTCTGCTTCTGACCCAAAGCGGACATTGCAACGTGTATCAGTGATGTCACTCTTTTTCCTTCAAAGACGTCCTTGCCGGTAGCATCCGCCTTAGCCTACGCTGCGCTCTAGCCTGTCCATGCACGGGCGATTGACGGCCGGATTTTAAATTGGGAACTGGCATCGCCAACTGGGACAGGTCAGGCTGAACCCTGGCTCAGACGCGGTGCTGGCAGCCTAACGGGAGTGGGCC
>Ga0209013_10002817_pt1 | contig 15692 bp, 14 predicted proteins | sample Cruoilmetagenom2_FD_187291 | JGI IMG/M metagenome (GOLD analysis project Ga0209013, IMG submission 187291) | Oil polluted marine microbial communities from Coal Oil Point, Santa Barbara, California, USA - Sample 2 (SPAdes) (version 2) | ecosystem: Environmental > Aquatic > Marine > Oil seeps ... | reverse complement strand
GCCTGTTGTTGACCCGGGGAGTGTACGTAACGATGACAGGTATTACAGGGACCAGGCGGAGTGCAAGGCTATCGCCAAACAGGGAGCGCCGGGCTGGAAAGATACTGCTAAGGATACGGCCATAGGTGGAGGCGTAGGAGCTGGAACGGGAGCGCTGATTGGCGCGATCGCGGGCAACACTGGTGCGGGGCTTGCCTACGGAGCCGTTATCGGAGGCGTAGCAGGCGGAGCTAAGGGCATATATAGTTCCGAGAAAGGCTTTAATGAGATTTACAGAAACTGCATGAGAGGCAGAGGTTATAACGTTCTAAACTAAACGATATTTTATCTTGAACCAGTATGAATTAACTAGTCTGCTTAATCTCTTTGATTTGGATCAGGAGTTTGGTAGCGAAGAGCTTAAGGTTGCATATATAGAGCTGGTCCAAATTTGGCATCAGGATTTGTAAAGAGTGTTTTACATGCTACTGACTTTTCTAGGCGATACTGAATGCCTTTAGTCGATGTCGGGAGTGATGATGGCTGGGAATGGAAAAGCATAATTCGCCGTGGCAATGCCGTTGATATGATACTTAAACTAGCAGACGAGATTTCTCCGGATTTGATTGTGATGGCTACCAAAGGGCACCAGGGTTTTTTAGATGCGGTCAGAGGGAGCACTACTGATCAGGTTCTACGCTAGGTACAATCTCCTCTATTAGCAGTACCCGCTTATAGAAAGAGATTATCTTAAACGACAAAGGAGTCTTCAATGTATAGATGGATTTTGTTAATTGTTCCTATGTTATTTATAACTTCCTGTAATATGACCTGGAAGCGTCCGTTGAAAGAGAAACAGGCCAGCAAATCCGCCTATCAAGAATGCTTGAAAAATTACCCGGATAATACATTGAAATGTGACGCCTATAAAGAATCTTATGATGATTCGATAAGACAGATGAAGGGCAAGTCAGAAGATCCTCACAGTGAAGGCGGGCTGTACGACAAGTAATTCAGCTTTAATGTTTTTTATTAGATTATCAAGACAGATCTAAGGAGATAAAAATGCTAAGATGCCTTGCCATTTTCATATTATCTTTAATTTTCCTCAGCACTCTTCAATCTTTTGCTAAAGATGATCTAATAACTGTTAGTAAAGAGTCTGAGAAAGTGCCGCTTGTTTCAGGGAAGAGCATATCAACAGTAAGTGTTTGCCCTGAAAAAAGTGTGCTTCTGAGCGGAGGAGGGGAGTGTCTTGGATTTCTAAATACAGAGCACAAAGTTGTTCTTACCAAAAGTGCCCCCGATCCTGTAGGCGCTGCATGGAATGTAGAGTGTACAAATATGAATCGTGAAGCAGGTGAGGCTCAAGCAAAGGCTTGGGTAATCTGCACTGACCAATAATTACTGCTGTAATTTGTAGGATGGAGGAAAAATGAATAAAAAATCTGGATATCATCTTATAATTATTCCCGGCTTAATGTTTTTTCTAATCTTGTTGGGTTTTAATACTAGTGCGAGTGCCCAGGGAAATTTGCCACCTGGTAGCTATAAGGAATCGTGTAAGGACATACAGAAAATGCCGGGTAATGTCTTGTGGGCGATGTGCGAAAAGCGGGATGGCACATATCAAAAGTCAACATTACAATTATCTGAATGCGAAGGAGATATCTCAAATAATAATGGCCAGTTAAACTGTAAAAAGAAGCCGGGCAAACGCCCACCCAGCGGGAGCTATCAGAATTCATGTAAAGATATTCAGGTGGAGGGCAAACAATTAAAAGCGAAATGCCAGAAACAAAACGGTTCCTGGAATAATACAAAGCTCAATTATAAAAACTGCACGGGCGATATCAGAGATGATAATGGGGAGTTAGCTTGTAAGGGCGGGGGAGGCTCAAAAATCCCTAAGGGGAGTTACAGGGAAACATGCAAGGACTCCTATGTCGAGGGTACCAGGCTCTATTCTCAGTGCAAGAAGAAAAACGGCGGCTGGAATAAGACGTCTATAAATTACAAAAATTGCAATAAAGATATAAAAAATGATAATGGAACACTTACATGTGGTAGCAGCAACAATTCAAATTTCCCTAAAGGCAGTTATAAAAAATCATGTAAGAACCTATATAAAGAAAGCAATATGCTCGAAGCGGACTGTAAGAATGATAATGGTAAATGGAAACATTCGAGTATAAGATATAAAAATTGTAGCAATGGTCTATGGAATGATAACGGTAAGTTAAGATGCAATTAGTGATATTTTAACCTGAGAGAATCTTAGGAGGCTTTATCTGTTTTATTTAAGATGAGGTCTCTCAGAGTTAAGTCTCCTAATACAGTGCGTATTACATCATCTATATTCTCGGTAACTTGATCTACCTCGGGTTTTGAAAGATATCTGTTTTCCAAGAGGGTGGTTTCTTTGTTTATACGCGCCGCATCTATAATTTCTGTTAAGGTTATAGCTTCTATAGCTTTTGCAGGGACGTAATATGCCGGATCTTCGCCTACTTCTAGTATTAATTCTTTGTCTTTAAGTTCACTAATTGTAGTATCTACCGTTTCCTGCGGCAGTCCTAAATGAATAGCCAAAGTATCAAAGGTCCATTTCTCCTTGTTATAATAAAAGTTATAGCCAATAAGATACATAACCATAAAAGACAACTTTTCTTTTAATTTGCCGCTTAGTTGAAAAATTGTTTTACCCAGATCTAGGGTTTCCAGGTTTTGGTGGCAATATGCAATTTGGGCGCCAATAAGCATTATTAACCAGTTGACATATAGCCATAGCATAAAGAGTATAAGCACTGCAAGACTTGAATAAATCGCGGCGTATTTGGTAGATTTTGCGACTGAGAAAGCAAAAACCCATCCGGTGGTCTGCCACGCTATTCCAGCTATCGCTCCGCCAATAAAAGCCGATTTAAATTTGACCTTAGTATTGGGAATAACTAAATAAATAAATGTAAAGACCAAAAATACGAATAAATAAGGTATTAACTTACCGGCAAGTAATACAAATGTGCCTAAAGGTTCTATTGAAACTACCTTTTGAACTATTGCATTACTTTCAAAGGATGCGGTTAATCCTATAGCTGAAAACATAAGCACCGGACCTATTAGTAAGATAGTTATATAGTCGCTTAATCTCCTTACAATGCTTCTTCCTTTTTTTATTCTCCATATATGGTTTAAAGAGTCTTCTATTTTCATAATCAACGATACTGACGTATAAATGAGCATGAGAAGACCAACTACGCCCAAGACCCCAAAATTAATTCTATTTATGAATTCTAAAATCTGAGTGGTTATTTCAGTCCCCTTTTCTCCAAGAGGCTCTAGGAAATTATTCAAGAATGGTTCTAGCTGGTTTTCGACAACTCCAAATGCTTTTAAGATAGATATGCTAAAAGCCAAAAGAGGAACAATTGAAAGAATTGTTGTATAAACAAGACTCATCGCTCTAAGGGTGAGTTCGTTATCTGTGAATTCTCTAAAAGTTGCGTATGTCAGTTTTGTTAGAAATACAAGCCATGTCCTGAATCTGTTCAAAGGTCCAGTATCAAGGTGCCATAGGTCCTTGGTGAGGAAGTCGTTTACTTTCTTTATTAGTTCTGCCATTTTACGTTAACTATGTAATGTATTGGTTTATACTATTACTTCATACTGTAATTCAGATGAATTTCATAGTCAAATGTATGTTTTAATCAGGTTGGTAGAAGTTGCGATAATCCCTTTGGATTATAATGTTTAGAATTTGCTAGCTCTCTTATTCCAAATCAAAACAGATTTTTTGAAATTTGCATAATTCACACGTTTTCCTGTCCTCAGTTCTTGGGAAATCAGTCATATTGGCAGTGTTTTCATCAGCATTTATTAAATAACTTTTCATATCTTCAATGCTTTTGTTAATGTAATCTTTGGCATAATCAATCTGCTCAGGGTTAAAAATGTGCGTCTTTGTATAGTTCTCAAAAAGGTTAAGCTCTATAACAGTAATTTTGTCCAAATCGAAATCAAGCTCTTCATGTGCATACAAGGCATAAATTAAGAATTGATGTTCATCAGAGTTCCCAGATCCAGTTTTCCAATCATAGATTTTGATTCTATCTTCTATACTATAAGCCAGATCAAGCTTTACGTAATAAAGCTCCGGGTTAAATGCAAAATATGAACCTGTCATGCTTTCGATTGATAATACTACCTCTTTCGGCAACTCTGTGATTTCTTCAATCACCTGAGATTGATAGAAATTCTCAAGACATAATATCACCTCGTCATAGTTTCTCTTCCAGATTTCATCTGGTATTTCAGGTCTGTATTCATGCTCAAAAAGTGCAGGCTCGTCTCGAAGACTGCCGTTCTTATTCCAATATAACCCCTCTCTTGACGACCTGAAGTCATTTCTCATAATCTCGGTTACTCTATTTTTTGATTTATCAAGCGGGGTTAATTTTCCGGTGCTGACAAGCTCTTTTAGTATTCTTTCTATCTCATTATGAACGGCAGAGCCTTTCCATTGCCAGCGGTTCTGAAGATTCTTTAGAACATAGAGGGTCCTGGTAACGTTATCTGCCTTATTCTTATCCCAACCTCCCCAGGATCCATAATAATTATAGTAATATTCTCTTTTGCATTCGTTAAAAAGGACATCTCTTGAGTATGACCAGCTGAATTCATTTTTAAAATCACCCATCCGCAAGCTCCCTTAGATAACTCTGTATTCCATTGTGCAAATGTCATCAATAGCAGTGGAGGGCTGCAGTTGATGATCCTCTTTACGGGTAATAAAACCAAAATTTTTGTAAAGTGATTTAGCCATCTCGTTATCATTGTCGACATCTAAAACTACATTTTTACAGTTTTTCTCTCTTGCTATAAGAATCCCCTCGTTTAATAAAAAGGTGCCGATTCCTTGATTTCTGTATTTTTTATCCACAACTAAAACACTAATATAGAAATCATCTTCCTCTAAATAAGGTGTATAGCCTATATGGAATAGTTGTGAGCCCACTATTAGATAATTCAGCATTTGAGTTAGACGCAGCTTTATAAGAAGATCAAATAGCACTTTTAATTTGCTCCCTGCTTTTCCTGAATAACCAATCACAAGCCCAGCTATATCATCTTTAGACATACAGAGGTAAATATTCTCATGACCCAAAAAATTGTTCCCTGCCTCTATTAAATCCTGGACCATACGTCTTGATTTCTCATCGTAAGGTATATTCTTTCCACCTTCGCTGTATGCGCTCAAAATTAAATCGGCTACACTATGAATGTTATGAGTTTTCAGGTCGAATTTGTTGATTTTCATTTTATTCTTAAAAAGTTGTTTCCGGTCATTTTAGTCTAGGTTATAATATTTCCAAATAACAATCAAAGAAGAGGGGTTCATGTCTAATATAGTAGTTCAGGAGCTTAATTCAGATAAGGACTCAATCTTTTACCGGGTTGAAGTGATTGAGGAAGATTCTAAAACTACTCATAAAGTGGAATTAAATAGGAATGATTATCAAAAACTAACCGATGGGAAAGTTGCTCCAGAACAACTGGTTCAATGCTCATTTGAGTTTCTGCTTGAAAGAGAACCGAAAGAATCAATCTTAAGTAGTTTTAATTTATCCGTTATTTCCTGCTATTTCCCGCAATACGCGACGGAAATAATAAGTTATTTTTAATAAGCTCGATTATATCTATGCAATAAGGAGAGAGATAACAAACTTATGAGAAGAATTTTCTATATAGTCCTACTTGTTCTAATAATTGGCGGATTTATTTATGTTTACCCTGAGATAGAGTGGTCTTCTCCTGAGGTGCTGATAAAACTTGAATCTGAAGATGTAGGTGCCCGGCCATTCGATATTGAGGTATCGGACAGCGGAAAGGGGCTCAAGAACGTAACAGTGCTATTGACTGGCGAACATGGAGAGTCAATGTTAGTGAATAAAAATTATCCCGAGGGTGTTAAGGGCGATAAGATTACTGTTAAACTGGATCCGAAAAAACTTGGTATTAAGGGCGGGGCTGCTGAGCTTAAAGTTAGTGCCGAAGACAGATCTCGTCTGAAAATATTCTCCGGTAATAAAACTACAATAAATAAAAAAGTGAATCTCGACTTAGTTCCGCCTAAGCTTGATGTGATAAGCACGGAGCATTACATAAATCACGGCGGATCAGGGCTCGTTGTTTATAAGGCTTCTCCCGATACGGTAAACAGCGGGGTCTTTGTCGGTGATTACTTCTTCCCCGGTTATAAAGGCAATTTTAAAGATGAAGATGTATACCTGGCTTTCTTCGCCTATCCTCATGATGTTAAAGCGGACGAGAATATTAAAATTCTCGCACAGGATCAGGCTGGAAATCAGAAAAGTTCAGGATTGTTTTACAGGTTAAGGGATGTTAATTACAGAAAAAGCGACATAAATATAAGCGAAAAATTTGTTGAAAATGTCATGTTGCCTATAATGGGTGAAGATAATTCAGGTACCGGTCACAAGGAAATATTCTTGAAAGTTAACAATGAAATGCGAAAGAAGAACAATGCGACAATAAAAGACGTAGGATCGAAGTCCAAGGGTGAGATAATGTGGCAGGGCGCTTTTCATCAGCTTTCTAACTCAAAAGTAGAGGCGAACTTTGCGGATGAAAGGACTTACATCTTAAATGAAGAGCCGATCGATAAACAGTACCACCTTGGGTATGACCTTGCGGTTACAAAGAGATATCCCATAGAGGCTGCCAATGGCGGTGTTATCGTGTATGCGGATGAATTAGGTATATATGGTAATACCGTAATGATTGATCACGGTATGGGTCTTCTCACTTTATATGGTCATATGAGCTCTATTGATGTCGAGGTCGGAGATACGGTCGCAAAGAACGATATAATAGGAAGAACCGGGCAGACCGGTCTTGCTGCGGGAGATCATCTTCATTACGGTATATACATTAACGGAGTGGCTGTTCGACCGATTGAGTGGTGGGATGAGAAATGGATCAATGACAACGTGATAAGCAAAATTAATGAAGCCAATGGAGAGTTTAATTCCCAAAAAGAAGATACGCCCTCTCAGAATTAAAATATAGATTCAAACTTCAAGTAAAAAGGGATTATCAATATTGATTATCTATGGAAAAAACCCTGTCAGTGAGCTCCTCTTAAATCCGTCCTCGGAAATTGAGGAAATATTCTTTTACGGAGATGATAGAAGAAACAATACCTCTGAAATTCTGAGTGCCGCAAAAGGGCTGGGAGTAAAAGTTTCAAACCTTTCCAAAGAGGATCTTTCTAAGTTATGCCAATCTACTTCTCATCAAGGTATAGCTGCGCGTGTCAAAGACTTCAAATATCACGATTTGCCTGATATTATTGCCAACGCAAAAGAAAAAGGGGATCAGCTTTTTGTGGTCATACTGGATCATATAGAAGACCCTCAAAACTTGGGAGCGATTATAAGAACTGTTGATGTCCTAGGCGCACACGGTGTGGTAATTCCCAAGGACCGGGCTGCATCAGTTACGCCTGCGGTTATTAAAGCGTCCGCGGGGGCTGTAAATTACGTGCCCGTATCCAGAGTTGTAAATCTGAGTGTCGTAATCAGGGATTTGAAAAAGCAGGGTGTATGGATTGTCGGAGCGGATTCCTCAAGCTCGATATCCGTGTGGCAGGAGGATTTTAGTAATTTGGATATAGCTCTGGTAATAGGTAACGAAGGGAAGGGGCTTTCGCACAAAATAAAAAACAAATGCGATTTCCTCGTATCGATTCCGCAGTCAGGCAAAGTGTCTTCGCTAAACGCATCTGTTGCAACAGGAATTATGATTTATGAGATTATGAGACAGAGAATTTCCACTTCGGACAGCTAGAAATATGCTATTGCTTTGATGAATCTAATCAGATTCGACAAGTTCTTTAAATTCCTCTTCTGTTAAAACTTTAACGCCAAGAGGCCGGGCTTTGTCATACTTGGACCCCGGGTCTTTTCCGACTACGACATAACTCGTTTTTTTAGTTATGGAAGACGTAGCCCTTCCTCCGTGATCCTGTACGAGCTTTTGCGCCTCATCCCTGGTCATCGTTTGTAGTGCGCCCGTGAATACGAATGTTTGTCCTGCAAATATATCGCTGAGTTTGGTCTTTTCGTTATATTGAATCTCTATTCCCGCTACAAGCATTTTCGCCACTAATTCTCTATTCCTTTCTAACTCAAAAAAGTGGACTATGCTTTTAGTTATTTCATCGCCGACTGTATGGATATCGATTAATGATTCTTCGGTTGCGCTCATGAGTTCTTCTATACTTGAGAAGTTCTCAGCCAGGATTTGAGCCATCCGCTCGCCCACGTGACGTATGCTAAGAGCATTTATAAAACGCTCAAAAGAGACTCTTTTGCTTTTCTCTATTTCATCTTTTAGATTCGTTGCCGATTTATCTGCAAATCTTTCAAGCGGGAGCAAATCCTCCCTTTTCAGATAAAATACATCGGCCAAGTCTTTTACCAATCCTTCTTTCATTAGCTGCTCGACTATTTTTTCTCCGAGTCCCTCGATATCAAATGCCTTTCTCGATGCCAGATGTTTAATACGGCCCTTTAACTGTGCGGTGCATGAGAGATTTGGACAATAATAGTAGGAACCTTCTCGTTCAACGGACGTTTCACAGGAAGGACATCTATCCGGCATCATAAACTCTATTTCTTTTCCTGATCTTCTCTCGACGATCGGCATTACGACTTCAGGTATGACGTCGCCCGCTCTTTGTATAAGCACCGTATCCCCGATCCTTATATCCCGGTCTTTTATAATGTCTTCAGTATGTAAAGAGGCCCGCCTTATCGTAATTCCCCCAATCTTCACTGCTTCGAGCTCGGCAACAGGGGTTAACAGTCCCACTCTTCCAACCTGTACTGTAATGTCATTAATTTGAGTCGTTGCCTGTCTGGGTTTGAACTTATAAGCTATGCTCCATCTTGGGTGTTTTGCTGTGGCCCCCAGCTCTCTTTGATAATTCTTTCTATTTACTTTAAGAACTATTCCGTCGGCTTCATAAGGAAGGTTGTCCCTGATGGGCTCCATCTCCTTTTGATAAGAGATGGCTTCGTCAATGTTTGCGCATTTCATGATATGGTCCTCGACTTTAAACCCCCAGACTCGAAGTGCTTCTACTATTTCCTCTTCAAAGTTGATCTCAAAGCCGATAACTTCGCCCACTCCCCATGCGTAGAAATCTAGCGGTCTACTTGCTGTGATTCCAGAGTCGAGCTGTCTTATTGCGCCTGAGGCAGCATTTCTCGGATTTGCGAATACTGGCTCACCTTCTTCCGATAGTTCCTTATTTAGCGCCTTAAAGGCTTTAATCGGATATAACACCTCACCTCTTATTTCTATAAGTTCTGGAATCTTATTGCCTTTTAGTCTTAGGGGTATTGTATTAATTGTTTTTATGTTGGCTGTAATTTCCTCCCCAACTTGTCCGTTACCACGCGTAGCTCCTTGGATTAGCAGGCCATTCTCATAAGTTAAAGATGCTGAGACGCCGTCAAATTTGGGCTCGGCAATGTACTCAATATTTTCGTCAATCTCAAGGAGCCTTTTGACTCGTCCGTCAAAATCATAAGCCCCTTCTTCTGTTGAGATATTATCTATACTCATCATTGGCACACGGTGGGGGACAGAAGTAAATCCTTCAGCTACAGCTCCTCCGACACGCTGTGTGGGTGAGTCGGGTTCTACAAAGTCAGGATAAAGGGATTCAATCTCCTTTAGCTCATTTAGTAGAGTGTCGAAGTCAAAATCAGATATTTCAGGGCTGTTTTTTATGTAGTAAAGGTAGTTATGATGTTCAAGCTTTCTTGAAAGCTCGTCTATCCTCATCTTTGCCTGCATTCTTGAAATTTGCTTGTTTTCAGATGCCACTTAGTTTGCTTCCTTACATCGTATGGTTAATTTCTATTTCTTACTTTTGAGCCATTCGTTTAGCTCGTCAAATTCAAGAGCATTTAATACGTCTTTTTTCTGAACCCATCCTCTTCTTGCAGTGCCGATACCAAAGCGCATTTGTAGTAATTGTTCCGGTCGGTGAGCGTCTGTAGAAATTATAATTTTTACACCGGCCTCTACAGCTTTTCTTACATGAAGGTCTTTTAGATCAAGCCTCTGATAAGATCCATTTACCTCAAGTGCTTTATCATATTTAAGAGCAGTTTCAATCACCTGATCGATGTCCACATCATATGGCTCGCGCTCGTTTATAAGCCTCCCAGTGGGATGTCCCAGTGCATGAACATAAGGATTCTCAAGCGCGCCTACTATTCTTTTCGTGATTGTGTCCCTATCCATTTTAAAGCCGCTATGGACAGATGCAATAACAACATCTAGTTCCTTTAACACGCTGTCCGGGTAATCAAGAGAGCCGTCGGTTTTTATATCTACCTCAGAGCCTGTTAAGATATTGATCCCCTTCATTTTTTTATTTGCCGTTTTTAATTCTCTATTCTTCTCAGCAAGCCTCTCTATGGAGAGCCCGTTTGCAATTGTAGAAGAGGGCGAGTGGTCGGTTATAGCGACGTATTCATATCCTAGCTCCATTGCTTTCTCTGCCATCTCTTGAATTGTCGCCTTCCCGTCACTCCATGTAGTGTGCATATGGATATCGCCCTTTATATCGCCAAGCTCTATCAGATCAGGAAGGTTTCCTTCCATTGCGGTTTCAATCTCGCCCCTGTTTTCTCTCAGCTCGGGAGGGATAAGCGGCAGTCCAAGTGTCCCGTACATTTCTCTCTCAGTTTCACCTGCTATTTTCTCCTCCCCTTTAAATATTCCATATTCGTTTATTTTTAAGCCGTTTTTTGAAGCAATAGTTCTAAGTTTTACATTATGCGCTTTCGAGCCTGAGAAATACAGCAGTGCTGCACCGTAAGACTCAGGTCCAACCACCCGAAGATCAACCTGAATGCCGTCCTTGGTGATTATGCTTTCCTTTGTGCTTCCCGAAGCAAGCACCTCTTTTACGAACGAAAGCTTGGTAAATTCTTTTACTGTATTTTCAGTATCGTCAGAAATCGTGAGTATGTCTATGTCTTTAATTGTCTCTCTCATTCTCCTGAGAGACCCGGCTATTATCGTTCCTTCCGTGCCTTTTATCTTCTCTACCTCTTTTTTTATCAATTCTGCCATTGGAAGAACCTTTCCAAGCCGAGTTCTTTCCCTGCTTTCCTTAAGTAAAGGGATGCCTCTTTTTATTTCATCGACTTTCTTTTGTCCGAGTCCTTTGAATTTGAGTACTTCTTCTCCGTCGAGCACCTTCTCTAAATCTTTAAGTCCCCTCACGTTGAGCTCTTTATATAATAGCGCAAGCGTTTTCGGCCCTAGTCCTAAAATTCCAAGCAGCTCGGTCATTTCAAGAGGGACTTTTTCCTGCAGTTTCTCAAATTCCACAATTTTCCCTGTCTCTACATATTCCTTTGTTTTATTCGCAAGGTCTTTCCCCACTCCCGGTATATCTGTAACATCATCCCGGCTAACCCTTTCTTCTATTTCTTCGTTTAGCTCCAGTATATTAAGCGCAGCTTTTTTATACGCCCTTATCTTAAAAGGGTTTTCATCTAGTATGCTAAGCATACTTGCAATCTGCTCAAATATTTTTGCTATTTCTGCATTCTTACTCATCCGTATTCCTTCTCGATTGAATAGCTAATCTAGCGGTTCTGTTGGAGGGAATAATAACATGCTTCTATCTCTATTTTTAGCTCGAGCGTTTAAACGAATTAAGCGCTTTGGTTTTAAGAATTGTCATAAAATCATGTGGGAGAAATTATTGATTTTGGAAACAGGAAAAAATTCCTATTGTATTGAGGCTGTCTGCATTTCAGTTGAGTATTTTTTAACGCCAACGAATATGCCGTCCGCAATCTCGTTTATATAGGCGTTACTCTGTAGCCTTTTTTCATCTCTGGGATTAGTTATAAATGATGTTTCAACCAGTATGCTTGGTATATCAGCGCCTATAAGTACTATGAAAGGAGCTTTCTTCACTCCTTTGTCTCTCGCCGGGGGATATTTAGCAGATACGTTTTTTACAACAGACCCTTGAACATGGCTTGCGAAACGCTGAGATTCTTCAATTTTTGCGCCGAGCAGATATTGTTTGAGCACCTTATCCATGTCACTACGCGATATGCTGGTAGTTGCATTTTCACGCGCCGCAACGGCAAGAGAGCTCCGGTCATTAGTTACGCTCAGTATGTATGTCTCAATCCCGTAGGCCTGCTTATTTCGTGCAGCGTTGCAGTGTATAGAGATGAAGAGGTCTGCCCCGAGTTTCTTGGCTATTCCCGTTCTCTCTTCCAGCGGTATAAACTTGTCTGTACTTCTTGTTAAATAAACATTTGTTATACCAAACTTTTTCCCTTCGGTATCGAGCTTCTTTTTTAATGCTTTTGCTATTCTCAGATTTACATCTTTCTCTTTTAGCCCCGAAGGTCCTATTGCTCCCGGGTCATGCCCACCGTGTCCGGCGTCAATAACCACTGTTCTGATTTTCAGTCCCAGGGCTTCAGATAGGGAGGATACGCTGTCTTCAGGTAGTCCTGATTTATAGTCATATGTGCCGGTATCTTCTTTGGCGTAATAGCCGTCAGATTTCTTCCCGCTTCCCTCTATATCCATTACGATTCTATAAGGGTCTTTCAATTCAAAAACTTTATAATCATCAAAACTCTTGATGTAAAGCACAACTCTTACAGTATCTTTAGTATTTCGCGCAAATTTAATCTGCTCCAAGAGACCTTTCTTTATTGGTTCTACATAAAGATTCTTGTCGACTGTTGCTCCTTGAATATCGACAAAGAGTCTTGGTGGTGTTCCCTGTGCCGGGTCAGGTTTTAATAACCTAGAGGTATATGAAGCGTCCTTGTCTAAATGAATCACCACCCTTGTATAATCATCAGTTGACCAGTGCCGTATCTGACTTACTTTTGTTAGCCCATTACCTGACGTGCTAGTCTTACCATCTGTTCTTGGTTTATAGACAGCAGTTTTCTTTGCGGGTTTAAAGGGCGCTAATTCTTGCCTTTTGTTTAGCGCTACAGTCCTCATATCCCCTTTAGGAAAGTCTATGACCACTTTGTCATATTCAATATAAGCATCTGATTTACTTTCTCTTTCAACAATTCTAGCAACCCTAAGCTGTGCATCATCCGCAAGATTGCTATCCGGATACTTCCTTACAAATTTTCTTGATATTTCTACTGACTTATCAAAATCTTTCTGTGAGTTAAACCTTTCTCCAATTTCCTCATACATTTTTCCTGAAAGAAAGAGTGAATTAGGGGCCTTAGGGCTGTTCGGATAATCCCTGTCTATACTGTAGAAAGCGCGTGCAATTGTTTCCCAAATCTCTTTATTTTGTGATTTGCTTTGATTTACCGCTAGGCTTTTATAGAGTTCGAAGGTTTCTTCATATAACTTTTCCCCTCTATCCTGCCCGATTGAAGGCTGAATTGAGGAAAATAGTATTATTAAAGATGAAATTATTAAGAAAGAAAATGTTCTTTTAGTCACCTTAGGAATATAATTATACTATTCTGGTAGTTGTTTGTAAACACTATTTTATAATCTACTTTAACATTTTGTTCCACAAATTATCATCTTGTAAAGATTTTTTTTTGAAATGGCTGAAACTTAATGCTAAATTTGTTTAAATGAAGGTGGTTATTCTCGGATGCGCTACTTCCACTGGCGTGCCCATTATAGGATGTCATTGCCCTGTATGTACATCTGATAATTCTAAGAATAAAAGGACCCGTTGTTCTCTATTTATAGAGACAAACGGTAAGAATATACTAATAGACAGCTCAACAGACCTCAGGTGTCAGTCGCTTAAACGTGGTATCACCAGGCTTGATGCTGTGCTTTACACCCACTCCCATGCCGATCATACTCATGGTATCGATGATTTAAGGACCTTTAATTTTGTAAACAATATGGTCATCCCTTGTTATGCTAACCGGCAGACTATTACTAATCTTAAAAACAACTTTGGCTATATATTTGACGGGGTACATTCAGCAGGAGGCAAGCCCAAGCTTGATCTAAAAGTCGTAGAGAACGAATTCTATTTTGAGGGAATAAAGATAGTTCCTATTGAGATAAACCATGGCAGGTGGATAATTCTAGGCTACAGAATTGGGAACGTGGCATACCTAACTGATTGCAGCGGCGTACCATTTGAATCCCTGGAGAAGCTAATGGACCTCGATTTACTAATTATAAGCGCTCTCAGGTATAGAGAGCATCCTGCCCATTTTAACGTAGACCAAGCGGTAGAGATTGCAAGAAAAATAAACCCGAAGCATGCGGTGTTTACTCACATGGGACACGAGATTGATTATGATACTCTTTTAAATGAGCTGCCCGACAATATAGTCCCGGCTTATGACGGCATGGAAGTGGAACTGGATGAGCCTTAGCTTGATTCGAGCTAAAACTACAGGGACAATTATCTTCGTTAGTTCTTCATAAACACAAGAGGTGCAATTATGCAGGAAGTTATAAGGAAGTTACTTCAACCAAATGATACCAAAATAGTGTTCTGTGTATTAGACGGATTAGGGGGGCTTCCTCAGGACGGAAAGACTGAGCTCGAGGCGGCTAAAACGCCAAACCTTGACGCTCTTGCCCAAAAAGGCGCTTGCGGTCAGCACTTGCCTGTAGCATATGGTATTACGCCGGGAAGCGGCGCAGCACACTTGGGCTTATTCGGCTACGACCCTCTTAAATACGAGATAGGGCGCGGCGTGCTCGAAGCGCTCGGACTTGGTATTGAGCTTACTCCGAATGATGTTGCGATCAGGGGAAATTTTGCCACGGTTAAATACGAGGGTGATACTCCCATTGTAGTAGACAGAAGGGCGGGGCGTATTCCTACGGAAGAGAATAGAAGAATAGTTTCAAAGATAACCGAGAAGATAAAAGAAGTAGACGGGGTAGGGGTGAATATGGTCTCTGGAATGGAGCATCGCTCCGCAATAGTACTTTCTTTCCCCGAACCAATAGGCGAAGGCGGGGATGATATTAACGACACAGACCCTCAGCTTGAGGGCAAGAGCCCGGTTATTGCCACAGGCAACAATCCCGAAGCGGATAAGATTGCGAAAGTTATTGCAAAATTTGTTGATCAGGTCGCCGAAATAATAAGGGACGAAGAGACGGCAAATTATCTTCTGTTAAGGGGTATTGCCACCCATCCTAATCTTGCGACCTATTCAGAAGCCTACGGACTTAACGCGGCCTGCATCGCGGCTTACCCTATGTACAGGGGCGTCTCAAAGCTGGTTGGGATGGAAGTGCTTGAGGTCGAAGACAATTCTATCAAAAGCGAGATAGATACTTTAAAGCGTGACTTCGACAAACACGATTTTTTCTATATGCACATAAAGAAGGTGGATAGTTATGGTGAGGATGGAAACTTTGCAGGCAAGGCCGGCGTCATTGAAGAGTTTGACAGTTTTGTGCCCGATATTCTGAAATTAAATCCTGACGTCATAGTTGTCACGGGGGATCATTCGACTCCCGCGAATATGAAAGCTCACAGCTGGCATCCGGTGCCGATACTGATAAACGCTAAAAATGTAAGAGGCGCAGGTGTACAAGGGTTTGGCGAAACAGACTGTCTAAAGGGCGAGCTCGGCACATTCAGAGCGGTTGACCTG
>Ga0209013_10002816_pt1 | contig 15695 bp, 15 predicted proteins | sample Cruoilmetagenom2_FD_187291 | JGI IMG/M metagenome (GOLD analysis project Ga0209013, IMG submission 187291) | Oil polluted marine microbial communities from Coal Oil Point, Santa Barbara, California, USA - Sample 2 (SPAdes) (version 2) | ecosystem: Environmental > Aquatic > Marine > Oil seeps ... | reverse complement strand
CCTAAGGCTTTTTGGATTTCACCCATGCAATTGTAGTGAATAATTTGAATAGTTTTTTACACAGGTACCTGATTTTTAACGGCATTTGTAGACATATTCGCTCCAAAGTAAGGAAAGGGTCACTCCGGTCTTTGCCATCTCCTTGTGTATATACTTTATATCCGGCAAATGTCTTTCCTCGGATACGAACTTCTCTGGAAACATCATCTTTTGGATCTGATTGTCACCCAGCTCGTCATGTATGGGCCATTTCAATCCATGCAGATCTGCTCGGTCAAGCACTTCATTGATGGTGACACGTGAACATCGGCAACTTGATGCAATACTTCTCTTGGAGATTCCTTGCGAATGGAGCCGAAGGTATGAATCTCTCGATACTTATCCATAGAAAAACCTCCTATATGAATTTACGTCATACCGTAAATTCAATACAGGAGGTGGATTTGTTTATGTCTTAACTGTCTCTATTTTTTGTCCGTAGTAGTTCTAAAATACTCCATAAATTTTTCTCAAGCATGTCCGTATTCACTGCTTTCACTTATGATGATTCGCTAAAGGTGCCACCCAGGCTAAATACAGTTGCAGTTTATGGTTAATTATTTGAAAACAAATCAAAAAATTAATGCACTTCAGAATTATTTATCAAAAACCCTCGACTAATTTGTTATGGATGGCACCACTTAAATTATGACAATTCACAGTTTTGATAATTTATGCATCAACTATTATTTATAAACGATTTCTAAAGCTTTCTGATTTCACCCATGCAATTGTAGTGAATAATTCGAATAGTTTTTTACACAGGTAACCGATTTTATTATAGGTATACGATTTATCAACAATTTATCGCACCTACGTAATCAGACTTATTTCTTGTTATAGTATTCGCAATACCAATCCGTAAACTTCTGCAAGCCTTCTTCTATAGAAGTTTTGGGTTTAAACCCTACAGCCTTTTCAAGCAGCGCTGTAGAAGCATAGGTTGCCGGGACATCACCAGGCTTGATTGGTTCATATTTCTTCTTAAATTCAATTGACTTACCAAGACTATTACTCAAACAATTTTCAAGAGTCTCAATAAATATCATCAACTTCTCGGGATTGCTGTTTCCGATATTATAGACTTTATGTGGTACTTCACCCTCTGCAGCAGGAGGGTTAGACAGAAGACGTACGATTCCTTCTACAATATCATCGATATAGGTAAAATCACGGTAAAGATCATTTGCAAAATCACCGTTATTGAAAATTTTGATCTCTTCATCATTGAAATACTTATCAGTAAAACCAAAGTAAGCCATATCCGGACGTCCCATTGGTCCGTAAACCGTAAAGAAACGTAAACCGGTTGCTGGAATTTTATAAAGATGGCTATAGGTATGTGCCATCAACTCATTAGACTTTTTAGTAGAAGCATATAAGGAAACTGGCTGATCTACAAAATCGGTTTCTTCAAACGGCACTTTCTTATTAGCGCCGTATACTGAACTTGAAGACGCATAGAGCAGATGGTCTACTGGATAATGTCTGCAGGCTTCCAATATATTATAAAATCCAATGATATTGCTTTGAATGTAGACATCAGGATTTTCTATTGAGTAACGGACCCCAGCTTGCGCGGCCAGGTTTACTACTATATTCGGTGTATATTGTTCAAATAGATTTGTAATCAATTCTTTATCGGAAATATCACCGTTAATAAAAGTGAAATTCTCGTTAGGTTCTAACCGGTTTAAACGATCCAGTTTAAGATTTATATCATAATAATCATTCAAATTATCTATACCTACGACCTTACAGCCTTGATTTAGAAGTTTCTGTGATAAATAATAGCCGATAAAACCTGCTGCTCCAGTTACTAAGTAGGTCTTATTAGCGTCTAGTTGCTTGTAACTCAAGTCTTTTCAACTCCTTTAATCCACCTTTATTCGCTGGAGCTCTACCAATTGAATAATATTCCACTCCTGCTTGCTCCATCTCTTCTACACCGTGAAGATTTCTGCCATCATATACTAAAGGAGTTCTCATCAGCATTTTGAAAGCTTTCGGTTGAACTGCTTTAACTTCTCCCCATTCAGTGAAGATAAAACATACATTAGCATCTTCTAAAGCCGCTTCTGGATTTTGAACATAAGTAATAATTCCTCGTCCGTTAGCTCCCTCAGGATAAACTTTTGCAAAGTTATCAGTACCAATTGGATCATATGCATAGATATCGGCCCCTTGAGCCAACAATAATGGGATATTTTCAAGTGACGGCGCTTCTCTCAAATCATCTGTACCAGGCTTAAAAGTTAATCCTAATACAGCGACCTTTAAACCATTAAAGGTAATTAACCGATTGCTTGCCTTTTTGTAAAGAAGTGTTTTTTGGTCTTTGTTAACATCAATACCAGCTTTCACCGTTTTAAGTTCATAACCGTTTTGGCTGGCCAAATATTCCAGAGCTTTCGTATCTTTCGGGAAACAAGAACCGCCGTAACCAATTCCCGCATTCAAGAATTTACTGCCAATCCGGTCATCAAAACTCATGCCTCGTGCTACGTCCTGGACATCTGCTCCAACCAACTCACAAAGATTAGCGATATCATTCATGTAAGAAATCTTTAGAGCCAAGAAATCATTAGAAGCATATTTAATCATTTCTGCTGATTTCCGGTTTACTGCAACGATTGGCAAGTTAAATGGTTCATAAATTTCTTTCAAAAGTTTCTCTGCCCATTCGCTTTCTGTTCCAATAATTATTCTTTTTGCATACAAAGTATCATGGACAGCAGATCCTTGAGCTAAAAACTCTGGGTTTGATGCAACTTCAACTCTTACATCATTGATTAAAAAGTCATTAACAAATTGCTCTACTTTATCATTAGTTCCTACAGGAACAGTCGATTTCACCACAATAAGACAATCTTTTTCTACACTTTCAGCAATTTGTCTTGCTACCGTTGCTATGTATGAAAGGTTAGCAGAACCGTCTTCATTCTCAGGGGTACCTACTCCTATAAAAACTGCGTCAGCATTTTTATATGCTGATTTAAAGTCGGTTGTGTAATTGATGCTTTTAGCAACATAATTTTTTCGCATTAATTCTTCTAGGCTTTCCTCATAAATAGGAGAAATACCAGATTTCATTAAATTAACTTTTTCTTGGTCAATATCAACGCACGTTACTTGGTGACCCATTTCAGCGAAACAGACACCAGCTACCAAACCTACGTACCCGGTTCCAGCTACTGCTATTCTATACATAATCCTCATCCTTTAAATTTAATATTGTAAATTTAAACAATCATTAAATGATTTTCCACTCTAATTCTAAATCTATACCGAACTCTTTTTTTACTTTATCAGTTGCTACATCGATTAAATACTTAATATCCTCATATGTAGCACTTCCTGTATTTACTATAAATCCCGGATGTTTATCAGAAATCATGGCATCTCGTCTTTTTAATCCTCTTAACTCTAAGTCATTAAAAAGTTTCCATACAAAATAGTCTTTTCCATTCAATATAGGTCTTTTAAATACACTTCCTGCATTAGGATAATTTCTTGGTTGTTTTAAATATCGATTTCTTTTAATCTCTAACAACTTATTTAATGATTCTATATAATCACCTGGCTTAGTGAATAAAAGACATGAAATTATTATAATATTTGGATCAGAGTACCTTGAGTTTCTTCTTCCAAAGTCTCTTACACTTACATTTTCTGAAACTACTTCTTCTTGTTCAATATTGTAATAAGTAATACTATCAATTAATTGCCCTATGTTGTTCTCATAAGTACCTGCATTCATTACGACTGCGCCGCCTAAAGTACCTGGCACGTCTTCTAGAAACTCATAGCCTTGAACGTTATTTTCAAGAGCATACCAACTAAGGCTTGACAGTGTAGCGCCAGCTTCAATAAAAATTTTACTTCCAACAAATTCCACACTGTCCATTAACTTCAAATTAAGAAAAACATATTTTTTATCATAATAAATTTTTGATAGAAGTATATTAGAACCTTTACCAATAACTATTATTTCTTTTTCTTTACCATATTTCAAATAAACTTCTTTTACGCCTAGTGCATTTAACGGGAAAACTATTAAATCTGCTTTTGCTTCTAACTTTAATGTATTATATTTTTTCAATGAAGAATATTTTATTTCTATAAAATTCATAATTCCCTCCTATTAGATGTTATACGTTTAATTATGAATTTCTTTAATTTTCTTAGCCGGTACCCCCGCTGCTATAGTATTGGAAGGAATATTTTTGGTTACAACGCTATTTGCTCCTACAATTGAATTATTACCTATATTAATTTCACCTAATACTTTTGCTCCTGCAAATAAAGTAACATTATCTCCAATAGTGGGGTAACTACCTCTTTTTCCATCCCCTAAATTTCTACCTCCCAGTGTTACTTGTTGATATATAACAACATTTTTACCAATTTTTACTCCATCACCGATTATGACTCCATTAATATGCCTAAATTCTAAGCCTATTCCTACTTCAGCTTTTAAACTAATATGCAATCCATATAAGTTAATCAATCTATTTTTGATCAATAATGGAATAATAGGGAAATTTTGTTCGTACATTTTTTTTGCTATTCTATAGTAAAGCACCGCTTTTTTCTCAGGAGAGGAATAAATTAACCAAAAAGTTTTTATCCAGCTTCTTTTTTCACCTCCATTAATCTCTATCTTCATTACCTCTTTTATAGGAAGAATATTTTTCACGTCCTAGCTTTTTTATTTTATATAAATCGTCACTAGAGTAAATTAAATTTAAATACGTTATTTTTTTAATTTTTTCAACAAATTTTTCATCATATTTATGTCTTCTATGTTTAATATGAATAAACTACTGAATTTTATACTGTTCTTTTTTTTATAAACATATCCGAATGAAAATCCTCCAACTATGTAGCTCAGTGAAGAAGCAAGAGCAGCTCCATCAATCCCCATCTTAGGAATTAAAAATATATTTAAAATTATGTTAAGGCCAAGTGTAATTAAATACACACGGAGCGCAAAGAGTGGATATCCTCTACCAGCTAAATCTGCATTCAATATTTTAAATAGCACCATTATTAATATTCCGGGAACTAGCCATCTAATAACAGATACCCCACTTATAAATTCTTCACCATATAACACAGAAATAAACAACGGAGAAAATATCCATAAAGCAAAACATATAACTGTTAGAGGTATCCATGATATACGCAAAAGTCTAGTAGTTCTTTCAACAGCAACTATATCAGATTTACTGTTAGCACTTTTAGCAAATAAAACCATTCCAATAACAGCTGGCAATTGCCAAACAAGTTCGCTTAAAGCTACTCCTATTGAATATATTCCGACATCTGAAGGGGTCATAAGTTTTTCTATAAATATAATATCAATTTTATAATTCAAGTTAATTACAAAGAGAGCCAATGCATAACTAATCCCCTTTTTCATTAAAAGAACAGGTAGAGATTCAATTACTTTAAAACGGAATCGAACTAACTTCTTTAATATTAAAAGCAGATAAATCGAGACAAATAATGCAATCAAAACTTGAGTTACAGCCGCTCCTATAACACCTAAATCCAAAAACCATACAAGTATTAGAATAGAAATTAAATTGACAACTAAACTAAGCAAGTCTTTTAAATTTATTGAACCAATTCTTTCTTTTCCTAATAACACTCCGGATATATAATTATTTAATAAGTTTAGTGGAATTGATATTAATACTATTATCAATAAGCTCCATCCATAAATTCCACTTGCGCCAGTAAAAAAATAAAAAGTGACAATAAAGATTGCGATTGATGATGTTATTCCCCACATCACTAATATTGATGAAAAAACATCTTGTAATGGATATAACTTCTTTCCGACATAGTATGCAGTCGCTTGTCTTATTCCTAAATCTGCTAAACTAATTATAAGATTGGGAACTACAAATACAGCTGTAATGATCCCTTTCCCTTCTGGACCTAATATCCTTGCTAATATTATTGATATTACAAAACTCCCTAATAACACCACAAATTTCGTGCTAAAAGATGTAATCAGTTGGAATGACATGCTTTTATTATTTCCCATTATTTCACAGACATCCTTTTAATGGATATGTTTTAAATTGAAAGATTTTTTCTTCACCAAATTTCAACTCTATTCTATATATAAGAATTACTATTTTAAATAGATTTCTCCACCAATCATTCTCAACTTTTCGTCAATTTTTTCGTAGCCTCGACTAATTTGTTCTATATTTGATATTACTGTTTCACCTTCGGCCATCATTCCAGCAAGTATACAAGATGCTCCACCTCTTAAATCGGTCGCTCTTACATTTGCTCCCTTTAATTTCTTACCACCTTTAATTATAGCTGTATTTCCAAAAGCTGTAATATCACTATTAAATTTTTTCAATTCTTCAACGTATTGAAACCGGTCAGTGAAACGTAGATCTGCAATTGTGCTAGTGCCTTTAGCAGCTAAAGCTAAAGTAGCAAATAATGGTTGCATATCAGAGTTAATTCCCGGATATGGCGCTGTAAAAAGATCGAAAGTTTTTTTATCACCCTTACCTGAAATGAAAAGTGACGAGCCCCATTCGAAAACTTGGACACCAGCAAGATTGAGATGTCGTACATCTTCTTTTATAAATGATGTATTGAAATTAGGGATATAAATTTCTCCTCCAGTTACACCGGCGGCAATTGCATAAGTGATTGCTTCATCCCATCCCGGCATTACTGTGACTTCAACTCCACCACGAATACTAGATTTGCCCTTCACTTCAACTACCCGATTACTACAAGTGATTTCAGCCCCCATAGCATTAAGTAATTCAGCCATTTGAATTACTTCTGGTCTTGTGTTTGCATTAAGTAAGGTAGTATTTCCCTCTGCCAGAGCGGAAGCAATCATCACATTCTCAGTACCAGAAGTTGTCGGTAAATAAAATTCAATACTATTACCAGTTAGTTTACTTGATTCGAGATACAACCCACGTTCGTTTTCTTCAACCGTAGCTCCTAGTTTTTCTAGACCTAAAATATGCAAATCGTACTTTCTATCACCGATTTTACAACCACCTGGCAATGGTAGTTCTAGATTCTCACCAAAAGCTGCAGCTAGTCCTAACAATAATAATGAATAACGAATTTCACTTGCTCTTATTGGAGCGAATTTTTGATTTGGAAAGTCCCCTCTTTTACACGACACAGAAGTTCCATTTACTTCAATTGCAGCACCCATTTCCTGTAAAATACCTATTAAGATATTTACATCTCGCAATGATGTTGGTACGTTATTAAGTTTAGTGAACTCTTCCCCTAAACAAGCTGCCGCAATCATAGGCAGTGCAGCGTTTTTTGCTCCTGATAATTTTACTTCACCATATAATCTTTTCCCGCCTATAATATGAAATTCTTTACCTTTGTAGTTAGTTAGTGGATCGTTAGTCAATTTAGATGTCATGTATGTTCTCCCTCATTCAAGATATATTTTTTGATTTTTTTTATTAACTGTTTCTTTTACTCTTTTACTCTTTTACTTGAGTATAAAATTATTATAGCTTTTTAAATTTAAAGTTACGCTTAAGAAAAATTTTTACATTAAAGATATAGTACTTAGAAATGTAAAAATTCAATAAAAATTGCTCAAACTTTAATTTCTTAACGTTAAAATTATTGCTTTTCCTTACTGTTACTTCATTTAATATGTTAATGAAATTTTCTTCTAAGTAATCAGAATGATATCTTTTAATAATATAATTATTAGACTCAAAATATTTTTTTAAATCTATTTTTTTCATTTGTAAATTTCTAACTAACTCAAATATGTGTTTTTCGGAAGACTCTCTAGAAATATTTCGCCCAGAGAAATTAAAGTAATATAAATTTTCAGCTGATTCACTATTGTAAAGTGAAAACTTACTTTCTTCATTAATTATTATTCCTATTCTATTCATCATTATTGGTTCGATTACACTTCTACCTTTTCCCAAAACTACATGAGCTTCTAAAAAATATTCTCTCATTTCACTTATATGACCTAATAAGATTATTATCTCTTGCCCTATTTCCGAGTTAACAGTCTCTGCTATATTTTTAATTTCCCGGAATTTTTCGCCATCACCGGCAATTTTTAAAACTACATTTAGCTGGTTTTCATTTAACTTTTTTACCAGATCAATAGTGCTTTTAATCGAATTTATTTTATTATTATCAATTCTTGAAGTAAGTAAAAAATTTAATGGTTTTACTTGATTAATTTCTTCATAATGTTCCAAGTAGGTCGGGTCTTTTTCTACAGAAATTCTATTTGATAATACTAAGATTTTTTCTTTTGGAAACCCTTCTTTTATTATATCCGCTTTATTTTCTCCACTAAAACATACAATTTTGTCAGCTTTCCAATGCTTTGAATTTTGAACAACTTTTGAATTTCCTCCAGCAATTACTCCAATATATTTTTTTTTTAACGTCGTAGATAAGTGTGATAAAAAATAAACTAATCTTCCGTCACCTACCGAAATAATCAAATCTATTTTATTCATCAAAATATTTTCACGCGTCTCTAATAAGTATTCTTTTAAAGTAGCAAATTGAAATTTGCGAGTAATTATGTCTAGATTTTCAGTAAATTTAATTGGTATACCTTCATTTATGAATTTTTTTTCAATTTCTTCGTTATGTCGTACAGCTTCTACACTAATATCGTATCCATATTTCTTGAGAATTTTTATATATTCCAATGCGGATAAGGGTGCTCCTCCGCTAAAACGTCCCATTTTCACTAGCACTTTCAAGCTTAAATTCCTCCGTTATTTTTAGTAAATTGTTTTGTCAAATTAAGCGAGACAAAATATCTTGATTTACATGTTCAGCCACATGTTCCATGAAACACTCAATTGGTGTTTTATAATTCAGTGATTTTCTGGGTATATGGTTTCTGCGTAAAGCAACACTCGATATATAATCTTGTGCAACAGGACGAAAATCCATTTCTTTAGGCAATCCATTCTGACGAAGAAGGGCCGGAATGCTCATTTAAAGCTCTTTGAGAAGGCGTTCCCTGGATCGCCGATATAAATATTAATATCATGATGATTACTGATGTTTTTCCAATTGGAGAATTCTTTGCCACAGTCGAAGATAATTGATTTAATAAGTGTTTCGGAATTGATCGAACCAATGATTGATGGCCTCTTGTTGCCTGCTTTTCTCCAAGCCGGTTTAATGGCAATAATGCACTTACTTATCTGCTCGACTAGTGTGATGATGGCACTTTTAGGGTGGCGTCCGACGATTGTATCTCCTTCAAGATGTTCAAATTCTATTTGATAATTTGGATGTTCACAGTCTCGATCGAGAATGCTGCGTCTAAAAGCCTGCTTTCCCCTTTATTCTTGATGCCCGTTTGGTTTTCGTTTGCCGTTCATCGGGAGATTTTTCTTGATTGAACAAACCGGACTTAAACAGTCGATAAAGCGTGCTTATACTGTAAGAAATGGGCTTTTCATTGCGATCAATAATGACATCAGGCGTCCAATCTTGACGTGTTTTTTCGTTAATATAGTCAATTTCAAAAGAAGGTAATTCAATATTCGTACGTCCGCAATTTAATTTATTCTCTTTATACGTAAGGTAAATATCAAGCGCCGTGAAACCATCATGCAACTGCCTAATTACTCGATAAATGGTTTCATGACCACGCTTTAAGTTTTCAGCTATTTTTCGGCCAGTATGACCAAGGGAATGGTATTCTACTATGAATACCAAATCTGTTCTGGTAAGATGGGCGTAGGACATGTCTGATACACTCTCCTTATTTACTTTTGTGGAGTGTATCATGACATGTCTTTTTTTAGTGTCTCGCTTAATTATAGAATCTGCGTAATAACAAATAATTAATGAATAATAATTTTTCAAGAAGCATTAAATTATTTACTTACAACTCGTTCTAGTGGTTTAGCTCTTGGAAAATTCTGTAGTATCTTGTTATTAATCTAATTACTATCTAGAACTATTATCGTTCCTGAATAATTAATTTACTTTGAGCTTTAACAACAGTATTGCTCGGTATAGATTTATAGATTACGCAATTTGCACCGATTATCACATTATTTCCAATAGTAACATTCATTAGAACAGTTGAATTTGAACCTATCCAACAATTGTCGCCTATTTTTACTTTTCCGATTTTCATTCCTTGTTTAGAGATTGGGATACTAATCTCTTTAAAAACGTGATTATGATCATAAATTTTTATGTTTTCACCGAACAAACAACTATCCCCAATTTCAATTTTCCCTTGGCAATTAATCGAACAATCGTTATTAAAAAAAACACTTTTTCCTATAATTAACTCGCCACCATTAATATTCAAATTGAACCTATTCCTTACTTCCATGTTAACTCCATGTATAAATGTTTTCCTAAAGATAAGTTTGTAAAATGACAGCCGGGTATCACTATACAATTTCCTGAAAATATTTATTGCTCTCATTATTATCCCTCATTTAATTTTCCTTTATATTGTTCAAAATCTACTAAATTTTTTGATTCTAGGCTTCTTCAGCATTTCAAGAATTAAATTAAACTTTTTTAGGTCCATGTTGCAGAACTTTAAAGCCAAAAATAATAATAATATATTGCAGAGTATATCCATAAAAGGTTACTATACTGTTGTCGGAAATTAACCATGTTATAAATAATGCAAGAAATAATATAGCGTATCCATCTTCATTTCGTTTTTTCCATAATTTTAATATCAAGTAGATGAATATACTGTAGTAAAAAACCAAACCCAATAAACCATAACTTACTAACAATTCTATATAATTGTTATGTGCATAGCCTCCAGAGCCATAGTATTCCCCAAAGTAATACCACCCATTACCAATTAATGGACTTTGTAAAAATGCACTTAATCCTACAGTAATCATTTCCATTCGTCTTTCAGTAGAATGTGAGTTATTCGCACTTCCAATTTCTATACCTATGGTTGCTAAGAATTCTGTTATTCTCATACCTATAAGGTCATACAAAGAAGGTATAAATATAATTAATGTAACAGTAATAAGAAAGAAAAGGATCCATTTTGCGTATTTATAAATTTTCAATTTATATTTCGCTATGCTTATAAAAACCAATCCAACTATCAAAAACATTAATCCATTTTTGGAACCAGTGAGCAGAATGAAAATAATTTGTACTAAGTAAGGTACAGAATATATTTTCTTACCTTCGTAGATTATTTTATATATAGAAATAACAGATGAAACGCCTAAAAACATCGCTACGCTATTAACGTTTCCGCTGGCTGATTCGCCGATTCTAATTCCACCTACAGACAATAAATGAAACTCATTATAAATAATATATATACATAAAAGTAGTGAGGCTACGACTATGCTTTTGTTAAATATTTCTATTGATATTTTTGATGGAACATTGCTGAATAATATAATAATTAAAAGATCGATTATAAAACAAAAAATATAATAATCTAAATTAAATGGGGCATATATCTCTCTAAAAAGACCATTAAACATAATTATTAAATAAAATCCCACAATCCACCAAGTATATACCCTAGTAATAACTATTGGAATAATGCTTATTCGACGTATTGTATAAATATAAACAACTAAGACCGCCATGCCTGTAATTGCAACATAAAAAGAAATTTTTTCCTCTGTATATAGGGCGGCTCCAGCAAACAATAAGAAAATTAAAATTGTTAAATGTATTTTATAATTACTTTCGATTCTTTTATCTTCTGCTACAGTTCCTTTTATCATCACCTATAAGCTCAATCCGTTCCCTTGTAATTTAATAAATTTCTATACACCTTTAATACTTGTTAATTTTTTTATGCACGATATAGCTGACTAAAATTTAGAGTTAAGAAAATCCTCCCATTTCTTAATAATTGAACTAGCTGCATGAGAATCACAAATTTTTCTTGCATTTTCTCCCATTTCTTCAGCGTTTTTAGGGTTAAGTAACATATATTCAATACTTCTTATCAATTCATCCTCCGAATACCTTGCACATAAAATACCATTTACTCTATTAGTAATTAACTCTTTTGCCCCGCCAGGTTTACAATCTGTCGAAATACAAGGTATTCCTAAAGCCATGGCTTCCATTAATGCATTAGGCATTCCTTCAAAATCTGAAGAGAGAACAAATATTGAGGCATCTCTTATCTCTTCAAACAACATTTTAGTAGTTCCTTTAAAAATTATTTTATCTTCCATTTTTAATTCAGAAACCCTATTTTTTAATTCTCTCTCTAATCCTCCTTCCCCATATATCTCCAGCTTAAATTCCGGGAATCGCGGACTTATTTTTGTGAAAGCATTAATAAGAAGTTTTTGATTTTTTTGTTCATGTAACCTACCTACATTAACAATTACTTTTTTTCTAATTATGGGTACTGAATAGTCATTAATACCAATATGAACAGGATTATTTATTACTACACTTTTTCTTTGAATACTTTTAGAGAAATAGTCTTTTGCTCCTTTGGTTTGAAACACAAAACCATCTATAAATTTAAAAGAAATATATCTTAACAATTTTAATTTACCGTTGTACTCTTTATCACCGGGATCTCCCCGCTCAGAATAGATTACAACAAAACTAATAAAGCGAGATATTATTGATGCTAAGATAGCAGGTTGTAACCAAAAAGAAATTACAATTTCTGGTTTAATATTTGTAAGTAGCTTTTTTAAATTAGCTAATCTTTTAAATTGTCTCTTAAGTTTTGAGCCTTCTTCATCCGGTATAGACAGCAAAGTAACTTTTTCCTCAATATCATATACAACATTACTATCTTTAAAAGATATAATGGTTACATCATTCCCAATTTTCGAAAGTCTATTTGCAGTCATGATCATAGATCTTTCTGCACCACCAAAGCCTGGTAAAAAACCTAAAAAAACAATTTTTTTCAATCTAATTTCACCTACTTTTAATTTTCTTATAAAAAGCCAGGGGTACACTCAAACAAGAGAAATGAATAGACAAAGCCGTTATCATTAATTTTCTATTAAAAGGTATTGGAGATAATATTAAAATAAAATAATATTTTCTGATTTTTCGAGTAAGTTCTGTAATTACTTGCTTTTGTTTTAGTTCTTTATCAGCTATACCATAGAAAGCAATCTTAGCTAGCAATGAAAAGTAAGACCTGGCATGTTTAATTTTAACTAAATATTTTATATCAGAGTAATGTTCGTCTACTGTAATACTTTCTAACTCTTCACAAGCATTTAAAAGATCAAAATCTCTCTTTTTTAATCCCCCTCTTGTAGTGCTCGCAGAATCTTGGTAATAGAAATATCCTATATAATTGCTTTTTACCATTTTTCGTGCTTTTCTTAATACTAAAAAGTTTGTCACAATATCTTCGTTTATTTTTCCAACAGGAAATTCAATTCCATCAAATAAATGTTTTTTGTATAGATTTCTACAAAAAGAATAAGACCCTCTTACCGTACCTTCATGTAAATATTCTCTTAATATTTCCTTGCTTTCGAAAACTTTGCATACAATTTCACTATTTATCTCATCAACCTTATCTTGAACATATATATAATCTAAATTAGATATGTCACTACCTGTTTCTTTCATAATTTTTAAAAGATATTCATACATATCTTTAACTATCCAATCATCGCTATCGACAAAAGCTAAAAAATTTCCAGAAGCAACATTTATACCTGCATTTCTTGCGCTTGATTGTCCTCCATTTTTTTTATGTATCACTATTATGCGGGAATCTTTCTTTGCATACAGGTCACATATTTCACCGCTTTTATCGGATGAACCATCATTAATTAATATTATCTCTAAATTATTGAAAGTTTGATTTATAATTGAATCTAAACATCTCGCTAATAACTTTTCTACATTGTAAATTGGTACAATTACACTAATTTTATTTATTTCCAACGAATATCTCTCCAATTTTAAGATTCAAAAAATTAAAAGTAAATGTCTTCATTCTTGCATCCATATAATTAATCAATATTTTCTGTTTATTAAACTAAATTTAATTTTTCTAAACCACAAATCTATAAAGAAAGTACTCTTTCATTAAATATATGTCTCCGAATTTTCTTTATTTTTTTTTTCACTTCTTAAATACTTACCAGAAATTTTTTTCAAAAGCCATAACGGCGCTAAATAAATAACAAATTGCGCACCTATAACTACCGCTAAATCAGTGAGACTACAGTGACCTCTTTTCCATATGGCAACTTCGACATTAATATAGCTTCTACAATTATCCCAACTTTTTCTTCGTTGAAAGTTATCTCTATTAGATCTAAATAGCAATAATGATTGATTGATATTGTAAGCTTTAAGGTCATTATTTATCATTCTAGAAAATAAATCTAAATCCTGTTTTCTCCTAAGTTCTCCGTATCCTCCTGAGCTGGTTACAGCGGATTTTTTATACATCACAGTAGGATGATTAAATGGACTTCTCCTTTTAATAAACTTAACTATATCTTCATGGTGAACAGGTACAATTCTAGATGAAACTATATTAGATGGCTCATCATAGAACTCATCAATCATAGTTCCAACAATTGATAAATTCGGATCCCTCTCAAAAACTTCCATTTGCAATTCGCATCTTTTGGGAAGAGATATGTCATCTGAGTCCATTCTAGCAACAAGTTCATTTTTACAGTTTTTTAACCCTTCGTCTAATGCTTTTGCCAATCCCAAATTCTCCTTGAGTACCACCACTTTAAATAGGAAAGGTTCTTCTTTAATAAAATCATTTATAACTTGGTTTAGTTCTTCACTTAACTGTCCATCTTTTACTAATACAATCTCATCTGGTTTATAGGTTTGGTTAAGCATACTTTTGATACTAACCAATAAATATTCAGGCTTTTCTTTATAGTAAACCGACATTAACACACTATATTTCCCTATCACTTTTCCCGCCCCTTTTCTGTAAAAATTACTGATTCTTTAAATTCTCTAATCCGATAATCCTCTTTATATCCACTGATACTCTTATCGTAATTCAAATTCCCAAAAACCTTATCAAGAATCCAGATTCTAGAAATCATTAATCTCAATATCCCATTAAAAATTCTAGTAAGCCTAATCTTCTTCCCATGAACCTCAGCAATGCCCCTTACCATCTCACTAGTCTTCACATACTCCCGATTCTGCGGAAAAAACAATCCTCGTTCTTCATTCTCAAGCATCAGCCTTAAAAACTCGCTTAGGTTATCTATATGAAGCATACTTCGCTCATTATCAAAGTCAGGAAACACAGGAAGAACCTTAGCGGCTTTAGCCAATATTGAATAATTCCCTTTAGAGTTCTTACCATAAATCATAGGCGGCCTGATTACAGCAACTTTAAAGTTTTCATGTTCAAGAGTTTTTAATCCTTCTTCTGCTTGCAACTTACTGTTTCCATAAAAATTACTTGGCTTAGGTATTGTATTTCTATCAATAACTCTTTTATCACTGCTGCTATCGCCATATACAATAATACTACTCATAAAAATGAACTGATTAACACCATTGCTCTTAGCATATTTAGCTACTTCAATTGTCAGGTCACGATTCACTTTATAATATTGCTCTTCCATTTTAGGGTCTGTTGAGACATGCGCTATTCCTGCAACATGAAGAACAGA
>Ga0209013_10002815_pt1 | contig 15696 bp, 16 predicted proteins | sample Cruoilmetagenom2_FD_187291 | JGI IMG/M metagenome (GOLD analysis project Ga0209013, IMG submission 187291) | Oil polluted marine microbial communities from Coal Oil Point, Santa Barbara, California, USA - Sample 2 (SPAdes) (version 2) | ecosystem: Environmental > Aquatic > Marine > Oil seeps ... | reverse complement strand
TACCTCGTCCATCGTATTCTGGATATTTTTCCAAAAACTCTTGAACACCTGTATTTTTCAGTGAGATAAAAGATTGGATTGTTTCTTGAGCAAAGAAATTGCCCGTCAGTAAAATAGTTAATAATAAAATTTTAGTTTTCATTTTGCACCATTATCTATTTGAAATATTCAGTAAATCTTTGACCTGTGCGGTAATTGTAATTTCTCCAGCATGTTTAAATAAAAGTATTGCCTTCACTTCTTTACCAATAACAGCATCTTGGTAGAGATCAATCAGCATTATATGATAGCTGCCAGGCTCTAACATAACTATTGAATCTGGTTGAATTACAACATGTTCAACATGACGCATTCCCATTTTATCTTTATTAACTCTAAAAGTTTCATGTATTTCAACTAATTCTGCAATATCAGATTCAACAGAAAAAAGTGAATCTGCTATGAGAGAATTATTCTTAATACTCAAAAAGATTGCACTATTCATTCCCTTTGCCGATGGTCTCATCACTGGATTTATAATAGTAATCGTTCCATCTGAACTTTGAAACTCGTAATCTGAATCTTTATCAGTTTTAATATCATCATTTTGTCTGCATGAAAAGAATAAAAATAAAAATACTGTTAAAAATAATAACTTCTTCATCATTCAAACTCCTAATTTAATAACTTAATATCACTTACAATCTCATCAATATTAATACTGCTTCCCGAGTAATTCTTCCTAATTCTTCCTTCAGTATCAATCAATGATATTCTGTCGGTATGAATATAGTAGTAATACTTTTTACCACTGGGAGTCGTAGAAGAATCAGAAGGCATTGCAAACACTTGTACCTTTTTGAGAAGTGATTTAATTACATTCTTATCTCCAGTAAGAAAAGTCCAGTTTGATCTATCCAAATTTCTTATTCTAATATAATCAGTAAGAACAGTTGGAGTATCTGTATCAGGGTCAAAACTTAGTGCAATAAATTCGAGATTTCTTATTCCATCTTTTTTAGCTTTTTCCTGAATTATCCTCATGTTATTGGTTGTAAGTGGACAAATGTCCGGACAGTTTGTAAATATAAAACCCATTACAACAACTTTACCTTGAGCAAATTTTGGGAAATTGACAATTATACTATCCTGGGTAAGTAATTGGTAGTCAGACTCACTTAAATTTTCTACTATCGGAAGGTCTTTAGAACATGATATTAAAAGCAGAAGCAAAGTTATAAAAGTAAAAATAATATTTCTTGGCATATAATAATCAGTTATAATTTGTATTGTATAACTTACTAAAAGGGAAGTACAAATAAAAAATTCTTATGTTAAAAGGAACAAAAAAATAATCGAAATGAATAAGCGTTTAAGATTTTTTTCGGATGTTTTAATTTTAGTATTGCTTCAAGGGTGTGTTCTTAGGAGCTCAGAAAATAGAATAATTTTAATAAAAATAAAATCTCATACTATTTTGCTTCGGTTATCATGATTTGTCTGAAACATTTTTAAATAATTATTAAAAGATTACCGGCCTGCACGTGACAAGCCGGAATAAAAATTAAAAAAAACAATCTAAATTGAAAATTCTATTAATCTCCAAGTGCAACAATTATACCTGCAGTAAGGCTAGCTTGTAAAATAGCAGAACCACCACCAAAATAGAAACCGCCTCCGCCAGAGCTTACCATGAATCCACCACCAGCCCATGTAATTGGCATCATCAATCTTCCTTCTAAACGAATACCAATTTTCTTTGAAAGCCAAATTTTAGCACCACCACCAGCTGTGATAGAAAAAAACCACCAATCTTCATAGTAATATGTTCCCGTTACTTCATCCTCAGGTATTTCATCATATGGAGTTCCTGTAGGAGAAAAGAGAGAGGCACCAAGTGAGAATATACCATGCATCTCAACTTTCTTAGTTTTCTTAACGGTTCTTAAAAATCCTAGTTGAAAATAATTTACACTCATATCTGATAGTTTATATGTTGGACCTCGATACTGCACAAAGTCAGCTCTTGTATCTGATCTACTATATAATAGTTCAACTTGCATTCCATTTTTTACATTCACATCAAGCATAATACCGTACGAACTAGCATCTCTTATATTCAAATCACCATTATATCCTGTCGCTTTTCCATTAAACTGGTAACCATAAAATGGTGTTATTTCAACTTTTTGTGCTGATATACTTGGGTTGTATGCAAAATATGATACTGCGAAAAGCAAAAGGATAATTTGCAATTTTGAAAAATTAGTTAACAATACTTTCATTATTCCTTCTCCAATTTATTTTTGTGAACTCATAAATTTAATTAAAAGGACGATTAATTACCGGAGAAATTTGAATATTCCATTCATTACAATAGCTATAAGGTTTTACTACCGAGTATTGTGGTTGAATCCATATGTTGAATGAAACGCTATTCCATCGAACAGTTTTTGTAATTCTTATCCTTTTGGAAATAAGAATTGCACTTGAATTCTTGATTGCCAATCACCAACTCCATCAGGTTTTACAACGTTGTAATACATTTGTGCATTTATGTTTATTGGCAGTTTTCCAACTTTAAAAACTTTGCCGGCACCTCCGCCAAATGGAACAACCCACCGGTTATCACTTGTCGCATTCCAATTAGCTGTTAATATTGGAGCTGAGACAATATACCACGCTTTTGGTAAGTTGTAATTAACAAAGTATTGGAATATAAATTTATTCTCCTCAGAATCCCCAAATGTCCAAACATTATTAGTTACAATACCTACAACCCATTTATCAATCATCGTGAGAGCAACAAATGATGGACCAATTTCAAATTCATCAATTCAAAAATCAATTTCTCTATACTTTAACTCATTTAATTTCAGTTATTTAGAAGATTTTTTGATTGATTTAAAATAGGTAGTTTAGTATTTTTACAAACTATGTCAAAAATCACTATTGCAATTGATGGACCTGCTGGTTCAGGTAAAAGTACATTAGCTAAAATGGTAGCTGAAAGGTTAGGTTTCACATATCTTGATACCGGTGCAATGTATCGTGCAATTACATATTTAGCAATTCAAAAATCAATAGTTGATGATGAAGAAGCAGTAAGTACATTTGTTCTAGACCTTGATGTTACTCTCAAATTTGAAGATGGTGTTACAAGGGTTTTTGTTAACCAAGATGAATTGACAGATTACATCAGAACACCGGAAGTAAATGGTAAAGTAAGTGAAATTGCACGTATGCCTGCTGTCCGAAAAGAACTTGTTAGAATGCAGCAAAATATGGGCAAAGTAGGTAATTTAGTAGCAGAGGGTAGAGATACTACAACTGTAGTTTTCCCAAATGCTGATCTAAAAATTTATTTAATTGCCTCTGTTGATGTAAGAGCTGAAAGAAGACATAAAGAATTCCAAGAAGAGGGAATTGAAATTGATATTGAAGAGGTAAAGTCAAATATCCGTAAACGAGATGAAATTGATAGTGGAAGAAAAGTAAGTCCGCTTAGAAAAGCTGAAAATGCAATTGAAGTTGATACTTCAACACTAAGTGTTGATGAAGAGTTTGAAATTTTAATAGAGAACATTAAAAAAAAAATTAATTTTTAAGATAAAGTCAGATAAACAAATAATGTAAAACTAAATCTAATCCAATTCGTTCTTTTTGCTGACTTTGAAAGTCGGATGGATTAAAAAGTGTTATAGGAGGAAAGATGTCTGAATTAGAAAACGAGAAAGTTGAACAGGAAACTGAGCAGACGAAAAAAGTAGAATTTACAGGCAAAGCTAAATTCATGAATCCAGAAGAGTATTCTGATAATGAAATGGCTGAGTTAGAAAAACTCTACGAAAATTCCTTCCAAGATATTGTGGAAGGTGAAATAACCAAAGGACGAATTGTTAGCATAAGTGATGATCATGTAGTGCTTGATGTAGGTTTTAAGTCTGATGGGTCAATACCAAGAAATGAATTTGCTGCAACTGATGAATTAGAAATTGGTGGTGAAGTTGATATTGTTATTGAAAGTGTTGAAGATGAAGATGGAAACCTAGTTCTTAGTAAAAAGAGAGCTGACTTCCTGATGGTTTGGGATAGAATAATGAAGGCTCATGAGACAGAAGAAGTTATTCAAGGTAAAATTCTTAAAAGGATTAAAGGAGGAATGGTTGTTGACATTCTTGGTCTCGAAGCATTTTTACCAGGGTCACAAATTGATATTAGACCAGTAAGAGATTTTGATGCTTTTGTCGGCCAAACAATGGATTTTAGAATTGTGAAAGTTAATGTACCAACTGAGAATGTTGTTGTTTCTCACAAAGTTCTAATTGAGGAAACAATTTCAGATCAGAGACAAGAAATTCTTGAAGGCCTGGAAAAAGGTCAGATACTTGAAGGTATTGTAAAAGCAATAACAGACTTTGGTGTATTTATAGATCTTGGCGGTGTTGATGGTTTAGTTCATATAACTGACTTAAGTTGGGGAAGAATCAATCATCCAAGCGAAGTTGTTCAGTTAGATGAAAAAATTAAAGTTGTTGTTACTGATTTTGATACTGAAAGAAAAAGAATTTCACTTAGCTTGAAACAACTTCTTTCACATCCTTGGGAAAGTATAGAAGAAAATTATAAAATCGGTGATACAGTGGCCGGTCGAGTAGTTTCATTAACTGATTACGGTGCATTTATTGAGATTGAAAAAGGAATTGAAGGATTAATTCATATTTCTGAAATGAGTTGGACACAGCACATAAATCATCCTTCTCAATTCGTCTCTATGGGACAAGTTGTTGATGCAGTTATTCTTAGTCTGGATAAAGGGAACAAGAAAATTTCTCTTGGAATGAAACAGTTAACACCAGATCCATGGGAAGAATTAATGAAAAAATATCCAGTTGGATCAAAACATTCTGGTATTGCACGAAACTTAACAAACTTTGGTGTTTTCATAGAATTGGAACCTGGTATTGATGGTTTGGTACATATCTCAGATCTATCATGGACAAAGAAGATTCGTCATCCTGGAGAAGTTGTTAAGAAAGGTGAACAAATAGATGTCATTGTTTTAGCAATTGATACTGATCAAAGGAAAATTTCTCTTGGTCATAAACAGATAGACGAAAATCCTTGGGAAACTTTTGAAAGAGAGTATCCTGCTGGTAAGATAATAGAAAGTAAAGTTGTTAGAATTATTGAAAAAGGATTAATTTCTGAATTACCTTTAGGGGTTGATGGATTTATTCCTGGAACTTTACTATCACCTGGAAAGATTAAGAATTTTTCATTCTGTTTTCCAGTTGGAACTGAATTATCAGTTATGGTAATTGAGTTTGATAAAGAGAATAAGAAAATTGTTCTAAGTGCACTTGCTGCATTAAAGGATAAATCAGAAGAAGAAATAACTCAATATATTGAGGTTCATAAATTAGAAAAAGTAACAGTTGAAGAAATTCAAAATGCTGAAATTGGCAAATTTGATTCTTCAGATTTTAAAATATTTGATGAACCAGTTGAAACTCAAAAAGCTTCTAAACCTGCCGCTCCAAAAGTTGAAGTAGAGAAAAAAGTTGTTGTTGAAGTTGCAGAACCTGTTAAAGCAGAAGAAATAGTTGAAACAACTGAGGAACCTTCTGAACCTGAGGTGAAGGAAGAAGAGAAAGCTGAAACTGCTGTAGAAGAAACTACTGAACCGGAAGTAACTGAAGAAGTAGATGAAAAAGATACCGCTGAAGAAGCTGATACTGAAAAAAAAGATAGTTAATTAATGTGATTATTTTTAGGGCTGTTTATGTTTGCTATTTTAATTAAATTTAGCACTTAAACAGCCCTTTTTAATTTTAAAATGGAATTTAAATAATTGTCGTCTAAAGTTGCATTTCATACACTCGGTTGTAAATTGAATTTTTCTGAAACTTCAACAATTGGAAATCAGTTTGTAAAAAAAGGTTTCGATGTTGTTGATTTCAAAGGGAAAGCAGACGTTTATGTTATTAATACTTGCACAGTAACAGAGAATGCAAACCGTGAATGTAGACAAATTGTTAGGCGTGCTCTTCGTAATAATCCGAATTCATATATTATTGTAACTGGCTGCTATGCACAATTAAGTCCAGATGAAATATTTCAGATTGATGGTGTAGATGCCGTATTAGGGAATAATGAGAAATTTGAAATTTTTTCTTTGATACCTGAATTCAAAAAAGACGCACCTTCTTGTATTCATGTTTCGGAAACTGAAGCACTTGATAAATTCAATTTTGCTTATTCCTCGGAAAGTTTGGGACGAACTCGGGCATTTTTTAAAATTCAAGATGGTTGCGATTACAAATGTACATTCTGTACAATTCCATTAGCTCGAGGTAAAAGTAGAAGTAGTGATCCCGCTGAGGTTGTTGCAGAGTTCAGAAAACTAATTGCGAGTGGATATAAAGAGATCATTCTAACAGGCGTTAATGTTGGTGATTATGGGAATAACATTGGAACCGATCTTTACTCACTACTAAAAAGTATGTTAGATGTAGAAGGTGATTATCGAATTAGAATTAGTTCTATTGAGCCCAATCTTTTAACTGATAAAATTATTGATCTTACGGCAAATAATTCAAAAATGGCCAAACATTTTCATATTCCTCTTCAAAGTGGCAGCAATAAAATGTTGAAATTAATGCAGAGAAGATATTCTGTTGAAGATTATAACAAATTGATTTCCAAACTGGTTAGTAAAATTGATGGAGTTGGAATTGGAGTAGATGTAATTGTTGGTTCTCCTGGAGAAACAGAGAAAGATTTTTTTGATACATATAATTTTATAAAAGAATTACCAATATCGTATCTCCATGTATTTACATATTCTGAAAGACCAAACACTAAAGCTATTGAAATGGACGGGATTGTAGAAATATCGGAGAGGAAAAGACGTAATAATTTACTTCGTATTCTGAGCGAGAAAAAACGCAATATGTATTATAAAAAAATGATAAATAAAGATGTCACAATACTTTTTGAGGATGAGAATCAAGAAGGAAATATGCTTGGGTGGACATCAAATTATGTTCGAGTAAAATATCCTTATGATAAAAAATTAACAAATAATTTAATTGAAAATAAAATTGAAGGAATGGATGGTAATATTTGTACTATTAAACTAAGCACAGATCAAATAACAAGTATTGCAGGTTAAAAATGAAAAACATTTTTGTATTGCTATTAATGAATGTCTCAATTTTATTTTCGCAAGGAGCACAAAGTTCAAGTCTTGAAAAGTTTAGATATGAATTCACTGAAAGCATTTCTATTGATAAAGAAAAAGAGATGCAGTATAAACAGCAGAAGAAGAAAATCGGATTAGCAATAATTTATTCTGCATTACTTCCTGGAATGGGTGAATTATATGCTGGAGATTATTCTTCTGGAAAGTATTTTACTATTGCTGATGGAGTTCTTTGGGTTGGGTTAATTGGAGTTTCAGCTTATGCAAACAATCAGGAAGATAATTATAAATCATTTGCAGCTACTTATGGCGGTGCTGACCCGGATGGTAAAGATGAAAAATACTTTGGTAACATCGGCAATTATCTAGATATTTATCAATATAATTATAGACAAGAGTTAGATAGAAATTTTGAAGATGTTTATGATACTGAAACGTATTATTGGAAGTGGTCTAGCCAAGCTCAAAGATCTGAATATAGAGAAATGTGGAAATCGAGTGAAACAGCTTATAATAGTACTCGTTTTATTGTGGGAGCACTTATACTAAACCGAATTGCAAGTGTTATAAATGCTGTTAGATTAGTCAATGCTCATAATAAGAATCTGAAAAAAGAACTTGGCTGGGAAGTTTCATTCAATTATTCAAATACAATTACTCGTCCAAATAATTTATCAATGAACTTTACCACAACCTTTTAATATTGGAATATTCCGAAAGTCATTAGCTGTATAATTATGAAAAACTATAGGCTGACAATTCAATACAATGGATCGAATTATTCGGGATGGCAGGAACAAGCAAATGTTAGTACAATCCAGCAGCAGATAAAAGATGCAATTCATACTATCACCAGAGAGAAAGTCAATTTAATTGGTTCAGGTAGAACAGACGCTGGTGTTCACGCAATCGGTCAAGTCGCAAATTTCAAAACTAATAACCAACTAGAACTCAGAAAATTTCAACATTCGTTAAACTCGATACTACCAGATGACATTTCCGTAAATGATATTGTCATGGTTGAAGAAGATTTTCACTCTCGATACGATGCAAGAAAACGAAGTTATTTATATGTGATTAGTTCTTTGAAGTCTCCATTCCATAAGGACTTTTCATATTTCTATCCTCCAATTAGTAAACTTAAAATTGAGCAATTGAACAGTATCAGCAGCCAATTTATTGGAGAGTATGATTATACTTCATTTGCAAAAAAAAATAGTGACACAAAAAATAAAGTTTGCAAAATTACTCTATCAAGATGGAGAAAAACAAATGAGCTTTATTTATTCAGAGTTGATGGAGATAGATTCCTTCACGGAATGATAAGGGCTATTGTTGGAACGATTTTAGAAATTGCTGAAAATAGTGAATCTGAAACAAAAGTTAGAGAGATCATTAAAATAAAAGATAGAGATGCTGCAGGTCGAGGAGTTCCAGCATCCGGACTATTTTTGTACAAAGTTCAATATTGACCAAATTGCATAATTCTAATCAAATCTGATTATAATTTTATTGAGTTATTCTTTATCTTTGACAATTATTATTCAATAATTGTTGGAATATTATTTGGAATTTTTAGCTCAATATCATCCTTTATTAGTTCATTTCCCTATAGCTTTCTTTGTATTATATTTTATTTTTGAATCAGCAGGGATAATTCTTAACAAGGAATATCTTCTTAAATCGGCAGTTATAATATTAGCGCTAGGTATTGTCGGTGCTGTTGAGTCAGTTTTAACTGGAAACCAAGCTGAAGAATTATTAAAAGTCCAAGGAGTTTTGTCACCTGCAATACATGAAATTGCTGAAGAGCATGAAAGTTGGGCAACAATAACACTCTGGTTTTATTTTTTTGTTCTTGCACTCCGAGTTTTCTTAACTCTAAACAAAAAGTTTGTTGGAAAAATTAGATATGTTTTTATTTTACTTTCTCTTATTGGAGTTTTTCTTATTTACAAAACTGGTGAGTATGGAGGTAAACTGGTGTTTGATCATGGAGCGGGAACGAAAACATTAATTGAAAAAAGTAAATGAAATTAACAAAGTTTAATATATTTATTTTAGCTATTCTTCTATTAACTGCAAATTTGCCTGCGCAAGATTTTTCTCTTGGGAAAGCAAAAGGATTATTTTTCTCTCTAGGAGTTGGCCCAAAACTTCCTATTGGAGAATACTCTGCAACTAATGGTTTGGGAATTGGTATTGATTTTACTTTTTCCTATACAGATAATAAAATACTTCCGCTGTTTTTTTATACAAAACTAGGCTATCAACATTATCCAGCTTCTAATAATCTTATTAAGTCTACTGAATATGCTTCATACTCGACTAAAGAGTATTTGATTCTACCAGGAATTAGATATTATTTTTCTCCTATGGTTGAAGATGAAATTCTTCTAATGCCAATTGCTGAAGTAGGCTTATCATTTGGGATTTTCAATAATTCTCACATATATAAAAGCGACAGCAATATGAGCAATTATGATGAATATCTCACCAAATTTGGGTTTCATATTGGTGGTGGATTTTCAATGTTCCTATTAGAAACAACTCTCAACTATTATTTTTTCAGTGATAATCATAGTTTATCACTCGATCTGAGAATTCAAATCCCTATTTATGCAAAAATATGAGGTTGAAAATGCTACTAAAGAATCTAATTTATAATACCGACCATAGTATTGCAACAATTACAATAAATCGTCCTGATAAGCTTAATGCACTTAATCACACTACTCTTTCAGAATTAGATTTAGTATTTGATTCTGTTAAAACGGATAATAGAGTATCTGCAATTATTATTACTGGAGCTGGCGAAAAAGCGTTTGTAGCGGGAGCAGATATAGAAGAAATTTCAAAATTAGATTCAAAAAGTGGTATTGAGTTTTCTGAATATGGTCAAGCAATATTCAATAAAATTGAAGATCTTGAAAAGCCAGTTATTGCAGCAGTAAATGGATTTGCATTGGGTGGCGGATGTGAACTTGCATTAGCTTGCCATATTCGTATTGCTTCTGATAAAGCTCGGTTTGGACAGCCGGAAGTCAATCTTGGACTAATTCCAGGCTATGGTGGCACACAAAGATTGACTCGTCTAATAAATAAAGGACGAGCTTTAGAATATATTTTATCTGGTGATATGATCTCTGCTTCTGATGCATATAAAATTGGTTTGGTAAACAATATTTATGCAAGTGATGAATTAATTCCAAAAGCTAAAGAGATGGCTCAAAAAATAATTTCGAAGGGAAGTTTTGCTGTTTCTTCATCTATAAAAGCTGTGAATTCTGTATATCAACTCTCTCAGGATGAAGGCATTAAATTTGAATCTGAATTATTTGGATCATGCTGTGGTACAGAAGATTTTAAGGAAGGGACTTCAGCATTCCTTGAAAAAAGAAAACCAAATTTTAAGTAGTAAGGCTTACATTTTTTTATGCTCAAAAAACGAAAAATCATTTATGCTCTAATTTCAATTTCTTTGTTACTCATCATTAGTAATATTATTCTGGAAAAATATTTAGATGATGATGAAGTTATTGCCCCCGAAGTATTTCAGAATACTATTGAGGAAAAGTTTTTTCAATCATTAGATAATCATGGTATTATTCAAGACTGGATCACTTCTTCAAAACCAAACAATCATGAGGTTGACTCGATAAAACATATTTATAAAATTAAGGTTCCAACCGATATATCAATTGCGTTAGTTATTAAAGAGATTAGTTCTGCATATATTGGCCAGCCTGTTCTTGTAGAATCTTTTGAAGAGAAAAATTTCAGCAACTCAGGAATTAAAATCTATTCGAATAATATTCTAAAATTAAGTGCAAGATTAGTTCACGATAGAAAAATTAAACGAGTACATGCTAAATATGGATTTATTGTAAAAATTGATGAAGAAATTGATGAAGAAAAAATAGAAAGAATATCAAAGATTTATTATGATTTTTATGAGGCTTATGTCCCATCAGAATTTACAATGGGAATAATTGATAATATATCTCATCCATACGTTGTTCTTATAAACGACGAGATTGAAGATACTCAATTTCTTCTTGATGAGGATTTTACCAAACAGCATTTGCTCAATGGTATTAAGGAAATATTAATTACTTATGGACGAAATCCTTTTTACATTATTGATGAAAGTTCAAAAATATACAACTCAAAAATTTTTAGTTTAATCAAAGAAGAATTTGAAAAACGTGGAATAAAAACATTAACTTTAAGTTCACTTACTCCTTTGAGGGCAGAAACGGAAAAACAGCTTCACTCACTATTTCAATTCTATTCAACAAGCATGAAGGGGAAAGAAGGAAAAAATTTCTTCATTAATTATGACGATCTTTTAAGTCTGAACCCACTGATAGAAAAACAACTAAAAAAGGGAGACAGAGTCAAGCTACCCGTTTTTAACTGACTTTTTGTCCAAACTTATCTAGTTCAATAATGTTTTGATTAGTAATAGAGCGGAGTTGAGGCAGCACCTTATCTCTATCTCCAACAATAAGGTAAATCAATTCATCCGCAATAATTCTCTGTTGTGCAGCAATCTCAATTTCATGTTTAGTGCAGCTCTCAATATTCTGAATATAATTATCGAAATATTTTTTATCCAGCGAGTAATGTATAAGTGACGATAAATTGTTTGAAATCTGCGAGTAAGTTTCAAACATTGCTGGAAAACGTTTGATTAAGTAAGACTTTGAAAAATCAATTTCCTCAGATGAAATGTTTTGCTTAATTCCATTTATCTCTTTTTCAATTTCATTAATCGTTTCACCACTATTTTCACTTTGCACAGAAGTTGAAATCTGAAAATTCCCCAAATGTCTATTATAATAAAATCCAGATGAGATACCGTAGGTAAAACCTTTATCTTCACGAAGATTTAAATTAAGTCTGCTGGAAAACTGTCCACCTAAAATTGAATTCATTATAATTTTCGCATAGTAATCTGGATCGTTTCGATTATTTGTTAAGTGTCCAATTCTTATCTCAGATTGAGCTGCACCATCTTTGTTAATAAAATAAAAAGATGACTTTTCATTTTTGGAGAGTGATAAAAACGAATCTTCTTTTCTTTTATTGGTAGAAACAGAAAAATATTTATTCAATAATGTTTCTAGTTGAGATTGTGATATATTTCCAACAACAATCAAATGAGAATTATCTGGGGTAAAAGCGTTTTTATGAAACTGAATTACTTCAGAATTGGTAATTGATTCGACAGATTTCGAGTCTCCAATTATTGGATTTGCATAAGGTGAATTATTAAAAACAAGATTTCTAAAATTGGAAGATGCAATGTATGAAGGATCATCATAATTGCGAATAATGCTTGTAAGTAACTTCTGTTTTTCTCTATCAAAATCATCAATTGAGAAAATGGGAGTAGTGTAAACCATTGAGAGTAGTTCAAGTGATCTTTCAAACTTATCGCTAATTGAAAGCATATTTAAATATATTAAATCACTATCCGTAGAAACTCCAAATATTGAACCTAAAGACTCAATTTCATTGTCAAGTTCTAATGCTGAAAAATCACCTGCTCCTTCATCAATAAGCATCGATGTCAGATAAGCGAGACCACTTTTATTTTTTGGATCAAATCTGCTACCAGCATTTACAATAAGACTCATGTTCACAATTGGGAGATTATTCTTCTCAACAAAGAGAATATTTAAACCATTATTCAAAGTAAATTGTTGAATACCTGGTAGTTGAAAATTCAATTTGCCAGTTGAATCAGGCGCAGTTGATCTATTCATTTCCAAATGCTACCTCCTTTGGAAGTATATGCAATTCCACAAATGAATTTTTTAAGTATGTATTTATCATGCTATCTACTTTTGCTTTTTCTAAGGATGTCACTCGTTCCAGATCATAAATAAAAGAATTGGGTTCACCAATATTCGTATTATAATTATTAATTTGATTTACTAATGAATTCAAATTTTGGAGAGAATAAATAAATGATGAAGAGACCGTATTTTTTGAACGTTCAAGTTCACTCACTGTAATTCCATCATGTTCAATTTGATTAAGTACTTTTAATATCTCACTTTTAATAAGATCCAAATTAACTCCAGGTTTTGCGGTAGCTACAATTACAAACATTCCACTTAATTTACCAGAATATTGAAAACTGGAAACATCTTGAGCAATCTGTTTTTCAAACACTAACGATTTAAATAATCTTCCATTTTTCGATCCAGTAAGAATATCTGAAAGAATGTCAAGAGGTGAATCATCATCATTGTAAAGTTCTACAGTATTCCATGCTAAATATAATTTGGATAGCTGCACATTATCGCGATGAACAATCTTTTTACTTTGCTTTAATTCTAATTGAGGAATCTTAATTTGGGGAATTGAATTCCCACTAGGTATTTCCTCAAAATACTTTTTCACTAAGTCCAAAGCATCATCATAATTAATATTTCCTCCTACAACCAGCGAGGCATTATTCGGTGAGTAATAAGTTTTAAAGAAATGCTTCACATCTTCCAATTCAAATTGTTCTATATCTTTCATCCACCCAATTGTAGGCCAATGATAAGGGTGATCTGTAGGAAACAAGTTTGAAAAAATTATTTCCCAAGCTAAACCATACGGTTGATTATCATATCGTTGCCTTCGTTCATTCATTACAACATCTTTTTGATTATCAAGTTTGTCCTGAGTCATTGCATCAAGAAGAAATCCCATTCTATCAGATTCAAGCCAGAGAGCAAGCTCCAAAGAGTTTGACGGGACGGTTTCATAATAATTTGTTCTATCAATACTGGTTGAACCGTTTAGATTCCCCCCCGCTTCTTCAATATACTTGAAGTGCATTTCTTTGGGAACATTCTTCGATCCTTGAAACATCATATGTTCAAACAAATGTGAAAAGCCAGTTTTCCCTTCAATTTCATTAGCTGAGCCGACTTTGTACCAAAGATTAACAGATACAATTGGCAGACTTGTATCTTTATATAGTACTAATTCCAGTCCATTTTTTAATATATGTTTTTGATATTTTATGTCTAATATTTCATTCATGCGTATTTTATTCTTCTATAATTAATCATTTTAATAAAAACTCAATCCTTTCTAATTTACCATCAATATTAGGGTTTGGATTTATGTTGAATATTTTACAAAGTAGCGGATTGATATCAATATTCCAAACGGTTCCAGTTTTATATTTACTTTTGAAACTTGGGCCTTTAGCTATTAAGATTCCATGCATATCTAAGAACTCTTTTTCATAACCATGGTTCCCTTTATTACCATACTTTTTCATTTTTGAAAATTGTTTATCATTCACTATTGACCATCCAATATCTGCAGAAAGCAATATCGAAAAAATATTAACGTTATTTTTGAAATGGAAATAATCTGGGATGTTTTCCTTTTTGTAAACTTTGTAGTGAAATTCATTTCTTTTTAAGCGTGCATAAACGGAATCAAAATCACTTACTTGCGGTTCGATCATTGCTATTGGCTTTGATCCACCAAAATTATAATCCAAACCATCCAAAATATTTTCGATATTAATAGTTTTTGATGTATCAATTTCTGTCATACCATGATCTGAGACGTAAATAATATTTACACTATCTATCATTCCAATAGTTCTTAGTTTTTCATTTAAATAACCAACTAAACTATCGAGCCTCTGGATTGATTGATTTATTTCCGGGGAATTTGGTCCAAAGTCATGCCCATAAGAGTCAGTGTCATGAAAGTATAGTGTGATAAAATGAGGTCTTTCTTTCTGAGGAAACTGCAGCCAATCTATAACTCCGTCAATTCTATTTTTATAAGGTTCATTGTGCTGATAGCGTTTGAAGTATGTTGGTCTTCTTTTGGCATCATTCATTTCAGAACCCGGCCAGAAATAACTTGCAGTTATAATTCGACTCTTCTCAGCAACTTCCCAAAATGCCTCACCTCTATACCATTTGGGATTTCTAACTGCACTCGTATCACCAATTCTGTAGTAATCGCAAGTATGAATATCTTCAAAAGCATTAAAAATTATTCCATGATTTTCAGCATACATTCCGGAAATAATCGAATAATGATTTGGGAAAGTTTTTGAAGGGGAAATCGGTCTTAGCGAAGAAGCATGTACGCCACCTTCAATAACGTCATTTAAATTTGGAGTTATATCACGATTTAAATAATCCCAACGAAAACCATCAAATGAAACAAGTATTACATACGGTTGTGTTTGCCCATTGATGAGTGCTGATAAAAATATAAGGAGGAAAAGAATTATTTTTCTCATAATAAATTCACAATTAGTTTATACACTAAAAATATTAATTAGATACCCAAATATATAAAAAGTTAGTCACCCTCTTAGCAATAATGTACTTTTTGACAAATCAAAAAAAAACCTCCACAATTGTGGAGGTTTTAGAACTTATAAAAGTGTTAACTATTAGTTAAATGCAATGGAAATCCCAGCATTAAATGAACGAGGTAGACCGAAAAATGCTTCTGCAGCATGA
>Ga0209013_10002814_pt1 | contig 15699 bp, 14 predicted proteins | sample Cruoilmetagenom2_FD_187291 | JGI IMG/M metagenome (GOLD analysis project Ga0209013, IMG submission 187291) | Oil polluted marine microbial communities from Coal Oil Point, Santa Barbara, California, USA - Sample 2 (SPAdes) (version 2) | ecosystem: Environmental > Aquatic > Marine > Oil seeps ... | reverse complement strand
TAAGCAGAGGGTTACATTCACGCGCAAGCGGGCTCTTACATATGTACAATGAGCGCCTGCCTTTAATACTGAAGGAACTGGCATATGGACCTGCACCGAACGGCGGTTTACCCCGGCACTTTTGATCCGATTACCAATGGCCACATTGACCTGGTTTCGCGTGCCGCACGTGTTTTCTCGAAGGTGGTCGTCGCCATTGCCGAGAGCCCGCACAAGAATCCACTGCTGAGCCTTGATGAGCGGATCGAGCTGAGCCGCAATGAGTTGAGCGGGCTGGAGAATGTTGAAGTCCTGGGTTTCAGTAACCTGCTGGTGGAATTTGTGCAGCAGATTGGCGCAGGTGTCCTTATCCGGGGCTTGCGGGCTGTCTCCGATTTCGAATACGAATTCCAGTTGGCCAGCATGAACCGGCACCTGGCGCCGAATGTTGAGACCCTTTTCCTTACGCCGGACGAGGAATACAGTTTCATTTCATCTTCCCTGGTGAAAGAGATCGCACGGCTTGATGGTGACGTGTCCGAATTTGTAAGCGAAGAAGTCCGGCAGGCCATGCGCCGCCGGTTTGAAAAAATGGAGTAGGATCTTGGCACTCAAGATTACCGATGAGTGCATTAATTGCGATGTTTGCGAGCCTGAGTGTCCGAACGAGGCCATTTATCAGGGCATTGAGTTTTACGAAATCGATCCGATGAAGTGTACCGAGTGTGTGGGGCATTTTGATACACCCCAGTGTGTTGAGGTGTGCCCGGTTGAATGCATTCCGAAAGACCCGGATCAAGAGGAAACAGAGGAACAATTGTGGGCGAAATACAATCGGCTGATAGCGAAGGCCAAAGTGGTATGAGAATAAACAAAATGAATAGAGTTATTTGCCTTGCAGGTGTTTTCCTGCTGACCATTGGAATCAGCAATTCCCTGTTTGCCTCCGAAGGACCGGGCAGGGCTGCGATCGCGAGTGCACATTACCTGGCGACCGAAGCAGGCCATGAAATACTCGAAAAGGGTGGTAACGCTTTCGACGCGGCGGTTGCGGTCAGTGCAGCGCTGGCGGTGGTGGAGCCCACCAGTTCCGGCCTGGGTGGTGGCGCTTTTTGGTTGCTGCACCGGACTTCCGATAATTTTGAGGTGATGATCGACAGCCGCGAGCAGGCCCCGGCTGCGGCTTATAAGGACATGTACCTGGACGCAGATGGCCAGGTGAATCGTGACCTTGCGGTGAACGGCCCGCTGGCTGGAGGCATTCCCGGCGAGGTTGCCGGCCTGGAGCACCTTGCCAGGAATTATGGCCGCCTGCCGCTGGCAACCAGCCTGCAGCCGGCCATCCGTCTTGCCCGCGAAGGTTTCCCCGTGGACAAGAAATACCATGCCCTGATGGGTTACCGGATCAATGCGATCAAACGCTGGCCGGCTGCTGCAAAAGTGTTACTGGCTGATGGTGAAATGCCGCCGGTGGGTTACATCATTAAGCTGCCAGACCTGGCCTGGGTGTTGGAGCAGGTCGCTGAACATGGGGCCAAAGGCTTCTATTCCGGCCCAGTGGCGGAGCGGCTGGTCAAGGGGGTCCGTGATGCCGGCGGGATCTGGACGATGGATGATCTGGCGGCCTACAAGATGAAAGAACGTGAGCCCATCCGCACGCAATACGGTGATTATGAGTTGGTAACAGCGCCGCCGCCGTCTTCCGGTGGCATCGCAATCGCGGAAATGCTGAATATCCTTGAGGCGTACCCCATTAACCGGTTGGAAACGGTGCAGCGAGCGCACCTGATGGTGGAGGCTATGCGTCGTGCCTATCGCGACCGCGCCATTTACCTGGGCGATCCCGATTTCACGGAGATTCCGGTTGAAATGCTCACCAGCCAGTTCTATGCGGACGGTCTGCGTGCTTCGATCATGCCGGATCGAGCTACGCCCAGCAGCATGCTGCCGGGCAATGAGCAGATTCCGGAAGGCACTGATACCACGCATTTTTCCATCATCGACGCGGAAGGCAATATGGTGGCGGCGACTCTTACCGTGAACCTGCCTTTTGGTTCGGCATTTATGCCCCCCGGAACCGGCCTGCTGATCAACAACCAAATGGACGATTTCTCGGCCAAGCCGGGTGAACCCAACGCCTACGGCCTGATTGGCTTCACCGCCAATGAAATCCAGCCCTTCAAACGGCCACTGTCCAGCATGAGCCCGACATTCATGATCGGTGAGGACAAGCGGGCTGCAATCGGTACACCAGGGGGGGCGCGCATCATCACCATGGTATTGCTCGGTATCCTGGATTTCATGCAGGATCACGAACCGGAATCCTGGGTATCACTGCCACGCTTTCACCACCAGTACGTCCCCGACGTAATTTCGGCGGAGCCGGAGGCTTTCACCGCTGAAGAAATTACCGGCCTTGAGGCCATGGGACATGAAGTAAAAGTGCGGGACCGCACCTGGGGCAATATGCACGGCGTGATGTGGAACCTGGAGACCGGAAAGGTCACGGCCGGGTCTGATCCCCGCTGGCCGTCCGGGCGCGCCATTGTTAAGTAGAAGTGCGATTGTAAGAGGTCGCTCGCGGCCGACAGGCTCTGGAATTTCGCGCGCAAGCACGCTCTCACATGTAAGAGGTCGCTTGCGGCCGACAGGCTTTGGAAATTCGCACGCAAGCACGCTCTCACAACAGGATTTAAGATTATGCGCAGTTTACTTTTTGTTTTTATCATAGGTTTCTCACTCTCTTCCCAGGCCCAGATTTCCTGGGAGGAGGTCGACCGCCTGGCCGTTGACGCACAAGCGCAGGTTGTCGAGTGGCGACGCTGGTTCCATGAAAACCCTGAGCTCAGCAACCGGGAGTTCAATACCTCGGCCCGGGTGGCCGGGATACTGAGCGGCATGGGGCTGGAAGCAAGGACTGGTATTGCACATACGGGTGTTGTCGCCATTATCCAGGGTGGAAAGCCCGGCCCGCTGGTGGCCATCCGTGCCGATATGGACGGACTGCCCGTGACGGAAGAAACCGGGCTGCCATTCGCCTCCGTGGCGCGCGGTGAATATAACGGCCAGAAAGTTGGCGTGATGCATGCCTGTGGGCATGACAGCCACATGGCCATGTTGCTGGGCGCCGCCAGCGTATTGAATGCCGTAAAGGAAGAACTTCCGGGCTCAGTTATGTTGATTTTTCAGCCCGCCGAGGAAAGTGCGCCGGAAGGGGAAGAAGGCGGCGCCGAACTGATGCTTAAAGAAGGGCTTTTCACACCGAAAAAGCCCGAGGCGGTCTTTGGATTGCATGTGGGTTTCAACCAGCCCGGCGGAAAAATGGCGGTGCGCAGTGGCCCCATGCTGGCGGCGGTGGATAGTTTCAAGCTCAAAGTTCAGGGTAAACAGACCCACGGAGCCCGCCCCTGGAGTGGCGTTGACCCAATCGTAGTAGCGTCACAGATCGTACTCGGGCTGCAGACCATCGCGAGCCGGCAGGTGGATGTGACCCAGGCGCCGTCAATAGTGACCGTGGGGCGCATTGCCGGCGGGATCCGCAATAACGTGATTCCCGACAGTGTTGAAATGGAGGGAACGATACGCACTTTCGACGCAGCGATGCGGGAACAAATCCACATGCGTATAGAGCGCACCGCAAGGCTGATCGCGGAAAGTGCCGGCGCAAGCATCGAATTCGAACTGAATTATGGCTATCCGGCGACCATAAATGATCCCGGCCTGACGGAGAAAATGATGCCGACACTGCAACGGGTAGCCGGTGAAGGCGGGCTGGTTCCGGTTCAGCCCCAGACAGTGGCAGAGGATTTTTCCTATTTCGCCAATGAAACGCCCGGGCTGTACCTTTTCCTGGGCAATGGTGAACCCGGTAAAGATCCGCTTACGCTGCCCAGCAATCATTCCCCGCTTTTTGACATGTACGAACCCAGCATGGAAATTGGTGTCAGGGCTTTCAGCCACCTGGTGGTGAATTATTTGCAGTCCTCAGAATAAGGGTCTCCCGTTTCAATCAAGAGATTACCGGGTTTCCTTCCACAGCAGGACAACGATCAGGCCTGGCACCAGTACGCCCATGAAGCTGACCCACATGGGAATGGTTGTGCTGCCGACAACTATCTGAGTGCCATCCACCAAACGCAGCAAGTGGGCAACAGCAACTATCGTGAAAACGATTATTGCGAGCAGTGTGCCTGTTTTCATAATAAGTACTCCTCTTCGCGTCTGACCAGACCAAAGAATACCACTTACTCTTGAGTTATCATTCAGGCACTAATGAAACGCTTGATCAACCAACCGCACTTCAGGCAATGGATCCTGCACAGCCTGAAGCATCAGGAAAACATCCTTGCTGTCAGTAACCAGGGCACGGTGCTGCACTATACGGGTGACGGTCTGGACTTGATCGTCAAAACAGCCATGGGCAGCGGATTTGTGCTCAAGGCCCGCCAGCGAACCCTGATTCGGGAGTTTGGAGCATACCACCGCATGGATGGACTGCGCGGTGTGCCGGAATGTTATGGTCTGCTGGATGGACGCTACCTGGTGATCGAATTCATCCAGGGTACACCGTACCGGCAGGCGGACTGGACCGATCGTAACAACTGGTTCAGTGATTTCCTTGAAATTCTGCAGTCCATCCATGAGCGGGGTGTGAGCCACGGTGATTTGAAATCCAAGACCAACATCCTGGTCACGGAGGATGAAAAGCCCTGCATCATCGATTTTGGCACCTCGTTCCTGCACAAGCCCGGTTTTCACCCGGTAAACAACTGGTTATATGAATACGGAAAGCGCCTGGATATTAACGCCTGGGTCAAGCACAAATATTACGGCCGCTACGCGGATGCATCAGAAGCAGATCGTGAGTTGTTGAACTACGGGCGTATCGAGTACATCGCCCGGAAAATCAGCGGCCAGTCGATGGATGCCGTGGCTGGAACCAGGCGTAAAAAGCCTTGATGCAAGAGGTCACTTGAGGCCGACCGCTTTTTTGTTGAAATCGGCCCCAAGGGGCCTCTTACAGTTCGGCCCCAAGGGACCTCTTACAGAGTATGGTCAGGCCTTCGGCGATGGAAATCTCCGGGCGATAGCCGAAATCCCGTTTAGCGGCGCTGGTGTCGAACCAGTGAGCGGTGCCCAGTTGATCCACGGCGAAGCGTGTAATCGGGGGTTCACCGGCCAGGGGCAAAATACGCCAACTGAGCTCGCAGACCGTTCCAACAGTCCTGGCGAGTCCGGTGGGAACGGAGCGGATCTTCACCTTGATGCCGATCGCGGCCAGCAGCTTTTGAATAATTTCGCCCTGGGGTAGCGGCTCATCGTTGGTGATGAAATACGCCTTGCCGGAGCACCTGGCTTTTCCCTGTAATTCCTGCAGCGCCATTACATGTGCCCGCGCTGCGTTTTCGACAAATATGGTATCGATCACTTTTTCCGGAGCGGGAAGTACCAGTTTTCCTCCCCTGACTTTTTTTGCCAGGCGCGGCAGGATGTGCGGGTCGCCAGGGCCCCAGATCAGGTGGGGGCGCAGCGCAACTGTCCGCAGACCGTCCCTGTTTGACGCCAGTACGATTTTTTCCGCCAGTGCCTTGGTCGCCGGGTAGGGTGAGGTGAAGTGTTCCGCGATGGGCAGTGATTCATTGCCGTTTTCAATATCACCGCCGCAATGCACCACGCTGGGGGAACTGGTGTGCACCAGGTTAGGTATCGACAGATCCCGGCAGGTCCTGACGACATTGGCGGTGCCCTCCACGTTGATTCTCTGATATTCGGCTGGATCACCCCAGACGCCGGCCTTGCCGGCGGTGTGAATGATGGCATCGCAATTTTTTGATGCCTTGAGTAAATCTGATATATCAGTTACATCTCCGCGGACAATATGGATGCCCGGCGCTTCGAGATGTAATGCGGAACTACGTTGAAAAGCTACGACTTCGTGACCCTGGCTGAGCAGTTGCCTGCAAGTGGAACTTCCAAGGAAACCACCGCCGCCGGTCACCAGGATTTTCAAGACCTCACTCCTGCATTTTTTTGGCCGCCCATTGTGCCAGTTCTTCACGGTTGATTTTTGAATTATGGCGAATATCTACCGGGAAACCCGGATGAAAAAGAACGGTGTGAATGCTGCTCGTCAGTGTGAATGCCTGGGCGAGTTGGAGTAGGTCGAAGTGGACGCGTTCGGTGTCCACGGGAGAAAGCTTGCCTTTCACCTCGATACACAAAACCGGGATTTGTGCTCCCCGTGCGCCGATTCCGACGACTGCGGAACGCACCAGGTCCGGATGCTGGTTGAACACCGCTTCGCACTGGTCGGCGAACAGGACTTCCTGACCGGTTTCGATTCGTTGCGACACCCGGCCGCAGTACCAAAGGCGGCCCATCCCATCCATGATGCCGGCGTCACCCATGCGGTGCCAGATGATACCGCCGGTATCACCGATCTTGGCCATGGCGGTGTCGGAGTCACGCTTCCAGTAGCTATCGGTGCAACTGGGTCCTGATACCACGATCTCTCCCGGCATTCCGGGCGGCATTTCCGTGGTCTCGGAAAAATCGTTGAAGGCCATGTCGCTGATCCTGATGATTTTGACATGGTTGGGCTCAACCGGCCGACCAACGCAGACGCCTTCACCCGATTCGGACATGTCCTGGATTTTGCTGGTCATCTGCCGGGCCGAGATGCTGCTGACCGGCAGGCACTCCGTGGCGCCGTATGGCGTGTAGATCTCGGCATCCTGGTAAAGCGCCTTCTCCATGCGCCTGATGGTGCGGATGGGTACCGCCGCTCCCGCGGAAATTACACGGGTGACGCTCTCCAGGCGTTTTCCATGCTCAACCACGTAGCGGCTGAGCGTATCGAGCAGGGCCGGGGAACCGAAAATATTGGTCACCTTGAAATCATTGATCGCCTGCACCAGGAGTTCCGGATCTGCTTTTGCCGGCCTTGTCGGGTCCATTTGCGGGACCACCGTGGTCATGCCGAGTGCAGGGTCAAACAAAGCAAATGGCGGGAAGGTCGGCAGGCTGACTTCACCTGCCTGGATGCCAAAGGCATTTTTCAACAGTTCCACCTGGGCGTTGAAATGACGGTGGCGGTAGACGACACCCTTGGGCAGGCCCGTGCTGCCGGATGTGAACAGGATTGCAGCCATGTCATCCGGATCAGGCGCATGCAGCAATTCTTCCGAACTGCGGCTGCCAAGTTTCCTGAGTCCCTTGAGGTTGATTCCACCCAGGCCGAGCTTCGGTCCCGCAGTGATGACCTGCTCGCAGGATTCTTTCGCCCAGCCCAGGACTTTGCGTGCGAACTGGGCTTTGGTTACGCCGATGAATGCTTTTGGCGACGCTTCGGCCAGGCACTGTTTCAAGGGTTTCTTACCAATGCCCGGGTCAATCAGAACCGGTACAACGCCTGCTTTGAACATGGCGAAAAATATCGCGAAGAAGTCCAGGCCCGGAGTGAGCATGAGTGCCGTCCTGGTTCCTGCTTCGATCCCGTAATCACGCAAACCCCTTGCATAGCAGTCGCTGAGTTCGTTCAGTTCAAGGTAGCTGCAGCTTACGTATGTTGCGCGCGTGAACGCACCCCCTGCCGGGTAATGGATCGCGGTGGCGTTGGGTTGTTGTTCCGCCTGCCGGCTTAACGCGGAGGCGACATTGTTGAAGCCGTCCGTATTCCAGGATCTATCCACTGGCATGTCCATGATTCGAATCTTCCTTGATTTCGATGAATTTACTGATCGTGTCGACCAACGCTGGCCCGCCATCCTCCAGGATGTAATGGCCACAGTCCGGGTAGCGGTGAAATTCGGCTTCCGGGTAGTATTCCAGCCACCGGTTTAGAAACGTTTTATCAAACACGAAATCCCTTTCTCCCCATGCGATCAGGCATGGTTTGTCTTTTAACAAATGTAGATGCTCCGCTGTTCTGAGCAAAATGTCAAAACCCGGGTCTTTTTCACTCAGCGGAATGTCCTGAACGAACCGTGCCGTGGCAATACGGTTGGCCGGTGAATCATAAGGTAGTTTGTAGGCATCCCTTACCTCTTTTGAGACTGGTTTCTTGAAGCCCACACGTGCTGCGATGCCGGAAAAAGCATTGAAACGCAGCGTCAGGAATTGCCCGAGCTTGAGGTCGCGCACGAGGCTGAGAGCCGGCGGCATGCGCTTTTCCCCGGGAATCGGAAAAGCGGCCGTATTCAAAATAACCATTTTCGAGATGCGGGCCGGGTTCTGCACGGCCCAGGCGAAACCAATCATTCCACCCCAGTCGTGAACCACCAGGGTCAAAGGTGCGGACAGGTCCAGGTGGCGGAGCAGGGTGTCAATATCTTCGATCCGGCTGGCCAGGCGATAATCGTATTTGTCATCACCAGGTTTGTCGGAAAAGCCGCATCCGATGTGGTCGGGTACGATGCAGCGGAATTTTCCCCTTAGCGCTCTTACCAGGTTTCGATAGTAAAACGACCAGGTGGGATTGCCGTGCAGCATCAGGACCGGCGGAGCCTCCGTAGGCCCTTCATCGAGGTAATGCATGCGCAATTCGCCGCGAGTCTCCAGGTAATGGCTGGAAAACGGGTAGAGGTGTTCGGGCGGTCTGGCCCGCATATTGCACGAAGGCGGACGAAGATGTGACTCTTTATGGGAAATTTTAATAACTTATGACCGGATTGAGTGCATTGCGAAAAATACAGTTTGTCCTATCCGGTTTTGCAGCGCATCTGGCTTCACATTTCGGCCGATCCTTCAAAAACCATAGCTATGGCTATGCTTGTTTGAACGATCGACCAAACTTTATTGCCAGCTACACTGCAAATTCCGGATCCTTCGTGCAATATGCGGGCTGGATGTCCCAATTTACCAAACAATTTCAGCCATTGAGCAGTTCAGGCCCGAGCCGATGCCCAGCAGGGCCACGCGGTCGCCCCGCCTGATTCTTCCCAGTTCTACGGCTTTTACCAACACGATCGGGACTGAAGCCGGGCCGATGTTGCCCATCTCCGGATAAATTGCGTGCACTTTGTCAGGGTCGAGTCCGAGCAACTTGACCAGCGAGTCGGTATGCACCTTGCTGACCTGGTGGATGACGAACTGGTCAAGTTCGTTGGCTGCCCAGTCAAAGGCGATTTTTGCAGCCTGGAACGTCCTGGACGCAAGCTTCAAACCTTCGGATAACAGGACTCTCGTATCCGTGACCATGCGGTCCATCTGACCATGGCAGAGCTTGTTGAATTCCGTTGCCGAACGCGAAACGCTGCCAAGGTAAGGATGCCCCTGCGGCGCCAGTTCCTTGCGCGCCAGGATCATCGCTACTGCCCCTGAACCCAGGGTCAGGGAGGCAAATTCAGCACGAAACTGTTCTTCACCAACATCAGAGTCCAGCAGGCGTTCGACGGTGGCTTCCGTGATGTGGCGGCTGGATTCGCCATCCACGATCAAAGCATATTCAATTTCCGCCCGCTCAATCATGCGTGAGGCAATATCCATACCGTTCAGGAATGCCAGGCAGGCATTACCGACGTCAAAATTGAGGCAATTCTCTGCCAGTCCCAGGTTACCGTGCACGATACAGGCAGTGGAAGGCTCCAGGTAATCACGGCAGACGGAGGTATTGATGATGACCCCGATTTTTCCACGGTCAATTCCTGCATCATCCAGCACTTTTTCCGCGGCCAGCGTGGCTGCGTCTGAAGGCTGGGTTCCTTTCTCCCAGAAACGGCGGGCGCCGATACCGGACACTTCCTCCAGTAAATTGTCGCGGATTCCCAACCGGTCGAAAGTGGCCTTAAGCTTTTTCTCGATCTCAATCGATGTGACGCGGATGGGGGGGTCAATCGCGGTCAGCGACTGGATTACGACATTCTTGAATTTCATGGGTTTCCTGCTTCTATCTGCACGGTTCGCATTATAGACTGAACGGGAGAGCAAGTATGGTTTTCCGGTATTGAAAATGGTTCCGGAGGAAAACATTTGGCAATGGTAGAAATGAGTGCACATAATGGTCTGGTAAGGCCTGAAGATTTCAACACCTGCAGAATGCCTCTGCATGAGTTGGATCAGCCGCGCCCGGGGGAAGTGCACCTCTGGTACCTGGACCTGGAAAAGCTGGCATTGTCATTGCGCCATGCACTCGGTGGAGAACCGGGCAGCCCAGGGCAGCAGCCCCTGACACTCGGACAGCTGAGGTTTGCCAGGCGTTTCTATCTCAAGCTGTTACTGGGCTCTTACCTCGGAATTCCTGGTAAATCGGTGAAAATCAACCGCAGCAGGCGCGGTAAACCTTCGCTGGATAAGTCCGAGCACCAAAGCGATCTGCATTTCAGTATTGCAAAAAGTGGGAATCGTGTACTGATCGGCTTTTCGTGCGCCGCGATGCTCGGTGTGGACCTGGAGCCGATAGGCAGGGGCGCTCACAACCCATTGGGCATAGCGCAGCGTTATTTCAGTGCCGTGGAAGCCAAGGGTCTGGTACTCACCAGCCCGGACCGCCTGGATGAAGCTTTTTTACGTGTCTGGGCCTGCAAGGAATCTGTAGTCAAGGCTTCCGGGCAGGGCATCGCCAACCAATTTTGCCGTTTTACCGTGGAGACCAACCCTGATCAGCCGCCCGCCATTCTGGAGTTTGAAGAGGAAGACCCGGCTCAGTGGTCGTTGGCCGTGGTGCAAGCGGACGATAGTTTCATGGGCGCAGTTGCCTTGCATCACCGGCGAATGCAAGTCAGGGCCTTCACTCTCACCCCTTCATGATGTAGTAGCGGATTCGTCCCCATGGTGCATCCGGATCAAACCCGATGGAGTCTGATCTCAGCACCAGCCCGAGTTGTTCAAAGGTGTATTCGACGTCCGGAAACTGGTCGTCCAACACGTGCTCGCGATAGAGATCTGTAAATATGGAAGTGCCTGTGATCCGGTCCAGTTCTGAAAGTAGTTCCCGTGCCTGCCAGGTGCGCTCGCTCTCAAAACAGCATTCCTGCAGCACGCCCAACGCAGAGTCGAGGGATTGCCGGCCACCGGTCAACATTCTAAGTTCGGAATCCGCCTTCAGCATGATGGCCGCCCCGCTCCAGTAAACCCGCATGGTTGATCCCCAGCCCGAGCGTGTTGCCCTCGCCAGGCTGCCGCCGCTGGTGCCAGCCCGTCCGCGTTCAAAACCACGGTGCAGTCTTTGCCAGGCCTGTTGTTCATTCAGGCGGCCATCACGCGCGCGCAGAACATTCTGGTAATAGGATGCCAGACCCTCTGACAGCCAGCGGTCGTCTCGTGTGACGAATGGCAGCAGCATGTGGCTGAGTTCGTGGGTCGCAGTCCAGTCCTCCCTGAAATTGTTCAGGGAGCGTGTTTCATCGATGAAGAACTCGGCGGCGGCGCCCCCACCCCGTATCACGTGCGCCCAGGGTACGACTTGTCCCCGCTGGCCAATGGGGATAACGAGAATTTGGGGAGTCTGTCGTGGGAAACGACCATAAACTGACGCCACGGCGTCAGCGGTTTCCTTTATCCAGGCACTGATTGTCTCGTGTTGCCGTGCATTCAGATGGCCAATTGTAGCCAGCCGGAGTTCGGTGCTGGCTACTGGTATCCGTTGCACACGAAAATGCCCGACGGCGATTCGGGAGGACCAGGAGGCCGGGGTTGGATCCGGACGGAAAACTGTATTTTCCCCCCTGTTTCCCGCGTGGGTTTCCTGCTCTTTCCACGGCGTTGAAATAGACATGCCGTCCGGCAGCACTACTTCGACCAGGATGGGCCTGCGCTTATTATCACGCCAGAACCAGAGGTTGCCGTCAGTGATGACGCTGTCATCCAGGCTCAGAGCAAGGCGGTAGTCCTTTTGTTCAGTGGCTTGTTTGAGGTTGACCCGCCAGCTCAAGCAGGCGTCGTCGGGCAAAGCAGGAAGCGTCAACCTGCTGCCTTGTGAATAGCGGCCGATGTCCCGGCTTTCGGTTCGAATCCACTCCGTGAATTTTGCTGCGTGCCGGCTGCGATAAAGCCGCCCGGGTACCGGACCATCAAAACAGGCTTCAACCTCAACCGCGTGTAAACCATCATCAAACTGCACACGATAGTGATCGTCTCCCTGCAGGCAGCAGGGCAACAGAATTAACAGAATGAATAACAATCTCACCAGGTTTATTGTGACAGCACGTTCTGGCAAGCGTTCGTCGTCCCGCCGCAGATCTTGAGCCGCTCGCCGTATTTGCCCTATTCGAATTTGTCGAAGTACACGATGCCCGAATCAGTCACGAGGCTAACCTGCAGTTGGCCTCCGTCGACATAGAAAGCATTCGCTCGTTCCAGGTCACCCAGAAAAATTTCGAGTTCCGGTTCCTTGCGGCACTTGAACCAGTTGAATTTTCTCATCTTGATGTTGAGCGATTTGCCGCGGACCGTGTATTTGCCCTTCACCGTACCGCAATCAGCGGCCACGCTGACTTTGCCCCGATCGTCAAATCGCACTATATACTCATTGCCCGGTGACGGGCGGGAACCACGGTCAGCATCGTACTGGGTGAATTGCCAGGCCCAGTCATTGGCATACAAAAGCCCCGAACTGGCTCTTTCGTCGTCTGCAACGTCTTCGATAGAGCTGACGCTTGAGGGCCAGGCGCCGCTGACTTTCTGCGTCCAGGTATATTTCACCTTGAGAGATTCCGTTTCACCTTTCTGTTTCATGTCGTCAGATAAGCGGTCATGCAGGTTCTTGATGCTGACCGGCGGATTGGGCCCTTCGAGTTGGAGGTAGAGAGTGCGATTTTCAACTGTAATTTCCACGCCGGCTAATGTCAGGTCATTCTCCTTCAACCATTGCTGGAGCGTCTCTGACTTGGCGGCGCGGTAATCGGCGTTGAACAGGATTTTCTCGCTGTAAAAAAACAGCGGGACGGAAACTGCCACGACCAGCACAAAAAACAGCCAGAGTTTGCTCTTGATGAAAGCGGCGGAATGCCTGCGGGTGGAAGCAGGCGAAACCCCCACGGCGATAAACGTAAGTGCACCAGCCAGCACCATGGCAATCAGATTGGTGAGGAAAAGGACTATGGCCCGGGTCGCCAGTTCAAATTCCCCCGTCATTATCAGTACGCCGGCGGAGGCAAGGGGAGGAAGCAAGGCGACGGCCACCGCCACACCCGGTATGGCGCTGGATTCTTTTCGTGTGATTGTGTAGGCGCCTGCACTGCCCGCCGCCAGGGCGATCAGGAGGTCGAAAAATGTGGGCCGTGTTCTTGCCAGCACCTGCTCCGGCAGGAAAACGAGCTCGGGAGAAAGCAGGGTTATGAAGGCTGACAGCGCCAGCGCTCCGATGCCCATCGAAAGGATCAGCCACATGGCTCCGTAGAACCGGATGGACCAGCCCATGACCACCGCGCCCGCGGCTGACATCACCGGGTTCATCATGGGTGCGACCAGCATTGCTCCGATCACCACTGCGGCTGAATCTGACAACAAACCGGCCGTGGCTATAATGGTGGACAGCACCATCAGCACGGCCATTCGGACCAGGAATGGACCCTGGTTATCCTTGCCGAAGACGAAAAGGTCTTCCAGGACTTCCCGTCTCTCTTCGGATGAGAGTTCCCGGGTCATCAGGCGCCAGTTGAATTTGAATTTCATTTTTTTACCTGTGGGTGGGCTGCATGAAACGCCTTATCCTACCAAACTTAATTTGAATCATTTCCCGATGGCTGACAATCGTCTAGAATCGCCGCTAAATTTGATTTCACTGTTTCTATGACGCGCAATTTCATTATTCTCCTGTTTGTGATCATGACGGCTTCGGCATGCTCACTTTCACCCCACAAGGTCCTTGAAGTGGATACCAGGGTGGCGGCTGCCCGGGAGAATGGTTTAACGTGTTTTCCAAGGGATATCGACCGTTGTGCAGTTCCGTCTTCCCTGCTGGATCTTGGCCGGGCAGACATCCGCAGTGACCGGCATCACGTGACCCTGGTCGAATACGGAGAGGATGCCCTTAAGCTCCGGCTTCACCTTGCTCGTGCCGCCCGTGACTATATCGATGTGCAGAACTTCATTCTGCGGCGTGATGCCACGGGTGAGTTGTTCCTCAATGAATTGCTGGCCGCTGCCCGCCGGGGCGTGAAAATACGGCTGTTGCTGGACCAGATGTTTACCTTTTCCGACCTGGAATACCTGGTGCTGCTGACCATGGACCATGAGAATTTCGAGATTCGCTTCTATAACCCGACATTTTACAAGGCGAAGATGTCAAACGGTGATTGGCTCAATGGAATGGCCTGCTGTTTCAGGAGAGTCAACCAGCGCATGCACAATAAATTGATGGTGGTCGATGACCTGGTGGGCCTGATCGGCGGCAGAAACATCGCGGACCGGTATTTTGATTTCGACACGAACTATGAATTCAAGGACAGGGATATCCTGGTCTACGGGCGCATCGCACCGGAGATGAGAGAGTCATTTGACTGGTTCTGGAACTACAAAAAGTCGGTGCCGGTGCAGCATTTGCGGGACGTTGCAGATGAGTTGCTGAATGGCGGCAAATTTACTTTTGAGCCTTTCCAGCCACCTGATCGCCTGCAGCCGCTATTGCAGGACATCGAGGATGATCAACACCTCAGACGCCTGTTTGTAGACACGGCCTATGAGATAGCCCGAATGGAGTATTTCTCCGACAGGCCCAGGAAGGCGGAATTCCCGGAGGATTCGCGCAAGCAGGACATCACTACTGAAATTCATGATGTGCTGTCTTCGGCCAGCACTTCCGTTGTGATCCAGTCGCCCTACATGGTGCTGTCGAAAAAGGCGCGTAAAATCTTCAAACAACTGCGTGAGGATAATCCGGAAATCGAGTTGGTTTTCTCAACCAACTCACTGGCTTCAACCGACGCTGACACGGTGTACGCGAACACGCATAAACACAAAAAGCACTATGTGAAGACCCTGGGTTTCAAGATGTATGAATTTAAACCCTACCCGATAGACGCCCCGCAGTTTTTTCCCCGTTGGAGTAAGTTGATCGAAGAGAAAAGGCAAGGGATCATTAGCAAATCCGTTGTTTCCGGCGACAACTCCACCATCGCAATGCCGGCGCCCCGCTCCGGTCTTCATGCCAAGTCCTTCGTGGTCGATGGCTGGGTCGCCATGATCGGATCACATAATTTTGACCCGAGGTCCGAAGGCTTCAATACCGAGAATTGCCTGGTAATCTGGGATAAATCATTCGCCCGGGATCTGGAAGGCCTGATCCGGCGTGATACCGAGCCACAGAATAGTTGGGTGGTCGCATTGAAGCCGGACCTGAACGAGGTGAACGGCACCATTGAATCGATATCGAGGACTCTACCCATATTCGATTTATGGCCATACCATTCAACGTCGGTTTATGAATTGGCGCCGGAAGGCACACCGGCGCCCCCAGGCACCGTGGCGTTCTACCAGAACTATTATTCCGTCGGCAGGTTTCCCGACGTGACTCGCACCCAGCGGCAGGTAACAGTGATGTTCCTCAGTTCCTTTTTTGGATTCATAGCCCCGGTCCTGTAAGAGCGTCCTTGGGCGCGACCAGCCTTTCGGCCGCAAGCGACCTCTTACAGTTTTTGTGAGAGCGTCCATGGGCGCGACCAGCCTTTCGGCCGCAAGCGACCTCTTACAGTTTTTGTGAGAGCGTCCTTGGGCGCGACTATTCCAGAGCATGCCGGCCGCGAGCGACCTCTTACAATTCGCAGGCCGGCGGCAACTCACCGC
>Ga0209013_10002813_pt1 | contig 15699 bp, 15 predicted proteins | sample Cruoilmetagenom2_FD_187291 | JGI IMG/M metagenome (GOLD analysis project Ga0209013, IMG submission 187291) | Oil polluted marine microbial communities from Coal Oil Point, Santa Barbara, California, USA - Sample 2 (SPAdes) (version 2) | ecosystem: Environmental > Aquatic > Marine > Oil seeps ... | reverse complement strand
TTCCCATACCGAACACGGAAGTTAAGCTCTTCAGCGCCGATGGTAGTTGGGGGTTTCCCCCTGTGAGAGTAGGACGTCGCTAGGCACTAAAAAAAGGTTATTACTGAGAAATCAGTAATAACCTTTTTTTGAAAGAGTAAGAAAGTATAAGAATTTAATCGACTTCGAACACAGGATGTACGATTTTTTCTAGATTGCTCTGTATAGTACGCAAGCCTTACACTTTAACTTAAAAGAAAAACAGGAGCTTCAGAAAATGACTGCGTCACTTTCTGAAGCTCCTCCTCTTTTTAGTAATCGTGTAGCTAACGGAGCGAAAAGATGTCATTTGTGCTGTAATGTCCTCTCTCACTTGGAGGAATGTTTCTTCCTTTTTTAGAGACACTCCTAGACAGAGTTTTATTTACTTTTAGTAAAAGAATCTTTTCTTTAAAAATAAGCAAGTATTACACCGTAGAAAAGCGACGCTTGTCGTTTTCTTTTATAAAAAAATCTATAAATTTTATATTAATAGTGTGTAAAATTGTATAAATATGGCTAAGTGAGACAAAAAATTCTTCGAAAATGACAAAATAGACTGTGAAGCGAAAAAATAACGTAGACACTCCATATTTTAAAATCTACTTCTATAGCACTTTAGCCATCAAAAATAAAACGATAAATAACAATATAATCTCTATGAAATTTGGAAGTAATAATTAGCAAACCTTTTTAACGGAAGAATCCGAATTATTATATTATTCATAGTTTCTTGACACCTTGCGTGAGCGCTGATAACCTTGTAATAATATTTATTTATAGAAGGAGGAAATTAAAGTAATGTGGGAATCTAAATTTGAAAAAGAAGGTTTAACTTTCGATGACGTTTTACTAGTTCCAGCTCACTCAGAAGTACTACCAAAGGATATAAATCTTTCTGTACAGCTAACTCCAAAAATTAAATTAAATATTCCTGTTATTAGTGCTGGTATGGATACAGTTACAGAAGCAAAAATGGCTATTGCTATGGCTCGTCAAGGTGGTCTAGGAATCATTCACAAGAACATGTCTATAGTAGAACAAGCTGAGCTAGTTGAAACAGTTAAACGTTCTGAAAACGGTGTTATTACAGATCCATTCTTCTTAACTCCGACTCATCAAGTATATGATGCAGAGCATTTGATGGGGAAATATAGAATTTCAGGTGTTCCGATTGTAAATAATGAAGAAGAACAAAAATTAGTAGGTATTATTACCAACCGTGATTTACGTTTTATTCAAGATTATTCATTAACAATTGATGAAGTTATGACAAAAGAAAAATTAGTAACTGCAGCTGTTGGTACAACACTTGAAGATGCGGAGAAAATATTACAACAATATAAAATAGAAAAATTACCTATCGTAGATGAATTTGGAATTCTCAAAGGCCTAATTACAATTAAAGATATTGAAAAGGTTATTGAATTCCCTAATGCTGCAAAAGACGACCATGGTCGCTTACTTGTTGGTGCTGCTATTGGTGTCACTAAAGATACAATGTTACGAGTAGAAAAACTTGTAAATGCACATGTCGATGTTATTGTTATTGATACTGCGCATGGACATTCTCAAGGCGTTCTTAATACCGTTAAGGAGATTCGAACAGCATTTCCTGATTTAGATATCATTGCAGGGAATGTTGCTACTGGTGAAGCAACAAGTGCTCTATTTGAAGCAGGTGCAGATGTAGTAAAAGTTGGTATTGGTCCTGGTTCTATTTGTACAACTCGTGTTGTAGCAGGAGTTGGTGTTCCACAAATTACAGCTATTTATGACTGTGCAACTGAAGCACGTAAAGTTGGTAAGACTATAATTGCTGATGGAGGAATTAAGTACTCTGGAGACATTGTGAAAGCTCTAGCAGCAGGTGGACATGTAGTAATGTTAGGAAGTTTACTCGCAGGTACCACTGAAAGCCCAGGAGAAACTGAAATTTTCCAAGGTAGACAGTTTAAAGTATATCGTGGAATGGGTTCAATTTCAGCAATGGAACAGGGTTCAAAAGATCGTTATTTCCAAGAAGATGCAAAGAAATTAGTACCAGAAGGAATTGAAGGTCGTCTTCCATTCAAAGGTCCACTTTCTGAAACAATTCACCAATTATTGGGTGGTGTTCGTGCAGGGATGGGTTATTGTGGAACAGGAAGTTTACAAGATCTACGTGAAAATTCACAGTTCATTCGAATGACGGGTGCGGGATTACGTGAAAGTCATCCTCATGATGTGCAAATCACGAAAGAAGCTCCAAACTATTCAATTTCTTAATTTATATGTAATAGTAGAAACTTTAGCACTCATTCGACGTCTTTATCTAGGTCGAATGGGTGTTTTTTTATTGTAATAGTCACCCCGGTGATAAAATATGTTAAAATAAGCAATGATTAAGACTAAAAGTGGAGGTACAGTAGTGAAGAAAGTTAACATGAAATCAATGATAAAATGGCTAGTACTTCCGATGTTTCTTGTTTCAGTTGTATGCACTATGCCAACTGCTACAAAAGCTGAGGAGAGTTTAAATTTAAATGTCGATGCTGCAATCTTGATAGATGCAGAGACAGGGAAAATTTTGTATGAACAAAATGCAGATAAAGCATTAGGTATTGCAAGTATGACTAAAATGTTGACGGAGTATTTGCTTTTTGAAGCGATTGAAGATGGCAAAATTACTTGGGATCAACAATACTCAGTAACTGATTATACATATAGAATTTCTCAAAATCGATTATTAAGTAATGTTCCACTTCGACAAGATGGCAGTTATTCGATTAAGGAACTTTATGAAGCAATGGCTATATATTCTGCAAATGCTGCAACTATTGGTATTGCAGAAACAATTGCTGGGACAGAAGAAAACTTTGTGAAACTAATGAACGAAAAAGCAGAAGAAATGGGTCTTAAAGATTATAAGATTGTCAATTCTACTGGTTTAAATAATGAAGATTTACTGGGGATGCACCCTGCTAGTACGGGAGCCACTGATGAGAATCTTATGCCTGCTGAATCTGTGGCAACATTAGCATATTATTTAATGAAGGATTATCCAGAAGTATTAGATACAACAAAGATAGCTAAAAAAACTTTCCGTGAAGGAACAGATGATGCAATTGAAATGAGTAACTGGAATTGGATGTTACCAGGGTTAGTATATGAATATGAAGGCGTAGATGGATTAAAAACTGGTACGACGGAATTTGCGGGTCATTCTTTTACTGCAACAGCTGAAAAGAATGGGATGCGAGTAATTTCCGTTGTTATGAAAGCGGTAGATTCTAAGGGTGAAGGAACATATAAAGCTAGATTTGACGCAACACGAGCACTATTAGACTACGGTTTTGCACAATTTACAAACGTAGAATTAGTACCAGCAGGATACACAATTCCTGAAAATGAAACCTTGACTGTTGAAAAAGGGAAAGAAGATACTGTAGCAATTGCAGTAAAGGATCCCATTTCTATGATAATTAAATCAAGTGAAAAAGAATTGTACAAGCCTATATTCACAGCTGATAAGGAAACCTTAGAAGCAGAAGTGAAAAAGGGAGCAGTAGTAGGTAAAATACATCTAGAGAAAACAGAAGGAACCGATTATGGATTTGTCATAGATCAAGCAGCAGAAGTAGATGTTGTGACGACAGAAGCGGTAGAACGTTCTAGTTGGCTTAGTTTAATGTTCCAAGCAATCGGAAACTTTTTCGGTAGTTTATGGGATAGTACAACTGATTTTGTTGGAGGATTATTTTAATAGCAAAAACACCGGGGCTCAAATAGAGTCCGCGGTGTTTTTTGTTATATCCCAATTATTTATGAGGCTAGTGATGGCACCGTTTATATTTTCCACTTCTAATCCTCCAAAACCCAAGACAATTTTAGGATGTGCAGTTATATCCAGTTCTCCTGTTACATATTCTTGAAGGCCATATACGCGGATGCCAGCTTGTTTTGCGAGCAGTACAAGCTCCTCTTCTGATTTAGAGGTACTTATTGTTAATAAAAGATGCATGCCAGCTTGTTCACCTGATATCGTAACAATTGGCTCGTACTCAGCTATCGTTTTCGTAATAATTTCAAGCTTTCTTTTATAAATTTTACGCATTTTATTTAAATGTTTAGAAAAGGAACCACCTTCCATAAACCTTGCCAGTAAATGCTGATCCATACGTGGAACAGTTGCTGCGTAATAGGAATACTTTTTTTTATATTGTACAATTAGTGATTTAGGTAACACCGCATAAGCAATTCGTAGTGAAGGCATTAAAGATTTTGAAAAAGTACTTAAATAAATAACACGTTGATTTTGATCGATTCCTTGTAAAGCAGGAATTGGTTTTCCAGTATATCTAAATTCACTATCGTAATCATCTTCAATAATATAGCGATTATTTTGCTGATACGCCCAATGTAAAAGCTGATTTCTTCTCGTTGCAGAGAGAACGGCTCCTGTAGGGAACTGATGAGATGGTGTTACGTACATAACGGTTGCATTTGTTTGTTCCAGTTTTGAAACAATTACGCCATCTTCATCGATAGGAATAGGCACAGATTTTTGATCATCGTCTAATAAGTGATGGGTAAGTGGGTACCCTGGGTTTTCAATTCCGTATATTGCATCTCTACCAAGTAAACGAATAACCAAGGGCATGATTTGCTCAGTTCCTGATCCTAGAATTATTTGTTCAGGAGTACATTTTACACCTCTAGATTGGTATAAATAAGAGGCGATTTGTTCCCTTAAAATATAATCGCCTTGTGGATGTCCAAGAAGGAGAAAGTCTTTATTTCCTTCACTAATAACTTCTTTCGCATATTTTCTCCAAACTTTAAAAGGAAAGGATTCCGTATCAATTTTACCTGGCGAAAAATCAATCGAATATGAATCTATTTCGCTTTCTTCTTGAAGTCCCAGTGGTATTGGTTGTTCTATTAGAGCTAGTTCTTCTAAATTATGCACAAAGTAGCCTTTTCTTGGTTCAGAGGAAATGAACCCTTCTGCAACTAGTTGACTATATGCAAATTCAATAGTCGTTTGGCTAATTGCTAAATAATCTTCTAACTTTTTTTTGGAAGGAAGTTTCGATCCTTCTTCTATAGTTCCATTTATAATCGCATCTTTAATTCCCTTATAAAGTTGTTCGTATAGAGGGGTTTTTGAGTCTTTATTAAGTTGAACCATTAGAAAGTCCATTTGCTTCCACCTTTCTGACCACTTTATATTATTCGTTTCTGGCACTTTTCAAATGGTCATATTTTATTATACTAAATCTCATAACTATATGGGGGGAAATAATAATGACAAATAATCTTACAGGTACAGATCGAGTAAAACGAGGAATGGCTGAAATGCAAAAAGGTGGCGTTATTATGGACGTTATCAATGCAGAACAAGCGCGTATCGCAGAAGCAGCTGGAGCAGTAGCGGTGATGGCTCTAGAACGTGTACCATCAGATATTCGTGCAGCAGGAGGAGTTGCACGTATGGCAGATCCACGCATCATGGAAGAAGTAATGGGAGCAGTAACTATTCCAGTAATGGCAAAAGCTCGTATTGGTCATATTACAGAAGCTAGAATTTTAGAAGCAATGGGTGTCGATTATATTGATGAATCAGAAGTGTTAACTCCTGCAGATGAAGAGTATCATTTACGTAAAAGTGAATTTACTATTCCATTCGTATGTGGATGCAAAGATTTAGGAGAAGCAGCTCGTCGTATTGGTGAGGGTGCTTCTATGCTTCGCACAAAAGGTGAACCAGGAACAGGAAATATTGTAGAAGCTGTTCGTCACTTACGTAAAGTGAATGCGCAAGTTCGTAAAATTGTTCATATGAATGAAGATGAGCTAATGACTGAAGCGAAAAACTTAGGCGCGCCTTACGATATTTTATTACAAATTAAACATAATGGTAAACTACCAGTTGTAAACTTCGCAGCAGGTGGAGTAGCAACACCAGCCGACGCTGCACTTATGATGGAACTTGGAGCAGACGGTGTATTTGTAGGATCGGGTATCTTCAAATCAGAGAATCCAGAGAAATTTGCTCGTGCAATTGTAGAAGCAACAACACATTTCCAAGACTATAAATTACTTGTAGAAATTTCAAAAGACTTAGGAATTCCAATGAAGGGAATTGAAATTTCTCGTTTATCTGCTGGCGAACGTATGCAAGATAGAGGGTGGTAATAATGGTAAAGGTAGGAGTTCTTGCACTTCAAGGAGCAGTGAGTGAACATATTCGTTCGATTGAAGCAGGTGGTGCAGAAGGTGTTGTTGTCAAGAGTATCAGTGATTTAGCAGAAGTAGATGGCTTAATCCTTCCAGGAGGAGAAAGTACTGCAATGCGAAAATTAATTGATCGCAACGACTTGCTCACTCCTTTACAATCATTTGCAGCAGAAGGAAAGCCGATGTTTGGGACATGCGCAGGCTTAATCCTACTTGCTAACAAGCTCGTTGGATATGATTCTGCACATATAGCTTCACTTGATGCAACTGTGGAGCGAAACTCTTTTGGTCGCCAAGTAGATAGCTTTGAAACAAAATTATCTATTAAAGGTGTAGCAGAAGATTTTCAAGCGGTGTTTATACGTGCACCTCATATTGTGGAAGTTGCAGCAGAGGTAGAAATACTTGCCTCGCATGAGGGACGTATTGTGATGGCTAGAGAAGATAATATTCTAGGATGTTCCTTCCATCCAGAACTAACAGATGATCATCGAATTACAAAATACTTTATCGGGATGGTTGAGGAATCACTTGCCAAACGTAAAAACCTATAGTAAAGTATGTGTAAATTCATGATATAAAAACGATGATAGGAAGCAGTAACGAGCACGTTTTTTCTAGAGAGTCAGCGGCTGGTGTAAGCTGATAAAAACACTTGTGAATCCGTCCTTAAGTTGCGCAACTGAAAGATTAGTAGGTTGCGGCCGGTTGAAAAGCCGTTATTGAACAAGTAAGTGGATTCTACATTTTGTGGAGTCAATCAGGGTGGCAACGCGGGTATGCTCTCGTCCCTTTTAGGGATGAGGGCTTTTTTTGTCGTTTATACAAATTGTCCAAGGAGGAATAACAAATGTTAGATGTGAAATTTGTACGAGATAATTATGAAACTGTAAAAGCAAAGCTTGCTAAGCGCGGGGAAAATATTTCTGAGTTCGATCAATTTGAACCATTAGATCAAAAACGTAGAGAGTTAATAGCTAAAACGGAATTGTTAAAAGCAGAGAGAAATGAGTTTTCTCAAAAGATTTCTGAAATGAAAAGAAATAAAGAAAATGCAGATGATATAATCACGCGTATGCGTGCAGTCGGAGATGAAATTAAAGCTTTAGACGAAGAATTGCGTGATGTGGAAGAAAAATTTGAATATATGATGATGCGTATTCCTAATATTCCACATGACAGTGTGCCAATTGGCGATTCTGAAGATGATAATGTGGAAATTCGTACATGGGGAGAAATTCCATCATTTGATTTTGAAACAAAAGCACATTGGGACATTGCAACGGATTTAAAAATAGTTGATTTTGAACGTGCTGCAAAGGTTACAGGAAGTCGTTTTGCTTTCTACCGTGGTTTAGGTGCAAGATTAGAACGTGCATTATTAAACTTCATGATGGACTTACATGCAGAAGAGCATGGATATGAAGAAATGCTGCCTCCATACTTAGCGAATCGTGCAAGTTTAACTGGAACAGGTCAGCTACCGAAATTTGAAGAAGATGCATTTTTAATAGGAGAAGAAGATTATTTCTTAATTCCAACGGCAGAAGTTCCAGTAACGAATTTCTATCGTGATGAGATTTTAGATGGAGCAGATCTTCCACAGGCATTCAATGCATACAGTGCTTGTTTCCGTTCTGAAGCTGGATCTGCAGGTCGTGATACACGAGGACTTATCCGTCAGCATCAGTTTAATAAAGTGGAGCTAGTTCGTTTTGTAAAACCTGAAGATTCTTATGAGCAGTTAGAACTTTTGACAGGTCATGCTGAAAAAATACTTCAACTTTTAGGTCTTCCATATCGTGTGCTTCATATGTGTACCGCGGATTTAGGATTCACCGCAGCGAAGAAATATGATTTAGAAGTTTGGTTACCAAGTTATGGAGAGTATAAAGAAATTTCTTCTTGTAGTAACTTTGAGGATTTCCAAGCTCGTCGTGCAGGAATTCGTTTTAGAAGAGAAGTTGGTGGAAAACCTGAATATGTACACACTTTAAACGGAAGTGCTCTTGCGATTGGACGTACAGTTGCTGCTGTATTAGAAAACTATCAACAACCAGATGGTACAGTAGTAGTACCAGAAGTGTTAGTGCCGTATATGGGTGGAAAAACAGTTATTAAGTAACGAAACAACTCAGACAATTTCTGAGTGACGAACATAACAAGCTGTTGGAAAGAACCGGAATCGCTATAATTGGCGCTTCTGGTTCTTTTTTTTTGCTCGTAAATCACGAAAAAATTCTGTGAGTAGGTTACCACATTCATCTGCTAATACGCCTTCCGTTACATCGCATTCATGATTAAATCGACTATCATTCAGTAAATGATATAAAGAATCTACACAACCAGCTTTTGCATCTCTCGCACCATATACGACTCGCGGGATACGCGATTGTAAAATTGCTCCAGCACACATCGGACAAGGTTCTAATGTGACATAAAGAGTTGTTTCTTCTAATCGCCAGTTTTCAAGTTTATTACAGGCTTCTTGAATTGCGATTAGTTCGGCATGTGTCGTTGCATTTTTAGTTGTTTCTCGTAAATTATAAGCACTCGCAATAACCTCATCTTTATATACAATGATGGCACCAATTGGAACTTCTCCAATGGCAGCCGCTTTTTTGGCTTCTTCTATTGCTAACTTCATGTAATACTCGTCCATTTGTATTTCAACTCCCTTTGCATAGTGTAGCATGTTTTATTTCCCATTTGCATATCCTATGTGGAAGGAGTGAGCGATTGATTTATGTAGTGAAAATTGGGGATAGTTTATTTTCGATAGCAAAGCAATTTGGTACCAATACAGCAACTCTTGCTTCTATCAATGAATTACCAGATCCTGATGTATTAGTTGTTGGCCAAGCAATAGTATTACCATCTACGCCAAGTCCTGAAAGACCAATAATCGAAACGAATTTATATGTGGAGTGGTATACAGATATCCCATCTGAAAATGTCATAAATCAAGTTGAAAAAAATGCCGCACTTTTAACTTACATGATGCCTTTTGCTTATGAGGTGAAAAGAGATGGGTCGCTAACAACTATGAACTGGGGAAGTTTATCTGAAATAGCTAATACACACAATGTTGAAAGTGTCATTGTGCTGGCTAATATTGAGGATGGTGCGTTTAATGACACGTTAGCACATACTATATTTACAGACGCAGAGGTTAAACAGAAAGTATTTGAGCAAGCTGTAGCAGAAGCCAATAAAAGAGGTACTAAACACATTCATACTGATTTTGAGTATATTGCGGGAGAAGATAGTCAAAACTATGTGAACTTTTTAAAGGAATTAAAAGCTTATGCAAAAGGATTTACAATTTCAGCTAGTCTTGCTCCAAAAACAAGTGCTAGTCAAAGTGGCGTATGGTATGCAGGACATGACTATAAAGCAATTGGAGAGGTAGTAGATTTCGTCGCAATTATGACGTATGAGTGGGGTTATAGCGGTGGACCTCCAATGGCAGTCTCGCCAATTGGACCTGTTAGGAAAGTGCTAGAGTATGCCATAACAGAAATTGATCCTAAAAAAATATTGATGGGACAAAATTCCTATGGATATGACTGGACCCTGCCGTTTGAACAAGGGAACCCGGCTGCTAGAGCGTTAAGTCCACAGCAAGCAGTTCAATTAGCAATAGATCGTAATGCTGCTATCCAGTATGATGCTACTGCACAGGCTCCTTATTTTCGTTATTGGAGAGACGGAGTGGAGCATGAGGTATGGTTTGAAGACGCACGGTCGATTGAAGCTAAATTTAACTTATTAAAGGAATTACAGTTGAGCGGAATATCTTATTGGCATAGTGGATTTGACTTCCCACAAAACTGGTATTTACTAAACCAGATGTTCCGTGTTAAGAAAAAATAGAGCAAATGCGCCTTTCTTTTTTGAAAGGTGCATTTGCTCTATTTTTCAACTTCTTGCTATGATAAAATAGACGATACGTCTTGAATTAGTAGAGTGAGGGTAAAGCAATGTCCATTCCATTTATAACGGTAGAAGGTCCAATAGGGGTTGGGAAAACCTCCCTAGCCAAAGCAATTGCAGATAAGTATCAATTTCAATTATTAAAAGAGATTGTGGATGAAAATCCATTTTTAAATAAGTTTTATGATGATATTGCAGAGTGGAGTTTCCAAACGGAAATGTTTTTTTTATGCAATCGATACAAACAATTAAGTGATATTGATAAAAAGTATTTATCGAAAAATACAGCAGTTACAGCAGATTATCATATTTTCAAAAATCTAATTTTCGCTAAACGTACATTAAGTGAAGTAGAATATGAAAAGTATGAAGCAATCTATCAAATTTTAACGAATGGTATGCCCGTTCCAAATATGGTTATTTTTATAGACGCTAGTTTAGATGTACTCGTTGACCGTATTGATATACGGGGTAGAGATTTTGAGAAAAAGATAAGCTCAGACTATTTGGAGCAACTCTCATCTGATTATCGTCTGTTTATCGATGACTTTGAGAAGAAACATCCTGAAGTACCAGTACTTCGATTTAATGGGGATGAAATAGACTTTGTAAAAAATAGCCAAGATTTACGAACAATACTAGAAAAAGTGGATGCAACATTGCATAGAAGGAGTTTTGAAGTATGAATTTAAGAGAGAAGTATGGCATTCCTCCTAATGCTATTATTACAATTGCTGGAACAGTTGGTGTAGGGAAATCTACAATGACAAAAGCGCTTGCTGATGCACTTCATTTTAAAACGTCTTTTGAAAATGTAGATACTAATCCATACTTAGATCGTTTTTATGAAGATTTTTCAAAATGGAGTTTTCATTTACAAATTTACTTTTTAGCAGAGCGTTTTAAAGAGCAAAAAAGAATGTTTGAATATGGTGGAGGGTTTATTCAAGACCGTTCCATTTACGAAGACACAGGGATTTTTGCGCAAATGCATAAAGAAAAAGGTACGATGGATCCCGTGGACCATGAAACATATACAAGTCTTTTTGAGGCAATGGTTATGACACCATATTTTCCACATCCAAATTTATTAATTTATTTAGAAGGATCTATGGATGATATCATTGACCGAATTCATGATAGAGGGCGTCCGATGGAACAACAAACGCCAATATCTTATTGGGAAGAAATGCATGGACGCTATGAACGTTGGATAGATTCTTTTAACGGGTGTCCGGTTCTTCGTTTGAATATTAATGATTATGATATCTTGAAGAACCCAGATGATGTTGAAGCGGTTCTTGAAAGAGTCGGTCATTTCATGGAACAAACTTCAAATCTACGCAAATAAAAGAACGCTCCTTCAATTTAGCAGGAGCGTTCTTTTTATTGGTATTAAAAAAGAAAGTAACTATAAAAGTTACCTTCATAATATGTATGTTTTATTTGAAAATGGAGGAGGAAGAGGGATTCGAACCCCCGCGCGGTCTTACCCGCCTGTCGGTTTTCAAGACCGATCCCTTCAGCCGAACTTGGGTATTCCTCCGAAGTACAAGAACTAATTTATCATGATTAAAAAGCAAAGTCAACAAATTTCCTCGGTTTTTAAAAGTAGTAAATATTAACATTTATATAAAGTACTGATACGAAAGGGATGGTGATAATAGAAAAACTTAATTACTCATATCCATTGATTTTTATCCATAAAAAAAGTATACTTATTAATGCCGTGCTATGTGGGAAGGTAGCGGTGTCTTGTAACTCGCAATCCGCTCTAGCGAGACTGAACTCCTTCTCTGAGGTTGAATTCATGTAGGGTCTGGTATTTGCACGTGATGTTGACGTTTGGGTCTTGCGCAATGGGAACCCATGAACCATGTCAGGTCCGGAAGGAAGCAGCATTAAGTGGTGCTTCCTATGTGCCGCGAGGTAGCCTAAACTGAGTTAACGACAAAGGTGCCGCTTATGTGATTCAAGCGAAGGAAGGTGCACGGCATTAAATTTAAAATACAAACTCATTTGTCTAATAGGCGAATGAGTTTTTCTTTTATGTTATAATAAAATCATTGTAAAATATAAAAAGAAAAGGAGGGGATATGTTGTCGTACCAAGCTTTTTACCGGGTATATCGACCGCAATCATTTGCAGAAATGTCTGGCCAAACTCATATCAAGCAAACTCTTCAAAATGCCCTCCTTTATCATAAAACCACACATGCGTATTTATTTTCGGGTCCAAGAGGAACAGGGAAAACGAGTGCAGCGAAAATATTCGCGAAAGCGTTAAACTGCGAAAATGGTCCAACGAAAGAACCTTGCAACACGTGTGAAACATGTAAAAGTATTACAGAGGGTAGCAATACAGATGTGATTGAGTTTGATGCGGCTTCTAACTCTCGTGTAGAAGAAATGCGAGAAGTTATTGAAAAAGTTCGATTTGCACCATCGAATGCTCGTTATAAAGTGTATATTATCGATGAAGTGCATATGCTTTCTACAAGTGCTTTTAATGCTTTACTAAAAACATTAGAAGAACCACCTGCCCATGTTGTATTTATCTTAGCAACAACGGAGCCACATAAAATACCTCTAACGATTATATCCAGGTGCCAACGATTTGATTTTAAACGAATCACTTCAGCAGATATCGTATTAAGAATGAAGGATATTTTAACAGATGCAGGAATTGAATACGATGAAGATGTATTGAAAGTTATTGCTCAGACAGCAGCAGGTGGTATGCGAGACGCTTTAAGTATGTTGGATCAAGTAGTCTCATTTAGTGGAGAGAAAATGACAATTGAAGATGCTCTTCTTGTGACAGGTTCAATTGGTCAAGATGTATTCTTCCAATTAGCAGAAGCTTTAATCGAGAAAGATGTAGCAAAGGCACTTTCTTCTGTGGAGCAGCTTGTAGAGGATGGGAAAGATCCTGTTCGTTTAACGGAGGATTTCATCACATTCTACCGAGACTTACTTATATTAATGGTAGCTCCAAATCAAACAGAGTTATTAGAGATTGCAACAGGCGATGATACTTTTCGTGAGCTTGCTTCTAAATTTCCGATAGATACATTATATAAAAGTATTTCTATATTAACGAATACTCAACAAGAAATGCGTTTTTCTAATCATGCGAAGGTATATTTGGAGACAGCTATAATCCGGTTAGCGCAAGTGCCAAGAGAAGCGACAGCACCTAGTGAAAGTAACTCAGAACTGGAAAACAAAGTAAGAGCACTTGAAAGCCAGTTACAGCAGTTGCAGCAACAGATAAGTCAAGGGATTCTTCCTATAGGAAATAGCGTTATGCAAGAACAACCGAAAAAACAAAGAACAAGATCTCAAAGTGGTGTGAAAGTATCAAGTGGTAGAATACACGAAATACTAAAAACAGCCACAAAGACGGATATTCAAGCGATTAAATCTGAATGGCCGAATATTTTACAGCAACTTCAAAAATCACATGCTGCACTTTTAAATGATGCAGAGCCAGTTGCAGCATCATCAAGTGCATTTGTGTTAAAATTCAAATATGATATACATTGTCAAATGGCCATGGAGAACAAAACATTTTCTTCAACTTTTCCGCAACTGATTGCTAGCTTAATTGGAACGATGTATGAGGTAGTGTATGTACCGGAAGAGAATTGGTTAAAGATTAGAGAAGAATTTATTCAACAAAATGGTTTGAAGCAAGGAAGTTCGAATGATTCAGCAGAAAATCCTTCTCAACCTAGTGAAGCAATGGAATTACTACAAGGTGTGGAAGAAATTTCTGAAGATCCATTAATTGTTGAGGCAGAAAAGTTATTTGGTAAAGAGTTTGTAGAAGTACATGACGACTAAGGAGGAAAATTATTATGCGTGGAATGGGAAATATGCAAGGTATGATGAAACAAATGCAAAAGATGCAAAAGCAAATGGCGGAAGCTCAAGAAGAGTTAGCTACACAACGTTTTGAAGCGGTAGCTGGCGGTGGAATGGTGAAAGTAGTTGTTTCTGGACAAAAAGAAGTGTTAGAAGTGGAATTAGATCCATCTGTTGTAGATCCAGAAGATGTAGAAATGCTTCAAGACTTAATTGTAATCGCAACAAACGAAGCTATTAAAAAAGCAGAAGATACTGCTAACTCCACGATGGGTCAATTCACGAAAGGGTTGAACCTCCCTGGTATGTAATAGGAGGAAAGAATTATGCACTATCCTGAACCGATATCGAAGTTAATAGAAAGTTTTATGAAATTGCCAGGGATCGGGCCGAAAACCGCGGCTCGTCTGGCATTTTTTATATTGAAAATGAAAGAAGACACGGTACTAGATTTTGCGAAAGCTTTAATAGATGCAAAAAGAAACTTGAGCTATTGTACGGTTTGTGGACATATAACAGATATCGACCCATGTCATATCTGTCAAGATAAGCAACGAGATTTATCGATGATTTGTGTAGTTCAAGATACCAAAGATGTAATCGCGATGGAAAAAATGAGAGACTATAATGGTCTTTATCATGTACTTCACGGAGCAATTTCACCAATGGATGGCATCGGTCCAGAAGATATTAATGTACCTACTTTATTGAAAAGATTACAAGATACACGAGTGGAAGAACTAATACTTGCAACAAACCCTACAATAGAAGGAGAAGCTACAGCAATGTATATTTCTCGTCTAGTTAAGCCTTCCGGTATCATGACGACAAGAATAGCACATGGCCTACCTGTTGGTGGAGATTTAGAATATGCAGATGAAGTAACTTTATCTAAAGCATTAGAAGGCCGCCGAGAGCTATAAAAGGGATGGTGCAAGATGTTTTTTCAAAAAGATAAATTAAAAAAAGAATATGATCAACAGGTTTTAGATTTAATGAAAGCAACCAAAGAAGATTGGCAACAAGCACAATTAATAGAAGACTATTTAAATGACTATGATTTAGATGCTGTTGCCAAAAGGAAAATTGCTGAAAGTATTCATTTCTATCTATATAAAGAAGCAAGGGTTAGGAATGTCAAACTAAAGTGAGTATGAGAGTAGCATTAACTTCATATAGTAATAGATAGTTATTTTATGAAGGAGAGATGTATTCATGAAGTTAGTTATCATTGTATGTTCGTTAGTGCTTCTGATACTTTTAATCGCTAAAAAACCCTTATCAAAGGTTTTTGAAGGTCTATCATTCTTTCTGTTTCGTGTTGGGTTTTCGTTCTTTCTGTTATTTGGAGTACATTTGTTGTTAGGGTTTTTTGGTTTTTTTATACCAATTAATTTGTTTACAGGTACTGTTGTAGCAGCATTAGGAGTGCCAGGGGTAGCATCAGTATTAGTCATTTCTATATTGGTATAAAAAACTTTTCGAAATGTGTTGACTTATTAAAGATAAGAGAGTAATATTGTATAAGTCGCCAAGAGATAACGAAAAACGGCTGACAAAATGAACATTGAAAACTGAACATGCAAAACGTTAAGAAATATAGCTTATCAACTAACTTCGGTTAGTTCGATAGCAAAACATTTTTGACATCATT
>Ga0209013_10002812_pt1 | contig 15700 bp, 12 predicted proteins | sample Cruoilmetagenom2_FD_187291 | JGI IMG/M metagenome (GOLD analysis project Ga0209013, IMG submission 187291) | Oil polluted marine microbial communities from Coal Oil Point, Santa Barbara, California, USA - Sample 2 (SPAdes) (version 2) | ecosystem: Environmental > Aquatic > Marine > Oil seeps ... | reverse complement strand
GCAAACAAAAATATTGCTCCCTATATAAAATTCGAAAATGAATTGAAAGAAGGTGTACCTATTGCAACAATTATGGTTGTTCTATGACGAAAACTATCAGCAAATTACAATTCCTGAAAAAGGTTTTACCGCTTTGACGATTGGTCCAGCAATTGAACATGATATAACGATTCAGACGTTCCCCTTTATAAATGGACCATTAACGTTAAAAAAAGAGGAGGATGGACTCGCCGTTTATAGCGAAGATAATTCCTTTGGAAAGTTAACAGACGATGAGGGATTGACAATTGAACAAAAGGAAAAGTCCCTCCACCTATATGCTTTTTCCACTCCGGTCTCTTCCGGAACATACTATATAGACTTTAAAAATGAAGTTTCATTTGATACCCAATTAGAAATCGCAACATTTCAAAGGCTGAAAACTAGTTTTCCAAGAATAGAATCTGGACATTTTTCACTAAATCAAATCGCAGATGGGTGGATTATAAAAAAAGACTACGGGTGTCCATTATATGTAAATGGGAAATTAGTGGATTCTAACACGATTCTAGCTAACGGTGATGTGCTTCAGTGGGCTTTCATGGAGATGAAATTACTACAAAAAGACTTAATAGAGGTAACTGCTGCAGTTCCTTATACGACGAAACTTCCTATAATTGACATTCCGGCATCTGAAATATTGCAGATGTATCCAGATTATCGTCGAACACCAAGAATGATTTATGATCTTCCAGATGACAAAGTTTCGTTAACATTTCCTACCCAAGAAACGGAGGCTTCTGGAAGAGGATTATTGCTTATTATAGCACCGCCACTTGTGATGCTAGTTGTAATGGCACTTGTAGCTATTTACATCCCAAGAGGAATTTTCGTCATTATTTCTATTACTATGTTTTTAACAGTATTAGTTACCTCTACCGTTCAATACTTCCGTGACAAAAAGAAAGATAAGCGAAATGCGGAAAAAAGACTTCGAGTTTATACCGCGTATTTAGAGAATATGAGAGAACAGCTTTATGAATTATCCGAGAAGCAGAAGAAAGTATTGACCTACCATTTCCCCTCTTTTGAAGAAATGAAACAAATGACGGAAGACTTATCTAGTAGAATTTGGGAAAGAACGCTAGAAAGCCATGATTTTTTAGAATTCAGATTAGGAACAGGAAATGTGAAAGCTAGCTATGAAGTTAAACTATCTTCTGGAGATTTAGCAAACCGAGAAATAGATGATTTACTAGAACAAGCTCAGCGAATGGAAAAGGTTTACAAAGAAATTCCAGACGCACCAATTACAACGAAGTTATCAGAAGGCATCTTAGGTTTAACTGGTAAAGAAACCGTTATAAAGCGTGAATTACAACAAATAATTGGTCAATTGGCATTTTCACAAAGCTATCATGATACAAGATTTATCTATATTTTCAATCATGAGGAATATGCCGAAATGGAATGGATGAAATGGTTACCACATTTTAAACTGCCGCATATGCATGCAAGAGGTTTGATACATAACGAAGAAACGAGAGATCAATTATTATCTTCGTTATATGAAATTATTCGTGAGCGAGATACTGACGTCCAAAAGGGTAAAACAATATTTGCCCCCCATTTAGTTTTCTTCGTGTCAGATTATTCGCTGCTTGCTGAGCATGTCATCTTAGAATACTTAGAAAGCCAGCATACAAAAGACCTTGGCATATCTGTTGTTTTCGCAGAATCTGCGCAGGAACGAATGACCGAAAATGTTCATACGCTCATTCGATATGTAAATGAACGCGAAGGAGATATCCTCATTGAGGCAGGAAAGGCTGTTGATATTCCTTTTTATTTAGATGAATTTGATGCTTCGACTAATGAAAGGTTTACACGAATGCTTCGAACATTGAATCACCAAGTAGGCATTAAAAACTCGATTCCAAACTCGGTAGGTTTCCTAGAGATGTTTGGTGTGAAAGATGTAGAGGATGTACCAATAGCACGAAATTGGACATTGAATGAGTCAGCAAAATCACTTGCTGTTCCAATTGGTTTCAAAGGGAAGAATGAACTTGTTGCATTGAATTTGCATGAGAAGGCGCATGGTCCCCATGGATTGTTAGCGGGGACAACTGGTTCAGGTAAAAGTGAATTTTTACAGACATATATTTTATCGCTTGCAGTCCATTATCATCCCCATGAAGTAGCTTTCTTATTAATCGACTATAAAGGTGGAGGAATGGCTCAACCTTTCAAGCATATTCCCCATCTTTTGGGAACAATTACGAATATAGAAGGTAGTAAAAACTTTAGTATGCGAGCACTTGCATCTATAAATAGTGAGCTCAAACGAAGACAACGTCTATTTGATCAATATGTTGTGTCGCATATTGATGATTACACAACCTTGTATAAAGAAGGAAAGGCAATGGAACCTCTTCCTCATCTATTCCTTATTTCGGATGAATTTGCAGAGTTAAAACGAGAGGAACCAGATTTTATACGAGAGCTTGTGAGTACGGCTCGAATTGGGCGAAGTTTAGGGGTACATCTTATATTGGCTACTCAAAAGCCCGGCGGTATTATTGACGAACAGATTTGGAGTAATGCGAGATTTCGAGTTGCACTAAAGGTTCAGGATGCATCGGATAGTAAAGAAATCCTGAAGAACGGAGATGCGGCTACGATTACTGTAACTGGACGTGGTTATTTGCAAGTTGGAAATAATGAAGTGTATGAGCTATTTCAATCTGCATGGAGTGGGGCTCCTTACAAGGAGGAAGTTTTAGAGGGTGAAGACGATGTGGCACTTATCACAGATCTTGGTTTATATCCTCTTTCTGGTATTGCGACAAATGTGAAAAAGAAATCTAGTGGCTTGACAGAAATGGAGGCAGTTACTGCTAAAATTGCTAAGATAACTAGTGATTTGAATATCCAAAAGGTGGCTAGTCCTTGGTTGGAGCCGTTACCTTTGCGTCTTGAAAAACAACAAGAGGTAACTACTATTCAACCAGGGTTCCCTGTAGGAATGATTGATGAACCAGAAAAGCAAAGTCAGTCATCAATTGCCTATAACTGGACAAAGGATGGAAATCTTGGCGTGTTCGGTTCCTCAGGGTATGGGAAATCATATACATTACTTACAACTATATTGGGACTTGCGGAAAATCTTTCTCCAGAAGAAGCAAATTTTTACTTGCTTGATTATGGAAATGGCTCGCTACTTCCTCTCAGACAGCTCCCTCATACTGCTGATTATTTCACGATTGATGAAGAGTTAAAAAGAGAAAAACTAGTGAAGCTTATGAAAGAAGAAATCACCAAAAGAAAGGTTACTTTCCAACAATCAGAGGTTAGTAACATTCATATGTATAATAATTTATCGACGGAAAAGTTACCTCTTCTATATATAGCCGTTGATAATTATGATATTGTCCGTGAGGAAATGGAAGAATTGGAAGCACAACTAATTCAATTTGGTCGAGATGGTCAATCGCTTGGAATTTACCTGTTTGTGGCTGCAACAAGAGTTCAATCCGTTCGACAGTCCTTAATGAATAATTTAAAAACTAAAATTGTTCATTATTTAATGGATGCAACGGAATCATTTACAGTAATCGGACGAGTACCATTTGACCTAGAACCTTTCCCGGGTAGAGCAATTCTAAAGAAAGAAGATGCCTACTTTACTCAAATTTACTTGCCAGCTAGTGGGGCAGATGACTATGAAGTATTAGAATCTATTAAGAATAAAGTAAGTAATTTAAGAGCGCAATATAAGGAACGAACACATCCGTTACCAATTCCAATGCTTCCACTAGAGCTATCAGCTTCAAGTTTCTCTTTCTACTTGGATGGAAAGAAAAAGAATGGAATCGTACCAATTGGATTGGATGAGGATACAGTTCTTCCAATTACCATCGACTTTAAGAAAAATCGTCATTGTCTACTCATAGGGCAAGTCCAAAGAGGGAAGACCAATACGATCACTTTGATGCTTCACACACTATTAGAACAGAAAACAGGGTTTATCTCTATATTTGATTCGTTTGACAGAGGATTATCCAAATTTACTGCTTATGAATCCATTGATTATCTGGAAACGAAAGAGAATTTAGTGGAATGGATTACTCGGACCGAGCAATATTATGCGGAAGTAGAACGGGACTATCTCGAAAGTATTCAACAAGGGAATCCAGGAAAAATCACGCTTTCTTATTTCATCATTGATGGCTATACAAGATTCCTGCAAGTAGCTGATATTACCATACAGGACAGACTAGCGAAATTGATGAAACGATACGGTCACTTAGGATTTAATGTCATCGTGTCTGGGAATAACGCTGAAATTACGAAGGGCTATGATGCCTTTACGAATGAGTTGAAGCTTGTTAGACAGGCGCTCGTCTACATGAAAAAGTCAGAGCAGACTTTGTTTACAGTTGCATATGAACGAAAAGAAGCAGAGCTTCCACTTGGATTTGCACATTATATTTTAAATGGGAATGCCATTAAAGTTAAAATCCCTTTAAGTGAGTTGGAGAGGACGAACGTACAATGAAATCAACTAAAAATACCAGACTATTAAAATATGGTGTTGGAATTCTATTAATACTAGCTATTCCTATTATCTTTTTCCAACTGATGGGCGTTAATATTCTCGATTTGAATAACTCGAACAAGCGCACTATTGCAATCGTAAATGAAGATATGGGATTAACAAAAGATGCAGAACAAGTACAAATGGGTGTCGAAGTAGTCTCTATTTTAGCAGAGGACTCAGATTTTGGTTGGAAAGTAATGGGACGTGGTGCGGCAGAAAATGGGTTAAAGTCTAACCAATACGATGCTATTGTTTATATTCCTTCCAATTTCTCGGAAAATATAATGTCTTATGATGAACAAAATCCGAAAAAAGCAGAGTTTGCCTATCAAGTTCAGCGTCAGAAAACGGGATTGCGTAAGGAACAGGTTTTACATGAAATAGAAGTAGCAACGGACCGCGTAAATGATAAAATTTCCACTTTATACTGGAGCTATATAGCGCAGGAAATGAATCATATTAAAAAAGAGTTTACGAGCATTTTAGGAAAAGAAACAGAATTCCTTAGTTCCATGTCTGCTTATTATAAGCCTGAGTCGGAAACATTAGCTGAACAGATGCAAACGCAAAAAGACCAAATGGCAGCATTGCAAACGACAATCGGATCAGCAAATAATGCACATAATAGTCGAATTGAAAATGCCGATACATTCGGATTGCAGATGAATAACTTCATCACCTATATTCAGCAATATAAAGAATTTCAAAATACACAAAGGCAAATACTACAACAAGTACAGGATGCCAGCTTGGCAAAAATTCACGCAACAGCAGCAACACAGGCTGAACAATTTAATCAGTCCGTGCAAATGTTAGAAGAAAGTAATAACAATATAAATGAAGAAATTCAAAAAGTGAATCATGTTATCGATACAAATAAAGAAAAATTTAATGAATTATCCGAACTACGTAAAAATGAAGTGGATCGTCAACTGACAGATTTACTAGTAGTGCAGGGAACTGCAATCGATCGCTACAACAATACAATCTTAGATAGTTTAGAAAAAGGCATAGAAGCAGGGAAAAGTGGGAATGCAGTTCTTGCAGCAGCTTCCATAGGAACAGAGCCGAACCAATTTACTTCTATTAAAGAACAACTGGAGAAAAAAGCTGCGGACAAAGCTTCTGTTGTTCTACCTGGTTTAGAAGAACAGCGTGTGAAAGTGGATAGTATATTAACAGGGTTAACCTCTTTAAAAACAAAAGTGGCTGAAACGGATCCTGCATCGGCTTTTATAAGTGAAATTGATATCCTTCAAGCAGAATTAGGCTCGATTACAGCAGCTTTATCAGAAAGAGAAGCTACATGGGCTAATACAAACCAAACCGCAACGACTGACTATACGCAAGCTTCTGCAGATTATGCAAAACTATTGGAAAACTATAACTCTATTTATAGGGAATACGAGTCTATACAACAAATTATAAATACTTACCCAACTGATACTGCACGTATTGGAATGGAAATAATGCAAAAAGAAAATGATTTGCTTGCTAACCCTAACGTTTCAAAAAATCAAAAAGATAGATTACAAGAACTATTTGATAAGGGAGCAGCTAAAACGGATACTAGTTCTTTGCTATCCTACTATGCTACTTTAGAGCAATTTGAATTTACTCTCAATGAAGGTGGAGGTAGTGCAAATAAGGATGCTATTCTAAAGGATGAAATTTTAACAGCGTTGTTGAAAAATGTGGTAAATATTAATGAATTGGAGTTAGAAGGTTGGACTTCAGTTGAAGAAAGTATTCCAGAAACAGAACTAGGAATGTCTGATTTAAGTACAACATTTGCCGCAATCATGTCTGGTTACAAAGAAACTGCGGAACAACAGCATGCTTCTTTGATCAGCGAACTAAATTCTATCGATGAACAAGCAAATGTCTTACTTGCTCAAATTCAGAATCCAGCGAATATGATTCCATCTGGAGAACCGGTGGCAACTACCTCTGAAGGGCAAGTAATGGCTGGTCAACAAAATGTCACTTCTCAGCTTGTAACATTAAGTGGAATGATTCAATCTTTATCGCAAAAACAAAGCAGTTTAGTAGATTATGCCAATGATTTAACTGTGAAAGCAGACAATATAAAAGAGACATCTAATGAATTCAGTGGTAAATGGGATACGAATGTAAATGCTATGTCTGATTTTGATAATGATATTCAAGAGTTTTTAGCTAACACGTATGTAGATGGTCAGGAAAATGGATATGCATTTAATCACTTTGTGAATCCATTGGAAGTAAAAGGCGAAGCAGCTGTTTCGGATGAAATGGAAAAAGTTCCGCCTGTTATTTTATTTATCATTCTACTAATCAGTAGTTTATTAATCGGTTATTTCTCTTATCAGATGAAAGAAGGACCTATTGGACTCCAGTTAGCTCTGACTGCTCTATTGTCTATACTTGTTGGTCTTATTATCAGTTTCTACAGTATCTATATGTATATTTTAAATGACCACCGTGCACTAGAATGGACAATCTTTACTATTCTTTTATTGCTTGCTGGCGCAGCTATCATTCGTGCTGCATTAGAGTTCGGACAATCCGTTGGGTGGCTAGCTAGTGTGGCGTTGATGTGTTTATACATTATTCCATTATTAATACTTGCTGTACCTGATATTAATATACCAGATGTCTTGTCTACCGTTTATATGTCTATCAAATATGAACCTGAAACTAGCTTTATATGGGGAGCAGTGATTACAGCAGTTATCGCTCTAGCAATGCTTGCTACTACTTACTTTATGAGTACTAATAAATCAAAAGCATCTGTGGCAGATGAAGCGTATGAGAGCTAAATACCGGTTCATCCTTCCACTGATAATACTTATGTTTATAGGAACTAGTTTTATCGTTGTTGCAGAAGAACCTAAAGAAGCAAAAGACTTGGATCCTTTGATTTATGAAAAACTAGAATTTAAGAAAAATACCGATTATCTACATGACAAGCAAAAAACAGAGATGAAAAATACAATTCCTGAAAAGCAATTTGATATATACTTTGACGGGAGAAATAAGCTTCCTAATCGAGGAGATACATCCTTTTTGTTTCAAACAGCTGAGCGCGGGGAAAAAAGTACCGTAACTGCGAAATCTTCAGAGCTAAAATTATTTTCTAGCTCTGATACAAAGAAACTAGAATTATCAGCTGCCGACATGAAGGAAGAGAAATCTTCAAATAATAGCGTAAGAACAATCCTATTTTTCGGAATAATAGCGCTAGGTGTTCTGATGTTATTTGTCATTCTATTACCAAGGCTAGTCAATGCTAATGATTCCAAAATAATTGCAAAATGAATTAGGAGGTAATGTATATGCTTGGTCATTATTATGCACTCTTAGCTAAAAAGAGGGAAGATTTGCAGAGATTAATAACATGTCAGTCTTCTTTGCAGGGGAAACAATCCGAATATAACACGAATGAACCCAAATGTTTGGAACCGGAACTAACATCCACTACTTGGCAAGGAAATCACGCAAATAAGTTTGACGATATACGGGAATCTGGCATTCACACTAGTTATGTAGATATATCGGGAACTCAATTTTCTAATGTATTTAGTGCTATTTCCGCGAAAATTAGTGAATTGAATGCAGAAATTATATCGATTCAACAGATTATCGCCAATATTGAAGCAGAACAAGCACGGCAAGCTCAAGCGAAAGCATACTAACTTGCAAGGGGGAGAAACGTTATGTCTACAGAAGTTAAAATCGTCTATGCAGATGTAGAAAATCAGCTTGGAGAAATGACTGGTGCAGTTAATCTACTCAATCCAAAAGCAGAACCACCTATTAGTGGAAATACCCTAGATGTTGTTACAAAATTTAATGAGTTATCCTTAAAATTGGATCAATTACTTGTAAAATATCAAACATTGTCGACTGGAAATATTCAAACAACTTCTGCTTCTATTGACTTTATGGAAGAGTCCGATCAAAAAATATCAGCAGCGATGCAATGTACAGTAAATGGAACTAGTGTGGTGGCGAGATGAAAATACTAAGCGTACAACCATTTCATGAGGGACTTCAAGGGAATATTAATATGCTGTCAAGACTAGAAGGGGAAATTAATGCGATTCAAACTGCGGTTCAAGGCTTAGTTATGATGGAGGAAACGCTTAAAGGAGAAGGTGGGAATGCAATAAGATCATTCTATAATGATTGCCATCTCCCCTTTCTACATTTCTTTTTAACATTTAAAGACCTATTCAATACGACCATTACTACGATGAATTCCGCCTTGGATACTTTAGAGCCGGATGCTAATGGCTATATTCGACAAGCATATCTGGAAGGAGAAGTAGAAGATGGGCTAAACGAAATTTCTCAAGTAACCACTAGTTTAACGGACGAATCCAATAGTATTATCAATTCTGTTTCCGATATAGTTCCACTGCCACATTTAGACGATAGTGGTGTGCAAGAAGGTGTAACTAGCGCTAAAACATCTAGAAATAATACGGTTTCGGATTTAAATGAATTCGATTTGTCTCAAACCAATGCACTGCTTCTTATAGAGGCAGCCATGTTAAATATGGAAGCATGGCTAACAGATATGGAGTATTTAATGGAAGAAGGATTAACGGATGTTAACTTCCCAGCCGATAGTTGGAACTCAGTGCAAGATGCAACGCCGATTGGTCAATTTTATTTGCAGCATCAAATAGACATGCTGGCTTCAGATCCGCGAGTAGAAGAAAATGGTGTGGAAGTGTCAGCCCCTATCCCTACTTCTACTACTAAGGAAAGTTTATGGGAAGGCATTATGTCTACTGTAGGCGTTAATATTAATGATTGGCAAAATAAGCCTATCAATGCAGCTGCGACTTTATTAGGCACAGCTGTAGTGGGAAACTCCACCTACAAAGAAGTCAGATTAGCTGCCCAGGGATTTGGGATTACTAGAACTACTAGGACAACGAAACAGAATGTCACTAAAACAGTTATTAAGATTACTAGACCAGACTTAATTGGTGTTAAAAACAAAACATATTCTGGGGCAAACGCTACAAACTATGAAAAGATTTTTAAAAGAGTGGATCCAGCAACAAATGTCAAATCCACGTTTCGTTTTTCTGCAAATAAACTTGGATATATTGGAGTATTTGCTACAGCCGGTGGAGATATCGTACATGGTATACAAAATAATGAGTCTGCGAGCGAAATAGCTGGTAATGTAACAGGTGACGTTGCAGTTGCTGGTGCATCAATGGCAGCTTCAGCATGGGCTGGGGCCCAAGCTGGAGCAATGGTAGGTGTAGCCGGAGGACCAGTAGGCGTTGTTGCAGGAGCAGTTGTAGGATTAGTTGTCGGTGTAGCAGTAACTGCTGTTTTAAGTGAAGTGAAAATTATGGACGTTGATGGTGATGGTGAGTCCGATTCTATAGGTGATGCTATTAAAATAGGAACTAAAGGTCTTATTGACGGTGTTGCTGGTTGGTTTGATTAATAGATTAATTGGAGGAGAAAGTGATTAAACAGCAAAATATGGACAGTAATACATTGTCTTACTTAAAATTTCAAACTCCCGAGATGAATAAAAAAAATATTATAGTATTTTTCATTATACTTTTATATTTCACCGGAATAATTCCTATAATAGGTGAACCGTTTTCTTTTTCATTTTTTATTGCAGCAATAATACCAATTGCACTCATTTCTATATGGGCAATTGTTTATGTAATTGATCCTTATAAAAATGAAAAGTCCTATTATTTATTCTTCGGTATTTATGGAATAGTGAATACGTATGTATTTTTCTTAGTTGTAGTAAAACTACTTTATGTGAATATTGGAGTAGAAGGTACTAAACCGTTTGTTTTATGGCTAATGTTATTTATAGCTCTGTTAGTAGGAGTGAATATATTAAATGTTAGAGCTTTAAATTCAGGAACGTATGATAAGTTACAGAAGAAAAAGAGTCTAAATATGTCATGGGCAATGATTGGGGCTTTAGGGTATATTGTCGGTCAGTTTATATTATCGTTCATTTACAGTGATGACGCGGTAAGTACACTACTGATTGTGTTAGTTTCTTTACTTGCTCTTTTGACTTCCTATTTTTCCGTTTATATTCATCGTTATTATTTTATTCATAAGAATATAGAACTGGTAAAACAGGTATATCCAAACTTTAGTTTGCCGAAAAGTGAGAGAAATACGAGAAAGAAAAAGTTAAAATAAACGGTATATTTTAGCTGGAGTTAGTAAGGAGAGAATTCTAATTCAAAAAGAAAAAATGGATAACATTTTCTCGTCTTATTTAAAATTTGACTCACCTAAATCTAATAAAGAAGGAGTAATAGGATACTTACTTTTATTTTTGTATTTAATGGGGGTTTTCCCTATTTTAGCGGTTCCCTTCTCATTGCCATTTTTATTAGCAGCTATTGTCCCTGCAGTTTTAATAACATGTTGGGGAATTATTTATATAATAGATCCTTATAAATATGAAAAATCCTATTATTTATATTTAGGGGTATACGGTGTCGTCAATACTTACGTCTTTTTTGTAAGCATACAAAAAATGCTATACAAAAATCTTGAAATAAATGGTTGGTCTCCATTTATGTTTAATATAATATTATTCATTCTACTAATTTTGGGGATGAACTGGATGAACTGGAAAGCTCTTTATAGTGAGACATATTATAAGTTACAACAAAAAAGTTCTATTCCAGTAGGATGGGCATCTATCGCAGGGGCTTCGTATATATTAGGACAAATAATATTGTCCTTTGTCTATACAGACTCGGGGATCAGTATATTAATGATAGTTTGTCTTTCTCTTTTATCTTTTTTTACGGCATTTTTATCTATTAATATTCACCGATACTTTTTTATCAGAAAGCATATGGATAGAGCGTTGGCAATTTACCCAGAATTCGGTTTACCAAAGGATGAGAGGCACGGAAACGAAAAGAAAAAAAGAAAGAGAAGAAAAAAGAAAAAGAAATAGAGGAAGAAGGGAAAATAATGATTCCAACATTTACTGTACAAGACATTTTTGTAATGATGCAAACGTTAAATACGAAAACTTTAATAGGCTTTTCGAATCCCTTCGAACATTTAACAAAGTACGAAATTGAAAGGGAATGGGAGAAAACCTATAAAAAACTACATAAGTTAAATCTAATTGACTTAGTCGATAAGGAAATAAAATTAGAAGAAAACTTTGGAAATGCACTATGGATTATGTCACGTACCAATATGGTTGTGGAGATTATAAAAGATGGGACAGAAAAAAGTTATTTTTATTTTAGTAAAGACCATGTAGTGGAATGCAAAGAGAACGATGACAGTGAGTTTACATTATATGTACATGGAACTCCAGACTATGTTTGGAATAATGTTATTTATCCTCGAATGCTTTTAGGTGTAGAAAGTCGCTCAAACGGTGAAGGGGAAACTATTCTTATACCTACTTCTTCCTATAATTCGTGGGTTAAAGCACGTTCCATAACGGATGTACAGAACTTGGAATCTATCAATTCGGGTGAGATTTGGAAGAGTGTTAGTAGTCAGTTGGATGCTGCATTAAAAAGTATGGTACATAATAATCGATTAATGGTATTTTTTAAAGAGGATAATCATTGGGTTATCGAAGGGATGCATGTGTTGACTTCACCTAGAAATAATTGGACATTCAAAATGGTGAAAAAAGACAATAAAGAGTTATTGGAAGGAAAACAAAGTTCCAATTTGGAAATTGTTTCAGAAATCTTAGATGTGTTAGTAAGGATGCAAAATCAACAAACAACACTTAATAAGTGATAGTAGAGAAATCAAGCACCTTTTCGTAAGTTGAAAAGAGTGCTTGTTGTCTATGGAGTAATATTTGTTTTATTCTTTTATGTATTATATTAACCCTCCAACAATACTAATAATAATTCTTTTGAGTGGGGAGTGTATCAATGGCTTGTAAGCTGAGTGAACAGGATTTTGAAGTGCTAAAAGAGCCTCTTAAATCAGGAAGACAGTCACCTGGTTCAATAGCTGGAGCACTATTTTTAACTATATTTCTACAGGGAATTCTATTTTCATTAGAGTATTTCTTTGTAGGAGTTAACACTACCTATCCATATAAAGATGAAATACTTTCAGTTCATTTATGGATAACTGGTGTATTAATTTTGTTTTCTCTTCTTTATTCTATTCCTGCAATATATAAAAGAAGCGACAAAATGCAGTATTTTATTTCCATTTTAGTATCGCAAAATTTATTTTCTGTTAGCTTTTTAATCTGTGCATTATTTTTGATAGGGAATGACGATGGAAGTGGAACAAAGGAAAGCTCAGAATCTTTACTAAACTTTACCTATGTAACGCTTGGAATTGGGCTGTTGGTCTTCGTTCTCACATGTATTCGTTTCTATATTTTGTTACAAAGAGGGGAGTATAGAAAAGGATCAAAAAAAGAAGAACTTCGTGGACGGTTTGAAGTGAAATCATATATACCTGTTGCTACTGTTGCAGGTACAGGATTGGTTTTTGTCATACAATATATTGCTAGAATATCTACACTCAATGATTTAAATATGATCATTTTCATTGTTATAGGTATAGGTTTATTTTTTACTATGGTATTTGTATTGCCAGAACAATTGGTGATATTATATTGTAAAATTCGTTTTCAAAGTTTTAACTTCAATGAGCGAGGTTATTTAAAGTAGAATACTATTAAATAATAGTAGAGAAATCAGGCACTTTTTGTGTAATTAATCAAAGTGCCTGAAATCTCTATAGTAGAATTTCTTATGTATTTTCATGAAGTATTTTGACATTTAATTTTTCTAATTGCGCTAGGTTGATTGTATAGCTGTTTTCGGTCTCTACAAATATTCCGCCATCAACTTTATTTCTTTCAGCTGTACGGATATCTGTATTCGTTTCGAATATCAGATTATTACCACCTTTAAATTTTAGGTAAAATTTATACTTTTTCAATTCACCAGTATTACGCAATATTCTCCCTCCTTTAACGGAGTATAGCATTTGTCTATCTAAAGGTTAATAGATATAAGATAGTTTTATTGGGTATATAGTTTATGAGACTTAATGAGGATACCTTTCTTATAGAATAAATTAGGTGATATTACTTAAGTAGTATATAATGAAGGGATGCTGAAAATACTGAATTAGAGAATATAAAGGAGTTTGATCATATGGGAAACAATACAATAAAAACGGAATTACCAGAGAATTATGAAGAACTAAAAAAGGCAGCTAATCGTACTGCAAGCTGGAAATCGCGTTACGATGCAGTAGTTGAATTAGGAAAGTATAATCACAGCCAAGTTAAGGATATATTAAGAACAAGACTTGCAAATGATCCGGTTTACAAAGTACAAGAGGCTGCTTTCCAAAGTTTATTGGATTTTGGAGAAGAAGCACAATTACCAAAGCGTAAAAAGTTTGAGTTAGTAAAAGGAGCAAACAAAGTGTTTGTTCGTGTTAAAAAGAGTTTGCCTAAAGACCATACATTTGAAGAGTTTTTAACAAAGTTAAAGAGAATGCGTATTGATGTATATGATACGTATGAAGGTGACAAAGGCGATGAATTCAAAACTTGGTTAGAAAACGAATGGTCTAACTTAAAATAATTTTAATTACAAAAAAGCAATTGTCTTCATAGGCAATTGCTTTTTTCGTGCATATAAATTTATTATTTATACTTCTGAATTAAGTTAAATTCGGTAATAAGATTAAGTTTTTATAGAAAATAATTTAGTAAATAATAAGTATAAGTAATAATAATCCTTATTAGATTGACAGTTAATAGGGTAGCGCATATATTTTAAATAGATAGTTAGTAATGATTGGAGAGAATATCATGGGGAAATTATGGGATACACCTGAGAAGCTGCGTACTTTGCTATGTGAATTGGTTAGTTGGGATAGTATTACTTTAACAGAAGGTGAAAGAGCATTTGCACCAAAATTAGTGAATAAGTTAGGGGAACTTCGCTATTTTCAAGACCGTCCGAGTTTATTACAAATGCATGATGCGGGGCTAGGAAGACAAGTAGTGACGGCATTATATAAACATCCTGAGGCGACCGAAACAGTTGTATTGATCAGTCATTTTGATACAGTTCAGACGGAAGAGTACGGTGTATTACAGCCGCTTGCGTATTTCCCTGAAGAGTTAACAAAAAGATTGATGGAAAATCCGGAAGAATTACCAGAAAGTGCTCGTGCGGATTTGGAGACTGGTAAATATTTGTTTGGTCGCGGTACGATGGATATGAAGATGGGTCTTGCCTTACATATGCAGTTGATAGAAAAAGCAAGTGTCGAGGAGTGGCCGATCAATCTTATTTTGACAACGGTTCCAGATGAAGAAGTCAATTCTGCTGGTATGCGTGCTGCTGTTACACATTTAGTCCGAATACGGGAGGAATTCAACTTAACTTATAAGCTTTTTTTAAATAGTGAACCTTCCTTTTCTCAAAACCCTACTGATATTGCAGAATATATTTATACAGGGTCGATAGGCAAAATTATGCCTGCTGCTTTGTTTTATGGGAAGGAAACGCATGTTGGGGAACCTATGAAAGGTATGACTGCCAATTATATTGCATCTTTCTTAACACAACGTATGGAATGGAATGATTTATTCCGGGAAACAGATCTTGGAGAAAGTACGCCGTTACCTGTTTCATTGCAGCAAAAGGATTTAAAATTATCTTATTCTACCCAAACACCTTATCGTGCTGTTGCATTATACAATGTGTTTTTACTAAAACGTACTGCATCGGAAGTAATGGATCTGTTTGAGGAAGTAACAGAAGATGCAATGAAGGCATTGAATGAAAGTTATTCCATGATTTGTGAGCGTGAACAAGTAACAGGTGTGGGACAAGTAAAAGTTATACGTTATGCAGAACTATTAGCATACGCAAATAAAAAGCTGGGCATTGAACAGGTGGAACAGCTTAAAGCACAAACACTTTCTAATGAGGAGTGGGATGATAGAGAAAAATCACTTCGTATCGTAGATGATCTGATGATCCAGTGTCAAGAGCTTGCACCGGCAACAGTGATCCTATTCGCGCCACCTTATTATCCGGCAGTGAACACATCGGATGATCCGGTGATAAAAGATGC
>Ga0209013_10002811_pt1 | contig 15700 bp, 11 predicted proteins | sample Cruoilmetagenom2_FD_187291 | JGI IMG/M metagenome (GOLD analysis project Ga0209013, IMG submission 187291) | Oil polluted marine microbial communities from Coal Oil Point, Santa Barbara, California, USA - Sample 2 (SPAdes) (version 2) | ecosystem: Environmental > Aquatic > Marine > Oil seeps ... | reverse complement strand
TCCTTCCTTCCTGAATCCAGGCCGAAGCCTAAACCCTTTCCGATCTTCCTTCCTTCCTGAGTCAAATCCGAAGCCGAAGCCCAAGATGAAACCCTTTCAGATCTTCTTTCCTTCCTGAATCCAGGCCGAAGCCTGAACCCTTTCCGATCTGTCGACTTTCCTGAGCCGAAGCTCTTTCCAGTCTTGGTGGCCTGTTGAGGCTTACACCTCCTGGCGTCTATCTCGAGGGATCGCGTTCACCCTCTCGAGTCACCCGTATCAGTGGTACGACCGGCATTTACAGAGTCCGGTCTGGGTGACGTACTCAGTACCACCTGAGCACTTGTCCGCTTTTCTGTCGCCCTTCGCCGCCTTCCGGCGGGTCGGCCGTCCGGCTGATGGGCTTCTTCGAACGGGGGATCAAATTTACTCCCGCACCCCGAGGTTGTCAACGGCAGAAATTTCATAGTTATGAGGTTTTTCTCAAGGCCAGTCTCACGTGAAATTTCCAAGTTGCTGAATAGCAAAAGAACCTGAAAATTTCACAAAATATTTTTTTTGCGATGAAGCGAATTTATTGCTCAAAATTAAATCAATTTTCTTTGGCGGTTTGAAATTATGTCGCGGTGATCTTCGAATTGAAATTCCCGGGGCCACTCAGATTCTTATTCCTGGGGTAATTCGGATTTAGAATAACGAAGCAAACCAGATTTATCTTCCTGTTCCCTGGCGCTGCCATTATCCTGTTACCTGACAGGACCTGTTAATAAAGAGCTGCTTGGAAGTCTCCATGTTTATGAAAGTTAAGTATATGAATTTAATACTAATTACGTGTTTAACAGTTGTTGCTCTTGTCGCATGCGAAGAGCAGGCTGCCGAACCAGTCGATGCGCTTGAAGAGCAGGCAATGGTGGAAGCAACTGAAACTTTGACCGACGCGACCGGTGAACGCCTGGCGGAAATTCCGCCGAGTGGGGCAGTGGATGAGCAAGGTCTGGTATCTCCTGACGAAAAGCAGCAACCTCAATTCAACATGGTTTCCCTTCGCAGGACGGGAGACCTCGACACCATGGAACAGGAACGAGTCATTCGTGTATTGACCGTCTATGGGCTGGGGCGTTATTTCCTGGATGGACCGCAAGAGAAAGGCCTGACCTATGAACTGTTCAAGATGTTCGAGGACTTCATAAACAAGCGCCTGGGGAAGAAGCAGCTCCGGATTCACGTGGTTTTTATTCCAGTTGCCAGGGATGAATTGATACCCGGCCTGATCGAAGGCCGTGGGGATATCGCGGCTGCCGGTCTTACTATCACAGCCGAACGTGATGAACTTATTGATTTCACCAACCCGGTGAGCAGGCAATTATCCGAAGTCCTGGTCACCGGACCTTCGGCGCCAGCCATCAGGACCATAGAAGACCTGGCGGGAAAGAAAATTTATGTGCGTGCGTCCAGCAGTTACCGCTCCAGCCTGGATCAGTTGAATCAGCGATTCAGGCAAGAAGGCAGGGAAGATATCATTGTCGAGGATGTCTCCGAATATCTTGAGGATGAAGATATCCTCGAGATGGTTAACGCGGGCCTGCTCGACTGGGCGGTGGTCGATGATTACAAGGCTCTGATCTGGGCCGATGTTTTCGAGAACCTGACCGTGCGTGAAGACATTGTTTTTCGCGACGGGGGGCAAATCGCCGTTGCGATCCGGGAAAACAGTCCAAAACTCCTGGAGGCCCTGAACGAGTTTTTCAGGTCCCACCGCCAGGGAACCCTGAAAGGCAACATCCTGATAAATCGTTATCTCAAGGATTTCGATTGGGCAAAAAACGCATTGGACGCCGGGGATTACAAACGATTCCAGGACGTGGTGGATATCTTCCGGACCTACGGTGAACAGTACGGGGTGGATTACCTGATGGTCGCTGCGCAGGGTTACCAGGAGTCCCGCCTTGACCAGAGCGTGCGCAGCCGGGCGGGAGCCGTCGGCATCATGCAGATTCTGCCAAGTACCGCGAAAGATCCGAACGTGGGTATTCCGGACATCACCAGAGTCGAGCCCAATATCCACGCTGGTGTCAAATACCTTAATTTCATCCGCACGCGCTATTTTTCAGACCCTGAAATTGACCGCTTCAACCAGACTCTGTTTGCCTTCGCTGCCTATAATGCCGGCCCCGCACGAATCAGAAAGCTGCGCGACAAGGCGGCGCAGCAAGGATATAACCCCAACGAGTGGTTCGATAATGTCGAGGTGATCGCGGCAAAGGAAATTGGCCAGGAAACGGTTCAATACGTGGCCAATATCCTCAAGTACTACATTGCCTATCGACTCAGTACGCAACAGCAGATCCAAAGAGCGCAGGAACGTAAAAGCCATGGTATTGACTAGTGCTCTGAACCCAACAATATGAGTGTGACAGAGCACTAGAGTCTGTTTACAGGTTCCGGAGTCTGACTCTGGTCAATAAGTTCCGGTGCCCGTTCAGATATACTGAATTGTTGCTCATCAGAAATTGTTTTGGAGAGAATTATGTTTGCTTCTGTTATTCATCGTACAGTTTGTTTTCTCGGGCTGATGTTGTTGCTGACGAGCGGCAGTATCCTCGCCCAGGGCCTTGTGTCAGACAAAGAGGCCATGGAAGGTGCGTTTCCCGAACGGCCCTATTCACCTCCTGCGGGACGGGATTTCCCAATGAAAGTACTTTGGGGTGATACACATCTGCACACCGCCATGTCGATGGACGCTGGTGCGTTTGGAGCACGCCTGAAGCCCGAAGACGCTTATCGCTTCGCACGGGGTGAGGAACTGGTTTCCAGCACCGGGTTAAGAGTAAAACTCGCCAGGCCGCTGGATTTCCTCGTCGTGGCTGATCACTCCGACAACATGGGTTTTTTCCCACGCCTGTTTGCGGGCGATCCGGAATTCCTGGCCGATCCAACCGGCCGGCGCTGGTATAACATGATCCAGGAGGGTGGCGAAAAGGGCGTGGAAGTGGCCGTGGAAGTCATCATCGGTTTCTCGCAAGGCACGTTTCCACCCGCTTTATGGTCCAGTCCGGGAGACCCGGATTTCCGCTCCGCCTGGGATGAAACCATCGATGCGGCGGAAAAATACGATGACCCTGGCAAATTCACAGCATTTATCGGCTGGGAGTGGACTTCCAATACCGGCGGTAACAATCTTCATCGTGTATTGATCTACCGGGATGACGCAAGCAGGGCAGGGCAGACGGAACCTTTCACAACGGTCGCGCCGATAGGCAGCGACAACCCTCGTGATCTCTGGAAATGGATGCAGGCCTACGAAGACAAAACCGGCGGTCAGGTTCTGGCTATCGCTCACAACGGCAACCTGTCCAACGGCATCATGTTTCCGGAAATTGAGTCTTTTACCGGTAAAAAGGTAGACCGCGAATACGCTGAAACCCGCGACCGTTGGGAGCCGTTATATGAAGCCACCCAGATCAAGGGAGATGGAGAGGCGCATCCTTTCCTGTCACCCAATGATGAATTCGCCGATTACGAGACCTGGGACCAGGGAAACCTGGACCTGAGCGTAATAAAAGAGAAAGACATGCTGCAGTATGAATATGCACGCTCCGCCCTGAAGCTGGGTCTGAAACTCGAAGACGGGCTGGGCGCCAATCCATACCAGTTCGGCATGATAGGCGCCACCGATTCGCACACCGGGCTCGCCACGGCAGATGAGGACAATTTCTTTGGCAAGCATTCCGGAACTGAACCCAGCGCCGGGCGTATCAATCACCCGATGGCCAAGGTTGGTGATCTCGAATACCCCGGCTGGTCGATGGTGGCGTCCGGGTACGCAGGAGTGTGGGCACGGGAAAACACCCGCGAGGCGATTTTTGACGCGATGATGCGCAAGGAAACCTATGCCACAACCGGCCCGCGAATGATCGTTCGTTTCTTCGGCGGCTGGGATTTCGAAGCGGAAGACGCCAACACCCGAAGCCCGGCGCTTGCCGGTTATTCGCGCGGCGTGCCAATGGGTGGCGAACTGCGCGGAGCCCCGCAAGGCGGAGCGCCCCGTTTCCTCGTTGCAGCACTCAAAGACCCGCTCAGCGGCAATCTCGACCGAATCCAGATCATCAAGGGCTGGATGGACAAGCGCGGCAAGCTGCACGAGAAAGTGTATAACGTGGCCTGGGGCGGGGAGCGGACGCCGAATGCAGAAGGTAAGCTTCCTGCAATCGGCAGCACGGTTGATAGTGAGAACGCCACCTGGACAAACACAATCGGGGCGACCGAACTGATCACGGTATGGAAAGACCCTGACTTCGATCCGAAACAGCGGGCGTTTTATTACACCAGAGTTATCGAGATTCCGACACCACGCTGGACGACTTACGATGCGGCTTTTTTCGGTACGAAAGCAAAAACTGAAATTCCGATGACGACGCAGGAACGCGCCTATACCTCGCCGATTTGGTATACGCCCTGAGGCTCAAAATAAAGCTAAACGAGGATTGAACCATGACAGGAATGGCTTACGACGTATCGCTCGATACACCCTATGACGAATCCCTGGAGCGCGTAATCGAGGCATTGAAGGGAGAGGGGTTCGGAGTACTTACGCGCATCGACGTGCATGACACATTCAAGGAAAAGCTGGGTGTGGAGTTCCGCAATTACGCAATACTCGGAGCCTGCAATCCCCCGCTGGCGCACAAGGCCCTGAGCGCCCGCCCGGACGCCGGACTGATGCTGCCCTGCAACGTGGTGGTCGAAGAAGTCGATGGCGGCACGTTGGTCCGCATCGTGAACGCGGCCGCCATGATGCAGGCAGGTGGCCTCGATGGAGATCCGGTTTTGAAGGAAGTCGGTGGTGAGGCCGAAGCACGCCTGCAACGGGTTGCTCAAGCAATTAAAAACTGAATTTGAGACTGTAGATCGCCTGGCTGCGGATGATTGCAGCGGCCATGCAGGCGCCGGAGAACAGCATCAATAGTTCAGGGACGGATAAAAAATTCGTGACGCAGTAGGAAAAGCCGTGGTACCAAGAGGATAAAGATTAGGCCGCACGAATAAATCTTATGAGTTAAGATCTAACACAATATAAGGAAGATTCTATGTTTTCAGGAACTAGCTTCAGGGGTCACATATTGCTGATCGCAGCCTTGTTTTCCATGGCGAGCATCAACCTGTCTTATGCAGACGGCGGCGCGTCAACCAATGGAGAATGGGAATACTCACTGGCTCCGTTGTTTTTGTGGGCGCAAGGTATTGAGGGCACTTCAGCACTTGGTCCAACGGAGGCACCGCTGGATATAACCTTCAAGGATGCCCTTAGTAATCTTGAAGGCACATTTACCATCCATTTCGAAATGAAGCGCGATGCATTGTCATTTTTTGCAGAATACCAGTATGTCAACCTGGGGCCGGAGGCAGTTGGCCCATTGGGTGGAACCATAAATATTGATTTCAAAGATACCATCGGGGAGTTGGGTATCGCCTACTGGGTGTTTGGCACGGAAAAAACCAACTGGGAAGTGCTTGCTGGTACGCGATATACAAAACAGAAACTTGATGTATCTATCGAAGATGGACCGCAATTAATCAATGTCAGTAATGACTGGTGGGTGGGTTTTCTCGGTGGCCGCATGTCGGTAACGCTGTCAGAGAAGTGGACTTTTATTGGCCGCGCAGATTTTGGCGTAGGTTCGGGAGACACCAACCGGATCTGGAATCTGAATGCCATATTTGACTATCGTTTCAAGCCCTGGGGCTCGGCGTTTGTCGGTTATAAATGGATGGACTATAACTATGACAACGGTAAAGCAGGGCTTGATCGCTACGGATATGATGCAACGCAACAGGGGCCGTTAATCGGGCTAATTATTCATTGGTAGCAGTATTTATTCTATGAGTATTGAATCTGACTACAAATAGTTTTTGATGAGAAGAATCAATATTCTGCAGTCATTCGCGATGCCGGAAATAACTGCGTAAGGCTCGCCGGGGTCATCCTTGTGCTTTTACTTCGCTGCTGCGGCGGATTCCGCCAATGCGAACAACAAGTCCACATAACTCTTCTCAATGTCAGCCAGACCGGCCACTTTAGAGCCTTCCGCCGGGTGGATCAGCATGTATTCATTGGGTCCGTGGGCGCCGGTGCCATGGCCCAGTCCGTTGAATACCAGTGGCAGTCCGAGCCGCTCGGTGAACTGGTAAAAAGGTGCGCTGCCGCCAATGCGCGGCATCACGCGTTCGATTGTCGCCCACTTGTCGAACACGCCCATGGCGGCTTGCACCAGCGGTGCGTCCACCGGTGTTTGTGCTGCTGGGTAGCCGGACAGCTTGCGAATCTCAACGTCGGTGAAGCCCTGTGTATCCAGGTGACTGCGAAGCCGTTCCAACTGGCGGTCCGGATCCACACCCATCGGCAGGCGTGAGTCCATTTTTGCGGTGGCGAGGTGCGGCAGTATGGTCTTCACACCTTCGCCGGTGTAACCGCTCCAGATGCCGTCCACGTTGAGGGTCACATCATAAAAGTAGCGCATCAGCGCATCGCGGCCCTCGAGGCCGTGGATAAACCTGCTTAAACTCAAACCCTGCTTCCACTCCTCGCCCGTCCAGTCGTCTGCCATCGCATTGATCAGCATCGATTCCTCGACCGTTGGCGGCCTGACATCGTCGTAGTAGCCGGGCACCAGGATGGTGTTGCCGTCATCGCTGGTCATCGAGGCGATGGCTTCAATCAGGCGTTGTGTTGGTGAATCGACAACAGCCTTGAACGAACCGTGGATTTCAGAGCGTCCGGGGCCGCCCCATGCTCCGCCCCGGCTTTCCAGTTCCCAGTAAACAATGCCCTTCACGCCCAGCAGCATTGACAAACCACCGTCGAGATTTTGCGAGTTGAATGGGAACAACACGCCATCAGCGGTGCTCAGGCGGTTCTCGAATTCATCTACCAGTTCGTTGTAGTGTGGCGAGCCCAGTTCCTCTTCACCCTCAGCCAGCACCATCAGGTTGACCGGCAGGGTGCCGGTGACCCGGATAATAGAGTCGATGGCATTCAGGAACGCGCGCTCCGGGCCTTTCTGGTTGGTTGCCCCACGGGCCATCAGCACCCGGCCAAATTCCTTATCGACGAGATTGCCCTCAAACGGCGGGGTCTCCCAGTCTTCGGGGTTTACCGGTTGTACGTCATACATCATGTAGACCATCAGGGTCAGCGGTGCGCCTGCATCGTAGAAACCCCAGACGCCGGGATGTCCGGAAGTCGGCACCAGCCGGGTTTCAGAAAACCCGATTGCTTTCAGTTCGTCACGTAACAGCTCCGCCATTTCGGTGATGCCGACATTCTGCGCACTGATCGACGGTTGGCGTACCCAGCGCTGCAGGTTCCCCAGGTGGGCTTCCAGCGCGTCGTCGATGTAGGCGTAGATGCCCTCATGTTTGCCGGTGTAGGCCTTTATCCCACTGAGGTCGTAGGCCTCAGTCGTGGTGACCTCGTACTGCGGGTACACACCATCAGGAACTTCGGTTTCGCTGGCGAAAGCACCTGCCGGCAAAATTGCGCTGGCAAGTCCAAGCACAGCACACAGGCAAAATGTTGGTATCCGGTTCACGACGGGTTCTCCTGCTAAAGCTTGTTTAAAGCAAATCCATTCCAACAGACCTGGCGTTTTTATCGAAGGTCATTACCTTGCTGCACCCTTCACGCTCGGAAATTACCATTATTAACGCATCACTGAAATCAGCAGTGGCGCTTGTGTAGTGCTTCATGGCGAGATAAGCCATATCCGCCTTTTCGACCACCAATTGCCTTGTAGTAAGTAACCCTTGAAGCACATTGAGTATCTCCTCCTTGCCCTGGCTGTAGCAGGATTCCAACACCCAAACAAGTTCTACCAGCACTATAAGAGTGATAAATCCAGGCTCTTTCACGTTTAGCCTGTTTTCAATCAGGCTGCTGGCTTTCTTCGCTTGCCCGGGGTCATCCTGAGTGAGGTATCTGATAATTACGTTTGTGTCCAGACCAATCATTCCCGCCCCGCTCTTGCTTTGATGGCGGCATTCATTTCCTCCACAGTGACTGTCTTGGTGGTCTTGATCAAACCACGTAGCCTGGTCACATCCTGGGTGGCCGCAACGACTTCATACCGCCCGTCAGCGACCCTGACAAACTCAATTCGATCCCCGGGACCTACATGAAGCTCAGCCCTCACAGCGGTGGGAATGGTTATCTGACTCTTGCTGGTAATGGTTGCGGTAGTCATTGCCTTACCTAAATGAAAATTCCTTACAATAGGTAAGGTATCAGAAAGAACGCTTAATGAAAAGGAAAAGTCTTGTCCAGAGAAATTCAGTCAGTCAGCGCAAACGCCACGACGTAGTCGCCCCGGGTGCTGCCGAGATTTCCGTGACCACCGGCGGCGATGACGATGTATTGCCGGCCGTTGAGCTGGTAGGTCATCGGTGTGGCCTGGCCACCGGCCGGCAATCGGCCTCGCCACAACTCTTCGCCGCTCTCGATGTCGAAGGCTCGCAGATAATCGTCCATCGCGGCGGCGATGAATATCAGGCCGTTTTCAAGGATCAGTGGGCCGCCCATGTTCGGCATGCCGAGATTTAAGCCGAAAGGCAGGGGAGTCTGGTCGCGAGTGGTGCCCAACGGTACCTGCCAGCGGATTTTTCCGGCCGGCATGTCAACTGCGGCCAGTGTCCCCCAGGGTGGTTTGACGCATGGCAGTTCCAGGGAAGACATCAAGGGCTTTCTGCGCATACCGTAAGGTGTTCCAAGCTGCGGGGCGAATTCCGTGCCTGGATACACGCCAGAATCGCGCTCCCGTTCAAAATCGTCGCGGTGGATCAGCGTAACCACGAATGGCAGGTGGAGCGTGTTGGCGATTACTACCTGGCGTGCGGGGTCCCAGGCAATGCTACCCCAATTGGAACCTCCTCCGTTTCCCGGGATCATCACCGTACCTTCGAAGCTCGGTGGTGTGTAGATTCCGTCACTCCTGAGGCTGTTGATCAGTTCACGACACTCTCCCCGGTCCCACGGCGTGAGCCCCCAGGCATCGTCCGCGGTGATGGCATGTTGCGGCACCAGTGGTGGTGGTGCGACTGGGAATGGCTGCGTTGGCCAGGCTTCTTCGCCCGGAATGTCCGAAGTGGGCACGGTCCGCTCTTCGATGGAGAAGAACGGTTCGCCCGTCTCGCGGTTGAATGTGAACAGCATGCCCATCTTGGTCGCCTGGATCACCACCGGGATGCTGACGCCGTTCCTCTCGATATCCGCCAGCACGGGTTGCGAAGGGATGTCGTAGTCCCACAGGTCGTGGTGCACAAGTTGTTGGGCCCAGACTACCTTGCCGCTGTCCGCGTCGAGTGCGACCAGCGAATTGGCGTGGCGGTTATTTCCGAGTCGTTCACCGCCATAATAATCCGGGCTGGCGGATCCGGTCGCAGCGAAAATCAGGCCGCGTTCTTCATCTACCGATAACGGTGACCAGACATTGGCAGTACCGGTCTGTGCTGCCTGTTCAGGGAGCCAATCCGCGGCATTATCGGCATCCGGCTTGCGTGGAATGGCATGCCACTTCCAGCGCAGTTGGCCGTTACGGACGTCATAGGCCCAGACGGTGCCGAGGCCGAGGTGCGCTTTCCAGTTGTCGATCATGCCGGAGCCGAGCACGACCATGTCGTTAACGACCACCGGCGGCGAAGTGACGGGATAAGCAACACCGCGGTCTTCGTCGCGCAGCGCGGCTTTCAGGTCGGTTTCGCCATTATCGGCAAAGCCTGTGCAGCGTTTGCCGGTGGCCGCGTCCAACGCGATCAGCCGTGCATCCAGGGTGCCTACAAAGATCCGCTCCTGGCAGAGTTTCCCGGGTGGCGTAGCCTGGTCGACCCAGTAAACGACGCCCCGATTGGAGACTTCGCTGTAATTCGTATCGGGATCAACTTGTGCATCAAATCGCCACCGCTCAACGCCGCTTTGTGCATCAATGGCGAATACGCGGTTGAAGGCAGTGGAAAAATACAGCGTGTTGCCGGCCAGCACCGGTGTCGCCTGGAAACTGTGTTTGTAACCGGAGCGGTAGCCCTCGCCGGTTTCACCGGTGCGGAAAGTCCAGACCGGCTCCAGGCGTTTGAGAGTATCCTGACTGATCTGGCCCGCAGTCGAAAAGCGTGAGCCCCCCTGGTCATTTCCATACCGAGGCCAGCCTATGTCAGTCAGGTCAGTTTCCGCGGCGGAAGGGCGTGCCAGGTCCTCGCTCCAGTGATCAGCGGAAAGCCAGGAAATGCCAAAAGCAAGTATGGCCAGGAACAAGACGAGCAGAAGGATTTTTACAACGCCTCTTAGAGCTTTTGCCATACTGTTTCAGATTTGGCCGGCCTGATGGTGACTCCCAGTATAACAAATCAAAAAGGAGACTCTGGACCGGGAGCGTGCAAATGGACGCTACGGCGCCGTAGTCATAGCCTCCCCCGGCACGAACTCATCCAACACCGCCTGGCGCAATATCTCTGGCGGCAGCAACCCCTGGGCGAGCACGAAATCGTGGAATCTAAGCTGGTCAAAGCGGTTACGCAGGATCAGTTCGACCTCGGTGCGCAGGCTCATCATGTTCATATACCCGTAATAATAAGCTGTTGCCTGGCCGGGTGCACGGAAGGTGTAGCGATCGATTTCGGAGCGGGCCATTGGCTCGGAAATGACCACGTCGTTCATGATGAAGCTCAGTGCTTGTTCGGGTTCAATCAGGCCGAGGTTCAGCATCGGGTCCAGGAAGGCGCGTGCAGCGCGCATCATCCTGGCCTGCAGCGTAAACAACTGGCCCTCCAGCGGCAGGTACTCCTTCATTACAGCCTCTGCGTAAAGGGCCCAGCCCTCCACGTTGGCGCTGTTGAAGGCGTATATTCCCCTGGCCTGGGATACGCCACTTTCGATCATTGAGGCAAACTGCAATTCATGTCCCGGGCGGGCCTCGTGGACAGTGAGCGACCAGGTCATGCCGTCGTGGCCCCAGTCATCCATTTTCGCTTTGCCTTCTTTCGCGGTCGGGTTGGTGGTGACCAGAACGAACTCGGCCGATTGACCGGTGTTGCCGATCAGCTGCGGCGGGCTCAAAAAAGGAGCCGGTATGGCGGACGATTCGGCTTCTGTCGCCATGCGGATGACGGCGTCGCGCTCCGGCAGGCTGATGATGTAGTTGTCCGTGATGATTTTCTCAATTTCTCTGAGGCGCTCACGATAGAACGGCATCAGGGTGTCTTCCGGAATCTGGTCTTTCTTCAATTCACGGATCACGTCGCGGTAGTCTGAAGAAGGCAGCCCCCGCTCCTTCGCGATCAGGCCTGCTATGGTTCGCATTTCATTCCTGATCTCGCCAAAACCGAGTTGTGCTGCGCGGATCAGGTTTTGTGGATCCATGTCGACACCGAAATTTTTCAGGTTATCGGCGTAAATGGCCTCCGGCAAACGGTGGTCCGTACGCGAACGTGGTGTCATCTCCTTCTTCAGCCAGGCCGCGTAGGCATTAAGCTGGCCTTGCAATATAGCGAGGTCCTGCTCCCAACCTTCGAGACCCGAGTCGACGAACAGTTTTTCCAGGCCTTCGCTGTAGCGCTGGACGTTGTCGAGGTCTTTTTCCAGTTCACCTTTGTATGGCCCGGTCAATCCCGGTACGGCGAAGCCCTCCTGCGTCCGCGCCATGGCCAATTCGGTTATTGGTGTATACCCTTCAACCTTTCCCGTGTATTTCCTGAGGCGTTCGAGCGCTGCAGGATATCGTGCTGGATCGACACGTGGATCCAGCAGGCTCCGGAAACCGAAGAACAGGTTTTGCGACGGGTTGTAGTAGGGCAGCATGTAGCGGTGTTCAAGCTCTGCAGTCATGTACTGGTCTTGCAGAGACTTGATCAGGATATGCAGGTCCTGGAGCACTTTCGGGTCTTCGGTCGTTTTAAGCCGTTCCTGCATTAGCGCAATCAGTTGTTGCGTATTGGCCTGGGACCGTTCGTACACGCCGGCTTCGAGGTCGAAGATATTCTTGTCATATTTTTCAATGCCCAGAGAAGCGAAGGATTCCGGTGAAAATTTTGCCTGCGCCTCCATCACGATCATGGTATTGGCATTGCTTTCCTTCACCCATTCCTGTTCAGACCAGTTATCCCCGGCAAGGGTCAGGCTGGAAGTGATCAGACAGGCGGCCGCAAACAGGCACAGAAATCTGGGATGGGTATTCATCGGTATTTCCCGTTGTGAGCTGGAAGTCACGGAATTTAAATGAAACGGGTGAAATAATCCCGTGGCATTAGTCATGCTGTAAGAGGTCGCTCGCGGCCGAAATGCTCTGGAAAGTTCGGCCGCGAGCGACCTCTTACAGTAGGCTGATTTTGCGTGTGGAACAGCAATGCCTTGACGTGAGCCACGGCACGTTCAACCATATAGCCTGAACCCGGACCAGGAATCCCCAACCATGAACGACGCACGTAAACCCGCCCTGTTGCTGCGGGCCATTGGCCTCAGCCTGTTTGTCCTGCTGCTCCCGGTATTGGCTTTTGCCGCCACCGAAGGTGCGGCAGAAATTCTGGACTTGACGGGTCACTGGGCTGGAATCCTGTCGGTGGTGATTTTTGTCGCGGCCTATTTACTGGTCATCGGCGAGGAAGTGATCCATCTACGGAAGTCCAAGCCGGTCATTGTCGCGGCGGGCCTGATCTGGGTATTGGTAGCCATTGCATTTATCCAGGCCGGAGACACTGAGCGTGCACACGTGGCAATCCGTCATGACCTGCTGGAGTTCGTCGAACTGTTCCTGTTCCTGTTGGCGGCGATGACCTTTATCAATACGATGGAAGAGCGTGGCGTATTCGACGTATTGCGGGTTTGGCTGGTGACCCAGGGCTTCTCCCTGCGCAAGATATTCTGGATCACGGGCGGACTGGCATTCGTTATGTCGCCGGTGGCGGATAACCTGACCACTGCCATGCTGATGGCGACTGTTGCGGTAGCCGTGGGCGGAACAAATACTCGTTTTGTCGCTATTGCCTGTATCAATATTGTCGTGGCGGCCAATGCCGGTGGCGCCTTCAGCCCCTTCGGCGACATCACGACATTGATGGTCTGGCAGAAAGGCATAGTCCAGTTCCAGGAGTTTTTTGTGCTGTTTCTCCCGTCTGTAGTCAACTGGCTGGTGACGGGCACGATTCTCAGCTTTGCCATTTCGAAGGAGCAGCCCGATCCGATCGCTGATCACGCGGAGCTCCAGCACGGGGCCTGGGTAGTGGTTGGCTTGTTTATTCTCACCATCGCGATGGCCGTTTCCATGCACAACATGCTGCACTTGCCGCCGGTGGTTGGCATGATGACCGGCCTTGGATTCCTGAAGCTGTTTGGCTATTACCTGGCGCGGCGCGATGTCCGTATTGGACAGGGGCATGAAATACAGATGGTCGAGGGTTCAGCCCTGGGCGTTGCTGCAGTACACGAGGGTGAACAACAACATTCCTCGAGGGTTTTCGACATTTACAACAGCTTACAGCGGGCTGAGTGGGACACATTGATGTTTTTTTACGGTGTCATCATGTGCGTTGGTGGACTGGGGGCATTCGGTTACCTGGCGGTGGGTTCGGAGTTGATGTATGTGGGCCTGGGACCGACTACGGCCAATATCATCGTGGGATTTGCCTCGGCCATTGTGGACAATATCCCGGTAATGTTCGCAGTACTCGAGATGAGCCCGGACATGTCACATGGCCAGTGGTTGCTGGTGACGCTGACGGCTGGTGTGGGTGGATCCATGCTGTCGATCGGATCGGCAGCCGGTGTCGCGGTCATGGGAACGGCAAAGGGCGTTTACACCTTCTTTGCTCATTTGAAATGGAGCTGGGCGATCCTGCTGGGATATATGGCCAGCATCGCTACCCATTTCGCGGTTAACGCCTCTTTATTCACTTGATATGGTAAACAAGGCCAAGCCTGAAGCCGGGCTCCGGCGCGAAATCGGAAAACTGGGCTTCAGCGCCATCGTGCTCAACGGTACGATCGGGGCGGGTATATTTGCACTGCCGGCAGTAGCGGCTTCAAAAACCGGCCTGTTCAGCCCGTGGATGTTTGTCATCTGCGGTCTGTTGATCATGACGGTTGTGCTCTCAATGGCCCGGGCCGCCAGTTTTTTCAGCGATACCGGGGGCCCGACCACCTACGTCACACATGCATTCGGCAAATTTGCCGGCTTCCAGATGGGCTGGCTGTTTACTTTGTCCCGCATCGCCGCATTCGCTGCCAACATCAACCTGATGGTGACCTATGCGAGCTGGTTCTGGGAGCCGCTGGCATCCGGAGTGGCCCGGGCAATAATGATTACGGTGGTCTGCCTGCTGATGATCTACGTCAACGTAATTGGCGTGAAGCGCGGCCTGGCAGCCTTGTTCGTGATCACGGCGCTCAAATTGATTCCCTTGTCCCTGGTTGTGTTGCTGGGTATCACGAAAATCAATCCTGAAATCTTCATTGCCGCGGAACTGCCGGTTTTCGAGGGCCTGGGAGAAACGATCCTGGTCCTGCTTTACGCATATGTCGGTTTCGAGAGCTCGGTGATTCCCGCTGGCGAGGCGCGCAATCCACGCCGGGATATCCCCTGGGCCCTGGTCAAGACAACGATTTTCATCGGCATTTTCTACTTCCTGATCCAGTTGGTTTCGATTTCCGTGGCGCCGGATATCGGCAGCAGTAAGACTCCTCTGGCCGACGTCGCGATGATCCTGATGGGTACTGCCGGCGCGGGGCTGCTGGCCCTGGGCGCCGTATTCTCGATCACCGGAAACCTGTCGTCAATGATGCTGTCTGCGCCACGGATGTTCTACGCCATGGCGCGCGATGACCGCACACTGCCCGCCTGGTTCGGTGAAATTCACCCCCGTTTCCACACCCCGGCCCATTCAATTATTTTCCTGGGCCTTTTCGCCCTGGTGCTGGCCCTGAGCGGCAGTTTTGTCTGGCTGGCCGCCATGAGCACCGTAGTACGCCTGCTAGTCTACGCAGGTTGCATACTTTCTTTGCCCAGTCTGCAAAAAACCGTTGCGCAGGTTGAAGGTCAGTTCCGTTTGCCGGGCGGTTTCACCATTCCCGCCATCGGCCTGGTGTTGAGCCTGTGGCTGACCACCCACGCCTCCATGGAATCCTGGCTGGTAACGGGAGCATTCGCAGTTTTAGGCAGTGTTTTCTACCTGGTAACGCGAAGGTAAACTGTAAGAGGTCCCTTGGGGCCGACGCATTAATTAATTGATATGAGCCATCGTGTAGTTACGGAATGTTGATGATACCGGAAGACCATTCCCGCCCCAGCCGTTCCGCGGAGTTCCGGTTTTACGAGGAACTGAATGACTTTCTGCCCGATGAACAACGCAAGGTCAGCTTCCGCCATACCTTCTGCGGCACGCCGTCGGTCAAGGACACAGTTCAGGCCATCGGGGTGCCCCACACGGCCATCGACCTGATCCTGGTGGATGGACGCTCGGTAGATTTCGCACACCGCTTGCTTGGCGGCGAACGGGTTGCCGTTTACCCGGTTTTCGAATGCCTGGATATCAGCCCGGTAACCCGCCTGCGCCCGAAACCGCTGCGCGACACGCGTTTCATACTGGATGTGCACCTGGGAAAACTCGCTCGTTACCTGCGCATGCTGGGCTTCGATACAGCATATGACCAGGGCTGGGATGACGAGACCATCATTGATCTTTCCCT
>Ga0209013_10002810_pt1 | contig 15702 bp, 6 predicted proteins | sample Cruoilmetagenom2_FD_187291 | JGI IMG/M metagenome (GOLD analysis project Ga0209013, IMG submission 187291) | Oil polluted marine microbial communities from Coal Oil Point, Santa Barbara, California, USA - Sample 2 (SPAdes) (version 2) | ecosystem: Environmental > Aquatic > Marine > Oil seeps ... | reverse complement strand
GTACCCATGAACCCTTGATGGACTCCACAACCTTCAGTTTGTTTTTTATAATTTTTGCCTCTGTATCTCTCCACTGAGCAGTTTTGCCTGTATCACTGATATCCTGCATCTTTGCGATAACTATATATTCAGAAGTGGCTACCAACTGCTCTTTAGGCATAAAACGCATCATTGCATTAGATATATTTGAAAACAAAACTACAATCATTAAGTACTTTACAACTCTTCTCATATTCAAAACAACATTATTTGACATCTTTGCTGCCTTCCGATCTTTTCTTATTGATACCTGTACACTTTTCGCCTATCGCTTTCATTACAATTGCCTTTAGACCATTATAACTTCTGTCAGAAGCATAGAGCTTGTCACTCTTGCAGCATCCGTGACTTATAACTATTAGCTTTTTATCATCGTCGTATTTGCACCATTTTACGCTGGACCACTCTCTCCTCATACTGCCCAGACCCCCTTTTACCAGAAAACCCGTGCCCGCCAGCGTCAGATCACCATCCGATACTCCTGCAGCTATCGATGCGGAAGAGGAGCCAAGATAGCGAGAATCGGTGATTGCGAACCCATATCCGCCGTCATAGCAGCCATAGCGATAACGTATCCTGTTCATAAGTAGCAGTGCTGCAAAAAGTGTGATGCCCGACAGAACAGCTACAATCACTCCGAGTGTTTTGAGTATCTCCGCATCATCAAAAGGATAGTTGGCCAGATAAACTGCTCCGGCAAAAACTGCGGAGAGAATGACCAGCGTGCGCACACGCATCACCTCCACCTCATTTTCCCATACAACATATGAACTATCGGCATCCTCGCCTGAGAGGAAGCCGGCAGCCATCTCTTCACTCACTTTGTCGGTCGGCCATGTTCCTTTTTTTGCTCTATATAGCACTGTTCCCAGCCCATACGACACAAAAGGCAGCATGAATAAAAACAGTGCAACAAGAGGTATATTGCGAGGCAAAAGAAAGATAGGCGGGAAAATGTATGCCATAAACAGCATTCCCGTCCACCTCCATTTTCCGTAATACCCCATTGCAAAAAAGAGTAAAAAGAACAGTGTCTCAAACAGAAGTATCGGCAATCCTGCCCGTTTTATTTGCCAGGACAGTTTCTTTTTTTCTAACCTCTCATTTTCAAAATATATATCTGATTTTACTTGTCCTGTGGGACACATTTGATATGCATCCTGAAACAACTTCTGTGCATCAGCATATTGACTTTTATCACGCAGCAATCTGGCACGATTTTGCAACTCTTTGAATTTTGCACTATTGCATACATTGATGATATTTTTGATTTGCGAAACCGTGTATGGTTTGCCCATTATATCAATCATCCCATCTTCTTTTATCAGCCTGATACCGTAATAGCTATCATACAGACGAGCATCATAGTCTGCAATCGGTGTAAGGTGTCCCAGCTTCTCTTCCAAAACCCATGCGCCGGACAAGGGTTTGAACTTGACCAAAAATACAAGAGCCTGTTCTCCTATAGCCAATGGTTTTATGGTTTTTCCAAAATAGTCCTTCTGCCAGATATCCATTATCAGATTTTTCACGGCAGGAACATCACCTTTGATAGTGTTTATAGTTTCCAAAATATATCTGCTGACATTATCCTCAGACTTTGTGTTCCAACCCATCCTGACCGATGCAACAGAAGCATTTTGAACTTTTTCTATATTTACTATGCCTATATACTCAGCATTTATTGTCATATCTTCAAGTGAGGGCGAGGAAAAAAGTGGCATACTCCATAATGAGATCCAGAAAATAAGAACAATAACACTTTTTAAATACTTCATGTTTCCTCCAACTCCTATAATTTATTACGTCCAAATCTAAAAAATTTTGAACATACATTTTTTATTTAATCTAATATATCCTTATCCAATTATTATGTGACCACCCTATTCTGCCAGTCCTTGGATCTTTTATTTTATACCACTTTCCACTTTTACCTAAGATCTGTACCTTGTCTCCATTATAAAGCCTGCCTATTTCTGTTGAGTTTGGTTTTTTCCGTATAGACAGAAAACCATCACCATAGGGATCAAGCCCATGAACAAGACCCATTTTTTTATGTGTAGCATGTGATGATTTTCTATGGGTCTTGTTCACTGTACCAGAAGGAATGGGCTTGATCCACCTATGTACAACTGCCCCCTCTCGATCTAACTTGATCAGTGCTACCCCCATTCTGACACTCCCATCTTTATTGTATTGTGTTACATCTGCTTTTGCCAGACCACTCCTGTAGGGTGCCAGCTTTGAGATCCAGGTACCATCAGACTTCTGTGTCACTTTCCATATAAATCGGTTCAAATCTGTAGATGACAGCATCAGAGCACTGGACAAAAGCGGCTCAAAATATGTTCCGCTCCATCGAAGTTTCCTGTAGTAGGTAGGACGCACATCACTCTGCGGTTCCGGAGCCAATAACTCCATATTTCCGTCATTATCTATATCTTCCAGCAGCACTGGAAGAGAAAATCCTGTGTCCAAATAAGAGAAAATATAAGGGTTTGATTCATCTTTTTCTTTTGGTCCCTTCCACAAAAGTGATCCGTCATCATCTATGACTAGAAGTTGATAGTAATCCCCCAGTTCAACCGAAACAAACTTTTTCCAGACAATTGTCTCCATTTTACCATCACGATCAATATCACCCTGAAGTTTCCCATCTATATGCCCAGTGTAACGGCTCTTCTTTTGCATAGGTGGCAAAACCTCTGCCTCTCCAGATTCTGCAATATTATCTTCTGCCTGTAATGTTCGCAATGCAACACAGGCATCATCAAATCCTCCGTCACAGGAGATCTCCAATAATGATCTTGCAGCCTGTCGGTCTTTGTGGGCACCCTCACCTGTCCAATAAACTACCCCTGCCTGATAACATCCCTGCATACTCCCTTTTTCGCAAGCATCCATAAATGCATCGACCATCCCTGCATTAGCCCCTGAGATTAATGCAAAATATATCATTGAATAAAATATTGTTTTTTTCATTCTCTTCTCCCTTATTTGGATATTTCAATCTGTAACCTACACTCTTTCCACCTCTGAAACCTGTTTAAACTCTGGAAAAATTCAATAACCAAGCCTAATACCACTGTTAAAAGTATGCCATACAGTATATTTATATCCATAATCCATCTCCTTTTCGTTTATCTCTTACGCTTTACTTTTTTCAAGCTCCTGAAATCTTTCAGTAAACACTTTATCTGCCTCAAGATAATTTGCCATCACCTTGATCTTCTTACCAGATTTAATAGTGATCTCCATACCGATCTCAGGAGAAGAACTCATCGAGATCATTCCCGCACCTGTTGCCACAGGCTGGCCTCTGCCAAAAAGTATGATTAGTGGAGCAACCCATTTTGGAAGTTGTCTTTTGTAAGGTTTAATGGAGACGATATCTTGCAGTAAAACTTCTCCTATACCCTCTGTATCTGACCATTGGAACGAATCTTCCGTAAAAAGATACCAGTTGCTTGCATATTTGATCGTAGGAAGAACAATAGCCAAAGCAAAAATACCAAAAAACAAAAGAAGAAAATAACGTACAAATACAGGCATAGAATCATCAGGAAGAAAAAAGAATATCCAGGCAAACGTCCAAAGAGAAAAACCTAATATATCAGGCAGATAGGCAGCATTGAGTCTAGTATAGTAGGCAGCAGCTTCTGGCACCTTTATTTTTGGCATCTTGAAATAGATCAATAATGCCAGTAAAATCATAAAATACGAATAATACTCCAAAGGGTACTTTATGGATGTAGGAGCTTCTCTGAGCATAAAACCTATCATTGGAATATAAAAACTCACATAATGCTTTTCTCCACGGGCATCCATCCAACTCAGATAGTCTGCTTCCCTTATAGCGCTATTTGATCTAAAGGATTTTGGAAGTTCTTTCTCTCTCAAATAATTATTGTTTCCCTGTCCCCTCATACTCTTAGAGACAATCTTTTCAAGAAACAACACATCATCACCTTTAACCTCAAATATATTCACTACTTTAGGAGACGAATGCCAATAAGGACCTTGCATTTTTCTTTCAATATACTTTTCTAGAGATGTATCAAGATCCACAATTCCCCGTTCCTTTTTAATCTCATACATCTCTTTAAAGTTTTGGTATTGAATCGTATAAATATCAGACGGCGTATAAAAGAACATCCATGCAAAAATCACCAACAGTACTAAAACAGCTACTCTTTTAGTGCTCTCAATGGTGATAGGATTTAATTTATGCATAGTCTCTCCCCTTTCTTTTATTGTACTACTTAATCAGGGATAATTCAAGCTAAACCGATATTTATTTATTTTTATTTAGGATATAATAGTTGAAACTAGTTTTCACTGCAAGATGATAATATTTTATATATAAAAACCTATGTGAGAAAAGAATATGATAAGATCGTATCAAAATCAGCACGGTCATTTAAACCTGGTCCATAAATGCATCTAAAGGATCCCTACAATGAATAGTTTATTTAAAATAACCATATTGATACTTATTTCCTCTTCTTTTTCTTTTGCTACTGCAGACGGTCCGGATCATTATAGAGTACAAGGTGTGGCATCGAATGATGTGTTGTGGATGCATCCCACACCGGACTATCGTTCAAAAAGGATAGGAAAGATACCATATAATGCCAGATGTTTAATAAACTTTGGGTGTGAGGGACGATGGTGTAAAGTAAAGTATAGAGGTATTCTAGGCTGGGTGAATGGCAAGTTTCTTGGAGAAAGCGGGAATTGTTCACAAGCTTCTTACTCTGGTAGTAGTCAACATAAACAAAAAAGTTCTCATCCAGGATTTACAAAACAGATGCTTCAGGGAAAAGTACTTCAAACACAAAAGTATGGTAGTGCCCTCACAGTAAAATTCATTCCTTCACAATTTAAATCTTTTGACGGTGATATGATTTTTCATTTTAGCTCCAATGATCCCGAACAAGATGAAAGATTGAGTTATAGACTTATAAGTGGTAAGATTTTATATTATGGCTATGACGGATCAAAACATCGTATGACATTGCATTCAAGTTCTCCTAGCTCATGGGTTATTATGGAAGAAGAAGATATGGATGGTGATGACAGACAATTTGGTTTTGGGCAGGCAAAAAAAATAGTATATAAGATTCAAAAATCTTCCACTGTTTTACCACTCAATGGTTCACAACTTCTTCCCACCGGAAACCTACTACCTGATACATCATCTTATGGTGCATATGACCAACTCTATATGCAAATTTACGGAAGACTCGATACTCGCATAGCAAGCCGTAGAGACTATCTAGAAGAGATTAACAAGTTTCTTAACACCGCTTCATCTCTTCTGATCAAAAAACATAAACTTGACATAAAAATGCAAGAGATACGTCATCACCAAATGGCAGCAGTTGCAGCACCTCCTGAAGTCACAGGACTAATGAATGCACTGGGTTCCATTGAAAACCTTGATGGTAGCACTATTATAGATTATGATGGCAACAAACTCACCACAATGGCAGAACTCAAACAGGCATATAGCAAAGCTATCAAAAAATCTATGCAGTTCCAGAGAGATAATTATGTATCAGAAAAAGAACGGACAAATGACTTCATCAAACTGAAAGAACTGCTTATCAGATCCGGATCAGATGAGCAGAAAAATGACATAAAAAATGCAGAGATCAAACAATTACAAGGGTCATACAGATATTACAAAAAACTCTTGGATGATTCATCTGTCTGGTGTATGACAGACAAAGATACTTCACAAGAAAAACCCTTGTTCTACCCAAAATTTTTTATTATAGAACGTCTCTATCAAAAATATGAAGTAGAATTATCACGCTCTCATGATTCATATGATCCAAAAGACCTTTCCCAAAGAGCTAAAAAAATTGAAGAGAAATCTCAAAAAATAAAACATCAGTTTAATCGTAATTATCTTTATGAGCTAAGAACAAAACCTCACAGAATTAAAAACCTGTTCTAAAATACGAGATCCTTTTTCCACTGTTTAGCATTGACACGTTTATTTTTCTGATATTCATCAAAATGTTTTTGTACCCTATTGAGTACTTGAACTTGCTCTCCATCATTACGACTCATGAGAAAATCCAGATAGCGCGTAAAACCTTTTTTGACTGCTTGTGGAGAGAGAGTACTGATCTGTCGAACAGAATCGGAATACGATGAAAATGCATTTTCACTATTCATCAGAATCTGTTTTTTTCGATCTTTATATGCTGAGATTTTTTTACTATTTTTTTGTGAAGTCGCAGACTCTATAAGCATATCTATCATAGATAATTTTTGAGTCTCTTTTCGGATAAAACGCGCTTGTTTGCTGGCAGACATAATCCAAAGATAAGCAGAGTCCTCTTCTGCTTTGAGGTATCTTTCTTTATATTCGGAGTTTTTCTTTGCTTCTGGTATTACTAAGTCTGTTTTATGAATCTGTACCTCTTTTTTAAGACGCTGCACAGCCTCAACTGCAAAAGGATGACCTTGAGCTGCTGCTTTCTCATACCAGAAAAATGCTGCAGTAGCATCTCTGTAGCCAGCCAGTCCATCCTCATATAATATTCCAACATCAGATTGTGCATCAGCATAACCCCGTACTGCAGATCGTAAATACCACAACATAGCCCATTTATAATCTTTATCAACATAAATTCCCAGCTCATACATCGTGCCGATTTTATGTATAGCTACCGCATTTCCTTCTCGTGCTGCCTGCTGAAGCATATCCCATGTTTTCTCTTCATTGTTCTCTACACCCTGCTCTTCAAGATAAAGTTTAAGTTCAACAGTTTTTACTTCTTTATCTCTTTTTTCATCAAAAGCATAAAGATGAGAATATCCAAATAAATAAATAGTAAAAAATAGTAGTAGTTTAAAACTAAAAAGTTTTTTCATGACTTTCTCCTGTAAAAACATGATATTGTTTCAACAAATGTAATCCCTCAGCACACTCCTACATATTAATACTATTTCGGTCTGCAAAGAGTACCTCCATAGTTACGATTTTTGGCTTTGACAGTAGAACCATAATAACAACCAAATCGATCACGTTTCCCTTTAACAATCTGAGAAATATGATTATTAAGAATCCATAGTTCTCCATTCCTGTCACTGCAGATTGGAGTCAGTCCGCTATAAGGAGGCGGATCACGTAAAGTCCACTGCAGTATAGCTCCACCAGTGTTATTACCATTGTTGCAGCCTTTGTCCCAATTTGGTTTATTTTGATCTTGAACATTAGGTTTTTTACCAAGTCGACTGCAAGCAGGAAGCTTACTTATATCAAAGTCCATAGTTTTTCCAGTACATATTTGCTTTGCTGTTTCCTTTACCATCTCCCCAGATTGTTCATAATTCCCGGCTATCTTGCATCCTGCAGTATTGGCATCTTTTGATACTTTTACCATGGCTTGACCTAATCCAAGATATTTACACCCAAAAGACAAGCCTTGACTAGATGCCATTTTCAACGAAAGCTGCTGAATCTCTTGCATCATTTCTGCTAGGCATTTATTATAATTTTCACATTTAGCTACTGTTACAGTATTTTCACCACCAAAATCCTCAACATCGTCTACAAAAATAGTTGTATTGTCAGGACTAGAACTTGACTTAAAAATTCTATGCCACTTATACTTTTTATTATTACCCTCCATTAAGGTGTTTTTGTCAATAATTTTAAGTTTAGATTTGACCCAGTAAGGTTTAGCATTGGGATTTGTATATCGAAATTTTATTTGCATGTCATAAGTATCTGATCCGGTTTTCCTAACCTTATAGCCTAACTCTCCAACACTGAAATGATATCTTTTTAAAAAAAGCACTTTTTCGTAATATCCATTTGTTTCATCTTTGAAACGTACTTCAACTCCATCCCACTTTCGCCAATATCCTTTAATCCCTGGCCAGTTCACTATATTGTCCTTATCTGAATCAAAAGATTCAAAAACATCAACATAAACAACAGTACCTGAGACAACTTCTGTACCTGGAGACGGGCTTATGGTGCTAACTTTACCTGATTGCTTTGAGGATGATGCTTTTACTTTCTTAACTTTAGGAATCAAATCGGCACCTTTTATCTTGTTGATAATCTCCTGCTCTGTTAATCCTATAATGTTCGGTACAGTTCTTTTTCCACCACCAAAATTTTCAACATTGTCTACGAAGATGGTTATCTTATCAGGACTAGAATTGAGAGCCTCGATGGCCATCAAGTCATATCCTTTAGCTGCTCCACCATCAGCCAAACCTACAAGTTTTACATATCTGATTGTAGACAAATTATAGTTCGCTAAATCATATTCCGTACTATGTGCCGTTTTACCGAGGGATATATATCTTCTATTGTCAGCACTCGCATAGACTTCGACTTGTGAATCACCATTTATATATTCATGAAGTTTCAGATCCTTCCCTTCTCCATCGACAACGACATTGTCTGTAAAGGCTAAAACAATAGTCTCTGGCTTATCAATAGCTACAAACTTACCTTCTGTCGGTGCCCCTAATGCACTGTCAGCTCCATATCCTTGGTCTGATGAACCAGGTGGGCGGGTAAAACTCACTACTTTATCTACCCATGGATCACTACCACTTCCTCCACCAAAATCTTCAAAAATATCAACATAAACAGTTGAACCGGCTATAACTTCGGTACCTGGGTATGGATCTATCTTACTTACTTTACCTGATTGTGTGGATGATGAAGCTTTGACTCTCTTGATCTTCGGCACAAGCCCAGCAGCTTTAACTTTCTTGATAACCTCTTTTCCTGTCAAGCCTTTCAATCTTGGCACAACTCTTTTATCAACAAATGGAGAGTGAATGATAATAGTTACAATGTCACCATGATTAACAGAAGTACCGGCACTTGGAATCGTTTTTTCTACTCTCTTGGATTCACTTCTAGAGTAAGCAGGACTACCTAAGGAGATTTTAGTTTTTAAGCCAACTTCTTTGATCTCCTTGGCAGCTTGTTTTTTACCCATTCCTATAACTTTAGGTACTACTATTTTTTCGATATAGGTATCAAAAACATCGACAAATACTGTAGATCCGGCTATAACCTCTGTACCTGGTGATGGTTTCACAGAACTGACTTTACCACTCTGTGCAGCTGATGAAGCCTTTACTTTGGTGATCTTAGGAATCAAACCTACACTTTTGATCTTTTTGATCACTTCACTCTCAGTAATACCCGTGAGACTCGGTACAGTTCTTTTATCTACAAATGGTGGATGCACTTCCAGTGTTACTGTACTACCTCGTTTGATGGTTGTACCCGCTTTTGGGATACTTTTCTGTACCTTCAATCCATCTCTTTTGGTAGGAGCCGCATCACCCAATTTTATCCTAATCTTCAACCCAATCTCTTTGAGCTTGTTCTCGGCTTTTCTTTTGTTCATACCAACGACATCAACCACTTTTACACGCTTAAGTTTGTCTTTCATCTTAATATACGGAGGATAATTACTGCTAATTCTCTCAGCTTTCTTCAAAGTACTCTCTGCCTTTTTAAATGCCCCTCGACCTATGAATGTATCACATTCCGACAACGCAGTATCCATACTCTTTTTCTGCCTCTGCATAGCTGTAACAGTTTTAGCAATTTTGATATCTTTTGGTACAAGTTGAGAAGCTTTTTGTGCTGTTTTTATCGCTTCGGAGAGAGCACCTCTTTTCCATTGTTCTCTTGCTTTTTTGAGTAGTCCTTCAGCTTGTTTCGTGCGTTTTTCGTATTCTTTTGCCTTGGTTTTGGCATTTTCCAATTGTTCTTTGGCTTTTGTGTATTCTGGATATGTTGTACTGATAGCAGCTGCACGTGCAAGTGTTGCTTCTGCTTCTTTCAGTCTCTTTTTTCTGATGTTATCCAGAACTTTTTTTAGTCTTTTGTCTATTATCTTTTTTTGACTTTTCATTCCTTTATGTATTTTAGATATTTTGGCATTATTCGGCACTGTTTGGGAAGCTTTTTTTGCAGTTTTTATTGCTTCGGAAAGATTGCCTTTCCCCCATAGGTCTTTTGCTTTTTTGTGTAATGCTTCAGCTTGTTTGTTACGTTTTTTGTCTTGCCCATTGCTTGGTAAATCAGGCTCATTTTTTCTACTAGACTTTATTGGCTCCTTACTACTTTCATTATTATCCGAATTTGAAGGAGTGCTATCAAGAGGAGGCTTATCAAACTCCGGAGGCATTTCAAACGGTATAGTACTAATCGGTTTCGGCTTTCCATCTACCTGAAGCACATACTTCAATGACATCTGATTGTTAATACTGACCCATATCGGGGAATAAACATCAGTCTCAAAATATCCTCTCTTATTTTCAGACTTTAGTTCACTTTTACTCTCATATTTAGCTGTGTAGTTAAATATAGGTTCATTATTTGAATTTTTGGATACATCAACAAACCCTAAATCAGCTTGGAGATACACACTATCTTCAAGTGTTAAACCAACTCTTTCAACTGGCTGATAATCGATAATAGGTCCAACATAGTTATCTGGATAAATAAACGGTATCTTATTGTTAATGCCTAATTCTTTACATGAAGGGAAATGCATTTTTTCCGGTATAGCTGTCACTTCATAGTCTTCAAAGCTATTCCCCATTTTAAGATACAAATCGATAAACGGTTTATCGTACCCATCATCACTACAAAGGTATTTTTTATAATCATGCCGAGTATGTACATCAAATTTAAAATTTACCGGCTTGCCTAAAATAATATGATCCGAGCAATTCGTACATCGTACCATTTCAACTTCAGTACTAATCGCCGTTTTTCTCCTCTGAAGATAACCCAATTGATTTGCTTTGTGTTCTGTCCCACCATTTATATTCTTAACTTTTATCTCAGTCAGTACATAAGTATATTGATTTTCTTCTTTGGTACAATCAAGACGAAAATTCCATCTGGTGCTATCTGGCTCTGCACAGTTTGGAAGTACTTCAATCTTGAGTTGTTTATCATTAGCTTTGACAGAAATTTCATATTTTCCAGTATGTGAAACACAACCTGTATCATGAACAAGCCTATTATTAGCATATACACGCATCTGATCTTTTACCGTATACATCTCCCAGGAGAACGTTGCATTTCCTTCATACTCATCAGTATCAATAATGATTGTTTCAGGTGTATTCGCTCCTTGCCGTACTTCTGAATCACAAGTTGCAGTTCGTAAAGGTGTGGTCTTGTCTTCCTTTTTATCCTTGGAAGTGATTTCCAAAGGAATCATCAGTGTAGAAGTAATTATTTTTTTTCCATTAGCATCATATGCAGTTGCTGTAAGTTTAAGCTGTTTTTTTCCTTTTAGTTTACTGATATCCGTACTAAAGCTCTTGCCAATAACAGACAATTTATTTGTATTATTTACCTGCCATACAATATTCCAAGGTTGAGGATGTTCTTTTTCAGAAGCAGTGACCGTAGCCCATGAAGTGAGTGATGTAGCCTCAGGTAATATTGTTGGATTAATAAGTTTATCTCTAGGTATAACCGGGATAGCCCAGATTTTAATCTCCGGTTTAACAGATGGCATATTATTTAAAGTATCTGCCAGAATTAATTCACCATTTTTATCATAAGTTTGAATCTGTTCTCTGCTTGCATGTTTTTTATCTATAGCATAAGCCATCATTGCAATATCAGCACTCTCAAATAAAATACTTTCGCGAATCTTTTTCTCTTTATTAATTTTTTCCTGATCATGAATATTCTTTCCTGTGTAATAATCTTTGATCAAAAGCTCTTCTAGTTTTGCAGTAAATTGTTCATCTGAAAGACCTGCCGTTCTTTGACCCAAGATTTCATCATATCCTGAAAATATACCAGTAGCTGTCCACCACTGTTCTACATATTCTTTGACCTTCTTTTTTAGAACTTTCATTTCAGTTTTTGAAAACTCATGTGATGCTCCTCTAGCCGCTTTTTGATCATTCTGATTTCCTGGGTTGTTTCTAGCATCTTCAAAGAATTCTGCAACTACCTCTTCATTATAATCAAATTCTGATAATTTATTAATCGTTTGTGTTACAACTAAGTCATAGAAATAGTGATATACCTTCTTACGTCGTTCACTCAAAGGCATATTTTTGTCAGGAGCAATTGGCAGTAGCAAAGCAGGTCTTGGTGAGTCTTGGCGCTCTTTCAGACCAGAAAGAAAATAACCTGCCTTTTCAGGATCTAAATAGCCCTGATAGGCCAACAATACTTTATCACGCTGCAGAGGTACAAAGACAATATGTCCCGCAAGTTTTGTACCTTCAACTCCAAGCTGAATTATCATGTTTAAAGGACCGTAACCTGGAATAAATTGAGATAAAATAATATTGCCTCCAGCTTGAAGAGGATTTTGATAAAGATTAATAGCAGAGCCAAGAAGAGGTACTTTTGTAAGAAGTTCCATCAGCATAACTTGTTGAACCTCTGTAGACATTTCACCATCCACTACATAGGCATCCAGTATTTTAACCAATGAAGTTCCATAATCAGCAGCTACAAGGAGGTTGGGACTCGCAAGTCTTTCATTATATGCTTTAACATCACTTCTATATTTATACAGTGCAGGTAAATAGTTCTTTCCCCCACCCATTATCAGAAGCTGATCTATCGCACGTTCTTGTAACCAGTCCTCTGCAATCTTTCCTCTATTCCATACATTTATTGCAGCACTTCCTGACTTCAAAACTGTTTGTGGAATTTTGTGTTTAGACAAGTTCTCAATACGCTTTGGAATTTTAATATTCCAACTATCCAAAAAACTTTTGGATATTTTTCTGATATTTTCATAATGCTGGAGGCGCTCTGTTAAAGTGACAGGGTCATCAATCTGCCGATGGGATCTTTTTAATGCTCGATTGCTGGTTTCAGTGGCATATATTCCTTGAAGTATTTCAATATCATGAGCAGCTCTTGGATTTGCACGCTTTATGCGATCAATCTGATCTTGCCTCATCAAACTAATAGCATCTTTTAATTCAAAAAAAGCAGAGAATTGCAACCGTTTAATGCTTTCAGCATCAATATCTATAGTTGTCTGCCTTCCATTCTTATCAAGTGTTGAAAACTTTTCACCCAGTTTTATGGAGGGAGAAAGCCAATCAGAAAACCTTTTTTCAGATGTACGTATATTATTTTCTACAAGTAACCTTGGCCAATATCTTTCCAGATGAGATTTAGCAATTTTTAATAGTGTTTCGTCATCAACAGGCATTGATTTTGGCCAAGTGCTGTGTTCAAGATCAATCAGAGGCTGATATGCCTCAATCCCAAGACTGTTATCTCCTTGCTTTTTTAATTCTCGAATTTTTACTGCTGTGAGTAATGTAGCCAATATTGTACGCCGCCTTAACCTTTGAGCATCTGGCGCTAAACCTTCAAACATATGACCGTAAAGACGATCAACTAGATGAAGCTGTGATTCAGGAGTCATATTTTCAAAATCTGAAGATAAATATCTATCGCCAAGAGTTGCCTTACTGCCATTTAAGCTGCGTAATAAATATTTTGCCTGGTCAATTTGATCATGAGCATGATTAAAAAAATGCCAATTCCCAACTGCAGAACCAAAAGCATAACGATCTCTACATTCAGGATGAAAAAAGAAAGGAAGTTCAGATTCAATGACATTTACATTCTCTCTTGTTACACCATCCTTGGTGCCTTTAATCCAGGTAAATGTCTTACGTTCAGGATCAATACTTCGAGCCATGATCTGATTAATATAGGCACCTTCAAGAAAATATGCTTCAGAATTGCTTTTGAGTAGTTTTGATCCTTTACGTAATGTAGCAGCAAACTCAGAACTTGAACTTGCTTGACGCCAATCAGGAATAGTTGCTTCATAACGATGAGCCACAAGATCAAAAATTGATGGCTTCAGTCCACCAGAAAGATTTTTAAAGTGCTTTATATACGCTGTCACCAATTCAGAACCATCTACATCATCAATGCCGGGATAAAGGGTAAAATCAATGTCTGATTTGGCATTCATTTCTCCTGAACCAAAATCATTAACACCAATTTTTTGACCAAATTTACCAGAGCGAGTCAGTAGATCCAATGCATCATTATGCATTTTGGATCTTTCCGTTCCAATTGCTATTGAATCTGTAGAAGAAATAACACCGGACTTAAGAAGTGCATGTATCACTGAATAATTGCCAGCCTTTCGATAAAGCTCAATAACTACTGATCGATTAATGGATTGACTCGAACTCTTGATACTTTTCCAGTAAGTACTGGCATTTATTTGTGCCTGATTTGTATCTATTGTTGGAGTAGATGTTTGGGGACCTGTTCCTGAAATAGGGCTTCTATGGTTTGTATAAAGGTTGGGAGCAAAAACTATAGTTTTTTCTTCTTTTTCTTCTTTTTTGGCAGAAGCATAAAGCTGAGAATATCCAAATAAAAAGAGGGTGAAAAACAATAGTGACTTTTGAATCAATAACAAGATTTTTAAAGTAAACGGCTTTTTCATAATTCCCTACTTACTTTTGATAATAAAAAAACATGACACTGCATGTATAATACAGTCTCTTAGCACACTCCTTCATACTTTCCTACTACTTTATAATACCATAATACTGAATATACAGTCAATATTTAATCGCTATCATCTTAAAAGTACTCATGCCAATCATCTATCTGACCGCTTGATTCATCAAAGGTTTTTATTTTGACCAAGCTGTTCAATACCTTTAACTCCGTATTTAAACTCTTATCTTTTAATGCCCTCGTCTCACTTACATAATGGCGTTTGAAAAGTGAAATTATCTTCTGACACCCTGCACTTACATGCAATTTACATGATTTTCTCTCCCATGTTTTTATCTTAGAATAGATAGGTCTCATAGGAGGGTAGATCATACAGCGTCTCATGATCTCCATAGGAGGCTGATGCATATACTCGACCTTGTCATTACACCCTGCCCTGGCATCTATCATCCAGTTCTTCATCAGTGTCACGTACTCAGAGAGCAAGATACCTTTCCTAATGCCACTATTATCATAAAAAAGGTCTGATCTGTCAAAATGCACTTTTTGGGTATTACTATAGTGTTTGCCATCAACATCTTTATAGCTCACACTTAATTTTATATCTTCTGCATTTCCGATTTTTTTCAAACGCAACAGTACGATACCGCCTTTTACCTTCTCGTCACTGCTTGCACTTGGAAAAAGGGTATTGATCTTCATGATGGTTCCTGTGGCCAGTTTGGCATCAGGCGAGCCATATACGGCATCGATCTTGTACCCACTGCTTGCAAGATTTAACTCCAAGTCATAGACCAAAGGTGTCACCATAAAATCAAATTCATTATCCATACGTTTTTTGAACTCTTTACTGGAGTGTACCGAGTAGTAGTTGGCACCTTTGGTTTTGCTCACATACTCTACAAGATTAGCATTGAAGTCAACTCCCACACCTACAAATGTCGTATGTATACCCCTCTTGCTTGCACTTTTTGCCATACCAAAAAGTCTCTCTTTACTCAACTCTCCAGCATTAGGCATCGCATCGGTAATAAAGATAATACGATTCTCATAACCCTTTTGAGGCTCTATCTCATCAAAATACTTTAATCCTGCCTTATATCCTGCACTCCAGTTCGTACCGCCTCGTTGACGCAGGTCAAGTACATGTTTTTTGATCGCTT
>Ga0209013_10002809_pt1 | contig 15705 bp, 12 predicted proteins | sample Cruoilmetagenom2_FD_187291 | JGI IMG/M metagenome (GOLD analysis project Ga0209013, IMG submission 187291) | Oil polluted marine microbial communities from Coal Oil Point, Santa Barbara, California, USA - Sample 2 (SPAdes) (version 2) | ecosystem: Environmental > Aquatic > Marine > Oil seeps ... | reverse complement strand
TCCCCACTGGTACATTGAAATAATAGGGGAACTAAGGATCACGAGCATCGAAGATGCGAGCTAATCCTTCTCTCCCCACTTACTCTGCGGGAATAGCTCAGTTGGTAGAGCACAACCCTTCCAAGGTTGGGGTCGCGAGTTCGAGCCTCGTTTCCCGCTCAAACCTTGAGGTTGCCGATGTAGCTCAGGGGTAGAGCGCTTCCTTGGTAAGGAAGAGGTCATGGGTTCAATTCCCATCATTGGCTCAGAATAATGTAAAATAATAAACGTAAACAAGTACCTAATAAATTAATTTAAGTTATGGCAAAGGAAAAATTTGACAGGTCCAAACCCCACGTCAATATTGGTACCATCGGTCACGTTGACCACGGAAAAACCACATTGACCGCTGCAATTACTCAGGTCCTTGCAAAAAAGGGTCTCTCTGAAATCAGGGATTTTGACTCTATTGACAATGCACCGGAAGAGAAAGAGCGTGGTATAACAATTAACACTGCTCACGTTGAGTACTCGACAGAAAACCGTCATTATGCACACGTTGACTGTCCTGGTCACGCTGACTATGTAAAGAACATGGTTACAGGTGCTGCCCAGATGGACGGAGCGATCCTCGTTGTGGCAGGAACTGATGGTCCTATGCCTCAGACAAGAGAGCACATCCTACTGGCCCGCCAGGTAAATGTACCCAAGATCGTTGTTTTCCTGAATAAGGTGGACATGGTTGATGATGATGAGCTGCTGGAGCTGGTTGAAATGGAAATACGTGAATTACTCGATTTCTATGAGTTTGACGGTGACAATGTTCCCGTTATTCACGGATCAGCACTGGGCGCTCTGAATGGTGAAAAGAAGTGGGAAGACAAAGTAATGGAGCTGATGAATGTTGTGGATGAGTACATCCCCATTCCTCCCCGTGAAATGGAAAAGCCATTCCTTTTGCCTGTTGAAGATGTATTTTCGATTACAGGTCGTGGTACTGTAGCGACCGGCAGGATTGAGACTGGTATAGTGAACACAGGTGATGAGATGAACCTTATTGGTCTTGGCGCTGAGGGCAGGAAGACAGTTGTAACTGGTGTGGAGATGTTCCGCAAGATCCTCGACAGAGGAGAAGCTGGTGACAATGTGGGTCTGTTGCTTCGTGGTATTGACAAGAAGGAGATCAAAAGGGGTATGGTAATTGCCAAACCCGGATCGATCACACCTCATACCCAGTTCAAGGCCCAGGTATACGTATTGAAAAAAGAGGAAGGTGGACGCCATACTCCCTTCCACAACAACTATCGTCCCCAGTTCTATCTGAGAACATTGGATGTTACTGGCGAGATCATGCTTCCCGAGGGAACCGAAATGGTTATGCCTGGTGATGATGTGGAAATCAAGGTAAATCTGATCTATCCTGTTGCTATCAACGTAGGTCTGCGTTTCGCTATCCGTGAGGGTGGCAGGACCGTAGGTGCAGGTCAGGTGATTAGCATTGAAGAGTAGTATTACCTTATTACTAAACAGGGAGCTCGGGTCGTAATATATGTACCCGATTTCTCTATTTAGATACACTGATCATAACGATATGTAATATAGCATATCGTGGTACACGGGTGTAGCTCAGTTGGTAGAGCACTGGTCTCCAAAACCAGGTGTCGGGCGTTCGAGTCGCTCCTCCCGTGCAAATTTAATAGAGATGAAGAAAATAATTAACTATCTGAAGGAATCCTATAACGAACTGGTTCACAAAGTGACCTGGCCAACCTGGAAAGATCTTCAAAGCAGTGCACTTGTTGTTATGGTTGCATCTCTGATTTTTGCCCTGATTGTCTTCGCCATGGATATTTCATTTCAGAAGATCCTTGAAGGCATCTATAAATTTGTGTAATCCATGAGCAATCTGGAAAAAAAGTGGTACGTTCTCAGAGCCATTGGTGGTAAAGAGAAGAAGGCCAAAGAGTATCTTGAAAGTGAAATAAGCAGGTTAAACCTGCAGGACTATATTGAGCAGGTGCTGATACCCACGGAGAAAGTATACCAAATCCGGAACGGAAAAAAGATCAGCAAGGAACGTAATTATTTTCCCGGGTATGTGCTGATTGAGGCTGCCCTAACTGGAGAGATACCTCATATCCTAAGAAATATTCCTAATATCATCGGATTTCTGGGCACCGAAGGAGACAAGGCACCTACACCTTTGAGACCTGCGGAAGTGAACAGGATCCTTGGTAAGGTGGATGAACTCTCAGCCAGTGATGAGGAGATCACAGTACCATTCTTCGTGGGTGAATCCGTGAAGGTGATCGATGGTCCGTTTAACAGTTTCACTGGCATTATAGAAGAAGTTAATGATGAGAAGAAAAAGCTAAAAGTGATGGTTAAGATCTTTGGTCGTAAAACGCCACTGGAACTGAGCTTTATGCAGGTTGAAAAAGATGGTTAATAATTAAAAGATTACAATCTCCAGACAATGATATATCCATGAATGCTTCCTGTATGGTTGTCAATGAGTTGTAAGCGGTAAGTATATAAACAGTTAAATAAAATGGCAAAAGAAGTAGAAGGCTTAATCAAGTTGCAAATCAGGGGTGGCGCTGCTAATCCATCCCCTCCCGTGGGACCCGCACTGGGTGCCAAGGGTGTCAACATCATGGAGTTCTGCAAGCAGTTTAATGGCAGAACCCAGGAACAGGCCGGGAAACTCTTGCCAGTAATCATTACCGTTTATTCCGATAAGTCCTTTGATTTTATCGTGAAAACACCCCCGGTGGCTGTTCAGTTGCTGGAAAAGGCAAAGATCAAAAGTGGATCTGCTGAATCCAACCGGGAGAAGGTAGCAAGCGTATCCTGGGAACAGGTTCGCCAGATTGCTGAAGCCAAGATGCCCGACTTGAACGCGTTTACCGTCGAGTCTGCTATGAAAATGGTTGCCGGTACCGCAAGGAGTATGGGAATCACCATTGATGGTGAATTTCCGTCTAACAATTAATTCGTTTTAAAGATGAGTAAACTTACTAAAAACAGGAAGTTAGCTTTAGAGAAGTTAGACAAGGACCAACAATATACTATTGGTGATGCTGCAGGACTTGTGAAAGAGATGACATCTACCAAATTCGATGCTTCGGTTGATATCGATGTTCGATTAGGGGTGGATCCCAGGAAAGCAAACCAAATGGTACGTGGCGTTGTTACCCTTCCGCATGGAACAGGTAAAGATGTCAAGGTGCTGGTCATGTGTACTCCCGAAAAGGAAGATGAGGCTAAAGAGGCTGGAGCCGATTATGTGGGGCTCGATGACTATATTGAGAAGATCGAAAAGGGTTGGACCGATATGGATGTGATCATCACCATGCCCCCCGTAATGGCAAAAATTGGTAAACTCGGCCGTGTGCTGGGTCCCAGGGGCCTGATGCCTAATCCCAAGAGTGGTACAGTAACTATGGAAATCGGTAAAGCTGTAAAGGATGTGAAGATGGGTAAAATCGATTTCAAAGTAGACAAATACGGTATCATCCATACCTCTATTGGTAAGGTCTCCTTTACTGCAGAGAAAATCGCTGAAAATGCTCGTGAGTTTATACAAACGATCATCAAGCTGAAACCGTCTGCGGCAAAAGGAACATATATCAAGAGTATCTATCTGTCCAGTACAATGAGTCCTGGTATAAAGTTAGATCCTAAAGCTATCGAAGAATAATAATCGCTAAAGTGTCTCAATACAATGAGAAGAGAAGAAAAGGATGTAATTATTGAAAATCTTGCAGGGCGACTGAATGATACCAGACATTTTTATCTCACCGATATTTCCTCACTGAATGCTGAGGAAACATCGAATTTGAGAAGGAAGTGTTTTGAGAAAGAAGTCAACCTGTTGGTTGTCAAAAATACATTACTCCGTAAAGCAATGGAGAAATCCGACGGCGATTTTAACGATCTCTACGATGTATTGAAAGATTCAACCTCAATCATGTTCTGTGAGACAGGAAATATTCCTGCCAAACTGATCAAGGAGTTCAGGAAAACAATGGATAGACCAATCCTGAAGGCCGCATTTGTGGAAGAATCAATCTATGTCGGAGACGACCAGTTGGATGTACTCTCCAATATTAAATCTAAAGATGAGCTGCTTGGCGATCTACTTGCCTTGTTGCAGTCACCAGCCAAAAACCTGGTATCTGCACTTGCATCAAGTGGGTCTAAAATGGCCGGCGCTCTCAAAACTTTATCAGAAAAAGAAAATTAACAACATTAAAAATCAATAAAAATGGCTGACGTTAAAAAAATTGCTGATCAGTTGGTCGAACTGACCGTTAAAGAAGTAAATGAATTGCTTGGTGTTCTGAAGGAAGAGCACGGTATTGAACCTGCAGCTGCTGCTGTTGCAGTTGCTGGTCCTGTTGCAGGCGGTGAAGGCGGCGGAGCTGAAGAGAAAACTGAATTTGATGTGATCCTTAAAGCTCCTGGCGGAGCCAAGCTGCAGATTGTTAAGCTTGTGAAAGAACTGACCGGACTTGGACTTAAAGAAGCGAAAGCTGTTGTTGATTCCGCACCTGCTCCTGTTAGAGAAGGAGTAAGCAAGGATGAAGCAGAGTCTCTCAAATCCCAATTAGAAGAAGCTGGAGCAGAAGTTGAGCTTAAGTAATAGGGCAATCGCATTATCCACTTACAGGTTTAGATTCTTGCTGCGCAAGGGTCTAAGCCTTTTTGCAATTTAATGTTCAAAACTTAATCCCAGGATTAAAACGCATTGTCAATGCCAAATAAAAATCAAGACCGAATTAGTTTTGCTTCCATTAAAAATCAACTGGAATATCCTGATTTTCTGGAAGTACAACTGAAATCTTTTCAAGATTTCTTTCAAATGGAGACCACACCTGAGAACAGAAAAATCGAAGGATTGTACCAGGTGTTCGAGGATAATTTTCCAATTACCGATACAAGAAACAATTTTGTACTGGAGTTTATCGACTATACCGTCGATCCTCCGAGGTATTCGATTGATGAGTGTGTCGAGCGGGGACTTACTTTTAGTGTTCCCCTGAAAGCCAAATTGAAACTCTATTGTACAGATCCTGAACATGAGGATTTTGATACTGTTATCCAGGATGTATATCTGGGTGCGGTACCTTACATGACTGACAGGGGTGTATTCATCATAAATGGAGCTGAAAGGGTTGTGGTATCCCAGCTGCACCGCTCACCTGGTGTATTCTTTGGACAGAGTGTCCATGCCAACGGAACCAAACTCTACTCAGCCAGGATCATTCCCTTCAAAGGATCATGGATCGAATTTGCTACCGACATTAACAATGTGATGTATGCATACATCGATCGCAAGAAAAAATTACCAGTAACCACATTACTCCGTGCCATTGGCTATGAGAGTGACAAGGATGTCCTTGAGATCTTCGGTCTGGCCGACGAGGTAAAAGTCTCCAAGACCGGTTTGAAAAAACTGGTGGGCCGCAAGTTGGCAGCCCGTGTGCTGAAGAGCTGGATTGAAGACTTTGTGGATGAAGATACCGGAGAGGTAGTATCTATTGAGCGAAACGAAGTGATCATTGACAGGGAGATTGTCCTTGAAAATGAGCACATCGAGGAGATCATTGATTCGGGCGCCAAGACCATTTTGCTGCATAAGGATGTACCTAATATTAATGATTTTGCCATTATATATAATACCCTTCAGAAGGATCCCTGTAATTCGGAGAAGGAAGCGGTTATGCATATATACAGGCAACTGCGGAATGCCGAACCACCGGATGAGGCCACTGCAAGGGATGTGATTGATAAACTGTTTTTCTCTGACAAGAGGTATGACCTTGGTGAAGTGGGCCGTTACAGGCTCAACAAGAAGTTGGGACTTGACACTGATGTGGAGCACAGGGTGTTAACCCGTGAAGATATTATTCAGATCATCAAGTACCTTATTGAGCTGATCAACTCCAAGACAGATGTGGATGATATCGACCATCTGAGTAACAGGAGGGTACGTACTGTGGGTGAACAGTTGATGAACCAATTCAGCGTTGGACTTGCCAGGATGGCACGGACCATTCGTGAAAGAATGAATGTTCGTGACAACGAGGTGTTCACACCAACCGATCTGATCAATTCGAAGACCCTTTCTTCTGTGATCAATTCATTCTTTGGGACCAACCAGCTGTCCCAATTCATGGACCAGACCAATCCATTGGCAGAGATGACCCATAAGCGCCGTATGTCGGCTCTGGGACCAGGTGGTCTTTCAAGGGAGCGGGCAGGTTTTGAGGTACGTGACGTACACTACACACACTATGGAAGGTTATGTCCCATTGAGACTCCGGAAGGTCCCAACATCGGACTGATCTCATCACTGTGTGTATTTGCACGGATCAGTGATCTTGGATTTATAGAGACACCCTATCGGAAAACAGAAGCCGGGAAGGTGGAACTTTCAAATATAGGGGTGGTCTACCTGAGTGCAGAAGAGGAAGAAGGTCAGCTTATTGCTCAGGCCAATGCGCCGTTGAATGAGGATGGAACCTTTGTGAATCCAAAGGTGAAGGCTCGCTATGAGGCCGACTACCCGTTGGCTGAGAAGGATAATGTGGTATTGATGGACGTTGCTCCGAACCAGATCGCCTCCATCGCTGCTTCACTGATCCCGTTCCTTGAGCATGATGATGCCAACAGGGCGCTAATGGGATCGAACATGATGCGTCAGGCTGTACCATTGATCTATCCCGAAGCACCTATAGTGGGAACCGGGATCGAGCAAAATGTGGTGCGCGATTCCAGACTCCAGGTGAGGGCAGAAGAGAATGGTGTGGTTGAGTTTGTGGATGCCAACGAAATTGTGGTCAGGTATGAGCATAGCGAAGAGGAACGTTTTGTGAGGTTTGATGATGATATGAAGCGATACAAGCTTCCCAAATTCAGGAAGACCAACCAGAATACCTGTGTGAATCTTAATCCCATTGTTCGCAGAGGACAAAAACTTAAGAAGGGTGATATCCTCACCCAGGGATACGCCACCCAACAGGGTGAGCTGGCCCTTGGAAGGAACCTCATGGTGGCATTCATGCCATGGAAGGGATATAACTTTGAGGATGCCATCGTGGTCTCTGAAAGACTTGTGAGGGAAGATGTATTCACCTCCATTCACGTAGATGAATACGTGCTGGAAGTGAGGGATACCAAGCGGGGACTCGAGGAGCTTACTTCTGATATTCCCAATGTGAGTGAAGAGGCAACCAAGAACCTGGATGAGAACGGACTCATCAGAATTGGAGCCGAGGTAACTCCAGGTGATATCCTCATCGGTAAAATTACTCCAAAGGGTGAGTCAGATCCTTCTCCGGAAGAGAAACTACTGAGGGCTATCTTTGGAGACAAAGCAGGTGATGTGAAGGATGCTTCTTTAAAGGCCGGACCGTCGCTCTATGGGGTGGTCATCGATAAGAAGTTATTCTCCCGGACCATCAAGGAGCGGAAATCAAGGCCTGCTACCAAGCAGATCCTTGAGAAAATTGAAGAGGAATACAACAGGAACATTGTAGAACTGAGAAGTCAGCTCATTGAGAAGTTATTTGAGTTGGTGAACGGTAAGACTTCGCAGGGTGTGAAGGATTTCCTCAATATTGATGTGATTCCTAAAGGAACCAAGTTTACACAGAAGCAACTTCAGGAACTGAATTTTCCCAATGTGAATCCTTTGAAGTGGACCACTGATAAGCATAAGAATGACCTGATCAGGGACCTGCTCCATAACTATATTATCAAGTTTAAAGAGACAGACAGTCTCTACAAGCGGAAAAAGCATAGCATTACCAGTGGAGATGAATTGCCCACCGGTATAATCCAGCTTGCCAAAGTTTATGTAGCCAAGAAGCGTAAGATCACTGTGGGTGATAAGATGGCCGGACGCCACGGAAACAAGGGTATTGTCGCCAAGATTGTTCGTTCGGAAGACATGCCGTTCCTTGAGGACGGAACTCCTGTGGACATCGTACTGAACCCACTGGGTGTGCCTTCCAGGATGAACCTGGGGCAGATCTATGAAACTGTCCTTGGATGGGCAGGTATCAAACTTGACATCAAATTTGCCACACCGATTTTTGACGGGGCCAAGATCGACCAGATCAACGAGCTTACGGATGAAGCTGGTGTTCCCAGGTATGGTAAAACCTACCTCTATGATGGAGGAACCGGTGAGAGATTTGATCAGCCGGCTACAGTAGGTGTGATCTACATGCTTAAATTGGGCCATATGGTTGAAGATAAAATGCACGCCAGGAGCATTGGTCCATATTCATTGATAACGCAGCAGCCCCTGGGTGGTAAGGCCCAGTTTGGTGGACAGCGTTTTGGTGAAATGGAGGTCTGGGCCCTGGAGGCATTTGGAGCAGCCAACATACTACAGGAGATCCTTACCGTGAAATCGGATGATGTGATCGGAAGGGCCAAGGCATATGAGGCCATTGTAAAAGGTGATCCCATGCCAACTCCCGGAATTCCGGAATCATTGAACGTGCTTTTGCATGAGTTGCGCGGACTGGGATTGAGTGTGAACCTGGTTTAATCTGCTTATACAGGCTTCGGCCTGGTTAACAAAGTATTAGAAACAAAAAATTCATTCATATATGTCATTCAGGAAAGACACCAAAGTAAAAAGCAGTAATTTTACCAAGATTTCCATAGGATTGGCTTCACCAGAAGAGATCCTGGAACGATCCAGCGGAGAGGTCCTGAAACCTGAAACCATCAACTACCGAACCTACAAACCGGAAAGAGATGGCCTGTTCTGTGAAAGGATCTTCGGACCGGTAAAGGATTACGAGTGTCATTGTGGTAAATACAAGCGGATCCGTTACAAAGGAATTGTATGTGACCGTTGTGGTGTTGAAGTTACAGAGAAGAAGGTGCGTCGCGAAAGAATGGGACACATCTCCCTGGTGGTACCGGTGGCACACATCTGGTATTTCCGCTCACTGCCCAACAAGATTGGGTATTTGCTGGGGCTTCCCACCAAAAAGCTTGATTCGATTATTTACTATGAAAGGTATGTGGTAATCAACGCGGGCATTAAACAAGAAGACGGCGTAAATTACCTTGATTTTCTTACAGAAGATGAGTACCTGGATATCCTGGCCAGTCTACCCAAGGAGAATCAGCTCCTGGAAGATGACCACCCGGATAAGTTCATTGCAGGGATGGGAGCAGACGGTTTACACCAGCTTCTATCACGGCTCAACCTGGACGAGCTCTCCTATTCATTGAGGCACAAGGCCAACACAGAGACCTCCCAACAGCGTAAGAACGAAGCTTTGAAGCGGTTGCAGGTAGTTGAAGCTTTCCGCGTATCTACTGGAGTGAACCGTCCTGAATGGATGATTGTGAAAGTGGTCCCCGTGATTCCGCCTGAGTTAAGGCCCCTGGTTCCGTTGGATGGTGGACGTTTTGCCACTTCGGACCTGAATGACCTTTACCGGAGGGTGATCATCAGGAACAATCGCTTAAAGCGCTTAATTGAGATCAAGGCACCTGAGGTAATCCTTCGCAATGAGAAGAGGATGCTTCAGGAGGCTGTTGATTCACTGTTTGATAATTCAAGGAAAGCCAATGCGGTGAAGACAGATGCCAATCGTCCGCTTAAGTCACTGTCCGATAGTCTAAAAGGGAAACAAGGACGTTTCCGTCAAAACCTGCTGGGTAAACGTGTGGACTATTCGGCCCGTTCTGTGATCGTGGTTGGACCAGAATTGCTACTACATGAGTGCGGACTACCAAAGGATATGGCTGCTGAACTCTACAAACCATTTATTATAAGGAAGCTGATCGAACGAGGAATTGTGAAGACGGTAAAATCGGCCAAGAAGATCGTGGATCGAAAAGATCCGGTAGTATGGGATATTTTGGAAAATGTTCTGAAAGGTCACCCTGTACTACTGAACCGTGCACCTACTCTGCACAGACTCGGGATCCAGGCCTTCCAGCCGAAACTGATTGAAGGAAAAGCCATCCAGCTTCACCCGCTTGTATGTACTGCGTTTAATGCTGACTTTGACGGTGACCAGATGGCGGTGCATCTTCCACTTGGAAATGCAGCTGTTTTGGAAGCACAAATCCTGATGCTTGCGTCGCACAATATTCTGAATCCTGCAAACGGGGCACCCATCGCGGTACCTTCACAGGACATGGTACTGGGACTTTACTACATCACCAAGGCCAAACGTAGCGTAAAGAAGGACAAGGTGAAGGGTGAGGGCATGACATTCTACTCTGCTGAAGAGGTGACCATCGCTTATAATGAGAAGCGGGTGGATCTGCATGCCATTATCAAAGTGAGGATTCACAAATCAGGCAGTGAGAACGGTGAGACAGAACTGATAGAGACTACTGTTGGACGCGTACTTTTCAATGAATTTGTTCCGGAAGAGATTGGATATATCAATGAATTGCTGACCAAGAAATCATTGCGTGATATTATTGGCCGGGTATTGAAGATCACAGGGACAGACAAGACTTCCAAATTCCTGGATGATATTAAGAGCCTTGGATATGGGATGGCTTTCAGAGGAGGACTCTCCTTTAACCTGGATGATGTAATCATACCAACTGAAAAAGAGACTTTTGTTGTGGATGGTTATTCACAGGTGGACGAAGTTGTAGGCAGCTACAACATGGGTGTGATCACCAACAATGAACGTTATAACCAGATCATTGACATCTGGACACACATCAATGCACGTCTGACAAAGACCCTGATGGATCAACTGAGCTCCGACAAGCAGGGTTTCAACCCTGTTTATATGATGCTCGATTCAGGTGCGAGGGGCTCCAAGGAGCAGATCCGTCAGCTTTCAGGGATGCGTGGTCTGATGGCCAAACCCCAGAAATCGGGATCTTCAGGCTCAGAGATTATTGAGAATCCCATTTTGTCCAACTTCAAGGAAGGACTTTCAGTACTTGAGTACTTTATCTCCACCCACGGTGCCCGTAAGGGTCTGGCCGATACAGCCCTGAAAACGGCTGATGCAGGTTATCTCACCCGTCGTCTGGTGGATGTGTCACAGGATGTGATCATCCAGGAGCCTGACTGTGGAACCCTTCGCGGATTGGTGGCTTCGGCCATTAAGAAGAACGAAGAGGTGGTGGAAACCCTTTATGAAAGAGTACTTGGACGAACAACAGTTCATAACGTTTATCACCCGCTGACTGGTGACCTGATTATTCCATCCGGTGAAGAGATCACCGAGGAGATCGCAAGGATCATCGAAGATTCACCCGTTGAACAGGTGGAGATTCGGTCGGTACTCACCTGCGAATCGAAAAAGGGAGTATGTGCAAAGTGTTACGGGCGTAACCTGGCAACAGGTAAGATGGTGCAGATGGGAGAGGCCACCGGTGTCATTGCAGCGCAATCCATCGGGGAGCCTGGCACACAGCTGACCCTGAGGACATTCCACGTTGGGGGTACTGCTTCCAACATTACTTCCGAATCCAATGTGATTTCGAAATATGATGGTGTGGCGGAAATCGAAGAGCTACGAACAGTTGTCTCTTCTGATCCAGAAACCGGCAAAAAAGTGAACATTGTCATTGGACGCCTGGCCGAGTTGAGGGTTGTTGATATAAATACAGGCATTGCCCTGACCACCCACACCATTCCATACGGCTCCAGACTCTACATTAAGGATGGTTCCAAGGTGAAAAAAGGAGACCTGATTTGTGAGTGGGATCCTTATAATGCTTTGATTATTAGCGAAATTGCTGGTACGGTAAGTTTTGACAATGTAATCGAAGGCATCACTTTCCGTGAAGAGTCCGATGAACAAACCGGATTTAAAGAGAAGGTGATCGTCGAGACCAGGGACCGTACCAAGAACCCGTTGATCACGATCCTTGATAAAAATGGGGAATTGGTCAGAAACTATAACCTGCCAGTGGGATCGCATATTGCGGTCAGTGAATCTGACAAGGTGAGCGCTGGAGAGATTCTGGTTAAGATCCCCAGGGCCGTTGGAAAATCTGGTGATATCACAGGTGGTCTGCCACGTGTAACAGAATTGTTCGAGGCAAGGAATCCTTCCAACCCTGCTGTTGTTTCCGAAATCGATGGTGAGGTTGAATTTGGAAAGATCAAGCGTGGAAACCGTGAGATCATTATCACTTCCAAAGCGGGTGAGGTGAAGAAATACCTTGTTCCGCTTTCCAAGCAGATTCTGGTTCAGGAGAATGATTACGTGAGGGCCGGAATTCCTCTGTCCGATGGAGCCATTACTCCTGCTGATATCCTGGCCATTAAAGGGCCTACCAAGGTTCAGGAATATATCGTAAATGAAGTTCAGGAAGTGTACAGGATGCAGGGTGTGAAGATCAACGATAAGCACTTTGAGATCATCGTTCGCCAGATGATGCGTAAAGTGGAGATTGTGGATCCGGGTGACACGAAATTCCTTGAGAAGCAAGTAGTTGACAAGTGGGAATTCATGAATGAGAACGACTGGATCTATGGAAAGAAGGTGGTTTTGGAACCGGGAGATGCACAGGATTATAAGTCTGGACAGATCATTACTGCCCGGAAGTTGAGGGATGATAATTCGGTACTCAGGCGTAAAGACCTGAAACTGATCGAGGCCAGGGAAGCGATACCCGCTACCTCTTCTCAGGTACTCCAGGGTATCACCAAAGCTGCCTTGCAGACCAAAAGTTTCATCTCTGCTGCCTCCTTCCAGGAGACAACAAAGGTGCTGAACGAAGCTGCCATTTTCGGACGTGTAGATCAACTGGACGGACTGAAGGAGAATGTGATCGTGGGTCACCAGATCCCAGCCGGTACAGGCAACAGGGTCTATAATAACCTGGTGGTTGGATCACGTGAGGAGTATGAAAGACTCACCTCCGGACAGACAGCCACCGAAACTTCCACAGAGGAAGAGGTTACTGAATCTGCTCAGGACTAACATTATAGCAATGGAAGAGAAACCAAAGAAAAACCAGATCAACATTGAGTTGAAGGAAGATGTTGCCCAGGGCACCTATTCCAACCTGGCAATCATTACCCATTCATCTTCAGAATTTGTACTTGATTTTGTAAGGGTGATGCCGGGGATTCCGAAAGCTGAGGTAAAATCCAGGGTAATCCTTACCCCTGAACATGCCAAGCGTTTGTTGCATGCTCTTAACGATAACATTGAAAAGTATGAGAAAATCCACGGGCCTATCAAGCACATCGAACCGGCCGGCGGACCGGCTATGCCGATGAATTTCGGGGGACCGACGGCACAGGCTTAATCCTAATGTAATCAATTACTTAATAAGGGTCCTTGTATTTCACCAGGACCCTTTTTTGTATTGATTTTAGATAACTCTATCTTTGTGGGGCGTTTTTAGAATTCTTTTATATTTGTCAGATTATTTAAAAATCTAGTTATGCGTATTATTGTCTGTATTAGCAATGTCCCCGACACCACCACCAAGGTGAAGTTTTCGAGTGAAAATACTTCCTTTGATGATAGCGGAGTACAATGGATCATTAATCCGTGGGATGAACTGGCACTGACCAGGGCCATGGAATTGAAGGAGGACGCTTCCAATGCGGTTTCAAATGTAACCGTTGTAACGGTTGGCCCGGCAGGAGCAGAACCTACCCTCAGAAAAGCTCTGGCAATTGGCGCCGACGATGCCATCAGGGTTGATTCGGAGACTGGTGATGCCCATTTTGTAGCAGCTCAGCTTGTTTCAGTGATCAAAAATGGTGAATTTGATGTGATACTCTGCGGTATTGAATCAAGTGACTATAATGGATCTGCTGTAGGGGGAATGGTGTCAGAAATGCTTGATATTCCTTCCGTCTCAGCCATCTCAGGATTGCGAATAGATAATGAAGAGGTTTTAATCACCCGGGATATTGACGGTGGCAGGGAGGAGGTTTCCGTTCCTGCACCCTTTGTTGGTGTGGTACAGAAAGGTATTGCCAAAGAGCCCAGGATTGCAGCCATGCGCGGGATCATGATGGCCAGGAAAAAGCCGCTTCAGGTGGTACCCGTCGTTGAGGCTGAAAAGCTCACCACTTACCAGGAGTATGCAATGCCGGAGCCTAAAGCACCGTGTAAAATGATTGAGGCTGATAATGTGAAGGAACTGGTGAATCTCCTGCAAAATGAGGCTAAAGTCCTATAATTTACTAACATAACTAACCTTTTCAATATATGTCAGTATTAGTTTATACAGAGAACTGGGATGGGAAATTCAAAAAACTTTCCTACGAACTGGTATCCTATGCCTCCGCTGTAGCGGGTATGATAGGTGGAAGTGTTACCGCTCTCTCAATTGGGAATGTGCAACAGGATGAACTATCAAAACTGGGTGCCTACGGTGCAACCAGTGTCCTGAATGTGGATGGAGCACCCGAAGGCCTGGATAACCAGGTTTATACCAGTATTATTGCCGCTGCAATGGAAAAAACCGGGGCGAAGGTCCTGGTGATGGCTCAAAACAACACGGGGAAAGCCATTGCTCCCAGGCTATCCGTCAGATTGAAAGCAGGCCTGGCAGCTGGCGTTACCGCACTGCCGGAATCTGCCAATCCTCTGGTGGTTCTCAAGAAAGTATTCAGCGGTAAAGCTTTTGCAAAAGTGAAGATCCTTTCCGACTCGGCTGTACTGACACTGGCTCAGAATTCTTTTGAGATTGCCGAAACAGGTGGATCAGCATCTGTGGAGTCCTTTGATCCGGGTGTGGATGTTGCTGGAGCAAAAACCACCATTAAGGATGTACAGAAACAGGAAGGCAAGTTGTTGCTTTCCGATGCAGAGGTGGTCATCTCCGGCGGAAGAGGAATGAAGTCATCTGATAACTGGGGTCCCATTGAAGAACTGGCAGAGGTGCTTGAAGCTGCCACTGCGTGCTCCAGGCCCGTCTCCGATGAAGGATGGCGTCCTCACGAAGAGCATACAGGGCAGACTGGTAAGATCATTGCACCTAATCTCTATTTTGCATTTGGAATTTCCGGAGCTATCCAGCACCTTGCAGGAGTGAGTTCATCCAAATGTATTGTGGCCGTCAACACAGATAAGGACGCCCCCATTTTTGAAGCAGCCGATTACGGCATTGTAGGAGATGCCCTGAAGGTGCTGCCTGAATTAATCACAGAAATCAAAGCTGCCAGGGCCCAGTAAGACCAATCAATCCTCAACTTATGGAAAAACAGTTTATTTTCCTGGCTACATTACTGGTCACCTTACTGGCTTTTGGCTATACGACACGCAGGTATGTAGGGTTCTTTAAGACTACCAGGGGAGGATTTCCCGTGAAGCAGATCGGACGACGTATTGGTGTTATGCTTGAGGTGGCTATTGGTCAGACCAAGATCTTTCGCAGACCCATCTTAGGATTGCTGCACGCCTTGGTTTTCTGGGGATTTTTAGTGATCCTCATTGGGAGTATTGAAATGGTGATTGATGGATTGACCGGAACAGAAAGGGTTTTGTCTTTTCTGGGAGTGGTATACAATATCATCATTGCCTCAGGGGATATTTTTGCACTGGTCATTGCATTGGCCATTATTGTGTTCCTGGCCCGAAGGATATTCCTGAATGTGAAACGGTTTTCAGGAATTGAGATGAAACATATCTCCCATCTGGATGCCAATGTTGCGCTCACCATCATCCTGGTGCTGATGTTATCGCTCCTGGGAATGAATACCTACTACCTGTTCTCTGTTACATATGCGGG
>Ga0209013_10002808_pt1 | contig 15706 bp, 17 predicted proteins | sample Cruoilmetagenom2_FD_187291 | JGI IMG/M metagenome (GOLD analysis project Ga0209013, IMG submission 187291) | Oil polluted marine microbial communities from Coal Oil Point, Santa Barbara, California, USA - Sample 2 (SPAdes) (version 2) | ecosystem: Environmental > Aquatic > Marine > Oil seeps ... | reverse complement strand
ATCGAGCATCGAGCATCGAGCATCGAGCATCGAGCATCGAGCATCGAGCATCGAGCATCGAGCATCCAGCATCCAGAAAAAAAGGGGGGGCCCGAAGGCCCCTCGAAATTCAGATAATCTGACGAGTCACTCGGCGGGTTCATCCCCCGCTGGCGCGGCCACGCTGCTGTTCCAGATGTCGCGATGGATGAGCCACTGTCCGCCGGTCTTTTTCCAGATCTCGATGTACTTTCCGCGCTCGGCGAGGGCGCCATCCTTGGTGTACATCCGATAGCGCCCGGCCTTGTAGCCGAGGTCGCCCTCAATCTTGATCTCGAGATCCTCGAGCTCCACCCCGAGGCTCTCGTCAGCGAGCAGTTCCTTGTTGGTGGCGCGGATCGCATCGCGGCCGAATACGGCGGGCGTATTTGGCGGCAGCAGGACCGCGTCTGGTGCGTAGAGCGAGGCCAGGACGTCGGCGTCGTGAGCGTTGAAGGCATTGATCCACGCCTCCGTCCCAGCCTCGAGGACGGCCTTGTCGTTGCCGGGCTGTGCGGCGGGTGTGGTCTCAAAGCTGACCAGGGTCCCCTTGGCGATCTTGACCGATGAGCCCGATGTCGCGATCCCACCGCCTGCCTGCATGGCGGTAGCGCTCAACGGGATCATTTGATCGCCGACCTTGACGGCGGTGGCCTGGACCTGGAATGAGTCGCCGGCGCCGTTTGCCCAATAGCTGGTGGGCACGAGCCGCGCCTGCACTTCGCTGCCGGCGGGGGCGATGACGGTGTCACCGGACATGAGGTCCTGATCGAGGTGACCGGTCACGAGCTGCCCGGCGCCCTGTGTGGAGGAGTCGAGGCTGCCGTCGAAGCGGACTTGGAGGGGCGCCGAGGTCTGGATCAAGGTGGCGTCCTTGGCCGCGGGAGCAGTCTGGGGTTGGACGGGCTGGATGTCGGGCTGCTTCTGTTGGATGATTTCGGCCGGTTGTGTGAACTGGGGAGTGTGGGATTGCGGTGTGGAATGACCGACGTCGCCACAGTCGCTGAGCGTCCAGCCGCCCCGCACCGTCGTGTTGTCGCAGTAGTAGCTGCCGACCGAGTTGAAGTTGTTGAGATAGGACAGGATGCTGCCGCAGGTCTCGGACCCGCGGGCGACCACCATGCAGCCGCCGGCATAGCGATAGTTGTTGAAACAGCAGTTTTCGTCCGCGGCCGAGATCTGTGGAAACGCAACCAGCACGGCGGTCACGAGGATCGAGATCGACGTCGCGGCGTTTCGAGAATATTGGTTCATGACTTCCCCCTGCCGACCGTCCACGGTCGGAATCCGCATTATACAGATTTACCGGAATGATTCTCATGACGCGCTCGACGGACTGCCGCCCGCAGTACCAGAACCAGCAAGTAGCAGGCGCCGGCGATGACGATGGTGGTGGCGCCCGCGGGCAGATCGGGGGAGTAGCTGAGGGCGAGGCCGGCGGTTGTAAAGGAAATCGCGAGCAGCGATGCCAGCGCCATCATGCCGCGCAGGGTGGTCGTGAACTGACCGGCGATGGCGGCCGGCAGGGTGAGCAACGCGATCACAAGCACGATCCCGACAACGCTCACCATCAAGACGACGGTCAGCGCGACGAGGACCATCAGGAGCAGGACGCAGAAATTAACTCGAAGACCGCGCAGGCGGGCAAACTCCTCGTCGAAGCACACGGCCTCGAGCTGCGGGTACATGCCGAGACCGAGGAGCACGACCACGGCGTCGAGTGCCGCCATGGTCCACAAATCGCCTCGGCCGACCATGAGGATGTTGCCGAAGAGGTATCCCATCAGATCCTGGTTATAGCCCGGGGTGAGGGAGATGAAGAGGATGCCAACGGCCATCCCGACGGCCCACACCGCGCCGATGATCGTGTCCTCGCGCTCGCGGACGTGGAGGCCCACGAGGCCGATGATCAGGGCTGCGATGATCGCCGCAACCACCGCTCCCTGCTCGGGCCGAATCGACCATCCGTGCACCACCTGCAAATAACGCGCGACGCCGAGACCTGCGAGCACGCAATGGGCGATGGCCCCGGCCATGTAGGTGATGCGGCGAACGACGACATATGAGCCGACCACGCCACAGGCGACTCCCGCCAGAACTCCGGCGGCGAGGGCGTGACGGAGGAAAGGGTACTGGACGACGGCCGACAGAAACTCGGTCATGGGTGCACCGTGTGGTCGTGGCGGACCATCCGCACCTCGCCATCGTAGAGATCAGAGATCATGCTGCCGTCGAGCTCGGCGGTGGGGTGGACGTTGACCTGTTGGTGAACGCAGATCACGGTGCGCACGAAGCCCGAGACGAAGCCGAGGTCGTGCGATACGAGAACGATGGTCAGGCGGCGGTTGAGCTCGCGCAGGAGATCGAAGAAGTCCATCTCCACTTTCTGATCGAGACTCGAGGCGGGCTCGTCGAGGAGTAGCAGCTCGGGTTCGGTGACCAACGCCCGGGCGAGGAGGACGCGCTGCCGTTGTCCGCCCGAGAGATCGGAAAACGGTCGCCCACCGAGGTCCTCGAGACCAACCTGCGAGAGGGCCCCGGCCGCCGCGCGATGATCCGCCCGGGAATAGGTCCACAGAGTCGGTCGGGGGCTGAGTCGCCCCATCATCACGACATCGAGGACCCGAACGGGGAATCGCGGATCCATCATCGCGTGCTGGGGCATATACCCGATGCGCGGCCGAGCCTTCTCCGGCGGCAGCCCGAAGATGCGGACTTGCCCGGTGGTCGGCTTCAGGAGACCGGCGATGAGCTTGACGAGGGTTGTCTTGCCGCCGCCGTTGGGGCCGATGACGCTGGCGAAGTCGCCCGCTGCGACCTCGAGCGACACATCCTCGAGGACCAGGGGTCCGTTGTCGAAGCGGAAGCTCAGGTTTTCGATCTTGATGATCGGGACGGTCGGCGGGGTGGTGCTCACCTCATCCTCCGAGAACGCCGGCGATGCGTTCGGCCATGGTCTCGAGGTTGTTCAGGTAGTTCTCGGACAGGGGGTCGAGCTCGACTACCTCGCAGCCCAGGACATCCGCCACCGTGCGCGCGGCGTTGGTCGAGAACTGGGGTTGCGCGAAGACGGCTTTCTGTCCCGAGCCCTCGAGGGATTCGACGAAGGCGGCCAGCTGCCGGGCGGAAGGCGCCTTGCCCTCGGCTTCGACCGCCAGCTGACGGAGGCCATAGCGACGGGTGAAGTAGCCGAAGGCGGGGTGAAAGACGAGCACCTCGCGACCGGCGTAGGGAGCGAGGAGGGCGGTGATCCTGGAGTTCACACGGTCGAGCTCGAGCTGCAGGGTGTCGAGGTTGTGATCAAGCGTGGGGCGGGCTTCCGGGAGAAGCTCGCCAAGGATGTCGGCGGTGGTCGAGGCGATGGTCTTCGCCCGGACAGGATCGAGCCAGATGTGGGGGTCAGGGTGCGCTGTGCCCTGGGTTGCGGCCGTTTCCTCCATCGGCACGAGATCGACACCTCGCCGGCAGTCTGAGATTTCGAGGTCGGGCATCAGGGTGGCAACCTTCTGAAGCAACGGTCCCTCGAAGGGGACACCGATACGCAGATAGAGATCCGCGTGCTCGAGCGCCGCCATCTGGCGCGGAGTGGGCTCATAGGTTGCCGGTGAGGCGCCTGGAGGCACCAACACCTCGACCCTGACCAGCTCGCCGGCGATCTGTTCTACAAAGAAAGCCTGCGGTGCGATGCTCACGAAAACCAGCGGTTGGGTGCTGCAGGGCGCGGGCGTTCCGGCGAGTAATCCCAGCACCAGGAGTAGGGCTGAATGGAGGGTATGTCGCCGCACGGCGCTCTCACCTCAGCCGCTGGTGGCGATGCAGACGAGCTTGTCCTCGTTGCACTCGTCGCAATGTTCGAGCTGATGGTTGCGGCTGAACTCCCGCCAGTGACGTTGTTGGTGCGGATTGAGCACCCCGGTGCCGTGGCACACGGGACAGACGCCTTCCAGCGCCGCCAGGATCGCCGAACGGATGAACTCCGAGCGATTGGGGATGTCCCCCATCGCCTCGACCAGTGCCTCCTCGGCCTTGAAGGTGATGATCTGCTGCTTGCCGCTCAGGGTTGCCATGGCTCGCCTCCGGTGTTACAGGGTATTACGCTTCGTTGCATGCGTCAATCGTGAGAGGTGGTTGTTGCTTCGTCAGCGTCCGGCAGTAGTTTGGCAAGATCGCGGCTGATCCCCGGGGTGAGCATCGAGAGCGGCTGGGTCTTGATTTCGGGCTCGGCGAGCTTTCCCTTGAGCGTGAACAGGGCGGCGACAATGCCCTCCCGGTTGACCCCGGTGAGCACCCGACCGAGGAGGGGGATGTGGCCAATGAGATGTTGGATGGTTCCACTCGGCGCAAGTGCGCCGCTGATATCGATCTCGTCGGCGCCGAAGTCGATAGTGCCGTTGACGACGATTCCGAGCCCGTCCGCATGGACGCGCATGTTGCTGATTGCGAGCCGGTTGTTCTCGTAGCGCAGATCCGATGTGACCCGGTTGATGTTGAAACCGGAGCTGGTGAAGCTGGCAAGCAGGCCTTGAAGGGAGGTGAGTCGAAGAAGCTGGGTCATCAGGTTGGATTGGATCAGCGTGGTGTGGCGGATCACAATCTGGCCCTTGAAAGCTCCCGTCTCGGACGGGCTCTCAGCCGTGAGATCGAGGGTGCCGCCCTCGAATTCTGCGGTCAGCCCAAAGGAGTCGACCACTTGGCCGAGGTTGTCCACGCCAAGGTGCAGCGAGTAACCGTCTGCCCCGGGGCCGAGGGCAAGCGAGACGCGCCCCTCCGGGGTGGTCGAGGCCTCCACCGTCGCCCGCTCCCATGCCTGGCCGTCGAACGATGCGTCCGCCGTCACCGAGGTGAACTGGACCCCGCGCTCGCCATACACATGCTCCAGCCGCACCTCGATGTCGAGAGGAGGGGTGGCGGAGGCGGACTTTGCGGATGCCGGCCTGTCAGTTTTGCTCTCACTTTCGAGGCTCGTGATGAGCGGAGCGATATCGAAGCTCGCACCCTTGACGCTGCGGAGGACCTCGCCGCCCGAGAAGAACTCGTCGAAGGTGATCTTCGCGGGTACGCCGTTGAACTTCGAACTGCCTCCGACCTCGAGACCCTTCGCATTGACGTGGAGCAGCAGGTCCCCCTCGGTGGCCTTCAATCCGAGCGGCGCCTTGGACCAGGAAAAGGTTTTCAGGGTCGAGCGGACGTCAAAGGTCTCGACCTCGCCCGACGAGGGGCCGTCCAGGGGTAGGACCACCTTGACCTCGGTCGTCGCGGTTCCCCCGATGTCGGCAGCCGCGATGATCGATGGATCGACCAAGTCGAGCGGCTTGCCGTTCACCATTGCCAAAGCGGTGTTGACGGGTCCGATGACGACGGCGTCGACGTTGAGTCGGGTCGGAGGATCATCAAGGTGCGAGATGATCGCAGAGCCCTTTGTCACCTCGAGGTCCGCGAGTCGAGCCCCTCGACGCGACCCTCGATCGTGGCGCCGACCATTCTCTGGGTTCTCGACACCGGCGCCAGGATCTCGACCGTTCCCGCTCCGGCTGTGACGTTGAAGTCGATCGATTTCGGGCGGAGGTCGGCGATGTCGAAGCTGAGCTCGCCGTCGATCGGCAGATGGACGGCGGCGAAGGGCGCCAGTGCCTCGAGGTCTTCAGCCAGCAGCCACGGCCGCAGATCATGGAGCTCAACGTTACCGGTGATGCTCTTTGATGATTTCCGGGCATCGAACGAGCCCTTAACTCGACCGTAGGCCGAGGAGAGATCGAACACCGAAACCTCGAATTTCCAGCCCTTGTGCGCGACGGCGTCGATGGAGCCGTCAATGGGGTTTTTCAAATCACCGAGCGCTTGCAGCGAGGGAACCAGCTTGGCGAGGAGCGCCGGCTCAAGTTTCGAGAACTGGAGGTGCCCTCGAATCTCGCGATTCGCGCGCTGGTACTGACCGTGAAAATCAACCGGGATCCGTCCGTCGCCGATCTGGACCGTCAGACGGAGGTCAGCGTCGATGCCCTTGTCGTCACGACCGAGATCGAGATTGAAATCTCTGCCGCCCCACGACAGGCCGAGGAGTTCGTCATCCACTCTCAGAGCGGCATCGGACACGCGGATGTGGTCGAGCCGGCGAAGCGGACCCTCCGCCCCGCCGGCGAGCCACGCCTCGAGCCACTCGCCGCCGTCACCCCTGGTGCTCGTGCTCACGTTCGAGTCTGTGCCGCCGGTGAAGGCGATGTCCAGCGTGCCATCGACCTTTCGAACTACCGATAGCCGCAGCCCCCGGAGCACGATTTTCTCCGGCACCACCTGGCCGTGGAGCAACGCCGGAAGAGAGATATCCACACCGAGTTCGTCGAATCGCGCGATTTCATCGCCACCGGCCGCGAGGCGGATTCATGGGTTCCCTATCCGTGCCGCGCGATGATCTCACCCTTGCGGACGACCACGATCTCACCTTCGGTGAGAGCCTCCCAGGGCTCGTCGGTGAGCGGTACGCTGGCGGCGAGGACGACGTGTTGATTGTTGCCGGAGATCGTCAACCCGTCGGTTTGAAAGCCGGTGCCGCCAACCGTGCACGATCGGCACAGGGTGTGCAGCCCGGGCGGCCTCGGATCCTCTTCGCCGTCGTGCTTGCGGCGATGACCGTGGAGGAAGAGCGTGTCGCCGTCGAAATAGATGAAGTTGGCGGGGCCGAGGCCGCGTACGCTCCGGGCGAAATCCGCCACGATCTGGAGGCGGGCATCGACGGTCGGAATCTCCGTGCCGTCGCCCCACAGCCGGCGGATGCGCGTCAGGAGAGCGCAGAAGGCGTGCTCGGAGTCGGTCTCGCCGATCGGCCGGTCGACGTCCAGCACTTGCTCGGCGGCGTCCGCCACTCCCGTGAGATCACCGTTGTGGGCGAAGAGATGGGTGCGTCCGCCGACCTCGCGGCTGAACGGTTGGGTGTTGCGCAACGCTACCTCGCCCTGGGTCGCCCTACGAATATGGGAGACGACGGTGTGGCTGCGTTGGCCGCGTTCGGCGACGAATCGGACCAGCGCGCTGTCGGCGGCAGCATCCACGTCGCGGATTACCCGTGCGTCACGATCGCCGTAGTACGCGATTCCCCAGCCGTCGCGGTGCGGTCCGGTCAACCCCCCGTGGCGGGCGAACTCCTCCAACGAGTAAGTGATTGTTGCCGGCAGGCGGCTGGACATCGAAAAGAGCTCGCACATCGCCAGCCGATTCTACCCTGATAGTCGGAACCGGCACCCTGCAGGCCGGCTATGCGACCCCGGACTGTTTTTCAGCCGCATCCTCGTTTCTGGTCGATATCAGCTCCTTGTATGGGCACTCGAAGGGTGCCACGCACATCATGGTGGGGTTGGCAACCCTCGTGGCCGACGTCGTTTCCGTCGCGAGGATACCGTCTCTTGACGAGTAGCTCAGGCGGTATACGAGGAACACGAAACCGATCAGGAAGGAGATCACCAGCAGGTACTCCAAGCCCTTGGTTTCAAAGATGTTGATGTAATGCATGGATTCCATCATGATTCAACCTCCATGGCCTGTTCAGGCCACCTTTCGATCGGATTCCCGCTGCCCGTTCGCCCAGAACGGCGACTCGCGCAGCACCGGCATGCGGTTGACGATCCAGCGGAAAACCCAAATTTCGGTGAAGATCACCATCAGGGTGATCACGATTTCCGCCAGCGACGGGTAGTAGGGGTTGGCCGAGTTCCAGTTGAAGGCGATGATCGACACATTCAACCGGTTGAGAATAATGCCGACGAGGGTCGCGACCGCTGCGATCTTGACCATGGCCACGCTCCTGGTCATCACACCCCGTGTGAAGAGGAGACAGGGGACGAGCACGAAGCCGATAACCTCGACCATGTACCACCAGAACCAAGGATCGCCGATGTAGCTCCATTCCTTGCCGTGGACGAAGATCAAGACCTTGAAGAAGAAGTATAGGAACATGGCCACCGCGGCGCCCTTGCCAAGGCCGAGGACGATCTCGTCGAAGGAACCGTGACGCTCGGGGTCGATCTGGTCGGCAAAGACCCGATGGCTGATCGTACCCTCGAAGATGATCATCGAGAGACCGGCGAAGATCGAGGACACGAGGAAGAGGATGGGCAGGAACTCGGTGTACCACAAGGGGTGGATCTTCGACTTGGCGAGCAGGAAGAGGGCGCCGAGACCGGACTGGTGGAGGGTCGACAGAGTGACGCCAAAGATCACTGTGCCGAGGGTCAGACCGGCGAGCACCTTGCGCAGCCTTCGCAGGCCCGCCCACTCAGCCACCACCGGCGAGAACTCGATGAACTCGGCGATCATGTAGAGCATGAAGTGCCAGGCGACCAGGAAGAGAATTGAGTTGTAACCGAAGGAGTTGCCGATGATCGGGTTGATGATGTTCCACGGCCGGCCGAGGTCGAGCAGGAGAGCACCCGCGTAGAACATGTAGGCGAGGAGCCCGTTGAGGACGGTCGCCCTGACGATCGGGTGGTACTTCTCGGCCTTCATGATGTAGACCATGAAGGTGATAACGTAGGCTCCTCCCGCAAAGGCCACCCCGGTCACGACGTCGAACCCAATCCAGAACCCCCACGGGGTTTCCTGGGAGAGGTTGGTGACGGCCCCAAGACCCCTCGCGAAGCGGATCACCACAAGCACCGCCCCGGCTAATATGATCGGCAGCGAGATGATGTTGAAGGGCGTTAGGAGCTTTCCTTTCGGCCGCATCTCGGAACGCAAGAAACCGAGGAATTCTCCCACGTCGCGTACGAGTTCAGCCCGGGTCGTCATCGATGCCCCTCTTCGCCGCTGTCCCCCGGTCTGTGGGAGAGGTGCTCCAGCGCCACCATGAAGGTCGGTGCGAGGAGGAAGACCACTGGTACGCTGTAAAGGAAACCCTTGGTGTACTCGGGGTAGGGCGTGGTGCCGAGGTCGGTGCGAAAGCCGAGTTGGTCGAAGGGAACCGCCGACAGGTAGAGCCAGTTGGTCCCGCCAACCTCGTACTGGCCGTAGATGTGGTGGACGTAACGCTCAGGGTGGCGGTAGATTCGGACCCGCGCGATCTCCATGAGCTGGTTCTTTTTGCCGAACATCAGCGCGTCCACCGGGCAGGCGGCAACGCAGGCAGGGACCTCTCCCTCCTGCAGCCGGTCCCAGCACTGGATGCACTTTTGGATTTTGGGGTTGGTGCTGTCGTACTCGAACTTGGGGATCTCGAAGGGGCACGCGACCATGCAGTAGCGGCAGCCCATGCACTTGTCCTCGCGCCAGATGACCGGGCCCTCGTGGGTCTTGTACATGGCGTTGGTCAGGCACGCCGATGCGCAGGCCGGTTGCCAGCAGTGCATGCACTGCTTTTTGACGTAGACGGTTCCCTTGTCGGTCTCGAAGCGGTTAACCACCGTCCACTGCTCCGTGCTGGTATTGCGCAGGTTTTCCAGAGCGCCGTCGTTGGCGACATCGGGCACCGGCAGGCCGTGGGCCTCGGCGCAGGCGACCTCGCAGGCCCGGCAGCCGATGCAGCGGGTGGTGTCGGTGAGGCAGCCGACAAACTCGTCGTGCGAGATCATCTGGTCTTGTGATGTCTCCTGGGCTTGGACGGAACCTGCCGCCAGGGCGGCCGAGCCAGCGGCGCCGGCGGTTTTGAGGAAGGATCTTCTATCCATGGTCAATTACCTTTCTCTCTCACCACTCGGCCTTTGGGCCGGAGTGACAGAAGACGCATGCCTGGCTCGCCTCCTGGCCGGTGCCGCTGTCGTGGCAACGCCAACAGTTCTCGTGGATGACCACTTTGACGCTCAGAGTCTCGTCGGCACAGTCCGTCGGGCAGTGGTGGCAGGAGGCGCAGGACTGGGCGATTTGCGGGGTTTCGATTTCATGGTGGCAGGTTCCACACTTGATCCAAAAATCCTCGAAGTACTCAGGGTGGGGGAAGTTGAGCTTGGCCGCGTTGTGCTCGTGGTGGCAGGTCTTGCAGTCGATCTCGAGGTCTTCGAAATGCGCCTGGTGGGGGAAGACGACCTCCCCGATCGTGGACTCGAAAAAGATGATCTCCTGAGGTTTCGGCTCTTCGCCGCCGCTTGCGTGCACCCCCGCCACGAGACACGCGATGACCGCGATTGCCGAGGCCATGATGATCTGGAGTTCGGTTCGGGTTTGTTTCACGACACCTCCCTAGACACGCCATGCTGTTTCATAACTGCGAAGTTCAGGAATTGCGGAATTCCGCAACTTATGAGGCAAAAAGGGGGCCTCCGCTCAGCCATCGACCGTGACTCCGGCGGGGTCGATCATGTTGGCGATCTCGCCGCGCTTTCGCATCCCATCCAAAAGCACGGTGCGGATCAAAATGCACGCCTCCAAGAGACGAGGATCGGTCGCCTGATAGAAGACGGACTGTCCCTCCTTGCGCGACTCCACCATGTGGTGATTCTTGAGGATCTTGAGGTGCTGGCTGACCGCCGGCAGGGCGATGTCGCAGGTCTTCGCCAGTTCGCCAACGCTCATCTTTCCGTGGGCGAGGATCGCCATGATCATCAACCGTGTCGGGTTCGCCAAGATCTTGCAGAAGTCTGCGTGGAGACTGAAGAGCTCGGGGTTGCGTACTTTCATCATTGCGAAAGTACATTTTTTCACAATCGTTGTCAACCCCACTGTCGCACATTTCAACGGCCTGCGTAGTATTTTTCGTCGATTCGTAAAATCATTAAAACCAATAGCTTAGATGCCGAATGAAGACGAGGTCGAATATTCGGTGGTGAGAATTTCGACATGCGCCATTCTGCGGTCGAATTCAAAAAACGGAAGTGATTGAAGAAAAAGAAGTTGTGAGATCATGAGAAATGGCACAAGTCATGCACTCAACGAAGACGGAGGTTGCCATGACTTCTTTCACTCTTATCTCGACTCTGTTAGCGCCGGTCTTCCTCGTCGCCCTGTATTGGTGGTATCGGCGGCGGCAGAATCCGGTCTCCGCCTCATTGCCCGCGCACGCCTTCGCGCCCACGGGCGTTCCGCTCGGCGTCTTTCTCCACCCGGGCCACAGCTGGGCGGGCCTCAAGATTTCTGGTGAGATGCGGCTCGGCATCGACGAGTTGTTGGCGCAGGCGCTGGATGGGGTGGATCGGGTTGATCTGCCCAAGGTGGGTACCCGCGTCGAACGCGGCAAACCCATCACCACCCTCTGGAAGCATGGTCGAGCGCTGCCGGTGGTCTCACCCGTGAGCGGCACCGTGGTGGATGTCAACCGGGGCCTCGAGCGGAGCTCGATGGCGATCGGCAACGACCCCTACGGCGCCGGCTGGCTGGCCGCCGTCCTGCCATCCGACCAGCGGCAAGCGGTGAGCGATCTGCGGGTGGGCGCAGACGCTATGCGGTGGTTGAAGCGGGAGACGCAGCGCTTCGTCGACTTTGTTGCCCGCCAGGCATCGCCGGGCCTGATCGGGGTGGTATTAGCGGATGGCGCCCATCCCGTTGTCGGTGCGGCGGCCGGCCTCGACGACGACGGCTGGCGTCAGTTCGAGTGCGAGTTCGTGGATCGCACCGAGAGCTGAATGCATCGGCGCCCGCAGAAGACGGAGTGGGCCGGTTTCTTCTTCGACGATATAACGGTACCCTACCTACAGGGAGACGACACGGGACCGATGCGGTACGAACGGTGACCGGCCCTCGTGTTCGGCTGGTCCGGGTGCACGACCGATCTCGGGCCATGGACCCTTGGGGGGTGACCGGTGCGGAACACGGTAGCGGGTAAGTTCACCCTGCTCATTGCGGCCACCTTGGTCGTCTTCTTCGGTCTTGCCACCTGGCTCAACCTAGTCATCCAGGAGAGGGCAGGGATGCGCATCGTGCGCCTCAACGGTGCTCAGCTTGGCAACATGGTGGTGGCTGCCGCTCGCGACGCAATGCTTCACAACGACCGCGAGCAGATCCAGAAGACCATCTCGGCCATGGTCGAGCAGCGCGAGGTCGACCGCATCCGGATCGTCGTCAAGGGGGGGCAGATCATCTACTCCACCGAGCCCGACGAGATCGGCCGGGTCCTCGACACCCGCGAGGAGCAGTGCATCGGGTGCCACCAGCGCGTCAAACCGCCGGAAACATTGCCAGCGGAGGAACGGGCGCGCATCATCAACCGACCGGGCGGACGAGTGCTGGGGATCACTCAGGTGATCCGTAACGAACCTGACTGTGCGAACGCCGCCTGCCACGCCCACTCTCCAGAAGAGAGTCTTCTCGGCGTGCTCGACATCAACCTCCGTCTCGAACCCTACGACGAGGCGCGACGGCGGAGCGCCCTCGACCTCCTCCTGGCGAGTCTGGTGGGAATTCTCGCCGTTCTCGGCATCACCGTGGTCGGGGTGCAGCGGATGGTCCACCGACCGGTGCAAGAGCTGATCGCAGAAACCGACAAGCTCGGTCAGGGTGATCTCTCGGCGCGGGTGCCTGAGACGAGGAATGACGAGCTGGGGACGTTGGCGGAGACCTTCAACCGCGTGGCGCACGACCTCGAGGCTACCCACTCGGAGCTCCTGGGTTGGACGCAGAGCCTCGAGCAACGGGTCGAGGAGAAGACCGGCGAGCTCGAACGAGCGCAGGAGAAAATCATCCAGGTAGAGCGCATGGCGTCCCTCGGCCGGCTGGCGGCCGTGGTCGCTCACGAGATCAACAACCCGCTGTCGAGCGTCGTTACCTATGCGAAGCTCCTAGTGCGCCGGCTGCAAAACAAGGAGATCGACGACGAGTGCCGCGAGAACCTAGAGTACCTGGAGTCCATAGCCTCGGAGGCGAGCCGCTGCGGCGAGATCGTTGCCCAGCTCCTTTCATTCGCGAAGCGCGGAGGCGGCGAGTTTGTGGCCGTCGACATCAATCAGGTCGTCGACCGCGCGGTGTTTCTGACCAAGCATAAGCTGGAGCTGGCCGAGGTGAGCTGCGAGCTCGAACTGGAAGAGGACATGCCGACCGTACGCGCCGACTCCGGCCAGATTCAGCAGGCGCTCATGGCCTTGCTGATCAACGCCGGCGAGGCCGTCGAGAAGGGCGGCCGGGTGCTGGTGACTACCGCGACCTGCGTCGAGGGAGTCGAAATCGTAGTCGAGGATAATGGACCCGGGATGGCGCCCGATGTGGCTCGCCGGGTCTTCGAGCCGTTCTTTACCACCAAGAACGGTTCCTCCGGGGTGGGTCTCGGTCTGGCGGTGGTCTACGGGATCATGGAGCGTCACGGCGGCGCCGTCGAGCTCGACACCGCGCCCGGAAAGGGCTGCCGCATTGCGCTCGTGCTTCCCATCGATGGACCCCGGTCCGAAAGCGAGGAGGATAGGACATGAACGACACCGTGCCCCAGCTGCTGATCGTCGATGACGAGCTGCACGTTCGCGAGTCTCTGTCCCACTGGTTCGCCGAGGACGGCTATGATGTGGTGACCGCGGACAGCGGCAAGCGGGCGTTGGCGCTGCTCGGGAGGCGATCCTTCGACATCGTGATCACCGACATCAGGATGCCCGGAATGGACGGTCTCGAGCTGCAACAGCGCATCCTTGAGGTCGATCCCGAATTGGCCATCATCGTCATCACCGCCTACGCTTCGGTGTCGACGGCCGTGCAAGCGCTCAAAGAGGGCGCATACGATTACCTGGCCAAGCCCTTCGACCCCGAGGACCTGACGCGCGTGGTCGAAAAGGCGTGGGAGAAGCAGCGTCTTCGCAAGGAAAACCTCCTTCTCAAGGAGCGTCTGAAAGGGGACGGACCGCGCCTGATCGTCGGTGACAACCCCGACATGATGCAGATGATGGAGCTGGTGGAGTCGGTGGCGCCGACCGAGACCACGGTCCTGATCCGCGGCGAGTCCGGCACCGGCAAGGAGCTGGTGGCACGTCTGATCCACACCCGCAGCCCGCGCGCCTTCGGGCCGATGGTGGCGGTCAACTGCGGCGCCCTGCCCGAGGGGATCCTCGAGTCCGAGCTCTTCGGCCACGAAAAGGGCGCCTTCACCGGCGCCGCCGTCATGCGCAAGGGCAAGCTGGAACTGGCGGACGGCGGCACCCTCTTTCTCGACGAGATCGGCGAGATCTCGCCCAAAGTGCAGGTGGAGCTGCTGCGCGCCCTCGAGGACAAGAAGGTCACCCGTCTCGGCGGTAACCACGAGATCAATGTGGACTTCCGGGTCGTCTGCGCCACCAACAGCGATCTCGAGGAGGCGGTTAGCGAGGGTGGCTTCCGGGAGGATCTCTTTTACCGGATCAACGTCTTCGAGATCCGCATCCCGCCCCTGCGGGACCGTCCGGAGGACATCCTGCTCATAGCCGATCACTACGTTCGCACCTTCTCCGCCGCGATGGGTCGCCAGGTCACCGGCTTTTCTCCTGAGGCGGAGAAGCTGATGAAGAGCTACTCCTGGCCCGGCAACGTGCGCGAGCTCGCCAACGCGGTCGAACGGGCGTTGGTGGTATGCCGCGGTACGACGATCGACCTCGAGCACCTTCCGATCAGCGGCCACATACCGGGACGCGGCGAGGTCGAGCGCGAGGACCAAACTTCACTGGATGCGATGGAGCATCACCACATCGAACGCATCCTCGAACGAACCGGGTTCAATGTCAGCCAGGCGGCCCGCCTCCTCGGGATCGACCGCGCCACCCTCTACAACAAAATGCACAAATACGGTATCGAGCGAACGGAATAAGGGCCCCAGGAGTGTGCAGTTCATAGATGCCGGATGGATTTCGGAGGGCCGTGAAGTGCCATTTGAGGCGCATTCGAGGAGCAGTACTGCGAGTACGGGCCGAGAATGCAACGAAGAAGGGCCTTCACGGCACCCGAAAGGCGCCGGCGATTCTATGGACTGCACACCCGTAGATTGGCAGCTCGAACTGGTGCCGGTCGGCGCCCTTCCACCGACAGTTCTGTCCCAGCTGTGTGAAGACCTCGGGTCCTACCTTCACCGCGAGATCCATCTCGCCGACTCGGTGGTTGATCCGGGACCCGCGTTCGACCCGGAACGACGTCAGTACCTGGCAACGGAGCTGATGCAGCGATTGCTCGAACCGCCGCCGGGGCCCTGCGAACGCCGGATCGCGGTTGCAGCGGTGGACCTCTTTTTGCCGGTCTTCACCCATGTCTTCGGCACCGCCCAGCTCGGAGGCCATGTCGGCGTGGCGTCTCTTTATCGATTGCGCCCGGAGTACGCCGGCGCCCCTCAGGATGTCGGGCGGATGCGGGAGCGGCTGGCCAAGGAGGTTCTGCACGAGCTCGGTCACACCTTCGGTCTCGTCCACTGCCGCCAACCCTGGTGCGTGATGGCGGCCTCACGGCTGCCGGAGCACATCGATCTCAAAGATCTCCGGTTTTGTGATGCGTGTGCCGAGGTCCTCGTTGCTTGTTACGAGCGCGAGCCGACCCACACCGAGCCGGTAGACGACTAGCACGGATTTCTCACCAGCTTTCTGCTGCGGCCGGCGATACACCCCGCCCAGCGGTGTTTTCTCACGTCGGGGTGCTCGACGTACTGTCAAGTACGACTCCGCGCCCCTCAGATTGAAAACCCCACTGGGCGTAGCGCCTCGCCGCCCTCGCCACGAAACCTGGTGAGAAAACCGGGCTAGTTCCCATCCGGAAACTCTGGAGGGGACAGCGCAGTTCTCGATGCGGAAACGAGCGATTTTTGTGCAAGTTCTAGGAAGACAAGGATTTCCGCGGAGGC
>Ga0209013_10002807_pt1 | contig 15706 bp, 13 predicted proteins | sample Cruoilmetagenom2_FD_187291 | JGI IMG/M metagenome (GOLD analysis project Ga0209013, IMG submission 187291) | Oil polluted marine microbial communities from Coal Oil Point, Santa Barbara, California, USA - Sample 2 (SPAdes) (version 2) | ecosystem: Environmental > Aquatic > Marine > Oil seeps ... | reverse complement strand
CTTGACCTGGGCGGTTTCCGGCGCCCGGCTTCTGTCCGGGCCGATTGCCGGCACCAGGTTTGCCGCCTTGACCTGGGCGGTTTCCGGCGCCCGGCTTCCGTCCGGGTCGGTTGCCGGCACCTGGTCGATTAGCTTTGAGTTGTTGCTGTCCTTGACGCGCGCGGCCGCGGAAATTCTCGCGCGCCTTCGCATTCCGCCCGTGATTGCGGCCGTGTTTCCTTGCCGTATTACGATTCTTGTACGGCACGCCACGGCGATGTTTCGCGTTATGGTTCCAGTTCGACCGGTTGATGTTCGTGCGGTTGTAGCGGTTGTAACGGTTTACGTTGATGTTGACTGACCCCCTGTACCAGTCGCAACCGCCCCACAACGCCCGTCCGGCGACAACCCCTGCGCCGAACCAGAGGGCATTGCTTGCGACGTAGCCTGGCGGATACCAGGAATAGGGCGGATAAGACGGGTACGACCATGTGCCGTAGACGACAGTCGGATTATAGGCCGGAACGTAGACTACCTCTGGATTGGCCGGCTCGATGACGATGACTTGGCTCGAACTTCCCGAACTTCCGCTGCTCGTTACAACGCCGCCTCCGCTGCTGCCGGTCGAGGTGCTGCTGGCGGCGACTTTTTCGACTTTGATTTCCTTTGACGACTTGAGATTGCCGGCTTCTTCCGCGCGCAGACGCAGCCTTTGCACCGCGTCCAAGACGTCTTGCTGTTGAGCAAGGAATGCGTCACCGAGTTTCTGTGTCCAGCTCAGATCCTGGTTAAGCATCTCCAGCGCGTCCGGAATCGCCGCTAGTGATTTAATGCTAGCGTCCCAGTCTTTGCCTTCCATCGCCTCATCGATGGCATCGTCCTTAACGTCTGGATTTTCTTTGACCCACCGCGCCGCCTCCACAACTTCGAGTGGATAGGTGGAGGCCATCAGCACTTGCGAGAGTAACGCATCAGGATAAAGGGCGATTGGCGCTACGAGCTGTTCAATTTGCCCTTCCGACAGCGTGTCCTGAGGGCCTTCTTCTTGTGCGTCCTGTTGTTCCTGAACGTCCAACTGCTCCTGGGCGAAGGCGCCGGGAGCTCCGAAGGTCAGGACCACCAGGCCAAGAAGCAAAGAAAAGATTCGAAGAGGGTGGGAAGGCGTCGTGCTCATAACTCTAATCTACCAATCAAACGGAACGCAGATGAACTATGCGGCCCGCATCTGAACTCGAGCCGCGACAAAGAATTAGCCTCTCGAACCGATTATGTCTCCCCCAGCCCTCAAGCAAAGTGTTTTGATAGTTTAAGCCCCTGAGCCTGATAGCTGGAGCCTAGGTCCTGGCCGTAGACGAGGCGGGGGAGCTCCAGCAGGTTTTCGTAGATCAGCCGCCCGATGATCTGCCCGTCTTCGAGAATGAACGGCACCTTGTGGCTGCGTACTTCCAAGACCACACGCGAGCCTTCACCGCCAGCGGCTGCGTGACCGAAGCCCGGGTCCATGAAACCCGCGTAGTGCACCCGGAATTCACCGACCAACGGATTAAACGGCACCATCTCGGCGGCATAGGCCGGCGGTACGTGAACGGCTTCCTTGGAGGCCAGGATGTAGAACTGGTCAGGGTCGAGGATCATCCGCGCACTGCCACGCAGATGAATGGGCTCCCAGTAGTCGAGAACCGCACACGCCCCCGGCTTGTCGACGTCGACAACGCCGGAGTGACGCTTAGCTCGGTAGCCGATCGGTCCCTCGCTGCCTGCGTTGAGGTCCACCGATAGCGCCAGCCCGCCATCGATATCGGCGGCCTCGCTGCTGACCAGCCGTTGCTGTCTGTGCAACTCAAGCAGCGCGCGATCATCGAGCTGAGGCTGACCATGTCGAAAACGGATTTGCGATAGGCGCGTGCCAGAACGCACCACAATCGGGAATGTCTGCGGACATATCTCCGCATATAGCGGACCCGCATAGCCGTCCGGGATCAGATCGAACGCTGTCACCCCATCGGCGATAATGCGCGTGAAGACATCGAGCCGCCCAGTCGAGCTTTTCGGATTGGCCGAGGCGGATACGCCCGCCGGTAGCGCTAGAGCCTCCTGCAGTGGCACGACATAGACGCAGCCGGTCTCAAGTACGGCGCTGTCCCGGATATCAATCGCATGCAGGCGGACGTCTGCCAGCCGCTCGGCGACACTGATCCCAGGTCCGGGTAGAAAGCTCGCCCGTACTCTGTATGCGAAGTCGCCAAGTCTCAGATCGAGGCTTGCCGGCTGCAGCTGATGATCCAACAAGGGCTGGTCGAGCAGGATCGCGCCGGCCTCGATGAGTGCCTCGATCTCCTGCACGGGATATACGCCGCCCCGGTTGTTGTCTTCTTGGTGCGCTTCGTCCTGCAAATCAGCGCCCTTTTCTTGTTTACTCACTCGATTCCCATGATGGCCCTAGACCAACCACACCTTGACGCCAAGACCGAATTGCTTGTAGTCCCCTTATTGCTAAACCGTGGTGATTTGGCTGGCCGGCTTGCAGCCACGCAAAACAACTCGCTAAAAGGCCGTGCGCTCCACTCCTCGACTATTTTCGTGGGGCCCGGCTTCCCTTCTGCCGGCCCTCTGACCGCGCCTGCGCGGCCAGCAGACGACGAAAGGACGGCGCATGACCGCGAAACCTGAGTGTTCAGATGATCCCGTTGCCGACTGCGCGCCGGCAACACAACTTGTCCATGGCGGCACGTTGCGTTCGCAATTTGGTGAGACTTCGGAAGCGATCTTCCTGACCCAGGGCTACATTTACGAAAGTGCTGAGCAGGCCGAGGCTCGCTTCAAGAATGAGGAGCCGGGCTACCAGTATTCGCGTTTCGCAAACCCGAGCCTATCGATGTTCGAAGAGCGTTTGCGCTTACTCGAAGGTGCTGAAGCCTGCCGCGCCACCGCCACGGGTATGGCCGCGGTTACGGCGGCGCTGATGTCTTATCTGAGTGCCGGTGACCATGTCGTCGCCGCCCGCGCGTTGTTCGGCTCTTGCCGGTACGTCGTCGAAGATCTCGCCCCCCGCTTCGGTGTCGCCTCGACCCTGATCGATGGCACCGACATCGAGGCCTGGAAAGCCGCCGTCCAACCCAACACAAAGGCGTTCTTCTTCGAAACCCCCGCCAACCCAACGCTTGATCTGGTCGATATTGCAGCCGTCAGCGAAATCGCCAAGCAAGCCGGCGCGCTGGTCTTCGTGGACAATGTCTTCGCCACGCCGATGCTGCAGCGGCCGCTCGAGCACGGCGCCGACGTTGTAATCTATTCGGCCACCAAGCACATTGATGGCCAAGGGCGCTGTCTCGGCGGCGCCGTGCTGTGCCCCCAGAAATTCGTCGACGACTACCTGTCCGTATTTCTGCGCCAGACCGGTCCGACGATGAGTCCGTTCAACGCCTGGGTTTTGCTAAAGGGGCTGGAAACTTTGCCCATCCGCGTTAGGGCACAATGCGACAACGCCCGACAGATAGCCGACCATTTGGGCCGCCACGTCGGTGTCGACCGCGTGCTGTTTCCAAGCCGCGATGATCACCCACAAGCGGAGCTGGCCAGCCGTCAGATGAGCGGTTTCGGTCAGATCGTGACATTCTCAGTGAAAGGCGGCAAGGAGAACGCTTTCCGGTTCCTCAATGCCCTTAGAATTGTCCGGATTTCCAACAACCTCGGAGACGCCAAGAGCCTCATCACCCATCCAGCGACAACAACTCACCAGCGGTTGAAGCCCGAAGCGCGAGCCGAACTTGGCATCACCGACGGAATGGTGCGCCTTTCCGTCGGCTTGGAAGATGCCAACGATTTGGTCCACGATCTGGATCGGGCAATTTCGGCGGCTGTCTGAAAGGCAATATTCTCGGCCGCTTCCCTCAAAAACGATCACACACTAGTGTAGGTAGCGGCCTGAGCATCAATGAACCGCCTGCCCTGTGACGTGATAATTTTACCAACGACCAGTCAGCCAAACCGTTATGATGTATGAATCCGTCACCAAGGGCATACGCGTTCGCGTCGAGCCCGAATACCTGGAGGACCAGTCTTCCCCTGATGAGGGGTACTTTTTCTGGTCCTACACAGTCGAGATATCCAACGACACCGAGATCGCCGTCGAGCTGAGATCGCGATTGTGGCAGATCACCGACGCGCAGGGTTATCGCGAGGAGGTGCGCGGCCCAGGTGTCGTCGGGCAAACCCCGCGCATCGAAGCGGGAGAAACGTTTACCTATACATCAGGCTGTCCGCTACGGACGCCCTCGGGTATCATGGTCGGCAGCTATCAGATGGTCGATTCCGAAGGCCAGATGTTCGACGTCTCGATCCCTGCGTTTTCGCTCGACAGCCCGTTTTCAGTCCCAACTGTGAATTAGGTTTGCCAACAAGGGCCGGACCAATTGTGAGCCAGGATCCATCGAACTGTTCACCAATCGAATTGCTCGATCATCTTGTCGCTTTCGATACGACGAGCCACAAGACGAACGTTTCACTAATTGAATTTGTTGCCGACTATCTTGCGAGTTTCGGCGTTGAAGTCCGCATGATTCCCAACCAAGCCGGCGACAAGATCAACCTGTGCGCAACGATTGGCCCGAAGGACGCCCAAGGCGGCATCGGCCTTTCCGGGCATACCGATGTCGTGCCGGTCGATGGCCAGGAGTGGCAGACCGATCCGTTTCGGCTGACCGCGCGCGATGGTCGCCTGTACGGGCGCGGGGCCGCCGACATGAAGGGCTATCTGGCCTGCGTATTGGCATCTGTCCCGATGTTCGTTTCCCGCCAGCTGTCCCGCCCCATCCACCTCTTCTTCTCCTATGACGAAGAGATCGGCTGCGTCGGAGTCCGCCCGATGATTGAACAGCTCGGCAAGGCGCTGCCGATGCCGGAGATCGTCTTCGTTGGCGAGCCGACCGCCATGGGCGTCGTCGACGCGCACAAGGGACCGGCCCGCTGGGCGGTGAGCGTGACGGGACGTGCCGTGCACTCAAGTATGGCCCACCTGGGCGTCAATGCGGTCCATGCCGCCAGCGAGCTGATCGGCGAACTTCGACGCATGGAAGAAGAGCTTCGTCAAACAATCCGCGATGCGCGCTTTGACCCTCCCTATTCCACGCTTCAGGTGACAACCATTGAAGGCGGCGCGGCCAACAATATCATACCGCGATCCTGTTGCTTCGGTTTTGAAGTTCGCGCACTACACAGCCTCGACGTCACGGCGATCTCTCGACGCCTGCAGGACTACGCTGACGCCAACTGCCTGCCGCCGATGCGTGCCATAGCCGAAGAAGCGGCGATCGCCATCGAGCTTGTCAACTGGGTGCCACCGTTCGCAGCCACGACAGGATCCGCAGCGGTCGCTCTTGCGTTGCGTCTGGCCGGCGACAACCACACCGAGGCCGTCTCCTACACCACCGAGGCGGGCCTGTTTCAGTCCGCAGGCGCCGCCGCGGTTGTCTGCGGTCCCGGCCATATTGCCCAGGCCCATACCGCCAACGAGTGGATCGCCGAAGAGGAGCTGCACCGCTGCATGGCTTTCCTCGAACGCTTGGCCGACTGGTCCAAGTAAATCTTTTCGAACATTGCGCTGGGTCAATGGCACTGGAGTGGTAACCGCCCCAGACTTTGGTGAAACGACGCGATCCAATGCTAGCAGACTAGCTCTGGTATGTGGTATGCCAGGCGCGTAACATCTGGTGCTGTAAGCCGACACGGATGACAGTTTCGACGAAACAGTTCGAAGTGCAGGCCGCCAGCGACCGAGGATCCGGCGGACATAATGGAGGAAACAACAAGATGGCAATCAAAGATCTTCTCGTCGCCTACGACGGCAACGAGGCTTCCGAAAAAGCTTTGGAGTTCGCCCTGAAGATGGCCAGCAAGTACGGCGCCATGGTCACCGGCATCAAGGTCAACTCGCCACCGAAATTCGACAGCCACGTACGCCGTTGGATGTCTGAAGATATCCTGCAGGGGCTGAGGGAGGCCCAGCAAGAAGCCTCGGCGGCTATCAAGGAGAAATTCGATGCGCACATCAAGACATCGGGTTTCACGGGCGAGACTGGCTGGCTTGTTGAGGACGGTCAGCCCGACATCATGCTGGCACGTTCGGCCCGCTTCTTTGATTTGCTGCTGATTGGTCAGTTCGAGACCATCTTCAAGGCCGACAGGCAGCGCACCGTGGATCCCAAGGAACTATTGTTGCGCGCTGGCAAACCGGTAATCATCGTGCCCAAGAATTACAATTGCCGAGACTTCAAGGAAAACGCCGCCGTGGCTTGGGACGGCAGCCGCTTCGCTGCCCGGGCTCTCACGGATGCCATGCAGATCCTCGAAACCAAGAAGACGCTCGAATTGCTCGTTACCGAGGAACACCAGACCGATGATGGCCATGTAGTCTCGCGCATGCCCGGTTTGAACCTCGTCGAGCATCTGCAACGCCACGGCGTAACGGCCACCGAAACCAAGCTCGATCTCGTCGGCAAGACGATGGGCGAGGCGATCCTCGCGCATTGCGCCAACACCGATCCGGATGTGCTCGTGATGGGCGCTTACGGACGAGGATCCTTCTCGGCCGCGTTATTTGGTTCCACGACGCGCACCATCCTGGAACATCAAAATGTGCCGGTGCTGCTCTCACACTGACGGGACAGACGAATTAGCGTCTCCGGCGAAACTCGGATAGCCGGGGACGCATAGCCTACCGGCTCAGAATGCCGAATTCCGAAAAGGGAATGAAGGCAACCGGATCGCCGCGCCGGATAGCGGGAACGTTCTCATCAATCTCGATCAACCCGTCGGCGGCGCGCAGGCCTGAAATGAGCCCCGATCCATCACGGGCGAACTTCTCCACGCGTGCACCATCCGGCCCGTCAATGAGGCTCGCCCGCCAAAACTCGCGCCGCCCAAGTTTTCGGTTCGGAAACCCAAACGCTGCAGGCATCATGATCGGTCGCGGAGTCGGCCAAGCCGCTCCGGCAAGGCGCCGTAAAAGCGGATAAACGTACATCAAGAAGCAAACGAACACGGCCACCGGATTGCCTGGCAGTCCAATCATCGTCGCTTGACCTATCTGACCAAACATCATCGGCCGGCCGGGTTTGACAGCAATGCGCCAGAAATGGCGCGAACCCAGCGACGCAAGGGCGGCTGACATGTAGTCTTCTTCGCCCTGGCTGGCGCCTCCGCTTGTAAGGATGACGTCCAGGTCGCGCGCCGCCCCGGCCAGCCGCCTGGTAACCTGATCGAGCTCATCGGGCCAGACGCCGAGGTCGATTACCTCCGCTCCTGTCAGTCCAACCAAAGCCCCCAGCATTGGTGCATTGGCGTCATAGACTTCGCCGACATCCAGTTCACGTGCGCCCGCCCGGACGATTTCATCGCCAGACGAGACAATGCCGACGCGCAGTCGCCGGAAGCATTTGACCGTGCCGTGGCCGATTGAAGCAAGGGCGGCAAGGTCCTGCGGGCGCAGAATGTGTCCGGGCGCAAAGATCTCCTGCCCTTGCTGTAGATCTTCACCGGCTTTACGAACATTCGCACCAGCCTTGAGCCCGCGCGGCAAACGCACCATCGCACGCTCCCCGTCCTGAAGACTCTCGGTGTCCTCCTGCATGGCGATGGAATCAAGTTCATCCGGCATCACAGCGCCGGTGAGGATGCGCACCGCCGCGCCGGATAAACGGGTTCCTGCGGCCAACGGATGCCCTGCCGACGCGCGGCCTGCCCTCGGCAGTGTCGTCCCGGCATCGGCGTCGTAATCGGTGGAGGAAAAAGCGTAACCATCAACGGCCGCATTGGTGTGCCGGGGAACGGGATAGGGACTGCACACGGCTTCCGCAAGCACGCGTGAGCCGGCTGCCGCGAGTGGGACGGCCTCGGTTTTCGCGGTAGGCATTACAGCTAATTTGAGCTGTTCGACTGCGTCGGCATGGCGCATCAGGTCCGCGCTGGCGGCGAAACAGTCGTTGGAAGCCATTTTTCGCATGGATTTTCTGAGGTTGAAGCCTGCGTGCCAGAATGCTGTAGCACGGCTGTCACTTCAAGAGCTCAAGCTGCCCAGCGTCGAATGGCAAAAATGCAACGCTGCAATTCAGGCAAATGAGATGCGAGCCACCCAGGCGACAGCCGCAGCAATCTCGTCTGCGCGAACCCTTCAGCAGCCCCATGCAACTTCTCCAGCTTGATGAAGCGAAAAACGTTGCACCCAGTTCAGCCAGCGATCCTAAAATCGCCTATAAGTTGTTGAATAAAATGAACAACCCGATACCGATCGCCGGTCCTGCCAAGGTGGCCAATACCACCATAACAAATGATCTAGCAGCCATCACACTAACCCCGCACTACTATAAGAAGACTGCAAACCCGCACAAGAAATTCACACAGCCCTTCGTCCACATCCCTCCAGAAAGAAGGATAATGCTGCGCGCTGGATTTGAAACCCTCTTTTTTGCGAAACTGTAATTAGTAACGTCGGCCAGCCCAGGCAATCTGCGCAAAGACAGTATGGTTTGGCTCTGCGCGGACACGAATAAGCCAACGAAATCTACAACTTGATCGCATCCAATTAGCTGAGTTTAATCGCAGCCGCCAGAAAACATTCTCCGGTGGAAAACTCATTACCCTGTTTGAACAGAAACATAGCCAAGAGCGGCATATCGCAGTGCAGCACTATAGTAGTAAGTCACTACAATGACAGAGTGTTTCAACGCCGTTCAAACAGTGGCAGTTGTTTCTCATCCAATCCCCGCGTCTCGCGTGAAAGCTGTTCGATCCGATCGAAAGGCACCTGCTCCGCAGTGATCAGCGAACGCTGCGCCTTGAGCGGGCGTACCAGTCCCTCTTGCACCAAGTGGAACTCACCAACCGTCTGTCCCGGCAAAACGGCCGTCGGATCAAGCCCGCTTTCGCTCTGGAAGGCCGCCTTGAGCTTACGCAGCGCAGTATCCTCGCGAACGCGGCCGATGAACCAGCTAGTGATCTGATCGCGGCTCTTATAATCGAGATCGCCTGGCGATTGCGTGGCGAGCATCAGCCCAAGACCGGCCGAGCGGGCCCGTTTCAAAAGACTCTGCAACGGTTCGGCGGTGGCCGGCTTGGCATTCGCCGGAATGTAAAGGTCGGCTTCATCGAACATGACGATCGATTGCAGCTCATCATTCGGGTTGCGCTGGCAGAACCGCAGTGCTTCCGACAGGAACTGTGACACCCAGAACAGGATATTCTCGTTGTCGCCGAGAAAGCCCGTGTAGATGATCGACAACCGCGTCCGCCCAGGCCGTGCGAAGGGACCGAGGCCAAGGAAAGACTCCATGCTCATCGGTTCACCGCCGCCATCGAACAGCGCCGAGTTGCGGTGCCGCAGGCTGTCCAGCTGCGCGACCAGATCGCGGCGGAGTTTCCCAGACGGGTCCATACGCTGGGTCTGATCGGTGAGTTCCGGATCCTCATCCTCAAGAAGCATGATCAGGTCGGCGAGCGTCACCTCAGCGGTTGACCGGCTGCCCAGGATCTTGAGAGCCACCGACAGAGAGCCGGATTGCTTTTGGTGTGTCGCCGAGTTCTTTAAGTGCAGCATCTCCCCAAGTGCCGCCGACGAAAGGTTAGCCAGCAGCTGCTGCTCGTGTTCGGGCAGTTCGGCGATGCCGTTCGGGAGCAGCGTGATGGAGATCGGCCGGCCGGAAGCCCGGCCGGGTGTGTAGACGGCCACATCGATGGCATCCGCGAGCTTCTCTCTCATCGAGTGTCGCTCGTCCATCTCGTCACCATGGGTACGCCAGACATCCGGATTAGCATACGAACAAAGATCACCCTTACGGTCGATCAGGATTGCAGGAATACCCTCCAGCAGCAGTTGCTCGATAAGGCACAGCGCCAGCGTCGTCTTACCGGAGCCCGATCCGCCAAGCACCGCTGAGTGACGTTTCATAATGTTGAGCTTCAGTGCAATCTCGCGCCCTTGACCGCTGAGTTCACGCCCAACACCAATACCGCCTGGCGAATCGACGTCGTCGAATGGCGCTTCGAGATCGTCAAGGCTGGCCTGTTCGTCCGCTGCGGCTTGCGCATCTTCAGAAGTCCCCCAAGGCGCTTGCTGACCAAGGTCGAGCCTTCCGCCAGCCTCAGGCAGCTTGCCCGGCTCAGCCAGTGCAGCTGGTTCCGCGGCCCCATTGGCTACCGCGTGAGTACCATCCGACACGCTTCTCAGCAGCGGCTTGCTGCGCGGACGCAAGCCGTCCGACGATGCTGGCAACGGCCGGCCGAGAAGGTCAAGGCGCAGCAGTTGAATGATGGCAATGACGTTGGAAAGAAGCTTGGCACCGGCAAACCACCGGTCGAATCCTGGATCATTGCAGTGATGCTCGTGGAACTCGCGCACCATGATCATCCGTTCCCATTCCGGGATCGGCACCAACAGCGAGCGTCCACCAGCATCGCGATATTTGCGGAAGGCTTGAGCCGTCTGGTTCTTCTTATTTGGAGGGAAGTCAGAGGCACGTAGGATGAAGCTCTGCTTCGAGCCGACCATTCCTCCCAGCACTTTTTCCAGTTGCCGCTTGAGGCCACCACCTTGCGTGGGCCGGTTGCAAAGGAAGATGCGCGATTGCTGATCAAGACCCGATGTGTGCCTTAGTGATAGATCGAATGTCGGCAGGTCATCGGCGATTTCACAGCGCTCGATGCCAAGCGAGATCGCCCCGTCCCACTCTGCCGCCGCTAAAGGTAACGCCGCGATTAGGGCATCCATTAACTCATTGTCGTCTGTCGGCATTTCCGCTTCCGACTGATTCTGGAACCGGTCCCAGATATCCCGATAGTTGATGGTCGGCGCCATTGACGTGACGGTTTCTGGCTCCATCGACCAGCCGCCGAGCGCCTTTGCCAACTCGGAAATGAAACCACTGGCGCCCTCTGGCTCCTCCTCAACGGCCGGTCCAGCAAGCGTATGCAGCCGGCTCTGCGCGTGTTCAAGCAAACGCCGCGTCGACAGACCGGCGAACTCCTCGAAAAACGACGGGCCGAAAAAGGCGCTGGGATCTCCAACGGAAAGTTCGCTTTCCGAGGTCTCCGCAAAGTTTTCCAACCTTTTAGCGATGATCTGGCGGGCTTCGTCGGCCGTCCGGCTTTCGTATAGCGGCACCGGGCCGGATTTCTCGATCCGGTCGCGGAAAGACTGCGCCAACGGTTCACGCACGCGGCTATAGAAATCGTCGAGGCAAGAGATGACGATGACGGCGCTCGGGAGCCGGTTGGTGATCTGCATCAGATCGCCGACAGCCTTCTGAAAGCGCACTTCCGGATCGGAGAAGTTGACGAGGTCTTCGACCTGGTCGATGCAGAACGCAAGCGCAGCGCCATCGACCACCCACATCAGTTGCCCTAGTGCGGCGATTATCTCGAACGCGCGGCCTTCGCCGTCGTTGGGATCAAGGGCCGCAACCGCCTCGTGCGCCAACGACGTCAGCTGGCGGCCATATAGGTACTGGCGCACACGCTGATCGATGCGCGGATCGTGCCGCTGGAGATAAAGCAGCGCGCGAACGATGTTGACGTCAGGTTTGTGCCCAACGAAGCTCGGTTCGGCGATGATCTCATCGGCCAGTTTCAAAACGTGCCGCGCCAGTTCGGCGCCGCTCATCGAAGCCTCTTTCAAGGCCTCAAGGTCGGCCGGCGAAACACCCTTGCAGTTGGCGACCAATCTGTCGGTCAACCTCTGCAAACCGCTGATGCCGCCGGTGTCGGGATCGTACGGTTTCTCCAGCGAGTGAATAAGACGGCGAAGAAAGTAGTCGGCGTAATTGGAAACGTCCGGCGTCATCTGCGCGTAGCCGAAATAGGCATTGCAGCTCCGGTGGGATTGCGTCCTGAGCGCCCGTATCAGATGCGTTTTGCCCGCTCCCGACTGTCCGTGGAAAAGCAGAATCCGCGCCTGCGCGGAGCCTTCTTCGCGCACGGACATGACAAGATCGAGGAACTTCTTTCGAGCTTTGGCGTGCACGCCATCAACATCGACAGGATCGGCCTGCCAGATGTCGTCCTCCCAGGTGATGGAGTGCTCGAAGGCTTCCGACAATCCCTCAGGAGCGATCGCCTCTTTTGCCCACGGTTGCATGAATCTGCTGGTCCTTACGCTTTTGGATGTCTTTTTCGATAGTTCGCAACGGTGTCCTCAGTCCGCATCGACGATGCGGATCAGGTGCCATTGCGTGTTCTTGTAGGTGATCGCCGAAGCCTCGATTTCGGCTGCGGTGGATTTGTCCTTGAGGTCTGCCGTCGCCAGCAGCAAGTGCCCAGTCCTGTGCGCTTCCGCGAGCATGCTTTTGTATTCGTCCTCTCTCAAACCCCACTCCGGGTGGGCCTCTGCGATTTGCTTCCAGACTCGGGCGATCGGCGCCTTGAGGTTACCAGCCCAACCATCCGCACAAGTCCGCGCAATGGCCAGCACGACTCTGGCGAAACCGGCAGGATCAGGTCGGCGAGTTGGCGGCATCGCTGCGCCCGGCAAGCCGGCATCGTTAGCCGCGACCGGCTTTTCAACAGAGCTGGCCACAACCCTGCCGGACCGTTTTTCTTCCTTTAGTGCCTGTTCAGCCAGGCGTCGCAGGATGGCGATGCGTAAAGCCTCAGCATCGGTCTGGCGCGCATCTACAGCTTCCGCGGCAAGAGCTGCGACAAGTCGCCCATCCGACCCCAGATCTCGTGGCCGCGACGACAATTGACCTGCCAACAACCGCCCGGCCTTCGCCGAGAATCCCGAACCAGCGCCTAGGCCGGTCTTGATCTTGTTGCCGAAGGCGCGCTCTAGCGCGATCACGGCCAGTTGCGCACGAAGCTTTGCCGGCGTGTAACCACCGCTGAGCTGCAAACCGTATGTCTTGCGCAGGATGAAAGCGCGCAGCCCTTCTGGGGTGAGCAGCGTTTTCAACTTCCGTGGACTGACGGGCTCAATGCCCAACCCCTTGGCGACAAGCCGCCCGTCGCGGGTTTCCGGCCAAGTGCCCCCGCTCGCACCCTTGCGGCGGAGAAATGCGTCAACCACGGCATTGCCTTGTTCGTTGGCCATTAAGCGACCGCGGACCGCGCTGACAAGGCCGGCGCTCAATAGTTCGTCGATGTCCTGCAGCGCCAAGCGGCGCCATTCTGCGGGTGACAGTTTGTGTGAGAGGAATTGCGAAAAGTCGCGCACGACTTGTGCCCGCGTCGCTCCGTTTGCACAGGCAATACGGGTCAAAACTAGCGAGCACCGAAGTGGCAAAGCCTCCACCACGCCATCAGGCGCGGCAACAGTGGCCTGTTGAGCCGGCATTTTCCGCTGTCCCCCAACGATTCATCGCTTGGCGGCGCGACAATGATGCTGAGCAACAGCCGCGCACACAGGCGTGAAGATGGCCCGGACGCGCGAATCACCGGACTTCAAATGACATAGTGGGCCAAGAACCGTTTCGATCCAAGCCCCGGCGGAATAAGGCTGCGGATTACTGCAACAACAAAGGCCGGTCCTCGTTGGACCGGCCAGCGTGTGCAGGAGTGAATTCAGGCGTCTGCGGTCTCACTGAGGTGCCATCCCGCCAAAGCCGATGTCGCGGCGTGCAACGCGGATACCGATTGTATAGCCTGCCACCACGTCGATCAGGGTGCAGACGATAATCAGAAAGAAGATGCTCGTGAAGGCTGCGTCCACCAATAGGAACTCGATGAGGCAAGCGATAAAGACCAACATCGACAATCCATGATCAAGCAGCGAGGCCGTCGACGTGTAGGTCGCCTTGAGGATCTCCACAAACAGCAATAGCAACGCAACAAGCAGGATCAGATCGCCCCAATTGAAGCTCCAGCTGACCGGATTCTCACCGCCACGGAATGAGGGAAGCGAGAAGATCTCTGTGCGCAAGATCCCTTCCGCTGTGCCGCTGTCGCCCGCCAACCCGAGTAAAACGACGGCATTATAGAAAATGAAGGCGAAGATCATGAGCGGCAAGGACCTGATTGACATGCGTTACTCCCCTACTGGTCGAATGCGTGAGTGCCAAAAGCGCGCCTTTGTGGCGGTTTGAATTCAACGGCTGCAACAGCCTCGGCAGGAAGAATTGCCCATCCAGCAATGCTGCGCCCCGGCTTGGGCACGATCATTCGCCGCAGGTCACCTATATCAGACGTCGGATTTTGGTTCTAGGATCTGGCGACCGCGGTATTTACCCGACTTCAGATCGATGTGGTGAGGGCGGCGGCGCTCCCCAGACTCTTTATCCTCGACATAAGTCGGCGCCGAAAGCGTGTCATGAGAACGACGGGACCCGCGCTTTTGGCGCGAGACTTTCTTCATTGGAACGGCCATGGGTCTTCTCCAGGTGTTTCAGTCTTCGCAGCGCGCCTTGAAGCGCAATGATCAGCAGTCCGTCCGCAAAGGACGTGCAGGCCGACCCGCGCAAGGGCTCTGCGCCAAATTTAATCGAGCGCCCGCGAAAGCGCGGTTCTTCGAACGCGGGTTTATAGGCGCAAAAAGCCGTCAACACCAGTCCTCCGGCACAAGGTTTTTTGGCCGCGACGACCTTCGCGACTTTCTTGACCGATGTGGGGTCCTTCTATATCGCGCATGGTTCGGTTCAGTTGACACAAGATACGGGTGCGGACATGCAGTTTGAAGACCAGCTTGCTGAGACCGCGCGGCGCGTTGAGGTGGAGCTTCAAAGGCTTTTATTAGGCGAAAAGGTCGATGCGGCGCCGGCACAACTCGTGCAGGCGATGCGGCACGCTGTTCTCGGCGGCGGCAAGCGGCTGCGGCCTTTCCTCGTGCTCGAAGGCGCCGCACTGTTTGATGTCTCAGTTGATCAGGCGCTTCCCGCGGCTTTGGCAGTGGAGCTCATTCACGGCTACAGCCTTGTTCACGACGATCTTCCCGCCATGGACAACGATACACTGCGGCGCGGGCAACCGACGGTCTGGACCCAGTTCAATGAATGGACCGCAATCCTAGCTGGCGACGCCCTCCAATCCTTGGCATTTGAAATTATTGCAGATTCCGAGTCTCGGATCGATGCTGCCGTAAGCGGAGAATTGGTAACGCAACTGTCCCGGGCCGCCGGCGTCCGTGGAATGGTGGGCGGTCAAGCACTGGATCTGGAGGCAGATAAACTCGGCCAGCCACCGGCTCCCGATGTCAGCCACATAAGCCTCCTCCAGGCTATGAAAACCGGCGCACTGATCCGTTTTTCCTGCGAGGCGGGCGCGATTCTGGCAATGGCGCCCGCGCCGGCTCGCGCTGCGCTGATCGATTACGGACGCCATCTGGGCTACGCCTTCCAGATTGCCGATGACCTTCTGGATGCCGAGGGAGACGAGCAACTCGTTGGCAAGGCGGTTGCCAAGGATGCCGCGGCCGGTAAGGCAACCCTGGTTTCTCTGTTGGGTCTGGACGCCGCCAAATCGGAGTTACGCAATACGGTTGAGCATGCCAAAGCCGCGCTGGCGACGTTCGGTGAGCGGGCTGAAACGCTTGTAGCCGCCGCGGAATTCGTCGCTCATCGCGACAGATGACCGTTGCGCGCCGACCCCGGCAGAGGGCACCTAAATTAACCATACCAGCTAACTATAGGCGCATCATGCTCGTGAGTTTTTGTTGAAAACACAGCATGTTGTCATTACCAGTGCGCATCGCGCATTAATGTCCATTATCTGGAGAGTCCGTATGTTGAAATTCGTCGCCGCCGCTTTGGCC
>Ga0209013_10002806_pt1 | contig 15708 bp, 11 predicted proteins | sample Cruoilmetagenom2_FD_187291 | JGI IMG/M metagenome (GOLD analysis project Ga0209013, IMG submission 187291) | Oil polluted marine microbial communities from Coal Oil Point, Santa Barbara, California, USA - Sample 2 (SPAdes) (version 2) | ecosystem: Environmental > Aquatic > Marine > Oil seeps ... | reverse complement strand
ATCAATTTGGCTAAAATGTATGTATTCTTTTTCAATTTGATTTTCAGACACCAACATTTGAAGCGAACCGTTAATGGTATCTTGATAGATAGTGAATAAACCTTCAATTTTTTTGCTTGATTTTATAAGGTCATCAATTGATTTTTCTTTTTCTTTTTTTGATTGTTTTTCTGCAAGTTCTGTATTGTCATTCTTTTTTCTTTTCTTCTTCTTTTTGCTTTGAGCATCAATTTGGTGAGGCACTAATAATGTAATTAGTATTAATATTATAGGCACTAATTTTAATACTTTAGAGAGTTGTATTTTCATGATATTTTTTTAAATGTTCAGTAATGAAAAAAGTAATATTTATAAAATATTGAATAAAAGTAATTAAAAAAATGAATATAGTCAGTATCTAAATATTACCCTATGTGTATTTAATGTATCCCTTGTGTGATTGAAAAAGCTTTTTGTATGTTAAAAAAAGCAATTAGTCTTCGACTTTAAATTCTTTCATTTCTTTTAATGGTTCCATTACATGATAATCTTTCCAAAATGAAGGGTCATAAATTTTTGGCGTCTCGTAATTAATAACCCCTTCTATAAAACTATCATAGCTAGAAGAATTGATTTCTGACCTTGATATTATAAGTAGTTCAGTTTTTTCTTTAAATGTGCCTTCAATTAAAAAATTAAAAGCTACTTTATTTCGTTTGTTTCCGTTTTCAATAAATTTTACGGGCCTATCTACATAAAAATATCGATCAATTTGTTCATTCATATAACTAGGATAATAATAGCCATCTAAATCTTTTTTATAAACAACAAGTCCTGCATTATTATTTTCAATAAATTTAACTCCCAATACTAATTTTAAATTGATTTTTTGACCAACTCGATTTTTATAAAACTTATAATCGGCTCTAAGAACAGCAAAAGTTTCATTAGATACGTACATAGTTCCAGTATATTTAGCTGAAGATTTTTTTGGTATGAATGTTATGATATAAACAACTTCATCATCCAGAAAAGTAATGCCATTAAGCTCATATTTATACTTTTTGTTGTCAAGTACAAAATCTAATTTAGAATCAGCATCAATCAAACTATAATTCTTAATCATATTAAATGTAACATTTTTTACATTTTCAATAGAATTAATAGAATCTTTAACCTCGTCATTATTGTTTTTTATCGACATTGAATCAGAAACTTTGAATAACCCTGATTTCACAGTATATACTTTTTCTTTATCCAAATGCTTTAAGACAATATCATTGCCTTTTTCTGTTAAACTTTCAATAGATTGATTATTTCTTTCATCTAGTAATTGAAGCGCCTTATCTACATTGAGTTTTGCTTTTTCTTCATTTAAAATTTTTAATGTTCCTATAAATTCTGTGTATTGCTTGGAAGTATTATGAAGTAAAGAGGTTTCAAGTTTATCAAAATCAGTATTGAATAGTTTGAGTTGTTTTTTCTTAAATCCTGTAGACTTTTTAATTTCGAAGTTTACATTCTTCCCTCTAATGTATTCTGTTTTTCTGCTAAAGAGATTAAATTCATTTAGCTGAAATCTGTAATTTTTCTTAAGATTATTTTTTACATAAATCATAATAGAATCGATACTTAATGATTTATTGGTAAGATAGACTTCAGAAAGTTCATTTATTTGTTCATTTAGGATGTATTCTTTAGACGTGAAATTTTCGAGAAGAATCATAGTTTTATCAAAACCTAAACAAGAAATAGATACAGAATCTTTCGGATTAAATCTTTTTATATCTATGGAGTAGTTGCCTTCTTCGTTTGTTATTACACCAAAGTTTTCACCTATTTGTATTGTAGCAAATGCAATTGGATTATTATCTGAATCTAATACTCTGCCAGTCGCGTTTTGAGAATAAATAGTTGTATTACTTATAATCAATGTGCATAAAAGAGAAAAGAGGAATGAATATTTTGATGGTCTCATGAGTGTTTTTATAAAAGACGATTTGAATTTAAATTTGCTACACTTTTAGTAGTAAAAAAAACATAAGCTTTCACTTATGAATCTTTAATTTTATAAAAAAAACTAGTCACCGGAAGCTTCTTCCATGGTATGATATACATTTTGCACATCGTCGTCTTCGTCAAGTTTTTCTAATAGTTTTTCAACATCTGCTATTTGTTCAGTTGTAAGTTGTTTAGTAACTTGCGGTATACGTTCAAAACCAGAAGATAAAATTTCTAATTTTCTTTTTTCTAATTCAGCTTGAATAGCACCAAAGCTTTCAAAAGGTGCATAAATTAATATACCATCATCGTCAGCAAATACTTCTTCTGCACCGAAATCAATAAACTCTAATTCTATGTCTTCAGGATCTAAACCATCTGCATTAATTCTAAAATTGCAGGTGTGATCAAACATAAAAATAACAGAACCTGATGTTCCTAGGCTGCCATCACATTTGCTAAAATAGCTACGAACATTTGCTACTGTGCGTGTATTGTTATCTGTTGCGGTTTCTACTAAAACTGCGACGCCATGAGGAGCATAACCTTCAAAAAGAACTTCTTTATAGTCACCTTGACCTTTTTCACTTGCCTTTTTTATGGCGCGTTCTACATTAGCTTTTGGCATGTTTACAGATTTGGCATTCTGAATAACAGCTCTTAAACGTGAGTTGCTATCTGGGTCTGGGCCACCATCTTTTACAGCCATAACAATATCTTTACCAATGCGAGTAAAAGCTTTACTCATTGCAGACCATCGTTTCATTTTTCGTGCTTTGCGAAATTCAAAAGCTCTTCCCATAAAAAATTATTTTTAGTTATTTCCGCGAAAACGAAAATCTATATATTAAATGATTTGTACAAATTTAAAAAAAATGATGTGTTTCAAAAATATTTATTCTTGAACTTCTACTATGGCTTCAATTGCATTGGCAAGTTCAAAATCTTTGTTTGTCACACCCTGTTCACTATGTGTCGTTAACGAAATGCTAAGAACATTAAAAACATTAGACCAATCTGGATGATGGTTTAGCGCTTCACATTCAAAAGCAATTCTACTCATAGCACTAAAGCAGTCTTTAAAGCTATCAAATTCAAATTCTGTATGAATTGCATTTTCATAATATTCCCAATCTGGTAAGTGTAGTAATCGTTCTTCTATATCGTGTTCTGAAAGTTTATTCATGATAATTAGATTTATGAATTAAATTTAAACATTTTCAGAATGATAATCTATTTAATTATCTAATTCTATTAAAACTTTTTCACTAGAAAGTTGAAGGTGCTTTGGTAATAGATTGTATTTAGGCAAAACAGCTAAATATCTATTATCGTTTGTAGTGAAAACTTGTTTGTACTTAGGTTTTTGAAGGCCAATTCTAATAACAATATCTTTTATGAAATCATCATGATGTACTAGATTTTTACTACCTAGATGAAAAACACCATATTTATTTCTATTAATGATATAATGAATTTGCTGTGTCACTTTAGAACTTGTTGTAACATTCATTATTAAGTTTGGAAATATTTCAATAGCTGTACCATCAATTAAATGTTGTTTAAGTTCATTTATTCTTGGCGATTGTACTCCAAAAACCATTGGTAGCCTTAATATGGCAACTTGCTTTTTAGGCATACGCAATAGCATGTTTTCAATTTTAATTTTAAAATGGCCATAAATACTGTTGCTAAGTGTTTTATCATTTTCATAGCTAGGATATTTGCTATACGCATCAAAAACATTAGCCGATGATAAAAAAAGAAGTTTGCTTTTAGTGTTTTTTATATAATCTAAAAGATGGCTATGAGCAATGAGTTGTGAAGAAAAATCACCACGAAGGGCAGAAATTATGATAGATGGTTTAACAATGTCTAGAATTTCAAAAATATCATCTTCTTCAATATCATATTGAAAGAAATGGGCATTTTTTTCAAACTCATTTACATGTGTTTTGTAGGTTCCGAAAGTTCTAAAATAGGAGCAGAGTTCTCTATAGATAGCATTACCTAAAAAGCCACTAGCTCCAACAATTAAGATTCTATGTTTGCTTTCTTTCTTCTTCATTTAATCACACTTCAAAAAAACATCTTAGCCTTTATAAAACGGTAATTTTACAACTGTAGCTGGAATAGCATTCTTACGAACCTGAATATTAATTTTACTATCTACACTAGCAAAAATAGTAGGAACATAGCCTAAACCAATTCCTTTTCCTAAAGATGGAGACATTGTTCCAGAAGTTACAATTCCAATTTTATGACCTTGACCATCAACAATATCATAACCTTGGCGAGGAATGCCACGTTTGTTAATTTGGAAAGCCACTAACTTGCGTTCTGATCCTTTGCGTTTTTCATCTTCCAATGCTTCAGAATTAGTAAACGTTTTTGAGAATTTTGTAATCCATCCTAAACCGGCTTCTAAAGGCGATGTTGTATCATCTATATCATTTCCATAAAGACAATAGCCCATTTCTAAGCGAAGTGTATCACGTGCAGCTAATCCAATTGGTTTCGCACCAGCTTCAGTAACTTTATCCCAAATTTGTTTGACTTCATTATTCTTGCAGTAAATTTCAAATCCACCACTTCCTGTATAGCCAGTAGCAGAAATAATCACATGTTCAATACCTGCAAAATCACCAACGACAAAATTGTAGAATTTTATTTCAGATAAATCATGACTAGATAAAGATTGCATCGCTTCAACAGCATTTGGGCCTTGAATAGCAAGTAATGAATATTCTTCACTTAAATCTCTCATTTCTGCACCGACATCATTTTTGGACTGAATCCAATTCCAATCTTTTTCTATATTGCTAGCATTTACAACTAATAAATAGGTCTGCTCTTTTATTTTGTAAATAATTAAATCATCTACAATACCTCCTGTATCGTTTGGTAAACAACTGTATTGTGCTTTGCCAATAGTTAGTTTACTAGCATCATTACTGCTTACTTTCTGAATTAAATCTAAAGCATGTTCGCCTTCAATTAAAAATTCCCCCATATGACTAACATCAAAAACACCTACACTATTTCTAACGGCTTCGTGTTCTATATTTACACCATCATATTGCACAGGCATATTATAACCTGCAAAAGGCACCATTTTTGCTCCAAGAGCTTCGTGTGTTAATGATAAGGCTGTATTTTTCATATGTCTTTTCCTATAATTTTAGATAAACAAAAGTATTAAAAATATCGATTTGAATAGTGGTTTCAATTAATTAAAAAATTGTTTATTTAAAGGCATTAAATTTTACTATTCGAATTGTAAATGAAGAAAAAAAATCTTGTTGTTTTTGATATTGATGATAAGCTAAATAAAGCGAGTTTTAATATATTTACTTTAATAAAAAAGACTTCAATTCGTCATAAGTACTAATTTGAAAAGCTACTTTTTCTTTACCCATGACGTTTTCTATTTGTTGTGGGAGTGTTTGTTTTTCATTAATTACATCTTCAACAACATTTAAAAATTTAGTTGGATGAGCTGTTTCTAAAAAGATACAATGCGTATTAGGATTCTTCTTTAAGTAGCTTTTACAACCTAAGTAGCCAACAGCACCATGTGGATCTACAACATAGTTGTATTCATCATGTATTTCCTTCATTGCAATTTTAGTTTCAGTATCTGTAAAACTATATGATGTTAGATTATTTTTTAAACTTTTAAAGTCATTTTTGTAAATCTCCTTTATGCGAATAAAATTGCTTGGGTTTCCAACATCCATTGCATTGCTTATAGTTTGGACAGAAGGTTTTGGAAGGTATTTATGAGTTTTTAAATATTCCGTAACGACATTATTTTCATTATTAGCTGCTATAAAGTGATGAATAGGTAAGCCTAATTTTTGAGCCATCATTCCAGCACATACATTTCCGAAGTTTCCACTTGGTACAGAAAACACAATATTCTTATAAGTGTTATGCAATTTTTTGTAAGCAAACATAAAATAAAAGAGTTGTGGTAACCAACGAGCTACATTAATAGAGTTAGCTGAGGTAAGTTGTATTTGCTTAGTAAGTTCTTCATCTAAAAAGGCTCTTTTTACCATATCTTGGCAGTCGTCAAAAACGCCATCAATTTCTAATGCAGTAATATTCTTACCCAAAGTTGTGAGTTGCTTTTCTTGTATATCACTTACTTTTCCTTTGGGATAAAGAATAACAACATTTACGCCTTTAACACCTAAAAAACCGTTAGCGACAGCACCTCCAGTATCTCCAGAAGTTGCAACTAAAACCGTAATTTGATTAGGGTTTTCTTTATTAAAATGGCCTAAGCAAAGAGCCATGAAACGAGCTCCAACATCTTTGAAAGCCATTGTTGGACCATGAAATAATTCTAATGTTGAGATGTTTTTATTAAGCTCAATAATTGGAAAAGAAAAAGAAAGAGTTTCTTCAATAATTGTTTTTAAAATAGTTTCAGGAATATCAGGAGAAACAAACTGTTTAATGGCTTCAAAAGCAATTTCTGAATGTGATAATTCATCAATAGAATCGAAAAATGATTCATCTAAAGGTGTAATTTGTTGAGGGAAATACAAACCTTTATCAGGAGCTAATCCTTTAATAACAGCATCTTTAAATGATACATTTACAGCTTTTCTATTAAGAGAAAAATATTGCATTATTGTTTGTTAGGTTTTATAATTTAAAATGAGATTCTTCACTTCGTTCAGAATGACATATTTTTCACTATTCACTATTCACTATTCACTATTCACTATTCACTATTCACTATTCACTATTCACTATTCACTATTCACTATTCACTATTCACTATTCTTATGCCTTCAGTATTAATTTTAGACACATAAGTTGTATAATCTATTTGTGTTTCAGCATATATATTTTTCATTACATTTTCTACCTGTTTCGCTTTTTCAACACCTTCACTTAAAGCAAAAATAGATGGTCCTGAACCTGAAATACCACAACCTAAAGCTCCAGTTTTTATAACTTTAGTTTTTACAACATTAAAGTGAGGAATCAATTGACTTCTGTGGGGTTCTACTACAACATCACTCAATGACCTACTTATTAAAGCATAATCGTTTGTATGCAGGGCATGAATTAAACTTCCAACATTTGCCCATTGTGAAATAGCATCTTTTAATGGAATCTCTTTTGGTAAAATAGCACGAGCTTCCGAAGTTTTTATTTCAATTTGTGGGTGAATAATAGTTGTAAATAAGTTATGTGGTGTTGGAATTTGTATCACTTCTAGAGGTTGAGTAGATTTCACTAATGTAAATCCACCGAAGATGGCAGGGGCTATATTATCGGCATGCTCGCTTCCACTAGCTAAGGCTTCACCTTTCATCGCAAAAGAAGTAAGTTGTATTTTGTTATACGGTTTACCTAATAACTCGTTAATAGCAAAAACACTTCCAGCTGCACTAGCAGAGCTACTACCAATGCCACTACCTGGTTTTATGTGTTTGTAAATTTCTATTTCGAAGCCACAATCTGGATTAGCATCTTCAATTAGAGCCAATGCAGAAACTCCAGCGACATTTTTTTTTGTTTCAAAAGGGATATCGTAACCTTCAATTTTTGTTATTCTGATTCCTTTATTTGAAACTTTTTTAATGATCATTTCATCTCCAGCACTATCTAAACAAAAACCAAGGACATCGAAACCACAAGATACATTGGCAACTGTTGCCGGTGAGAATATTTTAATTTCGTTCATTGTTTAATTATTTCCAACGCGAATAATATCAGCAAATAGACCAGATGCAGTAACATCTGATCCAGCTCCAGCACCTTTAATAATCATTGGTTGATCTGGATAGCGTTCAGTATAAAACATGACAATATTGTCTTTGCCTTTTAAATTATAAAAGGGATGACCAGCAGGAATTTCTTTAAGTCCAACTTTGGCTTTTCCATTATTGAATTCTGCTATATATTTTAACTGACAATTATTTGCAATCGCTTTGGTGTATAAATTTTGAAAGTGCGCTTGGTCTTTAATTAATGATTCATAGAAATCATCGACAGTGTCACATTCTAAATTAGCTTTTGTTAGAAAAGTTTCGTTTTCAATGTCATCTAAATTCATCTTTATACCACTTTCACGGGCTAAGATTAATATTTTTCTTGCAACATCAATTCCGCTTAAATCTATTCTTGGATCTGGTTCTGTATAGCCTTCATATTCAGCTGATTTTACAGTGTCATGGAATTTCTTTTTATCATTAAAATTGTTGAATATATAGTTTAAACTTCCAGATAAAACAGCTTCAATATTTGTAATGGTATCTCCTGATAAAATTAAATTGTTTAAAGTGTCTATAACAGGAAGTCCAGCTCCAACATTTGTTTCATAAAGAAACGGTGCATTATATTTTAGTGAAAGATCTTTTAACTTTTTATAATTTGAGTATGGACTAGAACATGCAATTTTATTGCAAGCTACAATGGCAATACTATTTTTTAAGTAGTCTGCATATAGATTAGAAATATTTTGGTCTGCAGTAACATCAACAAAAATACTGTTTCTAAGGTTAAATTTAATTGCAGTTTTTAAAAATGCTTTTGAATTAGAATTTAGGCCTTGTTGTAATAAAGAAGTCCAATTTTTAAGAGGAATGCCATGCTCATTAAAAATCATAGTTCTTGAGTTTGAAATACCTATAACGCGTATATTCATTCTCAGTTTTTCTTTTAGATATTTTTTTTGCTGCTCAATTTGATCAATCAATTTTTCACCAACATTACCAACACCAGTGATATAGACATTAAGCTGTTTGATATTACCTTCAAAAAGGCGCTCATGTAAAACATTTAAAGATTTTTTTACATCTCTTTGAGGAATTACTGCTGATATGTTTCTTTCTGAAGCACCTTGAGCAATAGCTCGAACATTAATATTATTCTTTCCTAACGTTCTAAACATTTTGCCACTAATGCCTTGATGATTTCTCATGTTGTCACCAACTAATGCAATAATGGACAACTCTTTTTCAACAATAATAGGATCAATCTTGTGTAGTGTTATTTCGTTTTTAAAAGTTTTATTAATTGACTTTTTTGCTAAATCAGCATCACTTTCATCAATACCAAAGCATATGGAATGTTCTGATGATGCTTGAGTTATTAAAATGATATTAATTTTTTCGTTAGCTAAAGTTTCAAATAAACGTTTAGAAAATCCCGGGATGCCAATCATCCCACTACCCTGTAGGGTAAGTAAAGCAATGTGATTAATATTACTTATGCCTTTAACAGCTTGTTGAGTTTCGTTATTTGACTCTTTTGAAATTATAGTCCCTTTTTCATCTGGTTTTAAAGTATTCTTTATATGAATAGGAATCTCTAAATCTAAGACAGGCTGTACCGTAGGTGGATATAATACTTTAGCTCCAAAATGCGAAAGCTCCATAGCTTCTTGATATGATAAATTTCTAATCGGAAATGCTTGTTTTACCAATTTTGGATTAGTGGTGTACATACCACTAACATCTGTCCAAATTTCTAATTGTTTTACTTTTAATGCCGCGGAAATAATAGCTGCTGTATAATCTGACCCACCTCGACCAAGCGTAGTGACTTCGCCTGATGTAGATTTAGAAATAAAGCCTGGAAGGATTGTTATGCTTTTCTTATTTGTTTTAAAAAAGTCTTTTATATTTTCTGAAGTGAGCTTATAATCGACTTCTGCTTTAGTATACTCAGAGTTTGTAACTATTAGGTCTTGTGCGTTTTTATATTCTACATCTATTTTTCTGCTTTTCATAGCTTCAACAATAATATAAGATGATAATAACTCTCCAAAACTTAAGAGTTTATCTGATGTTTTTGGTGACAATTCATTAGTTAAATAAATCCCATCTAATAAACTTTTAAGAGCTTGTAATTTGTCTTCAGTATATTTTAAAATGTTGCTATTCTTATTTGGAATTAATTCTTCTATAATTTTTAAATGAACTTTTTTAATAGCATCAAACGCTTTTTTATAAGCTTCATCTTTATTTTTGGCGAGCATACCTGTTTTTAATAATCTATCTGTAATACCACCAACTGCAGAAACAACACATATTATAGAATCTGTAGTAGCATAATTTTGTAATATGCTAATAACCTGATTTATATGCTTTGTCGAGTTTACAGATGTGCCTCCAAATTTTAATACTTTCATTATAATAGATTGAATGATTAACTAATGTATTATTTTTACGGTAATACAAAAAATAAAACGTCATTTTTTAGAATGAATAACAAATTTACTCGTTAAATAACGTTCAATTTTATTTTTTCATCCTTAATATTTAATTTAGTATCGCATGAAGATATTTTCCAAGGCACAAATTTATGAAGGAGATAAATTGACTATTCAAAATCAGAAAATTGAATCAGCCGATTTAATGGAACGTGCAGGGATTCAGATTTTTAATTGGTTGCATTCGCGTATGCAAGGCTCTCAAGTTCCTATTCATGTGTTTTGTGGCATAGGTAATAATGGAGGAGATGGTTTAGTCATATCAAGATATTTAATTACTCATGGGTATAATGTTATTACATATGTGGTGAATTGTAGTGATAAGCGTTCAAAAGATTTTTTAATTAACTATGAACGCATAAAGAATGTTACAAAAGATTGGCCAACATTATTGAGTTGTTCTGAAGAGTTTCCAGTGATTAATCGTGATGATATTATTGTTGATGCTATTTTTGGTATTGGCTTAAACAGACCTGTTTTAGGTTGGGTTATGGGATTGTTTCAACATTTTAGAGCGTCTGAAGCCTATACATTAGCTGTCGATGTTCCTTCTGGCTTATATGTAGATAAAATACCAGAAGATGAAAATGCTGTTGTTTGGGCGAATCATACATTAAGTTTTCAAACCCCAAAACTAATATTTTTTTTACCTCAAACAGCAAAATATACTTTACAATGGGAATTGTTAGACATAGGCTTAGACCCAGAATACATTTCAAATACAGAGACAGAAATTGAACTAATTGGTAAATATGAAGTTTTGCCAATGTACATCCCAAGAGATAAATTTTCAAATAAAGGCAGTTTTGGTCACTGCTTATTGATAGGAGGAAGTTATGGTAAAATTGGAGCCGTAACATTATCCAGTAAGGCAGCTTTAGTTTCTGGAGCAGGATTGGTAACTTCTTTCATTCCAAAATGTGGATATCAGATTTTACAATCTTCACTTCCTGAAGCTATGGTTATTACTGATGTTAATGATGAATTCATAACAGACATAAATTTCAATATAGAACCAACTGTTGTTGGAATTGGAGTAGGTTTGGGAATGAATTCTAAAACAATTTCAGCATTCGAAATTTTTTTAATGAACAATAAAAAGCCTTTAGTTATTGATGCTGATGGATTGAACATACTTTCTAAAAAGAAAGCATTTTTAAAATTATTACCAGAGCAAACTGTTTTAACACCACACCCAAAAGAGTTAGAACGTTTAATTGGAAGTTGGAAAAACGATTTTGATAAATTAGAAAAAGTAAAGGTGTTTTCTGAAACGTATAATTTGATAGTAGTCATTAAAGGTGCTAATACAATTACAGTTTTTAAAGAGAAACAATATATAAACTCTACAGGAAACCCAGGTTTATCTACAGCTGGTACTGGAGATGTTTTAACTGGAATAGTTACAGGTTTAATAGCTCAAGGATATATTCCTTTATCGGCAGCAATTTTTGGAGTCTATTTACATGGAAAATCAGCAGATATTGCTGTTGAAAATTTTGGATATCAAAGTTTAATAGCAAGTCATGTTATTGATTATTTAGGAGAGGCTTATTTAGATTTATTTGAACAGCCACAAGCACAAGATGAAATAGAGGAAGAAAATAAAGTTGATGAAGACACTAATTAAAATAAAAAAAGCAACTTATTGAGCTGCTTTTTTTATTTTATATTTTTGAAGTTTATATGTTTAAACTATTAAATAATTCAATAAGTTTTGGGCTTGATGGTCTAGGAGCATCTGCATTGACAACATTTCCATCAGGATCAATTAAAACAAATCTAGGGATTCCTCTAATTTTATAGCCAGTTACAAAATCTGATTCCCAGGCTTTATCAGAAAATAATTGAATGCCTCCTAATTCTTTTTCAGCTATCATTTTTTTCCACCCTTCTTTAGAAGCCTCAACAGTTTTTTCTTTATATCCTCTTCCATTATCTACAGAAATACTTACAAACTCTATATTCTTACCATGATATGTCTTTTCAACTTCTTTAAGAGATGGAATTTCTCTTTTACATGGCCCACACCAAGTAGCCCATATATCAACATATACATATTTACCTTTTAAGTCAGATAGAGATGTTGTACCTCCTTTATAGTTTTCATAATTTTCGAATACTGGAGATGGTTTTCCAATGAACTCTACAAATTGACTAGCCCTAGCTTGTTGTTGTTTATAGGATGCTTGTAACTGATCGGTTAGTTTTCCTAATTCAACTTTCTCACTTGAAATCAGTGCTGTATCAAGGCTTTTAGTGTTATTTAGAAGTGCTGTAAGCTCATCATTAATATCTTCAATTTTAGCTTTAAACGGGGCTTCGTCTAAATCGAATACACTAGCCGTTAATAACTCTTCTTGCAATAGAGATTTTTTTGCTAAATAATTATTTGATTCTGAACCAGTTCCTGAATATTCAATTGTCTCATCAAACTCTTTAGTGTCTAATGTTAAATTTAGGTCATAACCATTTTTTAAAAATAAGTTAGAAGATTCCCCTCCGTCATAGAAAGAAAACATACCAGTAGTAACTTTTAAAGTATCACTAAAAGTACCATCTTCATTCACTTTAATGGTCTTTGAAAAATCTCTGCCTTGGTATACAAATAGAGAGTCGCTATTTTGGTTTGTTATTTTACCAGAAAAAGTAACGAAATCTTTAGATTCCTCTTTACATGCAATAATTATTAAAGCGCATAATAAAATAAGTGTTTTTTTCATTTTAGTATTTTAATTTGTTTTCAAAAATAGATAATAAAGAATTTAATATTGCAACTATAATAAATTTTTAACATTTGTTTGCATATTAAGGAATGAATGTAGAATTTTGAAAGCACTAAAACTAAATTATGAATCAAGTTCATTATATTTCTTCACAAACAATAGATTTGTTTGTCATTCAGGACATTATATCTCATAATAAAGAACTAAAACTGTCAGATGAAGTTGTTGATAAAATAAATAATTGTAGAATATATCTTAATGAGAAATTAGAAAAGATCAACAAGCCTATATATGGTATAAATACAGGATTTGGATCACTATATGATGTGAAAATATCTAATAAAGACTTAACCAAGCTCCAAGAAAATTTAGTGATGTCACATGCTTGTGGTACTGGAGATAGAGTCCCAAATGAGATTGTTAAGCTTATGCTTTTGTTAAAGATTCAATCTTTGAGTTATGGACATAGCGGAGTACAGCTAGTTACCGTTAATAGATTAATAGAGTTTTATAATAATGATGTGTTGCCAATTGTTTATACACAGGGATCTTTAGGAGCTTCTGGAGATTTGGCTCCTTTAGCACATCTATCCTTGCCTTTAATTGGAAAAGGAGAAGTGAATTATAATGATAATGATATTGATACAGAATTAATATTGAAACAGTTTAATTGGAAACCAATTCAATTACAGTCTAAAGAAGGTTTAGCATTATTAAATGGGACTCAATTCATGAGTGCTTATGGCATACATTTATTATTAAAATCATATAAATTATCGTATTTAGCAGATTTAATTGGCAGTATCTCTTTAGATAGTTTTGATGGAAGAATAGAACCTTTTAATGAACTAGTACATTTAGTTAGACCTCATAATGGTCAATTAAAAACATCGGCTCGAGTGAGAGAGTTTCTCGAAGATAGTGAGATAATTAATCAACCAAAACAACACGTTCAAGATCCATATTCGTTTAGATGTATCCCGCAGGTTCATGGAGCAACTAAAGACACACTTGCTTTTGTTGAAAAAACATTTAGAACTGAAATTAATTCGGTAACAGATAACCCAAATATTTTCTCAAAAGATGATGAAATTATTTCAGGTGGAAATTTTCATGGACAACCTTTAGCGTTAGCATTAGATTATTTAAAAATAGCGATGGCAGAACTAGGTAATATATCTGAACGTAGAATTTTTCAATTAGTTTCTGGGCTTAGAGGTTTACCAGCTTTTTTAGTTAATAACCCAGGTTTGAATTCTGGATTCATGATTCCTCAGTATACAGCTGCTAGTATTGTTAGCGCAAATAAACAATTAGCAACTCCAGCAAGTATAGATAGCATTGTTTCTAGTAATGGACAAGAAGATCATGTAAGTATGGGAGCTAATGCAGCGACTCAGGCATATTCTTTAATAAATAATGTTGAACGTATTTTAGCTATCGAATTACTTAATGCTTCTCAAGCTTTAGAGTTCCGAAGACCTTTAAAATCATCAAGGTTTATTGAATTATTTTTGTCCTCATATAGAAATATAATTCCATTTGTTGAAGACGATAGAACTTTATATAAAGATATTAAAGCTTCTATAAATTTTATTGAATCATTTATAATTGACTATCAATATGATTAAATTACAGGTTAACTAATATTAATGTCGATTGTCTAATTTAATCAATTTGTAGGAAAATAATTTATTATGTTTGATTAATTATTATTTTAGTGATAATTTCTAATCCTAAAATTTTAGCATTTTTTGATTAATAGCAATATTAGAAAATGCCCTTTTTCTATTCTAAAAATTTTCTTATTATTTTTAAGTCAATTTATATTATAAATTGTCTATCAATTATAGGTTATTCTATTTTTATGTTGTGTTAACGCATTTATTAATTAATCTAAAATGTTATGTTAATGTACAACTTTACCAAAACAAATAGAATTACATGGGGCAGTAATTTTATTAATTTATTTTCTTGTTGCCTTAATTCTATTTTAAGTATAAAAAGTAGTATGAAATCATTTTTGTTATTCATACTTTTTTTGTTTGTAACAGTTCAATTTTCACAAACTTTTTCTCAAGAAAGAACCAATCAAAGCTTAGATGTAAAAGCTAATCAAAACTTTCAAGTTTTGTCTTCAACAACGTGTGAAGAATGTGGAAATGATGTAGATCACCCTAAAGTAAATTGTGATTTAATTCCAGGAGGTGATTTAGGATGTAATCCAGATTTAATTCCTACTGGGGAAAGTTTAATAGAACTTGTTCAGTCTGAGGATGACTGTGAAGTTCAAGAAGTATTGCTTGCTAATACCGTTAGTGATTTAGAAGGTTGTGACCAAAGTGTTACTTATTATTTTAAAGCAATAGATGTATGTGGCAATGAAACACCTGAAAATGAATGGTGTAGCGTAACTTATACTTGGAAAGTTGATACTGAGATACCTATAATTATTACTAATGGAGTAAGTGGAGACTTAGGGTGTAATCCAGATATTTTTATACCAGAATTTAAAGCAGAGGATAATTGTTTAGGAGTACAAGATATTCATATTCCAACGAATACAGATGGTCCAATAATTGATGGTTGTAATTATACTCAAACATGGACAGGAACATATACAGATGCTTGTGGTAATACTTCAATTCCATTAAATGTTACCTACACATGGACAGTAGATACAGAAGCACCAATAATTATAGCAGAGGATGAGAGTGGTGATTTCGGATGTAATCCAGAGATCGTACCACCAGTATTCAA